>ERZ1370068.9717-contig-8474_pt1 | contig 336178 bp, 494 predicted proteins | sample MGYA00561227_ERZ1370068 | MGnify/ENA primary metagenome ERZ1370068 (study PRJEB38410, sample SAMEA6850437) | metagenome | study: Metagenomic assessment of the ecological functions of the soil: analysis of the soil microbiota associated with the...
TCAGTTACTGCTTGATGCCACCAAGCTATAGCACTGGGCAGGAGCGCTTGGCGAGGCTGGTGAGCGTTCTGGACGAGTGTGGTACGGTCCGGTGTAGCGAATCTGCGAGGCCCAGACCCGCCAGTAGGCGGCGGTCACCTCGAGCTTGCGGGCGCTGTCGTAGCGGTCCACCGGGTGAACGTCGTCGTCGTCGTCAGCGCAGCACCAGCCAGTGGGTCTCGCCTTCCTTGATGGGCAACAGCGCCACGCCGCCCGCCCCGTTGCTGATGTTCCACTCGAATGGCGCCGTTCCGGAGAGCGTGGCGACCTCTTCTCTGCGATCGGTGGCGAAGAGGCCATGTCGCAGCTCTTCGATCCGGGTTTCGCCGGCCGCGTAGTCGAACTCGCGCCATGAAGTCGATTCGCAGACGGACCTTCGCCGCCGGTGCACGTCACCTGACGATGTGAAGCTCCGGGCGCCGGCTTTCGGCGGCTTCCGCAGTCGAACCCGACCGGCATGAAATCCACGACTCGGACCTCGCCATCCTCGGTGCGGAAGGTGGTTTCGAGAATATTGGTGGACTGGCAGGTAGCCGCTGTCGCGTGGTGTACGCTTCGTCGGGCTGGATCACCCAGCTGCCGCCGCGATCGGGTCGAGAATCGCCGCGAAGATGCTCGGGCTATCGAACCGCGGGAGGCAGCACCAGTCCACCCCACCGTGCAGGTGCCAACCAGCGCGGCGGTGCGCAGGTCTCCGATCAGTCCGTAACTGGAGATGGGTGGTTGGTCGGGCATGGGTGTCAGTGAATGAGTTGAGAAGGACTGAGGACTGAGGGCTGAGTAGTCAGCCTCTACCTCGGTACCTCGGTACTCGGTACTTCGGTTCTCAGTCCTTTCTGCTCTTCCTCTCACTCGCCAGCCGCCTCAGCCACCTGGTGAGGCTGGCGGGACTCGCGGTCCGTACGCGCGCCGCGGGCTCGCTTCCCACGACGATCGTCATCGCGTGCGGCCCTCGAGTGCCTCGAAGGCATATTCGTCGGTGGTATCGTCTCCGGCATAACATACCATCCCGCGGCGGATGGCCCCCGGTTCGCGAGTTCTGAGCCAGCCGAGCACGGCGCGTCCCTTGTTGACGCCGGGCAGGCGAACGTCGATGACCCGCCGTCCGGTATGGGCGTCCAGTCCCCACCCCAGCAACAATTCCGGCGGCCTCCTCCCAGACTTCCTTCCCGAACTCAGGTTGATCCACGCCAGGTGGATGGCAATCGAATAGGGTTTGGTCTGTACCCAGACATTGGGCCAGCTGCGGAACCAGTCGTCCAGAAACGGGCTGCACGCCGAAGCCTGCGGGGATCGCCATGCGCAACCAGCGGCGCCGGTCCGCGCCCTCGAGAAGGTCGGCTCCATGATTCCCGATGACGGCATCCACCGGGGTGCGAAGCACACCGATGACGCCATCCACGTCCCGCCCCGAGACGATGATCACCTCGGCGCCGCACTTCCGGAGCGACTGGAGTGCCTGGCGGGTCGCAGGCGGCACCCGGGCCTTCTGCCGCGGCCAGTCCACCAGCGGCGCCAGAGTGCCGTCCAGGATCGAGAAACAGGACGGGCCGGTTCACGATGGCGAGGCGGCCGAATTCCTGGTCGGCCTGACCGAGCGGCCGTATCACTTCTTACGTCTCAGCCGCTCGACTTCGGCAAAGATGGATTCCATCCAGTCGAAGACGGTGCTGGTTTCGAGCCGTCGCCGCATCCGCACCAGGCGGCGTTCCCGTTCCTCGGGGAGGCGTCGCGAGTGCCGTGTGGATGGTTTCCGCAACGGCGCCCGCATCGTGATGGGTTGACCAGGAAGCGCCGCGCATTCTCGTGCACTGCCCCGGCGAAACGGCTCAGCACCAGGGCGCCGAGCCGGTCGCGTTGGCAGGCGACGAATTCCTTGGCGACGAGATTCATGCCGTCCTGAAGTGGAGATACCACGCAGAGATCCGCCGCCCGATAGAAGGCGCGGTCAGGGGCAACGGGTCCGTCCTTCGCGCACCAGGCGAATCGGTTGCCAGTCCCCTGACGATAACCGGCGATTCACCTGTTGCGCGATCTCCGCCACTTCCTCCTCGTAGGCCACGTACTCCGGCACTTCTCCGCGGGAGGGCACCGCGATCTGCAGCAGGACCACCCGGCCGATGTGCTCAGGTGCACCTCCAGCAGCCGTTCGATGGCGCGGAAGCGCCGGGAATTCCCTTGGTGTAGTCGACCCGGTCTACCCCGAGCAGCAGCTGGCCGCCATGGGGCAGCGCGTTGCGCCGGATTCTCCGCGACATCTCGGCCACGTCGGCCCGTGCCGATGAGCGTTCGAACGCCTTTACGTCGATCGAGGATCAGAAGGCGCGGACCACGGTGCGCTTGCCCTGGAATTTCACCCGGCCGTGCCCCAATTCCACCCTTGCCTGGGCACAAACCGGCGGACCGCCGAGAAGAAATTGCGACAGTCGGCCTGGTCTGAAAGCCGAGCAGATCGTTGCCGAGCAGCGCGCGAACCAGGGTCCGCGCGGGCGGGAACAGCCGAAGAATGTCGGCCTGTGGCCACGGGATGTGCCAGAACTGATGGACGAAGAGGCGGCGGGCATGTCGCAGCATCGCGGGGACGCATGCCAGGTGATAGTCCTGAAGCCAGACTACCGCCTCACGACCGCCAGCCTCGGTGAGCCGCCGCGGCGGCGAAGCGTTCGCTGACCCGCCGGTAGGTCTTCCAATGTTCCTCTTCGTAGATGAGCAGGGAGATCTGGGAGTGGCACGGCGGCCACAAGGCCCGATTGGCGGTTTCGATGTAGTAACCCGCACCTCCTCCGGCGTGAGCCGCAGGCGGCGAAGCCGATACGCGGGGTTTTGAGGCGGGACGCGCACTCCGTCGGTCGCGTCGGTGACATCGAAATCGGCGGCCCCGCTTCCCACGCGATCCAGGTACCGCCGGTCGCGGCGAGAGCATCGGCTGGCAGTGCCGCGGTCGAGACCTCCCGCTGGGTGGCTGACCGTGATCTGACCTCGAGGCATCCCGCTCATGAATGAACGGCTCACGATTGCTGACGAGGATGACGGCGGGCGCGTCCGGGCGCCGGAAGCGTGACACAACGTCCATGCCGAAGCTCACCCCGAGGTCGGGACTCAAGGAAGGGCGCTATTCACCTTGCGCGGGACCCGCACCCTCCTCACGCTTTCAGCATCTCCACCTTCCGGAATTCATGGTTCGAGCGATCCCGCTGGCGCTGGCCCTGCTCGTGGCCTGCTCTTCTTCCACACCGAGCTCCCCAACCGCTCCCGGACCGGGCGGCTCTGACTTCCAGCATTCAACAGCAATTTTCCCGTTCGGCCGACGCATGGAACCGGGGACCTCGATGCCTTCATGTCGGACTATGCGCCGGACAGCCTCACGTCATACGTCTCCGGCGGGCACCTTGTCAAAGGCGTCGACCTGATTCCGAGTCACTACGCGCCACGATTTGCGCCGGGAGCCACCCGCGACAGTCTGCGGTTCAGGAGTTCAATGTCCGGCCGCTCAGCTCCACACTTACCTGTAACCGCGCGGTTCATCCTCTATAACACCGAGGGCACCACCGCCAGCGGTCCCTTCACCCTAGTGATGGAGCGCTCGATCCGATGGCTGGAAGATCCTTCACGATCACACCTCGACTGATGCGCGCTAGCCTCCTGCTCCTCGCCGCGCTGGCGGCATGTGCTCCCCGCGAAAAAGACCGGATCGCACTGGTCGGTGGCAACATCATCGACGTCAACGGGGGCTCCGGTGCTGCGCGACGGGGTGATCGTGATCTACCAGGGCAAAGTGGAGACGGTGTCTCCGCGCGAGGGATTCAAGATTCCCAAGACCGCGGAGGAGGTCGACGTCAGCGGAAGTGGATCATCCCCGGCCTGATTGATTCCCATGTCCATTCCTCCCGTTGGTCCCTGCCCCCGCTTCGTGGCATATGGGATCACCAGCGTCCGCGATACCCACGGTAACATGGACTCGATTCTGGCCCTGCGCGAGGAAGCCAGCCTGGGCGGGAACGCGTGGCCCAGAGTGTATTCCGCCGGGGCGATGATCGACGGGGCGCCCGCGACGTACGGGGATGCGACCGAGGTGAAGACCGCGGCACAGGCCCGCCGCGCCGTGGACGCCCGGGCGGTGGCCGGTGTGGACTTCATCAAGACCTACACCCGGATCACGCCGGAGCTGTTCAAGGCGCTGCTCGACGAGGCGAACGCGCTCAACCTCAAGGTGACCGCGCACCTGGGTCTCACCGATGCGGAGACCGCCTCGAGACTCGGAGTGGCCTCGATCGAGCATATGACCGGCATCCCCGAAGCGGCCAATCCGCGTGGGGCGGAGAAGCTGTACGCCGAACACCGGGCATCGTTCTTCCGCGGCTGGAACGCCTTCGAGAAGAGCTGGGCCACGCTGGACTCGACCAACCTCGCGCGCGTCGCCGCGACCCTGGTGGACCGGAATGTCATCCTTATTCCGACCCTGGTGCTCCACGATACCTTCAGCCGGCTGGATGATCCCGCCGTGCTGCTCGACCCCGATCTCAAGTCGGTTCCCGATTCCGAGATCAAGCGGTGGAATCTGCCTGACCTCAAGGCGCGGGCCGGCTGGACCGATGCCGACTACGTCGCCTTCCGCGCATCGCGACCGATGCAGGACCTCTTCGTGCGAATTCCGGGTGGCGGGCGGAGTGATCGCGGCGGGCACCGACGCGACCAACCAGATGCTTCCACCGGGACCGACGCTGCATACCGAGATGGCGCTGCTGGTGAACGCGGGACTCACCCCGAGCGACGCCCTTCGCGCCGCGACGATCAACGGCGCCCGGCTCCTCGGCGCCGATTCCATCGGGACGCTGGCTGCGGGCAAGGTGGCGGACCTGGTCATTCTCGATGCGGATCCGCTCGCCGATATCCGCAATACCGAGACAGGTGAGCCGGGTGATGGTGCGGGGCCTGTTGTACGACGCGGATTCAATCCGGAAAACCTGGTAGGGCATGCCGCTGCCTCGCCTGCTGTTGGCGTGGCTCGTCGCCACGTTGTGGTTTGTTCTCTGGCAGGAAGGCCGGCGCCGCCTGGGCGGGGGTCCGGTTGAACGCTCCCACGCCGAGTCACGGCAAACCGAGTGGCTGGCCGCGGTACTCGAGGCACTTCTTCTCTCTATGTTTGCCGCCCTCTGGTTCGCCAGCCTGGGACACGGTGGGTGGCCGCTCCTCTTCCTGCTCGTCGGTATTCTCGTTGAAGTTCCCCTGCGGCTGCGCCAGCATCGAAGTCCCATCCTGCCCTGGCGCGAGGTCGCCCTGGGAGTGATCCGGATCATCGTCGCGGGAGGGCTGCTGGCCTGGCGATTGGGATGACCGCAGTGGAAGGAATTGCACGGCTTCAGGCCTATTTCGCATCGGCGCCCACCCGACAGGGAATCCTCGCGCGACGCCTGCTTGGGCAACCCTCGGCAGACGACTCACAGCTCGCGAAGGAGCTCGCCCGCCGACTCGCTGGAGACATCCGCGCCGACGGCAGTCTGGGCGGAGCCTTCGTTTCCACCGCGTGGGCGATCGTCGAACTGCATGACCTGGGCGGTGACCCTGCAGCAGCGACGAGACTCTCGGATTGGCTTCTGGCTCGACAGGAGGCGCCGGGCCGATTCGGCGAAGGATGCACTCCGCCCCGCCACGCGGGCCGGACCTGCAGAGCATTTCATGAAGGGGTTCTTCGCGGTGGCGCCGGCAACCGAACGGGTCTCACCGCTCACCGTGCCCACGGGTAAGGTGATCCGCTCGAAGGTACCGCACGATTCGCCGCCAGTTGTCTCGCGCTCCGAGCCGTCATCCTTGCAGGGCAGGAATCCCACGCCGGGGTTCGGAAGCACATCGAGAGCCTCGCCGTGGCCGCGACGGCACCTCTGCCGACCGATCACTATCCGATGGAGTTTGTGGTGGTTTCGCTCTCGACCCTGGCGCACGTGAGACAGGAAGAGAGTGCCGTCGGCGCCTACCGGGACCTTCTCCTCAAGCGTCAGAAAGAGGACGGCACCTGGTCCGGCCTCGATTCCTTCATGACTCTGGAAGCGCTCATGGCGGAGGAGCGAGCAGGCGCTGCTGGCGGTGCGGAAGGCGATCCCGTCTCTCCTCGCCAGCCAGCGACGTGATGGAACCTTCGGCGCGTTGGCGCGGCAGGAGCAGGGCGTTGATCGGGTTGGAGGCAATCCTAACTGGTACCTAGTACTCGAGTACCGAGTACCGAGTACCGAGTACCGAGTACCGAAGTACTGGCTGTGGCCTCGGATGCCAACTTCACGTACTCGGTGCCGTCGTACTCCCTAGGTACTCGGTACTAGGTACTCGGTACTGTCCCCTGTTACTTTTCACCCATGGCCAGCACCTCTCCCAAAATCCGACTGACGAGCTTCTCCCACGGCGCCGGCTGCGCCTGCAAGCTGGGGCTGCTCGATCTCGCGGAGGTCCTGAAAAACGTCCCGGGCGCGAACGATCCCCGGGTCCTGGTGGATGCGGCGACCCGGGACGACGCCGCGGTGTATCAGATCTCCCCGGATCGCGCTCTCATAGCAACGGTGGATTTCTTCACTCCGATCGTTGATGATGCCGCGACCTGGGGCGCCATCGCGGCGACCAATGCGCTGAGTGACGTGTATGCGATGGGTGGCATGCCGCTCTTCGCCCTCAACCTCGTGGGATGGCCCAGGGCAAGATTCCCTTCGAGCTACTCGGCGAGGTCATCACCGGGGCCGGGACCGCGGCCGCGGCGGCCGGATGCCTGGTGCTGGGCGGCCATTCGGTGGATTCGCTGGAGCCACATTTCGGCATGGCCGTGATCGGAGAGGCCCACCCGGATCGTCTGCTGACCAACGCCGGCGCCCTGCCCGGCGACGTCCTGGTCCTGACCAAGCCGCTCGGCACCGGAGTGCTGACCACGGCACTCAAGCGCGACGTGATCGGGAGAGTGATCTGGCCGAAGCGGTCCGCAGCATGACCTCGCTCAACGACGGTGCCATGCGCGCGGCCCTGTCCGCCAAGGCCCACGCGGCGACCGATATCACCGGCTTCGGGCTGCTGGGGCATCTGGGTCACGTGGTGCGCGCGAGGCGGAGTCGCCGCCGAGATCGGCTTCGAGCAGTTGCCGCTGCTGGACCGAGCCTACGAGCTCGCGAACCGGGGCGTCGTACCGGGAGGTACCGAGAGGAATCTTGCCGCGGCGACCTGGGCCAGCTTCGACGATGATCTCAGTCCGGCGGAACGGCTGCTTTGCGCCGACGCTCAAACCTCGGGAGGATTGCTGATCAGTGTCGCAGCCGATCAGGCGAATTACCTGCTCCAGCGGCTGCGCGAGGAAGAGACGCTCGCGGCCAACGCGATCGGCCGGATCAGCGATGGGCCGGCGGGCACGATCCGGGTGTCCCGGAGACTCTGATCGATGCCGCTGCGCTGGAACGCCACCCGGCTCGATCAACTCGAGTCTGCCATTCGGCGAGGCAGCCGGGTATCGCTCTACCGCCGCGGCACTGAATACGTGGTGACCGCAGTGAGGCTCACCACGCGGGAAATCGGGACGCACTGGTGGGGCGACACCCCATGACCGGAGAGGAACTCGAGTTCCTGCTGGAGGACGTGGATGCATTCGAGGTAGTCGGGGAGTAAGCCCTTGACCATTCAGGTCAGGCTCTGCACATCTGAGCTATGTTCACCTCACTCCTGGTAGGTCTGGACGGCTCGCCCCTGTCATTGATCGCGCTGACCCAGGCGATCCATATCGGCCGGCGGTTCCGTTCCCAGATCATCCTGGTTCACGTGGTCCGCGCGGAATCGCTGGCGGGCTTTCGCCCGCAGTGGATTGATCCCGCTTCCGATCAGGCGGGATCCAGCGAGGATCAGTCGGCCCAGGCGCTGCTTGACGGAGCGGCAGACACGGTTCGCCGCGCGGGCCTGACGGTGCGGACCGAGCTTCGTCGCGGTGATGTGGTCGAGACGCTGCGGGAGCTTGCCGCCGAGGTGGGCGCCATCGTGGTGGGCCGCTCCGGTGTGCAGGGCGCCGGAGATCCCCTGGGTCCCGATACCCGCGAGCTGATCCGGCGCTGCCCGCGTCCCCTTCTGGTCTGCGGTGTAGCCGTAAGCCCGATGGATCGCTGCCTCGTGGCGTACGACGGGCAACCCGCGAGCGAGGCGGCGCTCTCATTCGCCGCGCGCTACGCGGAGATCGCGGAAGCGCACCTCGATGTGCTCCATGTCGCCGACGATTCTGCCGAGGGGCACGCCGTCCTGGCCCGGACCTCCGCCGCGTTCTCCGCATCGCCCTTCAGCTACGAGACTCATCTGACAAACGGAAAGGTGGAGGAAGCGGTGTCTGCCGCGATCGCGGAGTACCGTTCCAATGCCCTCTTCACTGGAACCAGCCGGGAGGAAGGACGCCGGTTGGTGCCCTCCCACACCGAGGCTATCTTGCGGGCCACCGACCTCCCCGTCCTCGTCCACAGTGAGCCGCACGATCCCGGTGCCCGCACCACGTCTACCTATCGCCGTTCTTCATCTTGATGAAAGCTGCCTGGGCAACGGCCGGGACGGAGCAAATCCCGGCGGCGCAGGCGGCCTGATCGAAGTCCGCACTTCGAGCGGGATTCAGCGGCGGGACTTTACATCTCCGCTCCCGACACCACCAACAACAAGATGGCGCTCTGCGGCGCGATCGCGGCGCTGCAGCTGCTCGGCGGCAAGGGCAAGCGGCTCCGGGCGCTGGTGGTTTCCGATTCGGAATACCTGGTGAAAGGCGTCCGCGAATGGGCGCCGGGATGGAAGGCGAGGGGCTGGACCCGAAAGGGCGGTACCATCGAGAACCTGGAGCTCTGGCAGCTTCTGGTGGAATCAACGAAAGGCCACGACGCCCAATGGGCCTGGGTGCGAGGCCATCGCGGTCATCCGAAGAACGAGTACGCCAATGACCTCGCCGTGAAGGCGGCGAAAGAGCAGATCACCTCGAAGGCTGCGGTGGAGTCGGGATTTTTGGCGTGGCTGGAGGCGAAACGGGCGAAGAAACACTTTGTCGAGTATGACCCCGACCAAGCCTTCGCGGCGCTGGAGAGCAGGCTTAAGAGCGGAGAGACGATTCCGACGGCTCTGGAGGAGTAGGTGGGAGACGGGGAATGCGGGAAGGCGAAATGTAGAGGCACGTCATCCCGAGCGAAGCGAGGGACATAACCTCCTCACCATGGCGCCAAGGTCAGGATAGTAGGTCCCTCGCTTCGCTCGGGATGAGGTAGTTCTTCAGGTTCAGCTTCCTGATTCCTATTCCTGTTCCCGTTCCTGTTCCCGCTTCTCCCGTCTCCCGTCTCCCGCTTGGTGCGACCACTTCCCGATCGAATACCCCAGCACCAGCCGGCCGGTGACGGCGTCTTGGGGTACGGTGTAAACCTCGCCGCTCACGCTGAACGCCTGCGAGAGATTCCAGGTAGCCCCACCCATGAAGGCGAAACGACTCAAATTCACCTCCACCTTCTGGCGGTCTCTGAAGCCGGTGTTGTCGGTGTGGTCCACCTGGAAGCGGGGATGCAGGATGTTGTAACCGCCGCCGATATAGGGACGGAATTTCCCGCCAGCCCCAGTTCCAGCCCAGGGCCAGCTCTGCACCGAAGATGTTGGGTTGGTAGCGGTCGTTCGAGACCTGCCCTCCAAAACAGTCCGCGTTGGCGGGGTCGTCCAGGTCAGACTCCGAGCAAACGAATGGCGCGTAGATGCTGCCGATCGTCGCGTGGACGCGTCCGGTCATCAGCGTCGATTTGCCAATCGGAACGGTACGGCCGAGGGCGAATCCCCACAGATTGGGCTTCACATCGTTGATGGTGATGGGCGGCACCCAGCTGATCTCGAGGTAGGTCCCGTTGGCCAGGGCAAACGCGAGTCGAGGCCGCACGAAACCGGGCACCAGATTGACATTCTCCGGCCCTTTCCCCGGACGGCAGGTCGTGGGTGTTGCGGTCTCGTCATCGACATCGGGGAGATAGGTGCCTTCCAGACTTATCGTGACGGTGCCGGGGCGCGCGACTCTGGGCCCCTGGGCCACACTGAACGCCAGCGGAACCGAGAAATGGGCGAACAAGTCCGCCTCGTGAGAATCCTTCGCGGGCTCGCAGGTCTGACCCGCGGCGACCCCGGAAAGACCCGCGGCGAGAACGGCGGTCGCGAACAAGACGCGCATCACTACTCCTTGCTTGACAGTGTGGTAGGCTGGCCCTAACCTCAGCCAGACATGACCGATCTCGAACGGCTTTTCCGCCGGCTGGTGGATAACCTAATCGCGATTGACCCGGCGCGCCTACATCGCTCCATGCCGCTCTCGGATCTCTACGAATCGGTTATTCCCTATCGCACCAACCGGCGCTCACTCTCCATTGATACAGCCGAGGACTATGATTTCCTCCTGCTCCGGCTCTGTGCCGGAGAGGGAGGCTTCCTCCGCATGCTGTCCCTGACGTCGCCGAGCGGTTTCGCTCGGAAGCAGCCAGTCCCAACCCCAACCTCGAACTGATCCGCGCCTACGCCGACGCGGAATTACAGCTGGAAACCGAGCGGCTCGCTCGTGCGCTGGGCCCGGGTCCCGATGAAGCGTTCGCACCGCCGGAGGATGTCGACTTCGACCCTCCAGAACCGAAGGCATCTCGGGAGGCCGAGGGCGGCGCCGACGTGATCTCCCTCGAGACCCTGCGCGCCGCCCGTATGGCCCCGGACCCGGTTCCCATCGTCCCCGCTCCTCCACGTATGACGGCTGAACCGGATCCTGATCCACCGCCACGAACCGAATCGGGGCTTCGATGCAGTTTCTGCGGCGGGCGTCTCCCCACCGGCCGACCGGTTAACTTCTGTCCCCACTGCGGCCAGAACCAGGCCTTTACCCGCTGCCCCGAATGCCAGTCCGAGATCGAGCTTGGCTGGCGGCATTGCATCACCTGCGGCCACCTTGTCGGCGAAGAGTAGACGTGGGGCGCAGGACGCGGCAGGCCGGAGGTGGGACGTAAGGCGTGAGACGTGAGAGACCTGCGTTGTAAGGCGGAAGAGACGTGGGATGTAAGACGGGAGACGGAGACGGGCGAGACGGAAAGCGAAAAATGTCGGATAACAGTCAAGATCGCACCTCATTGCTTCTTCATATCTCATGGTCGCCCCTTCTTCCATCTCCGTCTCCCATCTCCCGTCTCCCGTCTCCCGCTGTGACCGCCCACCGCATCTCCCTCATTCCGGGTGACGGCATTGGTCCGGAGGTCATAGACGCAGGATTCCCGCCATCGAGGCCGCGGCCCGCTCGGTCGGTGCCACCTCTCGAGATCGAACGGCTGCCCTGGTCGGCCGACCACTATCTCAAGACCGGGGAGACCCTTCCGGATCCAGGCTTCAAGCACCTGAGAGACGAGACCGACGCCATTTTCGTCGGCGCGCTGGGAGACCCGCGAGTGCCGGGCAACGAGCACGCACGCGATATCCTGCTCGGCGCTTCGGTTCCGGTTAGACTTGTACATCAATTTCCGTCCGGTCAGACTCATCCACCCGCGGCTGTCACCCCTGCGCGCGGCCGATCGGGCAGTCATCGACTTCGTGATTTTTCGGGAGAATACCGAAGGGCAGTACCAGGGTATCGGCCGGGCGGAGGAGGTAGGCTCCCGAACGAGCGACAGATTTCCGAGGAGATTCATACTCGGAAGGGAGTCACCCGGATCGTGGAGGCCGCTTTCGAGTGGGCCGGCCGGCAGCGGCAAGAACCGCGTCACCATGAGCGACAAGGCGAACGCGGTTCCCTGGCAGCGGATCTGGGGTGAGATCTTCAATCAGGTCGGGGCACGCCACCCGGCCATTAATCGGGAACACCGCTATGTGGATGCGCTCGCCATGGAACTGGTGCGGGAACCGGAGCGCTTCCAGGTGATCGTAGCCAACAACCTCTATGGCGACATCCTCTCCGACCTCGGCGCGGGCCTGGTCGGCGGACTCGGGGTGGCGGCCAGCGCCAACCTTCATCCGGGACGGGCAGGATTGTTTGAGCCGGTGCACGGCTCGGCCCCGCCCCTCGCCGGCAAGAATGTGGCGAATCCGATGGCGACTGCTCTCACAGGTGCGTTGATGCTGGAAGCGCTGGGATACCCCGAGGCTGCGAAGCGACTGGAGCGCGCGGTGAGCACCGTCGTGGCCGAGGGCCCGACCACACCCGACATCGGTGGCCGTTCGACGACCACGGAAGTGGGCCGGGCCATCGCGGAGGCGATCCAGTGCTAGTGGCTCTGACCGGGGAGTAAGTCGCACCATCAACGACTGCGAGCTCACCTTCCAGAAATACGAAACCATCGACGTAGAACTCGCCCGTAAGCAACACGCGGCCTACGAGGACGCTCTGCGCAAGGTTGGCGCCAAGCTCGATTTCCATGGCGGCGCTCGACCTCTGCCCCGATGCCGTCTTCGTGGAAGACACCGCGGTCGTGCTGGATGAAGTCCTGGTGCCGGCCCGGATGGGCACGCAGCCCCGGGCGCGCGAGGTCTTCAGTGTCGCCGAGGAGCTGGCCTTCTGCCGCCGGGTGCTCTCCTTGCCGCCGCAGGGCTCGCTCGAAGGTGGCGACGTGATCCGGGCGTGGAAGACGATCTTCGTGGGAATCTCCCGCCGCACCGACGAGGCCGGCGCCGAAGGGCTGCGCACCATTCTCCAGCCCTACGGCTACAACGTCGTCACGGTAAAGGTCCGCGGAGCGCTCCACCTCAAGACCGCCTGTTCCTACCTCGGCCGCAACATGCTGCTGCTCAACAGCGCGATGGTGGAGACTCGGGCGCTCAAGGGCTATGAGATCCTGGAGGTCCCCTCCAACGAACCCGCCGGGGCCAATGTCCTCGTGGTGGGAGAAACCGCCATCGTGCCGGCCAACTTCCCGGCAACCCAGAAGCTCCTGCGGCGAATGGGATTCGAGGTGATCTCCCTGGATGTCTCCGAGCTGCAGAAGGCGGAAGCCGGCGTGACCTGCTGCAGCATCATTTTCGATGCACCGGCCGGAGACCTGAGCCGAAGGATCAAGTAGCCGGCGCGGCCCTCAGCCCACAATTCATGACTTCGATCCGCCCGTTCGCTATCGCCTGCGGGATCGGCTTCGTCAGCATGCTTGGCGCGGCCCTGGCGGGCAATGCCATCTACCGGGGAGAGACCGAGGTCCGCTGGACTCCGCTCCGGATCGGGCTTGCCCTGGTTCTGCTGCTCGGCTTCCTGCTCTTCGTCTACATGCTGGTCCCGCTGCTCCTCAGAGTATTTCTTCTGGCCCAGCTCAGAACCGGCAATACCGGGCTGCCACTCATTCAGTGGCTGCTGTCTCACGAACGAACCGCATCGCTACGTGGTGTGGGCCATCTGGACTCTCGGGCTGGCCATCGGACTACCGTTCGCGTTCCACGATTGGCGCCAGAGTTACAACCTTCCCATCCAAGAACAGGGACCATGAAAAGCAGGATCCTCACGCTGATTGTGGGAGGGATGATGGTGATCGGTTCGAGTGAGGCCCAGGCCCAGCAGACAACCAACGCCAACACCCTCCGGCAGCTCTTCGCTTCCGACTGGGAGTTCAGACATCGCGAGCACCCCGAGACCGCAACCTGGCAGGGCGATCATCGCTACGACCAGAAACTCACCGACCTCTCTCGCGCCGCGATCGAACGGCGCAAGGCGCATGACCGCGACATGCTGGCGCGACTGGGCGGGATTCCCCGCGCCGGTCTCTCCAAACAGGACGGCTTGTCCTACGATCTCTTCAAGCGGGAAAAGGAAATAGCGGTCGAGGGCCAGCAATTCCCCAACGAGCTTCTCGCCCTGGACCAGCTGGACGGGCCGCACCTGATGATGGGCCAGCTCGTCCAGGTCATGCCCTTCACCAACAAGAAGGAATACGACAACTACCTGGCCCGCCTTGCCGCCTATCCGACCTACATGGCACAGGTGATGGATTTGCTGCGTCGCGGCATGGCGGAGGGATGGACCCAACCCGCGGTCCCGCTGCGCGGCGTTGCGGCCCAGATCACCGGGCAGATCGGTGATACCGTCGAGCTCAGTCCGTACTACACCCCGTTCAAGACCATGCCCGCGACGATCGGCAGCGAAGAGCAGGCTTCCCTTCGCGCGGCCGCGCGGGCCGCGATTCTCGATGGCGTGCAGCCTGTGCTCGCCAGGTTTCGCGAGTTCGTGGTGGACAGTTACCTGCCGGCAGGGCGCAGCTCCCCGCTATCTCAACGGTCCCCGACGGTGCCGACTACTACCGGTTTGCGATCAAGCGAGAGACCACCACTAACCTCACCGCTGAGCAGATCCACCAGATCGGGCTGAGTGAAGTGGCGAGGATCCGGAAGATCATGGATTCGGTGATAACAGCCAGCGGCTTCAAGGGCTCCTTCGCCGACTGGCTGAAGTTTCTCAGGACCGATCCCCAATTCTACGAAACGACGGCGGACGGACTGGTTCGGCGCTATCGCGATCTCGCCAAGCGGATCGATCCCGAGCTGCCTCGCCTGTTCGCCGAGTTGCCCCGTGCGCCCTATGGAGTGAAGCCGTTTCCCGATTACGAGGCTCCGTCGCAGACCACGGCACGCTACTACCCGGGAGCGGCGGACGGTTCGCGCGCCGGCTACTTCATGGTCAACACCTACAAGCTCGAAGCCCGCCCGCTGTACGAGCTGGAGGCTCTGACGCTTCACGAGGCAGTCCCCGGACATCACCTGCAGCTATCCCGGGCCCAGGAACTGACCGATCTTCCCGATTTCCGGCGCAACGGCGACTACACCGCGTATATCGAAGGCTGGGCGCTCTACGCCGAAAGCCTCGGCGAGGAGCTGGGATTCTACCGGGATCCGTATTCAAAGTTCGGGCAACTGACTTACGAGATGTGGCGCGCCTGCCGCCTGGTGATAGACACCGGGATTCACGCCAAGGGATGGAGCCGGGAGCAGGCGATCAAATACATGGTGGACAACACCGCCAAGTCGGAACAGGACGTGACGGTGGAAGTCGATCGCTACATCGCCTGGCCCGGGCAGGCGCTGGCCTACAAACTCGGCGAGCTCAAGATCAAGGAGCTGCGGGCCAAGGCAGCACGCGAGCTGGGGCCCAAGTTCGACATTCGCCGGTTCCACAACGCGCTGCTCGATAACGGGCCGCTGCCACTCGATGTGCTCGAGCGGGAAATGGATGGCTTGGATTTCGAGGAGAAGCAGTAGCCGTAAGCCGTGAGCCGTTAAGCCGTAAGCCGATGACCGAGGAGCCTCGGGCGTAGCTGCTTACGGCTTAGAGCTGAAGGCTTATGGCTTACGGCAGCCAAACTCCATCGACCAAGTCCAAAATGTCCTGGCATACCTGGCTCCTCTTCATGGCCACCGAGATCGTCCTCTGCCTGACACCAGGTCCGGCGGTCCTCTTCGTCGTCTCCCAGGCTCTGCAGTACGGCACTCGCCGCTCGCTCTACGCTAACCTCGGTATCCTCTCGGCGAACGCCTTCTATTTCCTGCTGTCCGCGGTCGGCCTCGGCGCGGTGCTCCTCGCCTCGCACGACTTGTTTGCGATGATCCGCTATGTCGGGGCGGCCTATCTGATCTATCTCGGTCTCGCGACGATCATGGGCCGCGGTCTGGCCATCTCGACCGATCCAGGGATTCAAGACACGAGCGGAACGGGATGGAGACTCATGGGACGCGGGTTCATGCTCCAGGCTGCCAATCCCAAGGCACTCCTGTTCTTTACCGCACTGCTGCCCCAGTTCATCGATCCCCGAGGTGGGGTCCCATTCCAGATTCTGATCCTCGGCCTCAGCTCCATGGCGGCGGAGTTCTTCGTCCTGGCCGGCTACGGCCTCTTCGCCGGCCGAGCATTCCACCTCGCCCAGCAACCGCGCTTCGCACAGGCGACGAACCGGGTGGCGGGAGCTTTGCTGATCGGGGCGGGAGCGGGGTTGGCGATGGTTGGGGATTAGGGAGAGACGGGAGAACAGGGGAGACGGGGGAAGGCGACGGGAACGGGAGCCGGGAAGGTAACACCTCATCCCGAGGAGCGAAGCGACGAGGGACCTAACGTCCTCACCTTGGCGCCAAGGTCAGGACAGTAGGTCCCTCGCTCCGCTCGGGATGAGGTAATCTTGAGCTTCACCTCCCCGTTCCCTGTTCCCTGTTCCCTGTTCCTGCCTCTCCCGTCTCCCGTCTCCCATCTCCCGTCCAACGATACCGCCCTGTCTCCCCCGTGACCAGCCCGTGACTTCCCGCCTTTAGGATGCCGCCGTCTCCCTTTCCCGAGGAAGCGACGTGAAGCGCTCTACCCTCCATGCCGCACTGGTTTTCTCCAGCACCGCAGTGGTCCTCGCGTGTACCGGCCTGATGGCAGGACCGGTCCAGCCCGATTCCAGGACCGCCCTGACCGGTGTCGCCCCCGACTCTGCCTACAAGCGGGCCAAGACCCAGCTTGGCACCGAGGTCTTCTCCATTATTGAGGAGAATGTCGGTGAGCGCTGGATCAAGGCGACCCGCTACCCCAGCCCCAACACGAAGCCCAACACTCCCGCATCATGCCGGCTCATGCTGACGGTGCACGTGGAAGACACCGGTGTCAGGACCACCGGCCAGTGGGCGGCTTCCGAAGAGCTGACCACTGACGCCGGGAAGGCTACCTGCGATCAGGAGCTGGCCGACACCCAGGTGAGAGTGGAGCACTTCGCGGCGAACATTCCGTAGCGGAAGGCGGTAGGGCGGGCGGACAGGACGGGAACGTGGGCGGAAGCCGGACTACTTCATCCCGAGTGAAGCGTGGGACCTACTATCCTCGACCTTGATGCCAAGGTAGGAGGTTAGTCCGTCGCGTGGCTCCTCGGGATGACGGTGTCCTGTCTCCCGTCTCCCGCCTCCGTCCCACCCTTGCATCCCCACGTCCCCGTGGCTTTTTCCACTCGGACCCCTTGTGGAGGAAAGCCGTGAAGGACAAGGAACTCGAGGCGTTGATCCGGAAGAACGTCGCCAAGGCGTCGGCCCCCAAGGCCAAGAAGCGGCCCACCTACGACGCGACTTTGGACGCCACCCGCCGGCCGTCGGAGAAGGCCGACGACCACGATGCGTCTCAGGAAGAGAACAAAGAGTTCTTCAAGGCCATGAAACGCCGAGGTTTTGAGACCGCAGGTTCTAGATCGTCGGATACAGTCCGGTTATAGGCCTTTAAACTCACTGTTTCGTAACACCCCGCGCGGTAGGTTGGGCATATTGCCCCACCCCGCGCGATTTCTTCGCCGCCTCCCAAGCGGTTGCGTTGCTTTGTTATGCCCCGGTTTTGAAGTCCGAGTCAGATAAGGAGGGCTCGATGGACGACAAGCCACGGCGCAGCGTCGGCCTCTGGGCGCTGCTGGTCTCCTGATCATGGTTCTCGACGGCTGCTGCAATCCCCCGACAACATCGGATCGCAGAGCGTCGCCCTGCGTCCCCAGGAGACCAGCATGTGGTGCTGGGCCGCGAGCGGCGAGAGATGATCATGGAATTCCTCGGCACCCAGGTGCAGCAGGGAGACGAGGCGAACAAGGAATTCGGCCGCACCGATTGCCTCAACAGCCCGGTGCCCAACGCCTGCGTCCAGGGCGGCTGGCCCGAGTTCGACAAGTACGGCTTCTCGTTCAAGCGGACGTCCGACACGCCGCTCACCTGGGCCCAGGTCAAGTCGCAGATTTACTGCGCCAGAAGCCCTTCGCCTTCGCCTGGCATTGGACCGGCGGCGGCGGGCACATGATGGTGGTGACGGGATACGCGACGCTGAATGGGACGCACTACGTCGCGGTCAACAATCCGTGGGCGCCCAACGTGGGAGCACAGTATCTCACGACCTACGATGACTACGTGAGTGGGACCGATCACACTCACTGGGACGACTTCTACGACGTCACCAAGAACTGACGAGAGGAGGCCACCATGTTTCGCTGGCTGGCAACGATCGCTCTTGTGGCGGTGGCGGCGCGTCCGGTGAGTGGTCAGGAGCGCAAGGACACCGTTCTCGCGGCGGCGCGAGAATCCCGCTCGGCCGCCTCGGCCGGGCTCGATACCCTGCGGGCGCTGGCGAAGGACCACTACGCCACCCTCGGGTTCACCGATGCCGAACAGGCCGCCGGGGCTTCCCTCGGCGAGCCGCTGGTCGAGTTCTTCGTCCGGCTCGACTCGCTCCAGGCCTATTCCAATGCCAAGAAGGCCGCGTCGCTCCTCTCCGGAGGAGACAAGGTGATGTACCCGGTGCTGGCCGGAGAGGCGACCCTTTCTTCCATCGAGGTCGAGCGGGGAAAGGCGGCTGGCGTCCGGTCGCCTACGGGGCTCATACACTGGCGGGGGCCATCAGCCAGCAGCGGGATCAACTGGTCGCCACCACTCGACGTTCCCCGGGCGAGTACTTCCTGGTCCGGGTCCCGGCACTCGGCCTCATCTTTCTCGCGGCGGATTCGGCTGGGACCCTGATGCTGAGTCCGCTGCTCGATGACCCACAGGGCCGCTGGAAAGCCGGAGCGACCCTCGCCGCGGACGCCGTCTTCTCCCAGCTGGTGGCCGACGCCAAGGCGTCCAAGGGATTGCCGATGTGAGCCGGTGGGCCGATCATACACCGTCCCCCATACTTGTTGCGGCACGTTGGGCTCCCTGACTTGAGGCAGGACGCCATGCTGATCCGCCGAGCGACACTCTCCGATGTCGACCTCGTCGCTCCCCAGTTCGATCTCTATCGCCAGTTCTACCAGCAGCCTCCCAATCCGGAGCTGGCGCGACGGTTCATCACCGAGCGGCTGGAACGCAACGAGTCGGTGATCTTCCTGGCGCTGGACGACGAGAGCCATCCGCCCCGCGCGCGCAGGCTTCGTCCAGCTTTTTCCCTCTTCTCCTCGACCCAGGCGCGGCCGATGTGGCTGCTGAACGACCTCTACGTCTCCGGCGCTCTATCGCCGGAACGGTGTGGGGCGCCGCTTGATGGAGACGGCGAAGCAGCACGCGATCGGAGCCGGGGCGTGCGTGATCGAGCTGGTCACGGCGGCGAACAACCGGACCGCGCAGGTGCTCTACGAGAAGGTGGGCTACAAGCGGGACGAGGAGTTCGTGCGGTATGAGTTGTGGGTGTGAAAAGTGCGGGAGGCTTTCGCCTCCGCACCGAAGCTAGAGCTCACAACGTGGCTAGTGGTTCGCGGGGAGCCAAAGGCGGGCGGGGTCAGGTCCGGAACCGGCTCGAGGTGGTCCACTCCACACCAGTTGAGCAGTCCCGACACTCGACCGCGTGTTCCATGGTGTCGACCATCACCTCGGTCTCACCATTGGTCACCACGGGGATGATGTGAAGCCGGTTCCGGCCCCGACGATTGAGGGTGCGCCCTCCGGCCGCCATGGCCCTTCTACTGCGGCTAACTCGACACCTTCACGCCTCAGTCCCTCGGCGAGACGATACGCCACGGTGGGCTGATAGCGGTGGCGGCGAGAGACAGAACTGTATGCTGGCATCATCACTAACCTCACGGTCAGCGGTGGACTCCCTAACTGACGACTAGGTCCCACGCTCTCGGGGTAGGGCGTGGCGGCGGTGGGGTCGGTGAGTGGCGTCGCAAGTGCCTGGTTCGCCGAGTTTGCAACGAGTTCGATGCGGGCAGGGCCAGGCGGATTTGGCCAGGGCGGTCGGTGGTCAATCGAGCTAAGATGAAGGTGGCGCTAACAGCCCATTAGCCGACGAGCCGACGAGCCGCCCGGTCTGACAACTGACCGGCTGAAGCAACAGATACCCATGTCTGACTGGTTTGGCAGATGCGCCGACAGAGGGCGGCGCTCCCGAAGGGCGCAGCCTCGGAGTTGGATGAGCGAGGCTTCGTCGGTGCTTCCCGGCCCAGTCCCGTCGGAGCGCATGGATGCGTTGGCCGACGCTTACACTGCCGCATTCGCAGACGGCCGGCGATGACGATCATGAGGGTCGGCAGCACTTCCGACCAGGTGGGCGATTTCGTCAATCGTGGTACCGATTGGGGAGACATCTACGTATTTCCGCCGCTGTTGGAAGCATGCTGTCGGGTCATCGGCCGGCCTTTCAGCTCCAGCCCGTTCCTCGGGCGAACGCTGCGGCCGCACACCGCCAGCCCAGGAGGTTTCACGTCGACGTTCGGCGCGGATTCACCCGACTGGCCATCCTCGGCTTCATCCTGATGATCGACGAGTTTCGGGCCGACAACGGCGCCACGCGCTTCGTCCCAGGCTCGCATCGGCGGTCGAGCAACCCGGAGGACGTCGTTTCGGATCCGCGCTCAAAACACGAGGACCAGGTGCTCGCGTGCGGCCCTCCGGGCTCACCTGATCGTCTTCAACGGGTCCACCTGGCACGGCCATTCTGAAAACAGCTCGAGCGGGCCGCGTCGGTCCGCTTCAAGGCGCCTTTGTTCCTCGCACCGGACATGCCGCGACCGACTTCGGGCGCGCGCATGCAACCCGACACGCAGGGGCGTCTCAGTGATCTCGCGCGACATGTGCTCGGCACTCTGACAGCTTTCGTCGCTGTGTGGATCGCCACAGTCGCGAACGTGGACCGGCTGGTCAGAGGAGCGGCGAAGTGGAGTGCCTTTCCAGCGTCATGAGCACGTCAAGTTTACGAAAAATCGACCTAGCCTTAGATTCGCCTTGAAAACCGAGACGGAAGCTATCGAGTCGTACGCCGCCTGCGTCATCGCGGAGTATTCCCATTAAGCGGCACCGCTCGTACATTCGGGAGAGACGCAAAGCCCAGGGAAGATCCCCTTTTGAGCTAGCTGGATGACGATGACATGTGGTACCAAGCGGGAGCTGAAGTCGAAGACGTTGGAGATTGGGCGCTGGACATAACGGAAGGCGAACGAAAGCACGTTTTACTGAGATCCGTCTGGCGATTCAGGCGGGAGCACGCCGAGTACGGCGTGTCGTTGGCCGTTAAAGGAAGTTTGATTCGTGTGGACGCCCAATCCCGTCCCCTGCAGGTGAAGCCCGGGCGTTATCGTCCAGCACTTCAACAAGGGAGATCGCCCGAAACGCGCGTTGGCTGGATCCTGATCCTCAGACGAGGTGGAAACCCTGAGTCGACTGAGCCAGAGATCTCCGGATGTGACAATGCCGCGCGCAGAGCGGATGTCATCTTCGTCCACGGCCTTGGTGGCGATGCGTTCGACACTTCGGCCGCGGCAACGATTCAGGCGTCTTGGCCGCACTGGATGGGCCACGAGTTTCCTGATGTCGGGATCTGGTCGCTCGGCTACGCCGCCAGCTCCACGCGATGGGCCAAATACCCGAGGTTGATATGGTCTCGTGGTCGCACGACTCTGGTCACAGCATGGCCCTGAGCGACCGCGCGCTGCAGGCGCTGGACCTGATGACCCAGAAGGGACTCGGCGAGCGTCCCCTACTGTTCATCTGCCGCAGCCTTGGCGGCCTGGTAGCCGAGCAGATCCTTCGCAAGGCCAGCGACGCCCCTGATTCGCGCAAGCAACAAGTGGCCCGCCAGACGCGCGCCGTCTTGTTCTTAGCCACGCTCACGCCGGAGCCGAGCTCGCGTCGCTCGGGAACGCCTTCCGCACCGTCTTTGGAGCCACGGTCAGCATTGAAGACCTTCGCGAACACGATGCCCACCTGCGCAGACACTCTTCGACTGGTATCGGAATCGCGCCCCGCAGCTTCCGCATCCAGACCGTCACGTATTATGAGCAGCGCAGGACTGGGGGCGTCTGCCCATCGTCAACCCCACCTCCGCCCATCCCGGCGTGGGCGAGGACCCGGTAGGGCTCGACGAGGACCACCTCTCCATTGCCAAACCGCGTGAGGCCGCTGCCCAAGTCTGCGACGCCGCGCGGTGCCCTGCTGCGCCAGCGCGCAGTCGCTCCGCCGCATCGCCGTCACGGCCACTGACTGTGACCGCGCCACCGCGCGACGTCCACGCCGCACGAAGTCGTCATTAAACTGGACTCCGGGTGCTCGCTGAGCCGCGCTGCGATCCCCGCGAGCTGCCGCCGACAGCCTACACAGTTCTTCGGCCGCGAAGGCGAACGGAAGCAACTCGCCAACCGGTTGCAGCTTGGCCTGAACACCGCCGTCGTCGGGCCGGCTGGGTTAGGAAAAACTGCCCTCGGCGGCAGACGCCCTAGCGGAGGTCGTTGGCGCGAACGCGGTCTACCTCGCCGTCAGCCCGTACCCGGACGGCCTCGTGTATCTGGATCTCTACGCCTTCCACGGCCAAGTCGAGCCGGCGTGGAATGCGCTCGCCAACCGGATCTGCGGCGCGGAGTTCGATGGAGCGTCGACCCGCTCGCGATCGGGCCACTGAAGCCTGCCGCCGTACCCGCCGAATCCTAGTCATCATCGAAGGTGGTGAGGAAGCCGATGGCAGCCATGGCCGCACTACCATCCCAACGCTTATTCAGCGTGTTCTCGCCGGAGAATCGCTGGATGCTGCTCACGCGTCAACACCCAGTCGGCGGTAGCAGAGACCGCAGAGATCAAGGAGGCGCTGAATCCGGACGAGGCAGGGGCGCTGCTCGACTGGCTCACCAGGAACCGCCCGTTGGTCGCGGATGTTCGGCGAACGGTGCTCGAATTGCTTGAAGGCCATCCGTTGGCTCTCAACCGGGGCCGGGAACCTACTGGCCTCGCGACGAGGAGGACCCTACGCTGCCTAACTGGCGAATGGAAGTCAGGGCGGCTGCCGAGCCTCAGCGATCCCAGACGAGCTGAGCGTACGCTGCAATGGCTGTTCGCGCGCAGCGTGCGCGGCTTGGACGACAAGGCGCGGCAAGCGCTCGCTGCGGCGGGTCTGTTGGCGCGAGCGACTTTCTCACTCGAGGCGATCCTAAGCGGCGTTGGGTGTGGCAGACGCGAGCCACGATGACGGAAACCGCGCGCGCGAGGCGATGAGGAACCTGGTCCAGCGCGGCCTGCTGCGGCGCTCTGAAAAACCACCGCCGGCAGTTTGCCCACGTGCTGGGCTACCGGTTCGCTCGGGACGAGGACGGCTCTGACCCGGCGTTGCGGCAACGGTTGGGCCGTTGGTTGCACGCCCATCTCGTCTCGGCGTTACAGGCGCAAGCGAGGGCAGCGAGGCGACTACCTCGCTGGGCCGCCAGCTGGAACACGCTGCTGCGCTGCTCCGTGCCGACCCCGACCAACGGCCATGGGATCCTCTGGCCAGAGAGCTCCTCTACGGGTTCTCCGATCGCCTCGGAGGACATCGGGACGGCTGGCCTCACGAGTCTCGCTTTGGGTGCGGTAGCAGACTGGCTGGCGCGTTTCCCCGCGAACGCAAGGCTGAACAACCGTACTCGGCTTGACAGCGCTGTGTCCTGATCGTGGACCGTGGCGACGCTGCTGCGCGACCAAGGCGATCTGGCCGGGGCGCTAGGCGGCCTACCGGCGAGCGCTGCGGTGAGGCGACGCCTGGCCGAGGCCGATCCGTCCAACGCCAGGTGGCAGCGCGACCTCGAGCGTGAGCCAACAGCGAATGGGCGACGTGCTGCGCGACCAAGACGATCTGGCCGGAGCGCTGGCGGCCTATCGCGAGGCGCTGGCGGTGAGTCGACGCCTGGCCGAGGCCGATCCGTCGAACGCGGGGTGGCAGCGCGATCTCGAGCGTGAGCCAGAGCAAGGTGGGCGACGTGCTGAGCGACCAAGGCGATCTGGCCGGAGCGCTGGCGGCCTACCGGGAGGCGCTTGCGGTGAGTCGACGCCCTGGCCGAGGCCGATCCGTCGAACGCGGGGTGGCAGCGCGATCTGAGCGTGAGCCAGAGCAAGGTGGGCGACGTGCTGAACGACCAAGGCGATCTGGCCGGAGCGCTGGCGGCCTACCGGGAGGCGCTGGCGGTGAGGTCGACGCCTGGCCGAGGCCGATCCGTCGAACGCGGGGTGGCAGCGCGACCTCGAGCGTGAGCCAGACAGAGAATGGGCGACGTGCTGCGCGACCAAGGCGATCTGGCCGGAGCGCTGGCGGCCTACCGGGAGTCGCTGGCGGTGAGTCGACGCCTGGTCGAGGCCGATCCGTCGAACGCGGGGTGGCAGCGCGACCTCGAGCGTGAGCCACAACAAGGTGGGCGACGTGCTGAGCGACCAAGGCGATCTGGCCGGAGCGCTGGCGGCCTACCGGGAGTCGCTGGCGGTGAGTCGACGCCTGGCCGAGGCCGATCCGTCGAACGCCGGGTGGCAGCGCGACCTCAGCGTGAGCCAACAGAAGATGGGCGACGTGCTGCGCGACCAAGGCGATCTGGCCGGGGCGCTGGCGGCCTACCGCGAGTCGCTGCTCGGTGAGTCGACGCCTGGCCGAGGCCGATCCGTCGAACGCCGGGTGGCAGCGCGACTCTGAGCGTCAGCCAGACAGAGGATGGGCGACGCTGCGCGACCAAGGCGATCTGGCCGGGCGCTGGCGGCCTATCGGGAGTCGCTGTCGGTGAGTCGACGCCTGGCCGAGGCGGGATCCATCGAACGCGCTGGCAGCGGGACCTCTCGTTGAGCCTCGCTCGATTGGCGCAGTGCTACGAACTGCAGGGGGCTAGAACGGAGGCCCTGCCGCTCGCCGAAGAAGTCTCCGGATCGACGAACGCTTGACTGCGCTCCATCGGAAGCAACATTGATTCGCAGCAGGACCTACCTGTGACCCGCGACCTGGTAAATAGGCTTCGCGGCAGCGTCCGATGACTGCGCCCTCCTGAGTGCTCGACAGAGCGTGATCGCAGCAAGCCGCGTTGCAACGGACGGAGAGAGACGCGAGCGATCAAGAGCAAGAGGCTGGTCACAAGCGAATTGTCATCTGACCCGCCTGCTTGAATGAACGATGGACATCCGACCTACCTCCTCGCCTGCTGCCGCTTCCCTCCGTGATCTCGGCTCGCCTGCACCAGCAACCATCCCGTGACCATCACCCCGAGGCGGCCCCAGCCAGCCAGTATCTCGAAGCTCACCCGACTGCCAGCCCTTCGAAGTCACCGACACCGCGGGGCACCGTTACTGGCTGTACGCTCCCGTGTAGTCCAGAACGATTCACTCGATCGGCGTGAAGAGCCGGGCCGAGCCCGAGTGCGGCGGGGACTGCCGCTGACGGAGATCCGGGACCTGGCCCGGTCCGAGTTCGACACTCCCAAGACCATCGGCCTGGCGAGCGGCATCCTCATCGGCATGGTGACGCTTCGTTACCATCGCGATTGAGAGTCCGACGGGATCACTAGGTTATCCCGCTGTAGTGGGTGGGGAAATGAGCGGGAGACGGGAGACGGAGACGGAGACGGGAGACGGGAGACGGAGACGGGAGACGGGAGACGGGAGACGGGAGACAGGAGACGGCAACAGCAGACGGTGTGAAGTAACTGCGCGGGAGGCAAGTCATGAAAACAATCATCGCAACCACAGTATTGCTCGCGACGGCTTCAGTCCTGGTGGCTCAGTATCCACCCAAGGACGAACCGGCTCACCGCACGATGCTCACCCAGGACCAGATCCAGTGGGGCGCCGGACCACCTGCCCTCCCCAAGGGCGCCCAGTTCGCGGTGATCGAGGGAGACATCAAGGCGAAGGGCCTCTTCACCTATCGGCTCAAGATGCCGGACGGCTACCAGATCAAGCCGCACTTCCATCCGGTGGACGAGCACATCACCATAATCTCCGGCACCTTCCACATGGGCGTGGGAGACAAGTTCGACACCGGAGCGGGAACCACGCTACCGGCCGGCAGCTACGTCGTGATGCCGGCGGGAACCCACCACTTCGCCTGGAGCGAGGGGAGACCATCGTGCAGGTGCACGCGATGGGGCCGTGGGGGTGACGTATGTCGACCCGGCTGACGATCCGAGAAAGCAGTGGACGGAGACGGGAGACGGGAGACGGGAGACGGGAAAAGCGGGAACGGGAACGGGAACGGGAATCGGGAACGGATGGAGCACCTCATCCCGAGCAAAGCGAGGGACCTACTATCCTCGACCTTGGCGCTGAGCGTAGGAGGTTAGGTCCCTCGCTTCGCTCGGGATGAGGTAATCCACGGCTTCGAGCGCTTTTCTCATTCACGTTCACGTCTCGCGCACATCCCCTGACACCTGACACCTGATCCACGCTGATCCGTCCCGCCCGCCCTCCGTCTGTCCGCCTACTCATTAAATGACCACCCAATCGCCAACGCCGTCGTCACGTCGTTCTTCGCCGCACCCGACTCCGGCGGATCGCTGTCGTAGGAATCGGAGAGTCGAACGCCCAGGAAGAAGTCGTGGAACAGCTCGTACTTGACCCTGAGCTCCGACCTGGGCCTGACCCGGCCCGCCTCGGTCAGGCTGGGGAAGACGCTGGCCAGAGCCGGAGAAGTCGAGCTTGGGAGAGTCGAACCGGAAGGCGGCGACGTCGATGCCGAGCACCGCTTCCAGCGACGTGAGGCTCGAATCGCTGCTGTAGAATTTTTCCTGGTTGACCACCAGCCCGACCGGTATCCGGATCTCCTCCCGGTTGTTTTCGACCAGGGTCCGCATGGCCACCGCTCCCAGGGTGGTGCGAAGGGCCAGGTTCAGCTCGTCGTTCTGCTGCCACTGGGCCAGACACACCCGCGCTCCAGCGCAGGCTCAGATCCCGCTGGGCGCCGATGCTCACGTTGTGCTCGGTGACCTGGTCCGAGCCGGTCTGGTCCTGCAGATAGGTGCTGAACTGGAGTTGGGTATCGAACTGATGCTCCCGGTACCTGACCCCGCCTGCCGAGCTGAGCTGCACGTTGCCATTCACCTTGGCGTAGGTGAGTCCCAGATCGACGCTGCCGCTGAACCGGTGCCAGAACTTCTGGTTGACCGGCGCAATGCCGACCACCTCCCCGACGGGCACCGTGTTGAGCGCGGCACCGGAGACTGGCCAGAGTCCCGTCCTGGCCGCCCTCGACCAGGGTGCCGAAGAATTTCTGCCCCGACTTGAGTGTCACTTCGAAGGTCTGGTTGCTGCTGAGCCGGACGACCTTGATCCACTCGATCGAAAGCCGCCCCATGTCGTCGGTGGAGTAGTCGAGCGTGCCGTGCGACAGGTCCTTCACCTCTCCGGTGATCCGGTTCCCGTTCGTCATCACCACGACATCGGTCTTCTGAGCCTGAAGGGGTGCCATGGCACCCATGAGGGCGAGGGCGAAGGCGCCGCGATGCCGCGGCGCTTCAGGGCGCTCGCCATACGCGAGGTTCCCATATGAGCGAGGGTAGAGGTGGGCCTAGCTTAACCTGATTCTGGGGAGACGGAAGACGGAGACGGGAGACGGGTAGTGTCATTGCGAGGCCCCCTTCGCGAGCGCAGCGAGAGAAGGGCCGCGGCAATCTCAACCGCTGCCCTTTCTCGGACGACGGAGATGGGAGACCCACTTGATGCCGCCTTGACTCCGACCAGGCAGGTTCCGACTCCCATCTTGGAGGTGGAACATGCCGGTCGAGCGGAAGAACGAGCGGGCCAAGGCATTGCGGCTCAGGACGGGAGTCATCACGGTGCTTGCAGCTAGCAACTTTGCCTGTTCCTCGTGGCAAACAGTCACGCCAAGCCCGGAAGCGTACCTGAGTGCCAAGTCGCCGGAGGAGATCCGGGTCACGCGACTGGACAGTTCCAGGGTCGTAGTCCGGGCGCCCAAGCTGCAATCCGACAGTATCGTCGGCACGACCGGCGGGGGCTCAAGGCCGACGATCCCTTGAGGTCCGTGGGGGTGCCACTACCCGACGTGGCAAAGATCGAGTCCCGTCACACCGACACCGGAATGGTGCTCGGCGTGGTGGGCATCGCGATGCTCGCGGGATTTGCGATCGTTCCAGAGCCTCGGGCGGGGTCATGGGAGAGTGAGCGGATTAGGGAGACGGGAGACGGGAGACCGGAAAAGCTGTGAGAAGTGAGTGGGGCTTGTCATTGCGAGGCCCCGAAGGGGCCGTGGCAATCTCACCCGCTTTCCGTTCCTGCGCTCGCATCCCTCTTCCGCGTGCTCAGCGTGTTTCCGCGTGTCCCGGTAAGCAGTTGCTCCTACCTGTTGCGATGTCCTGGATGGCGCTCAACATCTCACCGTAATCCGAAGGACCTATAGTTCATTTCTATGACCAAACTCTCCCGCAGTCTCTCCTGCGCCGCCCTGCTCCTCGGCGCCGTCTTCCTCCCGCTGCACGCCCAATCCTACCACATCGCCAAGACCGTTCCGCTGGTCGGGGACGGCGGCTGGGACTACCTGACCTTCGACAGCACCGCGCACCGGCTGTTCATCGCGCACTCGACCCAGGTGCTGGTGGTCGATGCCGAGAGCGGCTCTCTGCTCGGCCAGGTCCCGGGTCTCAATGGGGCCCATGGCGTGGCACTGGCCCTGGCGGAAGGGACACGGCTTCGCCTCCTCGGGCCGAGACAGCAGCGTCACCATGTTCGACCTCAAGACCTACCAGGTGCTGAAGAAGACCACGGCCGCCGATGACGCGGACGCCATTCTCTACGACCCGGCGACACACCGCGTCTTCAGCTTCAATGGCGACGCCAACTCCTCGAGCGTGATGGATCCCCAGTCGGGAGCCGTCATCGGCAACATCGACCTGGGTGGGAAGCCTGAATTCGGGGTTTCCGCGTGGGACGGCACGCTGTTCGTGAACCTGGAAGACAAGGCAGAGATCGTCCAGATCGACGCCAAGGCGATGACTGTCACCCGCCGCTGGCCCATCGCTCCGTGTGAGGAGCCAACCGGTCTCGCGATTGACCGAGAGCACCACCGGCTCTTCAGCGGGTGCAGCAACCAGGTCATGGCGATCTCCGACGCAACGAACGGCCGGCTCATCACGACTCTGCCGATCGGCAAGGGGTAGACGGCTGCGCCTTCGATCCCGGAACCAATCTCGCCTTCTCGTCGAACGGTGAGGGCTCGCTGACCGTGATCCACGAAGACAGTCCCGATTCCTTCCACGTCGCCGCGACCGTCCCCACCAAGCGCGGTGCGCGCACCATGACGGTGGACCCGAAGACTCATCGCGTCTTCACCGCGAGCGCCGACTACGGCGCCACACCCGCCGCGACGCCGGAGAATCCGCGGCCAAGGCCGGCCATTGTGCCGGGCACCTTCGTCCTCCTGGTGCTGGAGCAGTGAGAGCGGGAGACGGGAGACGGGAGACGGGGAACGGGAACGGGAACAGCGGGAAGGCAGGTCGGATGTACAGCACCTCATCCCGAGCGCAGCGAGGGATCTAGTGTCCTTGCTCGTGACGTCTCAGGCTGGGAGACTAGGTCCCGCTCCGCTCGGGATGAGGTGTCTGAACTCGATGCGGCAGCCTACTCAACGTTCATCACTCACCCGGTCCCGTCACCCCTACTCCCACCCCTACTCCCTACTCCCCGACACCTAACCCCAACGTCCACCACAACTTACAACCACCCTACAATCCCACCACCCAGCCCCCCATATTTCCGCCCCCTTCCTTATATAGGGAGCAGTTCTCCATGAAGACCCAGGGGCACCAGCAGGACGTGCTCTTCCTATCCGGAACCCGACCGGGTTCGGATCGTTTGGCGGCACCCTCAAAGACCTATCCGCAATCGACCTCGGCGTCGTCGCCGCGAAGGCGGCACTCGAGCGGGCCAAGGTGGAACCAGGCCAGGTCGATCATGTCGTCTTCGGCAACGCGCTGCAGACCAGTGCCGACGCCATCTACATGGCGAGGCACGTCGCTCTCAAGTCGGGCCTCCCCATCGAGACTCCCGCGGTCACCGTGAACCGGCTCTGCGGTTCCGGTTTCGAATCCATCATCCAGGGCGCGCAACAGATTCTGCTGGGCGAGTCGAACATCGTGCTGGCCGGCGGCGCCGAGTCGATGAGCCAGGCACCGCACGTCGTGCGCGGGGCGCGCTGGGGAATCCGGCTCGGCCCGGCGCCTCCGTTCGAAGACTTGCTCTGGGAATCGCTCAAGCGATCCGCAGTGCGGCTTCTCCATGGCGGAGACCGCGGAGAACCTCGCCGACAAGTACAAGATTGCCCGCGACGAGGTCGATGCCTACGCGCTCACGAGCCAGCTTCGGGCCAAGGAGGCGTGGACCAGCTGCGCCTTCAAGGATGAAGTGGTGCCGGTCATGATCCGGAACCGGAAGACCCGGCAGGACGAGCCGTGGACCGCGGACGAGCACATGCGCCCCGACACCACCGCCGAGGGATTGGCCAAGCTGCCGCCCTACTTCAAGAAGGACGGCGTGGTGACGGCGGGAAATGCTTCCGGTATCTGCGACGGCGGCGCCGCGGTGGTGATCGCCGGTGAGGCGACTGTCGCGTCGAAGAAGCCTCAAGCCGATCGGACGGCTGGTTGCCTGGGGATCGTGGGCGTCGAGCCGCAAGTACATGGGCATCGGCCCCGCTCCCGCCGCGCGCAAGGCGCTCGCCAAGGCCGGGATGACGCTCGATCAGATGGATCTCGTCGAGGTGAACGAGGCGTTCTCGGCGCAGTACCTCGCAGTCGAGAAGGAACTGGGCCTCGACCGGAATCGTACCAACGTGGACGGCGGCGCCATCGCCATCGGCCATCCGCTCGCGGCCAGCGGCACCAGAATCACCCTGCACCTGCTCCACGCCCTCCGCCGCCGCGGTAAGCGGTTCGGCCTGGGCAGCGCGTGTATTGGGGGAGGACAGGGGGCGGCGGTGATCGTTGAAGCAATTTGAGATTGCAGATTGCCGATTGCCGATTTGACTGCGCGCGTAGTCGGGACCCGGATCTGGATACGCAAATCGTCAATCGGCAATCAGCATCAGTCAATCTCCCGTGAGGTCGCATGGAAATTCTACCGGCATTGGCAATCCTCGCCGTCGCGTACTGCCTCGGCAGCCTGCGGGTGCTCAAGCAGTACGAGCGCGGGGTGAACTTCTTCCTCGGCAAGTTCACCGGGGAGCGGGGTCCGGGCCTCACCTTCGTGCCGCTGGGGCTGGCCACACATGAAGCGGGTGTCGCTCCGGATCGTGGCGCTCGACATTCCGCCGCAGGACGTGATCACCCGGGACAACGTCTCGGTCAAGGTGAACGCGGTCCTGTACATGAAGGTGAACTCCCCGCGGAGTGCCATCATCGAGATCGAGAACTATCTCTACGCCACGAGCCAGCTGGCCCAGACGACGCTGCGGGCGGTGCTGGGCGAGACCGAGCTCGACGAGCTGCTGGCCGACCGGGAAAAGATCAACGCCATCCTCAAGAAGATCATCGACGAGCGGACCGAGCCGTGGGGCATCGCGGTATCGGCGGTCGAGGTGAAGGACGTGGATCTTCCCACCGAGATGAAGCGGGCCATGGCCCGGCAGGCGGAGGCGGAGCGGGAACGGCGGGCCAAGGTGATCGCGGCTCAAGGCGAGTTGCAGGCTTCGCAGACGCTGGCCGATGCGGCGCACACGCTCTCCACGGAACCGGCGGCGCTGCAGCTGCGCTACCTCCAGACCGTCGTCGAGATCGCGGCGGAGAACAACTCCACTACACCTGTTCCCCATTCCGATCGAGATGTTCCGCCCCCTTCCTCCACATGGCGGAGCCGCGGGTCGGCCTGGCGAGTCAGCCGCGCTGCCGCTGCTCTCAGATAACCGCCGCACTTCCGTCGGGAGAAGCGCGCCATGCCGGCCAGTGAGCTGGCCGACATGATGGCGAAGCTGCGGGTGGAGGCCGGCCAAAGGGCGACAAGCCCGCCGGCTGATCTCTCGTCCGCCATGACCGACTCTCCAATCGGGAAGATCGATCGCGCCGCGCTCGAGCGGATCATGCAGCGTGCCGCCGAGCTGCAGACCGGGGAGCGCGACATCGGCGAAGGGCTGACTCCGGAAGAGGTGCTGGCGCTCGGCAAGGAAGTGGGAATACCCCCGGTTACCTCCAGCAGGCGATGCTCGAGGAGCGTTCCCGCATCGATCCGGCCCGGGGCCACGGTTTTCTCGATCGCGCGGTAGGACCGGCGGTGTGCACGGCGCAACGGGTGGTGCGGGGAACGCCGGAAGAGGTCGAGGAGAGGCTGCTCCGCTGGATCGACGACAACGAGCTGTTCACCATCCAGCGGCAGCAACCGGGACGCATCTCCTGGGAGCCGCTCCGCGGAATGCAGGTGGCGTTCCGCAAGTCGGCCGCCGTGCTGGGCAGCACCAAGCGCCCCTTCATGCTGTCCCGCGCCGGCACGCTCAACGCGACCATCACGGCACTGGAGCCGGGTTCTGTCACGTCTCATTCAGCGCGGATCTTCACCCCGTCCGCGGCGCATTCCTCGGCGGATGGGCAGGGCTCAGTGGAGCGGTGTACTCGCCTCCGGGATTCTGGCGATCATGACGCCGTTCTTGTGGATCGCCTTGGTACCGATTCCGGTATTTCTGGGAGCCGGCGTCGGAGTCCTTCGCCAGTTCTCGCCGGTTGCGGAGCGGGTACAACTGGGCCTGGAGCGGGCGCTCGACCATCTTGAGCGGGGCGAGGTCAAACCGACCCACGCGATGCCCAGCACTACGGCGAGCCTGGTGGGGACGGTGATTCAGGAGGTAAGGAAAGCACTAAAGCCGTGAGCAGTCGGAGTCGAGAGTCTAAGGTCGAGAGTCGACCGCTCATTCCCACCATGACTCACGATTCTGACTCCACGACTCTAGACTCCAGACTCTCGACTCACTACCATCGACTCTCGACCACCATGCCAGAAATCAAACACGTCGGCGTCCTCGGCTGCGGCCTCATGGGAAGCGGCATCGCGCAAACCGCGGCCCAGCGCAGGCTACACGACCACCGGTCCGGGAAGTGTCTTCAAACCTGCTGGACAAGGGCAAGGCCGGCATCGTCAAATCGCTCGATAAGTTCGTCGAGAAGGGGAAACTCTCCCAGGCCGACCGCGACGTCACCCTCAAGCGGCTCGACTTCACGACGGAGATGTCCTCGCTCCGGAGCTGCGACATCGTCATCGAGGCGGTCACCGAGGATCTCGAGCTTAAGAACGGGCTGTGGAAGGAGCTGGATGGGATGTGCCCCAGCCACACCATCTTCGCCTCCAACACCTCGAGTCTCACCATCGCGGCCATGGCGGCCGCCACCAAGCGGGCCGACCGGTTCGTGGGATTGCACTTCTTCAATCCGGTCCCGCTGATGCCGCTGGTGGAGGTGGTGCGCACCGTAACCACCAGCCAGGAAGCCTTCGACCGCGCCTTTGCCTTCGCCAGGAGCCTGGGCAAGGAGGCCGTCTCGGCCAAGGACAACTCCGGATTCATCGTCAACCTGCTGCTGGTCCCCTACCTGCTCGACGCGATCCGCGCCTCGAGCACGGGGTGGCGAACACGGTGGACATCGACAATGCCATGAAGCTCGGCTGCGGCTACCCGATGGGCCCGCTCACCCTGCTCGACTTCGTCGGCAACGATACGACCTACAAGATCGCCGAGATCATGTTCGCCGAGTACCGGGAGCAGCGCTACGCGCCCCCGCCGTTGCTCAAGCGGATGGTGCTGGCGGGACTTTACGGGCGAAAGAGTGGCAAGGGCTTTTACGACTATTCTCAGAATCCCCCAGTTCCAGTTGATCTAGGGGTGTGAGTGGGGGTGGGGAGTGGGGAGTAGGGAGTAGGGAGTAGGGAGTGGCGTGCAGGAACAAGGCGACTCGGAACTCGGAACTGACTCGGTACTCGGAACTCGGAACTCGAAAACCAGGAGACACGATGCTTCTTCTCCACGGCGACGGCAGCGGCGGCTTCCTGGGCTATGACCTGCCCCGGCTCCACGCGTTGCTCAACGATTTCCCGGTCGGGCTGCTCGTGGCGGCTGTGGTCTTCGAGATCCTCTTCCTGATAACCAAGCGGGACTCGCTCCGGATCGCGGCTTACTGGACGCTCATGGCCGGCGTGATTGGAGCGGGCTTGGCCGTGCTGAGCGGCCTAGGAGCGGAAGACAGGATCGCCCACGGCGAGGCGGTGCACGAAATCATGGAGGAGCACGAGGAGCTGGCCTTCATTACGACGGGGATCTTCGCCGTGGTCGCTCTCTGGCGGCTCTGGAGGGAGCGAGTCATGAGCCGAGGCGAGCGGATGGCGGCGCTGTGTCTCGCCCTGGTAGGATCAGGGCTTCCTGGTCTCCGACCGGCCAGCACGGTGGAGAGATGGTGTTCGAGCACGCGGCGGGGATCAAGACCCCGGCGCTCGAGGAGGAGATCAAGTCCCGCGCGATGGGGCACCAGCATGAAGAAGGCGACGAGGACGATGACGACCACGATCACGACCATGCGGCACCCGACTCGGTCACCGGGCCAGCCCCATCTCAATGACTAAGGCCGGGTGGTCCCTCGCTCTCGGGAGCCAGATCCTTCTGGCTCTCGCCTGCCATCCCAACACCACCCGTCCGACCTTTCCACCTCTCCCCGGCGCCCCCTTTGCCGAGTTGACCTCACGGTACCACGGGCCACCGGCATTGTGGCCGACGCCATGCGACAGGACAGCCTGCCGGTCTCCATTGTCCAGCCGCGCGATGGCCTGATCGAGACGCCCTGGTTCAACGCCAAGACCTTCACCGAGACCGATGCTCGACGCCTGGGGCCCGACGTAGTCCAGGTGCGAGCCTGGTTGGATCCCACCAAGCCGGGTTCGAGCCGGGTAACAATGGAAACGGTGTACCGTCCGCTGGCCGACCCTTCCCTGCCCGATCGTGAGCTGGACCGGCTGGTGCCTTCAGATCATCCGGTCGGGAAGCGGGTAGGAGACTTGATCACGGCGCTGGCGCGAGTGTACGGGCCACAGCTGTCCGACTCGACCAGGGAAACTCCCTTCGGCATTCCGGGGCGGACTCGCTGGCAGACAGCATTCCGTTCGTGCTGCCGAAGCCGGATTCGGGAAAAGACAGTACTTGAGTACCGAGTACCGAGTACCGAGTACAGTACCGAGTACCGAGAGAACTTCGCGCCTGTCGCCTCTCTCGCCCACTCCCGAAACCCCAACCTGCCTCCCGTGGCCCCACTCCTGTCTTGGACATCGCGGCGCACCGGACGCACCCTTGCCGGACTTGCCGCGCTGATCAGCTTCGGCATCGCGATCTATACCGCCATCTCACAGGTCGACAGGGTCCTCCATATCTATGATGGACTCTGGATGCTCGGCGGGACCGCGGTCGCGACTGGCGATCTGTGTTCCCTGGTCTGGTCCTGGCCGCGGGACAAAGCCATCGCTCTACTGGCACTGGTGACCGTTATCGCGTCCTGGACGCCGTTGGTCGCTCTGGCACTCCGGGCCAAGATTCCAATACTCGCGCGACTCAAGGGCGCAGTGTTCTTCAGCAGCGCAGACGTGGTTGGAGTGGCGCTGCCCGTCGGAGTGGTGTGTCTGTATCTGGCGGTGAAGGAGTACCGGAGGTGGGAGGTGAGGCGGTAAGGCGTGAAGGCGGAAGACGTGATCTCGACCCGTTATTCGGTACTCAGGTACTCGGTACTCGGTACTGTTACTACTGTCCCAACAGGTCAGCAGGAATCGCATTTCCCGTCCCGTTCATCATCCCACATCACCGAAGCGATCCAGTAACGCTTCCCATCCCAATAGATCTGGAGGCTGTTGACGCCACGCCCGAAGACCGGTCCGTCGGCCTTGGCGCGCATTTCGTATGAGCTCAGGATATGGGTGATGTTTCCGAAGGTCTTCGTGACCCGGTGAATCTCGCTTTCGAAGAATCCATTCTTGACCATGCCCGCGTTCGCCGCGTCTACAAACTCCTGATGAGTCATCACGTGAGCTGTCGTGTTGCCGGAACGGTCAGCGCTGGTCTCGACGAAGCGGATGTCCGGCAGATAGAGAGTGCGATCACGTCCCCAGTCTCGTGGTGCTCCCGCCGGACCGGAAATCACCTCGTAGAATGCTTTCATGATGCCATCCAAAGAGCTCACGTCCTGCGCCCGCGGTGCCTGGTGGGAACCTGCACATGCTGCTGGGCCGAGAGCGAGGAAATGGGAGCAGTCGCGATCATGGCCAGCGCAAAGGCCGTTATCAGGGGCCGAAGCACCATGGGGATGTCCAATGGAGAGGATTGGAACCAGACGGCGGGAAGTTCGCGGAGGTTTCGGGTACGTCTAAGAGCTGATAGCTAACGGCTAACGCTGATGGCTGACGGCTGACGGCTCCCACTACATCACGTACGCCTTCACCCACGTCTCCAGCTTCTCGAGATCCAGCCCGGCATCCTTACAGGGACCCGATGGCAAGGTCATGGTGAGCCCCAGGACCGGGATCTTTCCGGCAACGTCGTGGAGGCCGCTTACCATGTCCCGCTCGCAGGCGACCGCGACGACCGCCTTGGGTCGCCGTTCGCGGATCACCCGCCGGGCGAGCTGCCCTCGGTCGCCACGAAGACTGGCACGTCGTACTTCCCGCGATCGCGAGGACGCCATCCAGTGAGGCCTTGGAGAGGCAGCGAGGGATCAGCAGGAGCAGCTCACCCCGTCCCACTTTCCGGCCTCTCGCCTCCGCCATCTGATTGTAGACTTTCACGGCGGCGTTCTCCACCCAGTCCCGTTTCCCGAAACGGCCGGCGACTGCGGAGGTGAGACGCATCAGCCGGAGCAGGGGCCCACGCTCGGCAAGTCGCTCGGGCAGCAGAGGCCGTCGCAGCGCGTGGGACAGGAGAACGAGACCCCACCAAACCCACAGCAGGATGGCTATTCCAGCCAGGCCCAGCCAGAGATACCGGGGCAATGGCGGATACAAGGAGTGCGAGTCGGGGACCGACCAGGAAAGCAGCGCGCTCGGTACCCCCAGCGCGAATACCAGCGCCACGGTAGACCAGGCGAGAAACAGCCAGGGCGGACTGTCGAAGTTGCCCTGATTGGGCAACGGCTTGCCATCCCACTCGTCCCACTCATGGCCGAGCCGACGGTCTACCTCTATGTGGATCAGTTTGGCGCGCTGTACCTCGGGCATGCGGGTAAGGCTTTCCCGCCGGCTATTGCTTGTCAAGGGACCGTAGCGACTTACGTTTCCGCGATGACGGAGACTCCCGACCTCCAAGGCATTTTCCGCACCGATATCCGCGCCCGGGCCGCCTATTCCGAAGGCGCCGGGATCTACCGGATTCTTCCCTCGGCCGTGGCTCGACCCACCGACCAGGAGGACCTGGCCGCATTGATCCGTTGGGCGGAAGCGACGGGAACCGGGCTGATACCTCGTGGAGCGGGAAGCGGAATTCCCGGCGGGAGCATCGGCCCCGGCGTCCTCGTGGACCTGCGAGACTACGTCCCCTCGCGGCTGGAGATCGATCCCGAACAACGGACTGCGGTCACCGGCGCCGGTGTCTCGCTGCGGGAGCTGAACACCGCGGCCGCGCGACACGGCCTGAGACTGCCGCCCGATCCATCGAGCGGTACCTGGGCCACGCTCGGCGGAATGGTGGCAACCAACGCCTCGGGCGCCCGCAGCGTCCGCTATGGCAGCGTGCGCCGGTGGGTGACCCACCTCGAGCTGGTCGGGAAAGAAGGAAGAGTGATGCGACCGACTCGGCGACTCGGCGGTCGGCGGCTCGTCGGCTCGGCAGCTCGAAGGCACCCAGCGCGAGAACTCGGGAGCTGATCCGCACCCACTTCCCAAGACTCGGAAGAATTCCTCCGGCTACGCCCTCGACGCCTGGCTCGAGTCGGGCGACTTGCTTGATCTCCTGATCGGCTCCGAAGGGACCCTCGGATTCATTACCGAGATCGGGTGGCGTCTCGACGAGATTCCAACGGGCCGTACCGGCCTTCTGGCCTCTCTTGGCTCTCTCGATGACCTGGAGCCGGCCGTTCAAGCCGTGAACCGTTGTAACCCCAGCGCCGTCGAGCTGCTGGACCGCACTTTCCTGGACTTGGTCGCCCTCGCGGGACGCGAGAGCCAATTGCCCCAGACTTCGCCCGGAACTCAAGCGGTCCTGCTCATAGAGTTCGAGCGGGAAAACGAGAAAGCGGCATTGGGGGCCGTTGGAGATGCGGCTCGCGCGCTCAACCCCATCGCCAGCCAGGTGGAAACCGCGGTCTCGCCCGCAGAACGCGAGCGGATATGGACCCTGCGTCATGCGGCGAGTCCCATCCTCGCGGGTCTCTCCAACGACCGGCGCTCCATGCAGGTCATCGAGGACGGGTGTGTTCCGCTTCCCCGCTTGGGCGAGTACATCCGTTTCCTTCGGCAGACCGCGGAGGCACAGGACCTCACGGTGGTCATCTTCGGCCATGCCGGCGACGGGAACGTTCATGTAAACGTGCTTCCCGAGCTGACCCGGCGGGGCTGGAAGGAGCGGGTCACCGCCCTGTTCGAGGCGGTGAATGCCGAGACTCTGCGGTTGGGTGGGACCTTGAGCGGCGAACACGGCGACGGCCGGCTTCGGGCGGGATGGCTGGAGCGGCAGTACGGACCGGACGTCCTGGAGCTGTTCCGCGGGATCAAGACGCCAGTTTGACCCCCATGGTATCTTCAACCCCGGCGTAATCCTGTCCGAACCCGTCTCCGCGATCCGACAACTCAAGATCGGGCCCGACGCCGAACCGCTACCGGACGACATAGCGGCGGCATTGCGGGAGATCGAGCGCAGCGGAGGGTATGCCATCGACCGGCTGGAAATCGCGGACAACTACTGGGGAGACGGGAGACGGAAGACGGAAGACGGGGAGTGAAGCTGAGGTGTTACCTTCGGTCCCGTCTCCAGACTCCAGACTCCAGACTCCAGACTTTCTTCTCCCAACTATGGACATCCTCAAAACTCCCACCATCACCCTGATCGCCCGGCCCCAGTTCATAGAGCCGGAGCATCTCCGCGTATCCTGGAAGGGTGAGTCATCGGACGGCGAGCGACTGGCCGAGTTTGCCGGACGGCTCTGCTATATGAGTCAGCACAATCCGGCGGGGCGCACCACGGGGAGTACCTCTCCAACATTCTCAAGCAGGGACACGGCTCGGTCTTCGAGCACGCGACCTACGTCATCCTGATCGAGGGGATCAGCCGCTCCTGCAGTCACGAGCTGGTCCGGCATCGGGCGGGTTTCGGCTATTCCCAGCTCTCCCAACGCTACGTGGACGAGTCCCAGGCCGCGTTCGTCATGCCCCCGGCCATCATCGGCGATACGGCGCTGGAGGCGGAGTGGCAGACCCAGGTGGAGGCGGCCCAGAAGGCCTACGTCACGGCCGTTGAGCGGCTGATGAGCAAGTACGAGTGGGTGGCGGACCGGATCCATCGCAGGAAGCTGGCCCGCGAGGCGGCACGCAGCGTCCTGCCCAACGCGACCGAGGTCAAGATCGTCGTCAGCGGCAACGTGCGCGCCTGGCGCACCATGCTGGAGCTTCGCCTGGGTGAGGGTGCCGAGCTGGAGATTCGCCGCATGGCCCTCGGCTGCCTTCGCTTATTGCAGCAGGAGGCTCCATCCCTGTTCGCCGACTTCGAAGTCTATCGCGCTCCCGATGGGACGGAGTGTGGGAGGGTGGGGTTTCATAAGGTTGAGGTCGTGAGTCGTGAGTCGTGAGTCGTCGAAGCACTGCTCCAGACCCATGACTCACGACCCAAGACCAACAAAGGAGAGACCGATTCGATCGCTAAACACCTCAGCATCAGCAAACATCCTGCCACTTTCTTCAACTTTCTTCAAAAAACTATTGTGCGTTCGTAAGCTCTTTCTTACTTTAGTATTGCACTCCCTGTCTGACACCGCGCCGGCTCGCTCCAATGAGCGGCCTTTTTAGAATCACGCGGTGACCAATCACGGCGAGGAACCGTTTGGGAGTTCGGATCGGACTAGCATTCAACCTCAAGCCTCTGGCGCCGGCTACTGCTGCCGGGGCAAGCATTGACCCCTCCGTTACCGCAGGTCCCAACGGCCGAGCCCTTCGGTACGATCTCGAGCAACCCGATCTCTACGCCGAGTGGGACGAACCAGCCACCATTGACGCAGTCGAGCGGGCGCTTCGTCCATTGGGCGAGGTCATTCGCCTTGAAGCCGTCTCCGATTTTCCCCGGCGGCTCATGGAAACCAGGCCCGACTTCGTCTTCAACGTGGCGGAAGGACTCTTCGGGGTAAGCCGGGAGGCGCACGTTCCCTCCATCTGCGAATTCCTGGGGATCCCCTACTCGGCATCGGAGCCGCTGACCCTTGCGCTGGCATTACACAAAGGCCGCGCCAAGGAAATCCTGCAATCCCGCGGAGTGCCGACCGCGCCGTTCATGATGGCGCGGACCGTGGCCGATGCCCGGAACTGCTCGCTTGCCTTCCCGGTCTTCGCCAAGCCCGCCTTCGAAGGGTCCGGCAAGGGTGTCAGCGTCAAGAGCGTCTGTCAGAACCGCAAGCAGCTGGTCAAGCAGGTTAACTACCTGCTCTCGACCTATCAGGAGCCGGTTCTGGTGGAGAGCTACCTGTCGGGCGCCGAGTTCACCATCGCGATCCTCGGCAACGGCGAAGAAGCCCATTGCCTCCCGATCGTCGGGATGCGCTTCAACGAACTGCCCGAAGGCGCCCCGCCGATCTACGGCTACGAGGCGAAGTGGATCTGGGATCGTCCGGACGATCCGCTCGAGATCTTCGAGTGCCCGGCCCGCGTCCCCGCGAGACTGGCCACCCAGATCCGGAGCGTGTCGCTGGCCGCGTATCACGCCCTCGAATGCCGCGACTGGTGCCGGGTGGACGTCCGTTGCGATGCCCAGGGCATTCCGAACGTGGTGGAGCTGAATCCCCTGCCCGGGATCCTTCCCGACCCGCGCGACAACTCCTGCTTCCCCAAGGCCGCCCGAGCTGCGGGGATGTCTTACGACGACTTGATCCGCAGGGTGGCGGACATCGCGTGGCGGCGGATCAGCGGCCGGTCCCTTTGGCGGAGGCCGCAGCGTGAAGATCGCGATACTCTACGACGGGGAGCACGAGACCTGGGACGCCAAGGACGTTGCCTCCGTCATGGACAGCGTTCGCGAAATCCAGACCTGCCTCCGAGCCCGGAACTATGAGGTCAGCACGGTTCCCGTCCGCCACCAGGACTTCAGCTGGTTGACCAAGGCCCGCCGGGTTGATGTGGTCTTCAACCTGTGCGAGGGAATCGGCGGAATCTCCCGGTTCGAAGACTTCGTGGTTGGCACCCTCGAGCTGGCCGGGCTTCCTTATACCGGTTGCCGGCCCTGGCCGGTTGCTCTCTGCCACCGGAAGCACGTGGCGAACACCGTGCTCGCCCGGGGCGGAGTGCCGATTCCCGCTTCATCCTGGCGCAAGGAAACCGGCTGCCCTCCGACCTGACCCTGCCGGTCATCGTGAAGCCCGCGGCGGAAGACGCGAGCGTCGGGATCGATTCGGCCTCGGTCTGCACCACGAAGAAGGCGCTCAAGAAGCGTCTCGCTGAGATGGCCGAGCAGTGGGAAGAGGTGCTGGTTCAGGAGTATGTCGCCGGCCGTGAATTCAATGTCGGCTTCGTGGGCCGCCAGGTTCTCCCGCTCGCCGAGTTGTGCTTCGACGGCATGCCCGAGGCAGCTGGCCCATCCTTACTTATGCTGCGAAGTGGGACGTGGGCAGCCCGGAGGATCTGGGTTCGACGCCGGTGTGCCCCGCGGAGATTCCCGCCGACCTGGCAAAGCGGATAGTGCAGGTGGCGCGTTCGGCATGGGAGAATCTCTGCAATGCCGAAGGCTACGGGCGGGTTGACCTCAGAGTCGATTCCGACGGCCAGCCCTATATCCTCGAAGTGAATCCCAACCCCGACATCTCGGACTCGGCTGGCCTTTCGCGTATGGCGAAGGCGCATGGCTGGGAATACGAGGAGCTGATCGCCCGGATCGTCGAGGAAGCGCTCAACCGTTCCAGCTCCCGCCAGGCAGCCGCGGCTCTCGCCAGCGGCACTCCTACATGACCACCCTGACCCGAGTCAATCTCCGTGAGCTCACCGCCGCGGACGTCGCCCGGGTCGTCGGGCTTACCCGCAGCACGGGCGTGTTTCGGGACGAGGAGATCGCGATCGCGGAGGAGGTTGTTTCGGAGGCGGTCAAGGGAATAAGGGCGGACAGGGCGAACAGGGCAGACGGACGAGACGGACGGCGGGGAGCGCCCCTACTACGCCCTGGGTGCCGAAGTGGACGGGCGGGTTGTCGGTTGGATCTGCTGGGGTGCCACACCCTGCACCGTTGCGACCTGGGATCTCTACTGGATGGCGGTGGATCCGGAAATGCACGGCCAGGGCGTGGGGACCGCGCTGCTCGAGGAGATGGAGAGTCGCCTCAGCGACAAGGCGCGGCTCATTGTGATCGACACCTCCGGCCGGCCCGATTACGCGCCAACCCGCGCCTTCTACCGGGCACGCGGATATCAAACCGCTGCTGTCGTCCGGGACTTCTACGCCCTCGGCGATGATCAAGTCATCTTCTCCAAACGCCTGCATCGGGATCGTCGGTATTAGTCTGGGACGAATTGAATCCTGGAAGGGATGAACGGCTTCTCCGTAACCGGGGAAGCCGTTTTTGATTCGCAACAGTCAGCGCCCGACTAGACAAGGTCGCAAAGTGTCCACACATTAGGAAATCCGCATTCGATTCCTTCGACAGAGGGCATGGTTATGACCCTTGCAATCGTGCGCCGGGGCTTGCCGCTGGCGGCGGCAGCCATCCTGTTGATGACGGGAGCAGTGACCGCGTGGGCGCAGAATGGCAGGCTGGCCGGCACAGTCACTGACAAGGCCACCAGCGCGCCGCTGGAAAACGCGCGGATCATGGTGAGCGGCACCAGCCTGATCGAAACCACGAACGGCGAAGGCAGGTACAACATCCGGAGCATTGCGCCCGGAACCTACCAGGTGCGGGCGCTGCGCATCGGGTATGCGCCGCTGGTTCAGACGGTGACCATTGGTCAGGACGAGACCGGGGCTCTGATTTCGCCCTCACGGCGGCACCGGTCCAGCTGGACGAAATCGTCACTACCGCGACGGGGCAGCAACGCAAGCTCGAGGTGGCCAACGCCGTCTCGACCATCGACGTCGCCTCGATAGCGGCTGAGCAGCCGATCACCCAGATGGCGGACCTGATCTCAGGCCGGGCCGCCGGCGTGCAGGTGCTGAAGAGCGCCGGCACTACAGGTTCCGGCACCAGGATCCGGATCCGGGGATCCAACAGTATCTCCCTCTCCAACGAACCACTGTATTACATCGACGGGATCCGGATGGAGAGCTCCGCTTCATCCAGCACTCTCGACATCGGCGGCTTCGGCGCGGGGACCCCAGGACCAACGGGCCCTCCCGGCTCAACGATCTCAATCCGGACGACATCGAGTCCATCGAGATCGTGAAGGGGCCGGCCGCAGCCACCCTCTACGGCATTCAAGCCTCGAACGGGGTGGTGAGAATTACCACCAAGAAGGGATCGGGCCGGCCCAAGTGGAACTTCTTCGCCGAAGCCGGCGGAGTCAGCGACAACAATACTTATCCGCTCAACTTCTTCGGGCGCGACAGTACAGCCGCGACCGGCGCCGACTACGACTACTTCTGCCTCTTGCAATACCAGCTGGATGGGCTTTGCACCCAGACTTCGGTTCTCAAGTATACGCCTCTGGAGACGGCCAGCACTCGCGCCGCTCAAGACCGGCTTGCGCCAGCAGTACGGGGCCAGCGTGTCGGGCGGCAACGAGTTCGCCACCTACTTCGTCTCCGCCGGATACGAGAATGAGGACGGCGTCTTTCGCCTGTCGCAAATCGAGGAAGACTCGGTCCGCAACGCGGTCGGAACCGTGCCCGACAACCAGATCCGGCCCAATACCCTGGAACGGTGGAGCATACGCACCAATCTCGGGGCCAACGTCTCCCACAACTCCGACCTCAGCGCCTCGATCGGGTATATCTCCAGCGACACCCGGTTCGTCGAGAACGACAACAGCGTGCTGACCATCACCGGCAGTGCGGAGACCTCGACCAACCCGCCTACCGTGATGGATGGCTGGTATTACACCCCGGCCCAGCTTTTCGCGGAGCTGGCGAGTCAGGGCCTCAAACGGTTCACCACCGGGTTGACGTACAACTGGCGGCCGAGCTCCTGGCTCACTACCCGGGCGACGGTCGGTTATGACATCGCCAACCGCAACGACATCCAGTTCTTCCCGACGGGACGCGTCGCACCACAGGACCAGAACAATGACGGTATCCGGGCCGACAACCGGTTCCAGGTCTCCCAGACCTCGGTGAGATCTCGCCGCCACGGCGCGGTTCAAGTTCTCGCCCACGGTTGGCTCCAAGACCTCGGTCGGCGGTCAGTGGTTCCGGGACTTTTCGACCGGTACTCTGGTCACCGGCCGTGGCCTCGTCCCCGGATCGGAAACGATTGCCGGCGCGGCGTCGGTGGAAGCGAGCAGCCAGACCAGCGAATCCCGGTCGCTCGGCACCTACATCGAGGAAGAGATTGCGCTGAAAGAGCGGCTGTTCCTGACCGGCGCCGTTCGCTTCGACGACAACAGCGCCTTCGGAAAGAACTTCAACGCGACGGCCTACCCCAAGGCCAGCGCCTCGTGGCTGCTCTCCGAGGAGCCGTTCTGGGACAAGGGCTTCTTCAACACCCTCCGGCTGCGCGGCGCCTTCGGCGCTTCCGGTCAGCAGCCCGGCACGACCGACGCGCTTCGGTTCTTCTCGCCGGTGACCGGCAAGAAGAACGGCCAGGGCCTGTTCGGGGTGACCCCGGGCGGTCTGGGCAACCCTGACCTCAAGCCGGAACGATCCATCGAGCTCGAGCTCGGCCTCGATGCGGCCATGGCCAACGACCGGATCTCGGTCGAGTTCACCTACTTCAACAAGGAGACCAGGGACGCCCTCATCCTGAAGCCGGTGATTCCCTCGGCCGGCCAGGTGGAGAGCCAGTTCTTCAACCTCGGCAAGATCCGGAACTACGGTGCCGAGCTCGCCGTTGACGCGCGGGTGATCGAGGCACGGGACTTCGTGTGGGATCTCGCCGTGAGCGGCTCAATCACCCATAACACCATCGTGGAGCTGGGCGTGCCGCCGTTCTATGCGCCGGGAAGCTTCTACCAGCGTCATGTCCAGGGATACCCCGCCGGCGGATTCTGGGGCGTTGACGTGAGCTACAACGACGCCAATGGTGACGGCATCATCGCCGCCGATGAGGTCACGGTCGGGGACCAGCTCAAGTACAAGGGCCCCGCTCTGCCGACTCAGGAAGCCTCGATGAACAGCAGCATGGGGTTCTTCAACCAGCGGGTCCGGCTGGGAGCCCAGTTCGACTATCGCGGCGGCCATCGGATAGACAACTCGATCGAGAATTACCGCTGCTACGTCGGCAACTGCCGCGGGCTGGTGGACAAGACGGCTCCTCTCCGGGAACAGGCGCTGGCGCAGGCCGCGTTCTCCGGCTTCTCCAGCAACGTGATCTTCGATGAACCGGGATGGTTCATCAAACTGCGGGAGCTTTCGCTCACCTTCTACGCGCCGCTCCAGTGGGCGCGCAGCATGGGCGCCGCGACGGCCAGCATCACCCTGGCCGGGCGGAACCTCTGGACCGTCACCGACTACTCTGGAGTAGATCCCGAGGTCAACGCCTTCGGGCAGGATAATTTCGGCGCCAGCGACTTCGAATCGCAGCCCCAGGTCACCTACTGGACGGCGCGGGTCAACCTCAGCTTCTAGGCGGAAACGACATGTCAATGTTGATCATTTCCATGCCGGCCGCCTCCTGGCTCAGGCGCGCGCTGCGCGACGGATCATCACACAAGGTTTGCTGGTCGCATCGGCTCTCACCCTGGGAGCCGGCTGCGGCCTGCTCGACACCAATCAGCCCGATATCATCGAACCAGGAGGATTGGAAACCCCGGAAGGCGCCGAGGCTCTCCGGGTCGGCGCGATCCACGACTTTGGTTTCGTCAAGGACGGAGACGGCAGCCAGGTCGGTACCGAGGGCTTGGTCATGCTCACCGGGGACATGGGCGATGAGTTCATGCACTCCGGGTTCATCCCCTCGACGGTGGAATTCGACCAGCGGCTGCTGGTGCCTAACAACTCCAGCCTGGACGACGTGTTCTTCCGGCTGCATCGCGCCCGGACCTTGAGCGAGGGAGCGGCGACGGCGCTGGAGGCATTTGCTCTGGATCCCGACAACAACGCCGGGATTCCCGAGATGCTGAGCCTGGCAGGCCTGACCTACGTCTATTTCGCCGAGGATTTCTGTTCCGGCGTGACCTATAGCTCGACCGTGAACGACCAGCCCGTCTTCGGGCCGCAGCTCGATACCCAGCAGAGCCTCGACACCGCGATCGCGCGATTCGACTCCGCTCTCAGAGCCTGCCCGCCATCGCGGCGGATCCCAACATCGAATACCTCGCCTCGGTCGGGAAAGCCCGGGCGCTGCTGAACAAGGGCGACTACGCCCAGGCGGCAGCCGCGGTCGCCAGCGTTCCGACGGATTTCCAGTATGTCACCGAGCATGGACCGAGCCCGCTGGAGCTGGCCAACGCGATATTCATCTACGGGACCGGCGGCAGCAGCGGCAGCATAAGCATGTCCGACGCGGAAGGCGGAAACGGGCTCCCCTACCGGACGAATAACGATGCCCGGGTACCGTTCTTCGACACCGGCGAGCTTGGGCTGGATCAGACGACGCCGCAATTCGATATTCTGAAGTATCCGGACCAGAGTGCCTCCATCGTCGTCGCCGACGGGATCGAGGCCCGGCTGATCGAGGCCGAGGACCGGCTGCAGGCCAGCGACATTCCCGGCATGATGACCATGCTCCAGGACCTTCGGGACAACGCCATTACCCCGGCGCTTCCGACGCTCGGCACACCCGCCGGTCAGACCGATGCGATAGACACCCTGTTCACCGAGCGTGCGTATTGGATGTACGCCACCGCGCACCGCCTCGGCGACATGCGGCGCCTGGTAACCCAGTACGCCCGGAACGTGAACACGGTCTTCCCGGTGGGGGTCTACCTCCGTGGACGGGGACTACGGAACGGTGGTCAATTTCCCGATGCCGCAAGCCGAGGTGGATCAGAACCCGAATTACGACCCGTCCAAGTGCGACCCAACGAAGCCCTGACACTGCGAGTACTAGCCTTGTGGGCGATTGCCGTCTGCTGGTCAGCCTGCGGGAAATCCGATATATCTGATGAAATCTCTCCCAGCTCGGGAGAGATCGGGGTGCGGATAGAAAGCCACTACTGGTCTGATGCCACGATTTCGATCTCCCGGGGCGGTACATGGAACCGCATTGGACTGGCGGGAGCCAATAAGACCTCCAGCTTCGTCGTCCCCTTCCGGCAATTCGGAACCAACCAGTCCGCCCGCCTCAAGGCCGACCCTGTCGGAGGGGACGCGCAGTTCGTATCCGACGCGGTGAGTATCCGTCCCGGCGCCCTGATCGTCTGGACGCTCGAGTCTAGTTTGGACCGGTCCAATATCGCGGTGTATTAGGCCTGCGGCAGGCTACTGATAGTGCACGACGGACTGCGCCAGATACTTCTCCAGCTTCCAGCGGATTTCCTCCCCCTCCCGTCGCACTCAGCTCTTCGGTGACGTAGCCCTCGGTCGCGCCGAGATGGAAGGCGCCGAGGTGAAATCTGCCACCCGGTCCCAGGCGGCGGACCGGAACCGTGAACTTCAGGGTGGCCCCCGGGGCGATGGTGCCCAGACGCTCACTCGTGCCGTCGTGGATCAGGTTGATGACGACATCGATCTGATGGTAGCTCTCGACGATGAGCAGGATGTCACTCGGCTGCGGCTCAACGTCGGTGTCCTTGGTGTGGTGGCAGGCCAGGCCTAGCGCGACCAGCAGCAACCCGCCGACGATACCACGCCGTGGCATTCTCATACTCGTCTACCTCCCTGACGCTCCGCCTTTCACCACGGACCCGCCTTTCATGACGAATCCGACCTTCATCATCCGGTGCAGATCGGCCATGGCATCACCCTCAATCGCGATGATATCGGCGAACTTCCCCGGAACCAGCGATCCAACCTTGTCTTCCCACTTCATCAGCTCGGCGGCCCGGATCGTGGCGGACTGAATCGCCTGCATCGGCGTCATCCCGTAGCGTACCATGTAGGGCAGCTGAGCCGCGTTGAGCCCGTGAGGGTAGACCCCGCTATCCGTTCCGTAGGCGATCTTGATTCCCATCGCGACCGCTTTCCTGAAGGCCACGCGCTGCGTCTCGGTGGTCTCCGTGTTCTTGCGCAGGACCTCCTCAGGCCAGCCGTCGCGCTTGCCGACCGAGTCTATATAGTCGCCGTTGTAGATGTCCGCCACCAGCCATGTCCCGTGCTCCTTCATCAGCTTCAACGCCTCGTCGTCCGCCAACGAGCCGTGTTCGATCGACCGTACCCCGGCGCGAACCGCCCGCTTGATGCCCTCGGCGCCGTGCGCGTGCGCCGCGACGAAGGTCCCGTAGTTGGCCGCCTCCTCGACGGCGGCGCGGATCTCCTCTTCGCTGTACTCAGGCGCGCCCGGATTGGTTCCAGCGGCAAGGACAGCGCCCGTGGCGATGATCTTGATGAAGTCGGCGCCCCGTCCAGGATCTCCCGCACCCGCTGGCGGATTTCGGGAACCGAATTGGCGACGCCTTTCCGCATCTCGGCAGGAACCACCACATCCGGGGCGAGGCCGGTCACCTCACCTCCGCCTCCCGAAACCGTCACATACGCTCCGGCCACCTCCATACGCGGACCGATCACGGTGCCATCGTTGATGGCGTTCCGGAGCGCCACGTCAACGAAGGCTCGAAAGGTTCCTACATCCCGGACGGAGGTGAAGCCTGCCAGAAGCGTGGCGCGGGCCTGTCTCACCCCGATGAAGGCATTCTGAGCCGCTGAGTTGAGCAGAGGGTCAGCCGGACTGGCGCCCTGAATGGAGTCTTCCAGGTGGGTATGGCAATCGATGAGACCGGGCATGACGGTGTAGCCCGAGAGATCAATGATCCGGGCCCCCTTGGGAATCGCGGCCGAGGCCGGCTGCACCGCCTCGATCTTCTCGCCGCGAATCAGGATGACCTGGCCGGTACGCACCTCGCCCTGCACCACATCAACCAGGCGCCCGGCCTTGATGGCGGTGACTTCCTGGGCAGCAACAGGTTTCGTTGAGATAAAGGCTGAAACAGCGAGAATGCAGGTTAGTGCGAATTTCATCTGAGCCACACTCCCGTGTTGTCCTCCCGTCTACCTAACCTCCTGCCCCCTTACCGATTGGGAAGGGGAACGCCAGCGATGAACTCAATGCTCGCCGCGTTTGATCAGTCGGCGCCCGCTACCCTGACCCACTCCCCACCACCCGTCACCCGTCCGACCTGTCCGCCCTGTCCGTCCTGCTTCACCGCCGCTTCTCAAACTCCTCCCTCGCCTTCTGAATCCGCCCGAGCACCGTTTGCAGCTCGGCTTCACTGTTCCAGGCTTCGCTCGCCCTCGCCGCCTGATCCAGCCGGTCGAGCCAGGCAATGAAGTATTCCGCGGCCGCCTGATCACGAGGAGGGACGCCGCCCACCGTCAGGTAAATCGGGCTCGTGGTCCCGAAGGGATACAGGTCGAGCACTGGAGCGATCGCGCGGTCGGCATAGGCCCGGAGAGTGTACCAGCCGCTTTCGTCGCCCGTAGAGTCAGTACGGTGTCCTTGGCGGTGTGATCCCCACTGAGCGGCAGGTCGGCCACGACTTCCCCATTGCCGATCAATTGGAGGTGATCCACCGGAACGTAGGAGCGCAACCAGACTTCGAAGCGGACCTCGCCTCCGCCGGCGGGGAGCTTCACTTCCTGACCCACCTCCCGCGCCGTTGGCCTTGAGCGACACCAGCGGTCCGTTGGTCGCCATGCTCTTGCCTGCCTTCAGCGCGGCGAGCCATCGAGAATGGTCCAGCGGGACCGGCGAGCGGACAAATACCCGGTCGGTTCCCAACGGTCCCCGCAGCGAGGCAAAGTTGGTCATCGCGTCGGTACCGGCACCGGCCGGGATACGAAACCCGCAGTTCAGGAGCTGGTACCAGACCCGTGCGGTCGTCAGGTGGTCGCTGAAACCCACGATCTCCATGTAATCGATGTTACCCAGGCCCGCATCGATAGGCAGAGCATTGGTCAGGGCCGTCGCCGTGTCGGAGGGATCGGGGTACTCATCGAACGGATGGACGTACCCGAAGAGCGCGCCCTGCTGATGTCCCTGTTCGGCGACGAAGCTGTTGTCGGGAAAGAGACTGGCCGCTGGAGTTCCGGCATATCCGGCGTAGCCCGGCAGAACCAGGTGTTTGGTCAGGCCGAGGAGCCCGGTGTGGCCCCATACGCTGGTGTGGTACTCCTGGTCGTGCGCGATCAGCAGGTCGCGGTCGTGAGACTGGATCGGGCCGCCCGCTGAAGTAGCTCACGTCGGGGATCCGGTCCTCTTTGTTCACGATCAGGTTCTCGACCACGTTCCAGCCCCTCGGCACGGGCCTGGAACGCGAGGGTGGCCGGCGTCGCGTGGTAGTGACCGCCGTAGTTCATGTGGACGTGGAGATCGCCGCTGGTCCATCCCTGGGTGCGCAGATTGACCAGGCGGTCCAGCCGCACCAGTCGAGCGGTGAGCTGATCCTCGGCGACGGTGACTTTCTCTCGATACACCCGGTATTCGGGGCCGTGGGTCACTTCGATGGTGGCGTCCCCAGCCGGCATCGTCAGCGTCGAGGTCCCGGAGGTATGGAAGTAGCCGTACTCGTAGGATCGCTCCTGACGGTCAAAGGCGTCGTCGGCGTGGCGCCAGGCATCGTCGGGCGCGACACTGCGGCCGTCGGGAAGGGAGACCGACACTCGCGCAGGGAGTTCACGTCCGGTCGCGGCATCGACCACCGTGACCTTGAGCCGCCCTACTCGCTCACGATAGGTGCGCTTGCCGATCTCGATCCCGGTGCGCGCTCCGCCGGGGACGTCCACCGTCCAGAGTGAGGTGTTTCCCGCTTCATTGGAGATGTAGGCGATGCGCCGCCCATCGGGAGACCAGCGTGGATTGGTGGCATCGAAATCCCCGTAGGTGAGTTGCAGGGGATCGCCGCCGTCGGCGGTCATCAGCCAGAGCTGGTTCCACTGGCGGCCCAGGTAACTGGAATAGACCACGCGCCGGCCGTCGGGAGACCATGCCGGCCGTGCCTTCCAGGTGGTCTCCTCGTCGTACAACGGCCGCAGCGGTGCGCCCGGAGTCGCAGGCATCCGCCAGAATCCTCCGGTTCCCCAGATCTTCCCGTGATTCGACACCACGATCAGCTCCCGGCTATCGGGAGACCAGGTCGGCGAGAGGTAGTGATCGAACCGGCTGTAGTAGTACCGGGGGAGGCCGCTATCGCGATCTTCAGTGAGACGCACGGCGGGCCCCGCCGCCATTCCGTTCTCGATCGGGATCAGGAAGATGTGCCAGCGGCCCTCGTAGGACGTGGACACGAAGGCGATGGACTTGCCATCGGGCGACCAGTGCGGCTCGACGTTGACCGCCCCGTTGGCGACGAGCGGGTGGGCATCCATCGTTTGCCGATCCACCACCCAGAGATCAACCGCATCATTGCGATAGGAGGCGTGAGACAATGCGGCGCCCGTCGGGGGACCAGTCGGGTTGATGGTCGTAGGCGCCGGTCGTGATCTGTTCGACATTCATGGTGCGCGAGGGCGCGTGCCGGGACCGATCCGGCCCAGAGCGATCCCTGCATCGCGACGACGAGCTGCTTTCCCGTCGGGAGACCAGGCGACCGAGGAGGGACCGCTCGTGACCTGAGGCAGATACATCTCCCGGTAGTAGTAATTGTGAGGGAGTTTGATCTGCTTCAGTACCGGCTCGCGCTGGGCCAGTACGGGGTTCGAGGCCAGCAACAAGAGGCCGCAGATGAACGCAGAGGAACGCAGATGGATCATGAGTCCATGAATGGTTTGCAGCGTCGGGTTGTCGTTGTCTCTTGGCTTACGGCTTATGGCTTACGGCTGACGGCTGACGGCTCACCCCAAAATTTCCGTCACCACCCGATCGGCATGGATCCGGGCGGTATCAATCAGGGGAATGCCGACATCACGCGCCCTCGCATGAGGAGTGGGATTTCCGTGCCGGCGAGCAGCACCCCATCCGCTCCCATCCCGTTTCAGGCGTTCGACCACGGCCAGGAACCCTTCGCGGGTCTCGTTGCGAAAGTCCTCGACGACGAGCTGTTCCATGTACGCGTCATGAATGTAGACCTGCTCCTCCGGTGAGGGCACGCGGATCGTCATCCCTCGACGGGCAAAGACGTCGGGATAGGCCCGGCCCTGCATGGTGAAGCGTGTCCCCAGCAGGCCCAGCACCTTGTGACCCCGCTGCTCGGCCGCATCGGCCGCGGCCTCCACGATGCTGACCAGGGGAATCGGCGACCTGCGCGAAAGCTCGTCGAAGATGAGATGCGGCGTGTTCGAGGTGAGCACCCCGAAGTCGGCCCCGGCCCGCGCCAGCGCGCTCGATCTCGATCGTAAGCCAGTCGGCAAGCTCGGCGAGACGATCCTGCTCGAAGAGTCGCTTCAACCGGGCGAGGTTGAGGCTGTTGATCAGGATTTGAGGATAGCTGCCGTCGCCGGTTCGCTCGCGATAGGACGCGATGATCAGGCGATAGTAATCCACGGTCGAGGGTGGAGCGATCCCTCCGATCAGGCCAACGGTCTTCATTCGGCGGGCATCTTTCCGTGCTTGAAGATGTCCCACCAGATCTTTTGGTCAGCTTCCGAGTAGATGCCTAGCAGCTGGATAATCTCCCGGGCGAACTCCACGCTCCCGATACCGCTCGCCGTGATGAGGTGGCCGTCCCGAACCGCCCATTCTGTCGCTGTACCGGCTCTCATCCTGATATCCCGGTACCAGCGCGCTGAGATACGCCTTGCTGTTGCTGGTGTGCTGGCGGCCTTTGATCAATCCCATTTGGCCCACAGCGACGGTCGCACGCACAGATAGCCGCAACCGGTACCCCTGCGGCGTCGAAGGTCTTGACCACCCTGGTGAGTTCGGGCCCCGGCGGCCCCTGCTCCCACATGTCACCTCCGGGCAGGATCAGCAGCGCGGCACCGTCTGCAGTGACCTCGGCCAGAGTAAGATCCGGGGTGACACGGAGTCCTCCCATCGAAGTCACCACCTCGGGCCCAAAGCCGACGGTCCTGACCTCGAAGCGGCCGCTCTTCCTCACTTCGCACATAGCCAGAGCCGGTTCCCAATCGGCGTAGCCGTCGAAGACGAGGACGTAGACAACCGCAGCCATTAGCCGTCAGCCGTCAGCCGTACGGTTCGTAGCGGGTGCAGATAGCGTCTTGGGCCATTAGTTCCCTAAGCATTTCCCGTCTCCCGTCTCCCGTCTCCACGTCTCCCGTCTCCTCCCTCTCCAGTACACCGCCAGACCCGATCACCACGAACCCCAGTGCCCCGCCAACCACCTTCAACTCAAACAAAAGGACGCTCGGCGTGTCGCTTGGAGGCACCACGGCGACGCCCATCGCAAGCAGGGTAAGCCCAAGGCCAGCGATCGCGACCAGCCAAGGTTTGATACCCCGAGCGGTCGGAGAAGGATTACGACGGGTGAAGAGCAGGTAAGCGGTGAAGAGGTAGAGATAGGGGATGAAGTACACCAGCAGCATGGTGTCGAGGATGATCAGATACGCTTTCTCGACCGTGGTGCCCCTTCCCAGGACCGACAGAAACAGGAAGACCGTTGCAAAGGAGGACTGGACCAGGATCGCGACGTATGGCGTCTTCCACTTGGGATGGATCCGGCCAAAGGCCGGCGGGAAGTACCGATCGATGCCGATCATGAAGGCGACCCGCGCCGGACCGGTAAGCCAGGCGCCGATTCCTCCGATATTGCCGATCACGTAGAGCAGGGCCATGCCCGGCACCAGCCACGCGACCACCGATCCGGCTGCTTCCGCTCCTGCGGCCACGGCCTGCAGAAATCCGGAAACCACGTTGACCTTGTCGGTGGGAACCAACCAGAGCACCGAGGCGGTGCCGACCAGGTACAACAGGATGATGAATGGTGCCGACAGAAAAATGGACCGCGGCAGGGTGCGAGCGGGATCCTTGGTCTCCCCGGCCATGACCGAGCACAGCTCCAGGCCGGCAAAGGCAAAGGCGATCGTCGCCCAGAGGTTGATCGAAGAGAAATCGGCCAGGTCGGGCACCAGCGAGGCGTGGGGTGATGGGAGTCGCGGAACCCCGATGGACAAAGGCCCAGATCCCGAAGCCCATCAGAGCAACACCGGGCAGATAGCTCGCGACCGCCCCGATGTTTTGCAGCCACTTGCCGGTCCCCAACCCGACGATGTTCATGAACGTCGGCGAACCAGAGCATGCCCAGCGTCGCGGGAAGGACGTAGGACCAGTTGTTCACCAGGTCGGTATTCCCTCGCCCCACCACGAAGGTCGCGATGACCGCCGTGGACATGAGCAGGTTGGGATAGTAGAGCAGGTTGTTGACCCAGTAGCACCAACCGCACAGGAAGCCGTGCGAGTCACCGAAGGCGCGCTTGGCCCAGGAGTAGATCCCACCCTCGTCGGGAAAGCGCGATGCCAGCTCGGCGACCGCGAGTCCCTGCGGGATGAAGAAGAAGAGCGCCGCCAGTACCCAGAGCGTAAGGGAGCTGGGGCCGGCTGCCGCCGCCGTCGCCAGCCAGCGCAAACTGAGAACCGCGACGACGTTGAACAACACGAGGTCGCGGAGGCCCAGAGTCCGTGGAAGAGCCTTGGGGTCCGAGATGGGGGTGGCCTCCGGGCCGATTCAGATTGAAGATTTGAAGATTTCAGATTGGACTGCAGTGGAGCTGACAGGCGATTGGTAATTGATAATTGCTAATTGGTAATTGCTAACAGCGCCGCCTATGGCTTACGGCTTATGGCTCTTTTCTGCACGGCTGACGGCCGCCAGCTACCCCAAGTACAACTTCTTCGGGATCCAGCACGTCCCGCAGCAGACGCAATTCCTCTGCCCCGGGCGGAGCGATGAGGTCGAGGTGATCCCGGGCGAGGAGGGGCCAGCCCACGCTGCTCTTCACGTCTTCGACTAGCGACGTCGGGATAGATCGCAGTGAGCACCATCTCACCGGTTTCCGGATCCGATTCGAGGATGCCCTTGTCGGTGATCACCTTGACCGGACCCGCGCCCGGCATGCCGAGTTCTCGACGAGACTTTGCCCTTGCAGCGTTGACCGGGACTGGTGACGGAAATCCACTTGGGCGGGGAAGGCTCGCGGATTGAGCCGGCTGATGATGAGCACCCGCTGGGCGTGGATCGCGATTTCCGCGGCGCCGCCCGAGCCGGGCAGCCGGACCTTCGGTTTCTGGTACTTGCCGATCACCGTGGTGTTGATGTTGCCGAAGCGGTCCACCTGCGCCCCGCCCAGGAAACCCACTTCGATCTTGCCATTCTGCAGGAAGAGCTGGAACACGTCGGCCATGCTGCAGACCATCAGCGATCCGGTGACCAGCGACGGATCGCCGATCGAGACCGGCAGCCTCTCGGGCACGGCGCCCACGGCACCGGACTCGTAGATCAACACCAGGTCGGGCGCCTGGAGGGCACGCGCGAGGTTGCAGGCCAGGTTAGGCAGACCGATCCCGACGAAGACCACCTCGCCGTTCGCGAGCTCCGCGCGCGGCCACGGCGGACATCATTTCCGAGGGCGAGTAGGCGGTCATTCAATTGGTCAATTGGTAATTGGCAATTGACAATTGAAAGTCAGCAGTCAGCAATCAGCAATCGGCAATCGGCGATGGAACCCTCCGACCATCGACCATCGACCATCGACCGCCACCGATCTAGAACCCGTAATTCACCCCCGCCGCCATCTGCGTCCCAGCCCTCAATCGCTCTTTGAGCTCAGGCTGGCGCGCCATGTACTCGGCGCGGTCCCGGACTCCGTGCACGAACTCGTCGAGATACGCTTGCAGCTTTTCGGGATCGCGGGAGATCGGCTCCCAGTTCACGTAGAAGTCGTTGTCCCGGTCGTAGTAGCCCTGAGCGTAAGACGGATGCGCGCCCCACGGTTCCACCACGACGGCATCAACGATCATTCCCGGTATCAGCGTCCGGTTGGGGTCTGCGCGGATGACCGATTCATCCACCAGCTCCTCGACCACGACGATCACCCGCTGCGAAGCGAAGGCGGCCTCTTTCTGGACGCCCAGCAGGCCCCAGACCTGGGTGTTCCCCTGCTCGTCGGCCCGCTGCGCGTGGATGATGGTGACATCGGGGCGGAGAGCCGGCACCGTCGCCAGCTCGACCCCGGTGTAGGGACAGGTCACCGTCCTGATCAGCGGGTTCGCGACCGGAAGATCGGTGCCCATGTAGTTCTTCATGGGCCAGAACGGCAGATCCCGCGGCACCGGCGCTCATTCGCGCCACCATCCCGAAGTGGCTGTACTCCTCGATCTCGAGCGGCGGAGTCCCCTGCTCCACCGCACGCCGGAAGGCATGCAGCGAACCGGCGCCCGGATTGCCGGCCCAGGAGAAGACCAGCTTCTTGGCACAGCCGGCGCCGATCATCTGGTCGTAGATGAGATCGGGCGTGAGCCGGCAGATGGTGAGATCCTTCCGCCCCTGGCGGATGATCTCGTGGCCGGCCGCGAAGCAGATGAGGTGGGTGAACCCTTCGATCGACCACGGTATCGCCGTCGCGCACATGGGCGGCGATCGCGTCTTTCATCGAGACCAGTTTGCTCTTCATGCCTGGTGGCCCGGGTTAGATCGGCAACGGACTGCTCGCATCCATCACCGCGATCTCGACGAGGAGTGGAATCGGTGGCTGGAGACGGGGAGCTATCCTATCGAGCGCGAGGGCGCGGTGCCAGAGGCGATGGCTTCGATGCCCTTCAGCTCGTGGATGAGATGGCTCGCTGCCCCGGTGAGGTGGCGTTCCAACAGGGCCGCCGCCGCTTCCCCATCCCTTCGCTCCAGCGCCTCGAGCAGGCCACGATGTTCCCGATCGAAAGTCTCCCGGTGCTTGAGCATGAGGCCGTGAGAGAGCCAGTAGCGGTCTACCCGTCGCAGGAGACCGGTGATCAGCTCCTGGAGGCGGGGCCGGTCGTCGAGACCGTAGATGGCCTCGTGGAATTCCACGTCCAGGACACCCCACTGGGCGCCGCCGTGAGTACGCTCCGCGCGGTCGAGCAGCGCCCTGGCGGCGGCGAGCTGGAGCGGAGTGAGCCGACTAGCCGCACGACGAATCGCCGCGGTCTCGAGGATGACCCGGATTTCGTAGATCTCCCGGATCTCTTCGGAGGTCAGTGCGCTGACCGTGGCCCCCCGATTGGGCTGGTAGGTGACCAGTCCTTCGGACTCGAGCTGGCGCAGCGCTTCGCGAACGGGGATGTGACTGACCCGAAGCTGAGCCGCGATTTCATCCTGAGGAAGCGGTTCGTTGCCCCGGAGGTGTCCGGTGATGATCGCCTCCCGCAGCACCGAAGCCACCATTTCATGGGTCGGCTGGCGCCGGCGGGGGCGTTCGAGTCGCTCCAGGATCTGGTCAAGCTCCACGCTTTGACCTCGCCAAATGTAGGGTTTTCAGGCTCAACGCTTGCGAGATCATATATTATATATTAGCTTGGCAAAGTCAATAAGCACCAAGCACATCCGCTCCCAGAGACAGGTGCCGCCATGATCTCGAAAGAGTTACCAGACAGTCGCGTCAGCGGCCAGCCCGTTCCCTACCCGCCGGCCTTTGCAGTACGTGGAGCCGGACTGGAGACGGCTGCCCGGCTACCGGGACGTGACTCCGGAGGAGTGGGAGAGCGCGGTCTGGCAGCGCAAGCACACCATCAAGAACCTGAAGGAGTTCAAGGCCGCGTTGGGCCATCACCTGCCCGACAGCCTGGCGGCGAGCATCCAGCGGGATCACGATGAGCGGGCCACCATGTCCATGCTCATTCCGCCCCAGATGCTCAACACCATGAACGTCGAGCAGCTCTGGGAAGACCCGGTGCGTCGCTACATGGCGCCCGCCTTCGACGACCGGCGGACCGACTGGGCCAACCACCCCAAGGCCTCACGCGACAGCCTGCACGAAGCCGAGATGTGGCAGGTCGAGGGGCTGACTCATCGGTACCCGACCAAGGTTCTCGCCGAGCTGTTGTCCACCTGTCCCGCAGTACTGCGGGCACTGCACGCGCATGGACCTGGTGGGCAACGACGTGCCCCAGGTCGAGAAGCTCAAGTTCAACACGCCGCAGAAGGACCGGCACCAGCAGATTCTCGAGTATCTGAGGAAGACTCCGACGGTGCGGGACGTGGTCGTGTCGGGCGGCGATATCGCCAACCTGCCGATCACCGTGCTCGAGCCGTTCGTGAGCGCGTTGCTCGATATCGAGAACATCCGCGACATCCGCCTGGCCAGCAAAGGCCTGATGGCCATCCCGCAGCACTTCCTGCAGGACTCGGTGCTGCAGGGACTGGAGCAGCTGGCGAAGAAGGCCGTGCGAGCGCGGCGTGGACCTGGCGCTGCACACCCACGTGAACCACGCCCAGCAGGTGACGCCCGCTGGTGGGCCGCGCCGCCCGCAAGCTGCTGGACATGGGCTTCCGGGACGTGCGCAACCAGGGCGTGCTGCTCCGCGGGGTGAACACGACCCCCAAGGATCTGCTCGACCTCTGCTTCATGCTGCTCGATCACGCCAAGATCATGCCCTACTACTTCTACATGTGCGACATGATCCCCAACTCCGAGCACTGGCGGCTGGGAGTCTTCGAGGCGCAGCAGCTGCAGCACGACATCATGGGCTACCTCCCCGGCTTCGCGACACCGCGCATCGTGTGCGACGTGCCGTACGTCGGGAAGCGCTGGGTGCACCAGCTCGCCGCCTACGACCGCGAGAAGGGCATCTCCTACTGGACCAAGAACTACCGGACCAGCATCGAGATGGACGTGCCCGATGTCATGACCCGGCAGTACGAGTACTTCGATCCGATCTATCTGCTGCCCGAGTCGGGCCAGGAGTGGTGGAAGGAGCAGATGCTCGCGAGGCGAGAGTTCCAGCCGCACGTTGCTGAGGGAGTAGGGAATGAGCAGTGGGGAGTGGGGAATAAGGCTCCTACTCCCTACATCCCTACTCCCTATTCCCCATGAGAATGCAAACTACGAAACTCGACTGACACCGCCATGACCACCCGCGACTACCCCCGCATCCTCGTCTCTCCGCCCGGTCCCAAGGGAAAGGCCGTCGTCGCCAAGGACGAGCAGTGGACCTCCACCTCCTACATCAAGGAGTATCCCCTCGTCATCGCCGGCGGTAAGGGCGCCATGCTCGAGGACATAGACGGCAACCGCTACATCGATTTCATGGCCGGCATCGCCGTGTCGTCGACTGGGTACAACCATCCCAAGGTGGTCCAGGCCATCAAGGACGCCGCCGACCGGTTCCTGCATATCTGCGGGACCGATTTCTACTTCGAGGGCTTCTCCAATCTCGCGGAGCGGCTGGCGAAGGTGGCACCCGGCAAGAGCAAGAAGCGGGTCTTCCTCTCCAACTCGGGCACCGAGGCGGTCGAAGGAGCCATCAAGCTCGCCCGGAATCACACTCGGCGTTCCGGTCTCATCGCCTTTCACCAGTCGTTCCACGGCCGGAGCTACGGGGCGATGAGCCTTACCTCGAGCAAGGTGAAGCAACACGCCCATTTCGGGCCGATGCTTCCCGAGGTCTATCACGTTCCCTTCGCCAATCCCTACCGGGCGGGCAGCGCGCAGGCCGCGATGGACCTGTCGCTCGGCGCGATCGAAGACCTGTTCACCCGGCAGATTCACCCCGAAGACGTCGCGGCGATCTTCGTCGAGCCGGTCCAGGGCGAAGGCGGCTACGTGATTCCCCCGACGGCTATCTCACGGCACTCCGGGAGCTGTGCGACAAGCACGGCATCATGCTGGTCTTCGACGAGGTCCAGAGCGGTGTGGGCCGCACCGGCAAGATGTGGGCTTGCGACTGGGAAGGCGTCGAGCCCGACATCCTGGTCACGGCCAAGGGCCTGGCGTCCGGCATGCCGATCGGTGCCATGATCGCCGAAGGAGTCGGTGATGACCTGGGAATCCGGCGCCCACGGTTCCACCTTCGGCGGCAATCCGGTCTGCTGTGCCGCCGCACTCGCGACACTCGACGTCGTTGAGCAGTCTTTGCCTCACGTGCAGCAGATGGGTGAGCGGATGCTTTCGGGAGTGCGCCAGCTGCAGGAGAAATTCGCCTGCATCGGCGATGTCCGGGGTCGCGGCCTCATGGTCGGTGTCGAGTTCGTGAAGGATCGCGCTACCCGTGAGCCCTATCCCGAGCTCATCGATCGCATCACCGAGCGGGCCTTCCGCAAGGGATTGCTGCTGCTGGGCTGCGGGAAGAGCACGTTCCGCCTCGCACCACCCCTCGTACTCGATGAGTACGACGTGGATACCGGGCTGGGCATTCTGGAGGAGTGCCTGCGCGAAGAAGACTAAGCCGACGTAGATTCACGCCCATGGGCCTCAGGTCTCGTTCCTGGCTCGTGGGCGTTTTCTTTGGCTCACAGTCTCACCGCTCGCAGCTCAAGCCGCTCCAGACACCACCGCCAGGGACACGACCGTGGTGGCTGGGGCCGGCTATGGACTCTACGGTCCATTGGGCTGGTTGCAGCGGTGGATTTTCGGATCCCGCCATCGAGAAATCTGGGCCGCTCCAGTTGAGGTCGAGCGGTTCGACCTCACCTCCGAAGCAGGCGGCCTCACTCCCATCGGTGCCGACAGCGGGGTCCGGGCCGGGGAGCTCTACCTCCGGGGCGCCGACGGCTCGCTCTACACCTTCAATCAGATTGCCGCCGATCTGAGCCATCTGCTCCCGAGCGGCTTACACAACGATTTCGGTGCCGGGTTGGCTCAGGACCTCCAAAGCGGGCGACATCCAGGGGCGCCCTTCGTGGTCCCTCCCCTGGCCGCTGCCGCCGGGCTGGGTCCTCTGCCTACTCCGCGGCTTGGTGTGCTGCCGCAGGACACGAGCCTCGATCGCTTCGGCACCCGGTTCAGTGGCACCGTGGGATTCCTGACTCCAGGCATCATCAGCCGCTTCCGTACCACAGCCGGTGTGGCCGACTCTGCCATCCCCTCGAGCGAGCTGATAGAGCTGCTCCAGTCGGAAAACCCGCCATCCGTTGACCGCCAGGCGTACCTGCGAGAGCGGTTGTTCGACGTGTTCCTCGGCAGCTGGGATCCGGTCCCGCAAGATTGGCTCTGGCTCCGCGATTCCTCAGGAGTCTGGAAACCGCGTCCACGACCCCGGGATCTCGCGTTCATCCGTCTCGACGGGCTGGTCGCGGGGCTCGCGGGACAGCAAGTGCCGAACTTCGCCACCTTCAGCAAGGACTACGACACCCGCCTTGCGGTCACGACCCGGGAGCGGACTCTCGACCGCCGGATTCTCCCAACCCTGGATCGCGCCGCCTACGTCGCGACGGCCACTGCGCTGCAGAGCCAGCTGACCGATTCGGTGATCGAGGACGCGGTGAGCCGGATGCCCCGTTCATACTACGAGAAGGTAGGTGAAAAGCTCGTTCACGAGCTGAAGGCCAGGCGGGATCACCTGCCGGAGGCGGCGGAGCGATACTATCGCATCGTGATGAGCCAGGCCGACGTGTATGGCTCCGCTGGTGACGACACGGTAACGGCGAGCAGAGACGCCGACGGCACACTGGAGGTGGATGCGGGGCCGAGATTCCAGGCGCGCTTCGACCCCAAGCAGACCGATGAGGTCCGGCTCTACCTGTCTGAGGGCGATGATCGCGTGCTTGTCCGCGGTGCGGGAGACAAAGGACCGACACTCGTGATCGGCGGGGGACCGGGCGATGTCGTGGTCGACTCAACCGGAGCCGGTCGGCTGACCGTGCACGACGCAGCCGACGTCAGCATCGAAACACCGGGCAAGGTCAAGCGGGAGAAGGATCCACTGCTTCCGCCGACGTTTACCGACACGGCAAGTCAGGATCCACCTCCGCTCAAGCGCAACAAGGTCTCCTTCGCACCCTGGTTCGACCTGAACTCCGATCTCGGCCTCTTCATCGGCGGCGGGCCGGTGCTGACCTCGTACGACTATGGCTACGATCCCTACAAGTCGAAGCTCCGGTTCCGCGCCGCCTACGCGACCGCTCCGCAGGACTTCGACGTGGACTTCCGGGGAGAGTTTCGGCGCAAAGGCAAAGGCTCATACTTCCTGGTCGAAGCGGAGGCCTCGGCGGTCGAGGTGCTGAAGTTCTACGGTTACGGTAACGAGACGACGAGAATCAGCGATGATGACTTCTACAACACCGGGCAGTGGCTTTTCTCGGTGTACCCGTCGATCGTGTTCCCCATCGCACCCAGGAGTCAGGTGAGGCTGGGGCCAGACCCTCAAGTACGTCTCCACCGATCTCAGTGCGAATACTTTCATCGCGCAGGATCACCCTTACGGTACCGATGGGTTCGGCCAGGTGGGCCTTCAGGGCTCCGTCATCACACGACACTCGCGACTCTGCCGCGGTTCGCGACGCGCGGCGTACTGCTCACCGCGGGGAGCAGTTTCTATCCCGGGATATGGGATGCTGAAGAAGCGTTCGGCGAGGTGGATGGATCGGCGGCGACCTATATCACCCCGACCCCGGATTTCACCGTCGGCATCCGCCAGTCAGGCAAGTATGTCTGGGGGAAATATCCGGTGCACGAGGCCGCGTTCCTGGGTGGCTCCAAGACGGTGCGGGGCTACTCAAGCAGCGCTACGCCGGCGACGCCGCCATTTACACCAACCTCGACGCCAAGCTCCGCGTCGGCACCATACCGTTCGTCATGGTGTGGGACATGGGTCTTCAGGGTATCGCGGACGTGGGCCGGGTGTTCCTTTCGGGAGAATCTTCCGACGTCTGGCATTACGGCATCGGTGGAGGCATGTGGGCCGCGCTGCCGGACAAGAGCTTCATGGGACTCTTCACAGTCACCTGGAGCGATGAACGGACGACATTCTGGGGTGGGATTGCGTTCATTTTCTAGGGTGGCGGTTGGGTGAGTGGAGGTTGGACGGAGAGTTAGACGGATAGACGGTTAGACGGTCAAAGGTTCCGTTCATGAAGAAGGCCTCCGCATCACGGGGGCCTTTCTTGTCAGAGGAACTCTTAACCGTCTATCCGTCTATCCGTCTAACCTCACAAGTACGACATCCACCCCGCCTTCGATCTCGCCTTGAGCCCCGCAAACCACCGACACGGGAAATACAGAATGCCCACGGCGATCGCGAACACCAGATAGAGCAGGCCCAGATTCCACATGTACCCGTCGGGCAGATCTCCGGGGCGCATTGGATGATTGGTGAAGAGCCAGGGGTTCACCTGGCCTTCACGGATCAGGGACACCCCGCAGGCGAGTGCGTGGATGAGTGGGATGTGAAGCAGGTAGTAGAACAGAGGCACTCTTCCGAAGACCGCAAGAAAGTCGGCGACCCGGCCCCGGGCATGCTCGAGCAGCGGAATCGCAGCGATCGTGGGGCCTAGCGTCATGAGCAGAAACTGGAGCGACGCCGGATACTTGGTCGTGTTGAGGAAGGAGAGCGGTGCCGGCATCCTGGAGCCTTCCCAGTGCCGAGGATCTCCGTAGAGATTGAATCCCCGCAGGATCAGGAACGCCGCGATTGCGCCCAGGCCGATTGCGTAACAAGTCCGGCGACGCCGCTCGGGCTCCCACCCCAGCACTGCTCCGAAGGCATAACCCAGCGCCATCACCGCAACCCACGGGATCAGGACATAGAGAATGACGAGGGGCGGGCCGCCTGCGCCCAGTTGGACCTCGCCACCCAGGTAGAGCACCCGCCAGAGCCAGAACGGAGCCGGCCCTTCCGGGTTCAGGTTGGCGACCACCGGATCGAGCAGGTTGTGTCCCGCCACGACCAGCGCTCCCAGCGCCGCGATCGCAGGTAGCGGCAGCCACACGAGCCCGGCAAGCACGATCATGGACCAGCCGATGGCCCAGATCACACCCGCCAGGAGGTAGTGAGCGAAATCGAAATTGAAGGTCCAGCTGATTCGGATGACGGTCAGCTCGAGCAGGATGAGCCAGGCGCCGCGGATCAGAGGAAAGCGCGAGAGCGCCGGGACGGTTCGAGCTTTCTCCCCAGCAGAAATGCGCTGGTCCCGGCCAGGAAGACGAAGGCCGGAGCGCAAAAGTGGGTGATCCATCGGGTGAAGAAGATTCCCGGTGTGGGGCCTCCGGGTGGGAGCCCGAGTAGACCCGCACGTGGTCGATCGCCATCAGTACCATCACGAGGCCGCGGATGATGTCAACCGCGGCGATCCGCTCTCCGGCGAGCCTCGGGGCTCCGGTCACTCTAGATCCTCATTGACCGGCGGGCCCCGCGTCCAGATGCCAGCCGGGATGGATCCAGCGGCCGTTCTTCTTCACGAAGACTTCGGTCGCCCGGCCGGCGTCTTTCATGGTCTTGTCTCCCACCTGGTATTCGACGACGTAGCGCGAGTAGAGGATCGCGACGTCGCCGTACAACTGGATGTCGGTGTGCGGAAACTCGACCTTGATCAGCTTCCCGCCACCCTGGACGAAGCCGGCCGCGCTCTGCATGGTGCCGGGTTTGGTCTGCCAGTTGTCGTCTTCCGCACTGATGGCGATGAGCTCTGGCGCGATGATTTCATTCATGCGCTTCTGATCGTTGTTGAACCAGGCCACCCAGACGTCTTGGCGCACCTTCTCCAGCTCGGTACGTACGGAGGATGGCACTTGCCCGGCCTGCGCATGAGCCGGGCTGGTATTCAGGAACAGGGCGGTGACCAGACCCGCCAACAGGAACCGCGGTCGCACTGGAAACTCCAGGGAATGGGGGATGTGAAGATGTTTACGGGATGTTTGGATGTATGGATGATGTAGGATGTTGGATGTGGGGATGTGGGGATGTGGGTTGCAACCGATACATCCTCACATCCAAACATCCTTACATCCAAACATCCCACACATCCCACTACCCTTCAATCACCGTCCGGCTCTGTTCCCGGGCAAACTGCTGCACATACCAGGGCCCGCAGCCACCCTTTCCTGACGAACCGGATCCTTTCCAGCCACAGAACGCCTGAGCGCCGGGCCAGGCTCCGGTGGTGGCACCGGTCCGCTTGTTCACGTAGCAGACTCCGGCCTCGATCTCGTCGAAGAAGCGATCGATCTCTTCCTTCTTCTGGCTGAAGAATCCCGCGGTAAGGCCATACTCTGCCTTGTTCGCCTCGGTCAGGGCTTCGTCGAGACTCCCCACTTCGCCGATGGCGAGGAACGGCACGAACAGCTCCTCGAAGAAGAGCGAGCTCTTGAGCGGCAGCGAGGCGATGGTGGGTGCCACGAAGTGGCCCTTGTCGAACACGCCGCCTTTGAGCCGCTCGCCACCGGTGAGGATCTTCCCTTCTCCCTTGGCCTGATCCACCGCTCCCTGCCACCGGTTGACCGCCTTTGCGTTGATCACCGGGCCGAAGTACACGTCCTTCTGGGATACGTCTCCCATGACCATCGCCTTGGTACGCTCGAGCAGCTTGGCGACGAACGGCTGGGCCACTGCGCGATGCACGTAGACCCGGCTCGTGGCGCTGCATTTCTGGTTCTGGAGGCCGAACGCGGATTTCATCACGCCTTCGGCAGCGGCATCGAGATCGGCCGAATCCATCACGATGACCGCATTCTTGCCGCCGAGCTCCATCAGGCAGGGCTTGACCCACTTCTGGCTGATGCCGTGGTGGATCCGCATGCCGACTTCTTTTGAGCCGGTGAACACGACGCCATCGGTCAAGGGATGCTGCCAGAGCGGATCGCCGATCTCGCGGCCGTGACCGCTGACGAAGTTGAACGCACCGGCGGGCACCCCGGCGTCCCGATATACCTCGTACAGCTTGAGTCCGGTCCACGGGGTGTCTTCGGCCGGCTTGTACACCACCGCATTCCCGGCCAGCAGCGCCGCCGAGGACATGCCCGTCGATAGCGCCAGCGGGAAGTTGAACGGTGCGATGCACACGAAGACGCCGTAGGGCCGGAGCATCTCGGTGTTCTTTTCGACCGGAGTCATCTTCGCCATGGGACGGGTGAAGCCGTCGGTCTCCTCGACCTGGAGTGCGTAGTACTCGATCAGGTCGGCGGACTCTTCGGCGTCTCCCATGGCCTCGAAGCGGGACTTGCCGACCTCGAGGCTCATCACCGCCGCGAGATCGAACTTCCGCTCCCTGATCAGCTCCGCCGCCTTCCGGAGGATCGCCACCCGTTCCTGCCACGGCCGCTTGGCCCACGCCTTCTGCGCGGTGTGAGCAGCCTTCACCGCCTGATCGACGTGCTCAGCCGTGGCACACGCGAAGCGGCCCAGGACGAGACCGGTATCGATCGGCGAGACGTCCACGATCGGTTCCTGTCCCGGCGATTCCACCGGCTTGCCGTTGATGTAGAGCGGATAGCTCCGGCCGGCTGCAGCTCGAACCGCCGCCAACGCGTCGTCATACGCCTTGTGGAAGGCGGTGAGGTCGACGTTGGTGCTGGTGTAGGTGACTTTCTGCTGGGGTGCGGTGGCGGTCATGGTTCTCTCCTGACAGTGATGCGGAATCCGTAAAGGGAGTAGGGGTCAGGTGGTAGGGCATAGGGCGTGATGTCGAGACGCCCTACTCCCTAAACCCTACTCCCTACTGCCTGCTGCGGACTCCCAGCGACTCTCTCGCAGTGCGCCAGCGAACCGGCGCACCAGCTCATCAACTTCCTCTTCCGAAATCACAAACGGCGGCGCCAGCAGCGCGAGGTCTCCGTCGGTACCGTTGGCCTGTCCTACGTTGGGCCAAACCATCAGCCCTTCCTCCAGAGCGGCATCGGCAAATCGCTCGGCGAATTTTTGCTTCCGAGGGAAGGCGGTGCGGCTGCCCTTGTCCTCCACGAACTCGATGCCGGCGAGGAGGCCTTTGCCACGAACGTCTCCAACATGCGGCAGGTCGCGCAGTTGCTCCAGCTTCTTATGAAAGCTGCGTCCCATCTCGGCACACCGCTCGACCAGGCCATTCCTCTTGATGTAGCGCACCGCTGCGAGGCCCGTCGCGCAGAGCGTCGGGTGATGCGAGAAGGTCTGGGCATGAAGCAGACTGCCTGAGCCTTTCGCGATCGGATCGAGCAGCCGGGTCGGGGCGAGAACCGCCGAGAGCGGCGCGTAGCCGCCGGTGATCCCCTTCCCCAGCACCTGGATGTCCGGTATCACGCCGTACGGCTCGATCGCGGACCAGGTTCCGGTGCGACCGGCGCCCGACAGGACCTCATCGGCGATGAACAGCACCTTGTATTTGTCGCAGATCTCGCGAACCCGGCGGAAATATCCCGGCGCAGGAACCGACGCTCCGGTCGAGCTTCCGCCCACTGGTTCGGCAATGAAGGCAGCCACGTTCTCCGGTCCGGCGCGCAGGATCGCATCTTCCAGGACCGAGCCACTGCAGATCGGACATGCGGGAACCCCGGCTTTCGCCTCGTTCCTCAGTCCTCCACACTCGCACCTGTAGCTGTAGGGCGCCGGAATCCGGACGACGTCCACCAGCCATTCGCGGTAGTAAGTCTTGTAGTGCTCCCGGGCGGACGCCGACAGCGCCAGGAGCGTATTGCCGTGATATGCGGGGAACAGCGCGATGATCTTGTGCTTGGACGGCTTGCCGGTTTCCACCCAGTATTGCCGAGCCAGCTTGAGCGCGGCTTCGACGGCCTCGGACCCGCTGGAGAGGAAGTAGGCCTTCTTGAGATCTCCCGGTGCCAGGGCGGCAAGCTCAGCGGCAAGCTCTTCGACCGGCTGGCTGGTGAACGCCGTTCCGTTGAGGTAGGCGATCTTCGAGGCCTGCTCCGCCATGGCGGCGCCGATCTCCCGGACGCCGTGGCCGATGTTGGCGACGAAGGCGCCGCCGGATCCATCGAGATAGCGCTTCCCCTCTTCATCGATCAGCCAGCAGCCTTCTCCCTTGGTGATAAGGGGAAAACGCCGGTTGAGCTTCCGGTAGAAGACGGGCGAGTCGGGGTACTGGTGGAGTGAGGCGAATTGGGGGAGAAATCTGATTCGCCGCCGGGTGATTTACTAGGGGACTAAGAGTCGTTGCAGCCTGCACTTAGCGGAGGCAAGGTGGGTCAGAGAAGACAGGGACATCGAGGACACAGAGGGCCCCCTCGACATTCCGATTCGACGGAGCGCGGTTCAAGCTCCTTGTAAAGGACCGGGGCGGCGGAAGCAAACACGAAGACACAAAGAGCACGAAGTACACAAAGAAATTTTCGATCCTGTTTCCTGACCAGACAGTGAGCAGACACACGATAACCGTTGTGTCCTTCGTGTTCTTCAGTAGTCTTGGTGTTGAAGACTGGGCTGCCGCCCCGCCCCTCGCCGCACGGTGTCTCCGCTTGCATATTGGGCCGGGTTGGGCGATGACCTCGACGGATCGGACCCGCAGGTTTAGTTCCCGGTTGCTACACATTCTCGAGATCCGCATCCCGGGCCATGCCACCCGTCGAATCCCGTTTAGCCCAAGGCCGCCTCGCTTGGTGTCGGGATTGTCCCCGAATCCGATAACTCCGTTCGGGTAGCACTGACCCGTTTCGATATCAGAAGTAAAGGCAGGCCGTGAGTCTTTAGGAAGAACAATCCATTCGGAGGCACAACATGGGCACCGGGAAGTCCGCCAAATCTGGCACGAAAAGGAGCAAGCGGCTGAGCGTCAGCAAGAAGACGTTGCGGATCTCAGCCCCAGAAAGAGCGAGGCTGTGGTGGTGCGGGGGGATGGCTACCCTGAGACGTTGTCTATGAATTCGGTCTGGCGGTTGCCTGGCTTGCAGACGAAGCACCAAACACTGGTAGGGACCGAAGTGAAGAACCGGAAGACTGCGAAAGTCAAAGCGCAGGGACGGCGTACGAAGCGGCCTCAGTATTGGAAAGCGGACACTTCGGGACCTCGACGCAAAGGCAGCCCGGCCTCAAGGGAGGCAAGAAGGTCGGAACTGGTAGCATGTCCCCAGCATGTCGGCGCGGCACCAACCGTGGCATGTGCGGTCTAGGAATCAATGACCGTCGCCGCAGGTAAGATCGACTTCTTTGTCCTGCGCTACTCCGCTGCTCCCGGTCGAAACCCTTCTCGACTGGAGCAGCGGGCTCAGCGCGCGGCTGAGCTACGACCGGGGTGAGTCTCTGGCGGCCGCACTCGCCACCGATCGGGCCCTCCTCCGCAGTCGTCTCGCCAAACTCCTGGAAAATCCCGAGATCCGGGAGGCGATCTTCGCTGCCTCGCCCAGTCTGGATGAAGCGCTCGAGCACTGGTTCCGGAACCCGGATGGTGAGAAGGGCCAGAGGGTCGAGTGGGGCCTGGTCCGCTACCTGTGCCGCATGGCCAGTCGGCCGACGCCATTTGGCCTCTTCGCTGGAATCTCACTTGGCCGGGTCGCGAAGCAGACCTGCCTGAAGATTGGAGGCCGCGAAGCGAACGAGCGGCACACCAGGCTCGACAACGACTACTTGTTCGCACTGGTTCAGGCGTTGGCGAGCGATTCAACGCTCCGCGACGCCCTTCGATACCGTCCCAACGACAGCCTCTCTCCGGGCGCGGGGCGCTTCCGCTACGTCGAGGCCCGGGTCGATGGCACCCTGCGGACCTATCACCTCGTCAGCGCGGACGACACTCCAGAGCTCCGCTCGACCATCGCCAGGGCGGAGGCCGGTGCTACTCGCGCCGAGCTGAGCGAAGCCGCTGGTCTCTCACGATGTTGATCGCCTGGAAGCCGATAAGTACGTAGACGAGCTGATCTCGGCTCAGCTCCTCGTGCCGGACCTGGAGCTGCCAGTCACCGGTCCTGAACCGCTCCCCACCCTGATCCGGGAGCTGGAAGCGCACCCTTCGCAGGAGGCCACTCTTCAGACCCTCCGGTCAGTCGATGCGACGCTAGCAGAATTCGATCGATCCGGAGGAACTGCGCCCGACCCGGTACCGTGAACTGGCCAGGTCGCTGGAGCCGCTTCCGCAAAGGCCGAGCTGGCGACTCTTTTTCAGGTGGATCTGGTCAAGCAGGCGCCAGAGCTGACGATCGGAGACTCGGTACTCCGGGAGATCGACCGCGCCATCGAGATCCTGCATCGCCTGGGAGGCCTTCGCGGCAGCGACCCTCTGGCCCGATTCCGGGAGGCTTTTCTCGAGCGGTATGAAGAGCGCGAGGTCCCGCTACTCGAAGCTCTGGACGACGAGGTCGGGCTGGGCGGCATGATCGCCACCGGAGGTGATCCATCTCCACTGCTCCGGGAATCGGCTTTCCCGAATCGCCGGAGACGGACCACACCTGGGGAAACCGCGAACACCATCAACTGCTGCTCCTTGGAACCGCGTTGCAGGATGGCCGGGAAGAGATCCTGCTCGAGGCAAAGGACCTCGAACGGCTGGAGATCCCCGGCAAGCACCCCTGCCCCAATCCCTGGAACTGATGGCAAGCATCCTCGCCAAACCGGGCGCGGCGATCGACCGCGGCGAATTCCGGCTGTGGGTCGACAGTACCACCGGCCCTCCCGGAGCGCGCTATCTGGGCAGGTTCTGCCACGGAGATGATGCCCTCGCGAGAGAAGTGGACTCGTTGCTCCGCGCCGAAGAGCAACAGCATCCGGACGACCTGTATGCCGAGATCGTGCATCTTCCCGAAGGCCGGATGGGCAACATCCTGCTGCGGCCCCAGCTGCGGAGCCATGAGATCACCTATCTGGGACGCTCAGGAGCGCCCAGAGAGCAGCAAATCCCGGCCAGCGATCTGCTGCTCTCCCACAACCACCGCCAATTCGTTCTGCGCTCCGCCCGGTTGGGCCGGCGGATAATTCCTCGCCTTACTACAGCTCACGCCTACAACCGTGGCCTCGGCGTCTATCGATTCCTCTGCCTTCTGCAGTTCGAACATCGTAGCCGACACGCTGGCGTGGAGCTGGGGACCCCTGGCCAGCGCCCCGTTTCTACCGCGGGTGCGATCCGGTCGTCTCATACTTTGCCCCCGACGCTGGAACCTGTCTCAGAGCGAGTGCAACCGGCTTGGCACGCTGACCGGAGAGGAACAGTTCCGGGCGGTCCAGGAATGGCGCACCCAAAGGCGCCTGCCCCGGTGGATCGTCCTCGCCGATTACGACAATCGCCTCGCCGTAGACCTGGAAAACGTGCTTTCGGTGGAGGCCTTTACCCATGCCTTGAAGAAGCGGGACTCGGCAATGCTCGAGGAGACCATGCTGGCTTCGGAGGACGAGCCGGTCGAGGGTCCCGATGGTCATTATGCCCATGAGATTGTCGTGCCCATCGCGCGGCCGGTAACGAGCGCGGTCAGGGTTCCCGAAGCGCGGAGACCGGCGACCGCTCCGCAGGTACAGCGCTCGTTCTCACCCGGCTCCGCATGGCTCTCCATAAAGCTCTACTGCGGCGAGTCCATCGCCGACGAGATCCTCACCGAGGTCATCGGACCTCTCACCCATCAATTGCTGGAAGACGGCGCCGCCCAGGGCTGGTTCTTCATCCGCTATGGCGACCCTGCCCTCCATCTGCGCTGGCGTCTCGTGGGTGATCCAGCCGCCCTGTCTGCCACGGCCCGCCCCGCTGTCGAGGCGGTGGCGACGCGCCTGCTCGACGAAGGGAAAATCTGGCGGGTGCAATTCGACACCTACCAGCGCGAAATCGAGCGATACGGCGGCCCCGAAGCGATTCTGCTGGCGGAGCAGCTCTTTCAGGCCGATAGTGACGCGGTCTTTCGGATCATGGAGCTGGTGGATCCCGGGGACGCTGGGCTGGACGAGAGATGGCGCCTTGCCGTTCGGGGCATGGACCAGCTCCTGGCCGATCTCGGCTTCGATCATGGCGGTCGGAGCGAGTACGCCAAGCGGTGGGTTGAGGAAGCGTTTGAAAACCCCGAAAGCAGCGCGGGATTGCGGCCCCAGCTCAGCGATCGCTTTCGGAAGGAGCGGGCGCGACTCGAATCGCTGCTCGATCGGACCAGAGACGCCGACAGCGATCTGGGTCCTGGACTCGCGATCCTCCATCAGCGCTCAGAAAGCCTCGCCCCCATAGGGGCGGAACTCCGGAGGCTGGAGCAGGAGGGGCGTCTCCGGGTGCCGGTGGATGAGCTGGCCCAAAGCTTCGTTCACATGCACGTCAATCGGCTGCTTCGGTCCGCCCAGCGCCAGCATGAAGTGGTCCTGCACGATTTCCTGCATCGGCTCTACCAGGCCCAGGCCGCACGGGCGGCCGCAAAACGTCCAGCGCCGGAGCCGGCGCAATGAACGCGGCGGGTGAATGGCAACCGCTCCTCGATGGTTCGCTTCGGGGCCAGGCGCTCGAGACAATCGGCGACATCGCAGAAGCGCTTAGACATCCGCCGGAGCCCACGCCAGCCGAGGGCCACACCACCGAAACGACTCAGGCCCTCAAGCTTGGGCTCATGACCGGCCGGGCCGGATTGGCTGTGTTCTTTGCCTATCTGGCGGAAGCCGGCCTGCACAAAGACGCAGAAGAGCTCGCCTGGGATTTTCTCGACGAGTCCGAAGCCGGCCTGACGGAACACTGGATGGGCGCGTCACTGTGCGAGGGATTCACTGGTATCGCCTGGGCGCACGCCCACCTGCATCAGGCCCTCTCCCACGCAAGGGATCGAGGTGAGCTCAAGGACCTCGACGAAGCGCTCATCGCCTTGCTGCGCGACTGGCCCAGCCCGGATCAGTACGAGCTCCTGTATGGGATGGTGGGCATCGGTGTGTATGCGCTCGAGAGGCTTCCCCGCCCCCGGGCTCGGACGATGCTGCGACTCATCGTGAACCGGTTGGAAGAATCGGCCCAACGCACGACGGAGGGCGTCGCCTGGCTTACGCCACAGACCCCTGGCAGCCCAAGCCGCGAGTACAACCTCGGCATGTCACACGGCATTCCGGGCGTCGATTGCGCTCCTGCGCTAGAGTCGTGTCGCAGCTCGGAGTCGAGGCGCAAGCGGGCCTTCTGCATTGCTCAGCGAGTCGGTCCGCTGGCTCCGGCGCTCAGCGGCTTCCACCGGAAGACGGCGGCGGATTCCCCGCCACCATCTCGCCGGGAGAGTCGCCCGCCCGCGACGAGGGCCGCCTGGTGTTACGGCGATCCTGGTGTGGTTGCGGCGCTCCTTGCCGCCGCCAAAGTGCTGGAACAGCCGGATCTGGAACAGGAAGCGATCGACCTCGCGGTGAGCGCCGCCGCTCGGCCACCGAGCGAAAGCTTGATCGCCGATGCGGGGATCTGTCACGGCGCCGCCGGGCTCGGGCAGCTCTACAATCGATTTTTTCAGATGACTGGCCATCCCGCGCTGGGAGCGGCGGCCCGGGACTTCTTTGCTCAGGCGATCGAGTTCCGCCGACCCGGAACCGGAATCGCGGGCTATGCGCCCGCGCCTGCACCAGGGTCGGAGGACGCGAGTGCCATTGATCAGAACGATGCGGGGCTGCTCAGCGGTGCCGCGGGTATTGGCCTGGCGCTGCTCGCGGCCACCACGCCGGTGCCGCCAGCCTGGGACCGCCTGCTCCTGGCGGATCTCCCTGCAATGTGCAAGGTGTTGATTGTACTCGAACCCAACTGGAGGAACCGATGACCAGGAAGACCACGAAGGGCTCCAAGGCCCCCGCCCGGAAGTCCAAGCGGCTCAGTCTCAGCAAGAAGACCCTCAAGGACCTGAACGTTTCCGCCACCGGTCCCCAAGGTGGGATGGGGATAAAGGTCCCGCTGTCCCATTGTACCACTTGTCCCGCCAGCTGTCGCAAGCGCTGAGGCTGTCAGGGAGGTGGTCCTAGTCGCAATCGCCGCGGGTGAGCGCACCACGGAGGAGAGCGGCGTGGTGGATGCCGAGCTCTGTCACGGTGCCAGCGGCGTGGGACACCTCCAGCCACCGAGACTCACTGGGACCACGGCTGGCGCACAGCCGCGGCTGCCAGGCGATCGCCGCCGGCTCAGAGTGCGAGGCCCGAAACCGCCGTTCGATCGATGCTCCAGCCGTGATCACCGGTGCCGCGGGTATCGGCCTGGCGCCCTTCAGCGATCAGCCCGGTGGCTCCCCGCTGGGACCGGATCTTCCTGATGGACCTTCCGCTGCCGACTCCCGGTGGTCAGCGGAAAGAATTCCCCCGGCCTGCCCGGTGCCGGCGGGGCGACTTCCGGGGGATGACGGCTAATCTGGCCGCCGTTGGAGCGGCTGTAGAGCTGGAGCAACAGTAGGAGTGGCCGGCTTCCGGACTCCATCTTGCGGCCAGCGTTCCAAGACCGCATACTTCGCGCAGTGATTCCCTCAAAGCTTGGCGCCACCACGATGCAGGCACTCTACGGGCGCCCGGTCTTCGTGGTCGAAGGCGACACGTTCTTCTGGGAAGACGTGGTGCTCGACGCGATCCGGCGCGGCAAATGGTCAGGTCTGGAGCAGGAAGCCCGTGGAAGGATTCGCCGCCTTGAGGAGTTCGACTCCGCCCGAGGACGACGAATCTGATGCTGGCGGTAGACGAGGCTGCGCAGGAGTTCCGCTACGGTCGCGAGCTGGTCACCGCTCACGAGATGGAGGAGTGGCTCGCTGCGCGCGAGGTTAGTATTCGAGAGTGGATGGACCACATCCGCCGTTCCGTTGCGCGGACTCGCACCACCGAGGGATTGGCCGCCCTCGTAACACGCCATCCGATGGACCCGGATCAACTCGCCGAAGCGCTCCGGGTGGACCTCATTTGTTCCGGAGCAGGAGAGGAGCTCGCTGTCGAGCTCGCACGACGCGCGGCCGCTGCAGCTGCCGCTGCGAGTTCAGCCACATCTGAACTGCCATCTGAAGGCGGGCCGGTACCGACCGTACTCCCTCTCGGACTCTCAGTCGAGCTGGCCCAGGAGCGGATCCACCTGCTGGCCCGGATTGAAGAAGGCGCGGAGCAGTTCCGGAGAAGCTCGATCACGCCCGAGGCAATCCGGCGCGAGATCGGGCATCACCACACCGAATGGATCAGGATCGACTGCCGGGCTATCGCCTTCGATGATGAGGCTGGAGCCCGGGAAGGAGCCTTGTGTCTGAGGGAAGACGGGCTCCCGCTCGATGAGGTCGCCGCCGCCGCTCACGCGACAGTGTCCGAATCGCGCTTCTATCTCGACGATCTCGACCCTCGAAGTCCGCCCGATGTTTCTGGCGGCGCGGCCGGTCGACCTGCTGGGACCCATCCTCTTCGAAGGAGCCCATACGCTGTTCCGCGTGACGGACAAGGTGATGCCCTCCGAGCAGGACCCGGAAATTCTGCGGCGGGCCGAAACGGGCGTTGAGGGGCGCCTCGTGGCCGCTCAGGCCCAGCAGCGAGTGAAGTGGCAGTTGGCCTGGTGACCGGAATGGATACCGATTCCCTCGACGCGGTACTCCAGAGTCTCCCGGTGCTCGGCGGTCTCTCCGCACGATGTGCGGGAAATCGTGGTCGCCAGTTTCGTCCCTGCCAGCTACACCTTTGGCCAGGCCATCGTCCAGGAAGGCGATGCGTCTGACGCGCTGTACGTACTGGTCTCCGGCCGGGTGCGGATGGTCAAGCGGGGAGAGAACGGAGACGAGATCTCCTCGGCGCGCTCCGGCCCAGGGAGACCTTCGGCGAAGGCGGCTTCAGCGACCACACCGACCCACCCTGCCACCGTGCGAGCGAGCGGGGACGTGGAGGTGGTCCGCCTCGATCGATCGGTCTTCGACGCGCTCCTCCGGCGGCGGCCCGAGGTGCGCCAGTTTTTCGAGCTTCAGTCCCGCCTCCGCAACCTGCAGTTCTTCTTCCGGCAATTCACCGTCTTCGCGAAACTCCCGCCCGAAGCTCTGAACGACCTGCTCGCCAACCTGGAACCGATCGAGTATCGCAAGGGCGACGTGGTCATCCGCGAGGGGATCCTCCCGGCCCGATGTACATCATCGAAGAGGGTCGCTGCCGGATCCACGTCGGAGTGGGACGGCCGGCGCCGCAACGTCGCGTTCCTGAGGCGAGGGAGTTCTTCGGCGAGTTGTCGGTGATCCGCGATGTGCCGCGGGATTCAACCGTCGAGGCGGTGACCCAGTGCCGCCTGCTGCGGCTCACCGGGAGACATACCAGGAGCTCCTGGAGCAGCACCAGGCCTTCCGGGACGAGATCGAAGGGCGTGTCGCGCAGTACGATTTCATGCATACGGCGCAGATCCCGATCGACATGTTCCGGGAGATGCTGCCAGCCGATGCGTCGGTGCTCCAGCAAGGTGGGAGACGACCAGGTCGACCAGGACCTGACGCGCATGTGGGCGATCCCGCCTCGTCCCGAGCCCGCCCAGGCTGGAGCGGAACCACGCCCCGCCCCCGAGCCGGAGGTAGCCCCCTTCGCCGACGATGAAGGGCGCTTCGTCAAGCGAAAGAAACGGATCCGCAAGTTCCCCCACGTCTTGCAGATCGACGAGATGGATTGTGGGGCGGCGAGCCTGGCGATCGTATGCCGGCACTACGGCAAGGCGGTGAGTCTCGCGCGGATTCGTCAGCTGCAGCCACACCAGCCTCGATGGGACCAGTCTCCGGGCGATCTGCCAGTCCGCGACTGAACTGGGACTCGCTGCCCGGGCGGTGAAGGCCTCGGTCACCAACCTGGCCCAGATGCCGCTCCCGCCATCGTGCATTGGGACGGTAATCACTGGGTGGTGCTGTACGATGTGGATGAGACCCACGTCCAGGGTTTCCGACCCGTCAGTGGCCGGCGCCGGCTCACTCGAGCGGACTTCGAGGCAAAATGGAGCGGCTACGCGGCACTGTTCGATTCACCACCGAGTTCGAGAAGAACAAAGACACCAAACTTGGGATCGCCTGGCTGCTCCCTTTTTCAAGCCACACCGGGCCCTGCTCCTCCAAGCCGCCGGCCTGGCGCTCATCGTGAGTCTGCTCAGATGGTCATCCCGGTCTTTACCCAAGTCATTGTGGACCGGGTCGCTGGTCGGATCGCGATCTCAACCTGCTCAACATCCTCATCGCAGGAATGGGCGGGGTGATCGTCTTCACCCTGCTGGCCACGGTCATCCAGCGCTACCTCCTCAGCTTTGCCGCAGTCCGGGTCGACTCGGCAACGCTCGACTTCCTCACCAGGAGGCTGCTGAGCCTCCCGATGAACTATTTCAATACCCGGCGCACCGGGGACATCCAGCGCCGGCTACAGGGGATCTGGCTGGTCCGCGAGTTTCTGGTAGAGCACGGCGTAGCCGGGCTCACCGCCACCGCTCAGCTGTTGGCCTCGGTCGGCTTGATGCTGGTGTACAGCCCGCTGCTGACGCTGGTCTTCCCGTCCACGGTGCCGCTGTTCGTCCTGCTGATGCGGTACTCCTCGAGCTGGCTTTTCCCGCTCTACGCCGAGCTGGAGGAATCCGCACGGGAAATACCAGTCCTTCCAGATCGACGCCATCAAGGGCATCGAGACGGTGAAATCCCTGGGCGCCGAGTCTGCCTTCCGGGACTTGATGCTGGCCCAGTTCAACGGCGTCGCCCGCAAGCGGTTCAAGGCGGATTTCACCCTGATGACCTACAACGGCTCCATCTACACCGGTAACGCTGCTGTCCGTGGTGCTGTTCCTCCTGGTGGGCGCCCACCAGGTGATGAACGGACGGTTGTCGATCGGCGGGCTGGTGGCGTTCAACTCGCTGGTGGCGCTGGCCAATGCGCCGCTCCTCACCTTGCTCACGCTGTGGGACAATCTTCAGCAGGCCACGGTCTACCTGAACCGGCTGGACGACATCTTCCAGCAGGAGCCGGAGCAGGGCGAGGATCGCTCGCGCCTCCTGCCGGTCAAGTCGCTCGAGGGGAGGATCAGTCTCCGCCACTTGGGCTTCCGCTATGGCGGTCCCGGAGTCTCCCCGATTCTGGATGACATCACCTTCGACATTCCACCCAACACCATGGTGGCGATCGTCGGCCGCAGCGGATGCGGGCAAGACCACCGCTGATCAAATGTCTGGCCGGGCTGCTGGAGCCGACCGAGGGGACCATCCTCTACGACGGGGTGGACCTCAAGACCCTCAACTACCGCGGATCTCCGGCGGAAGATCGGGTTCGTGCTGCAGGAGAATCACCTGTTCGACGACACCATCGCCCGCAACATCGGCTTTGGCGAGGAGGAGCCCGACTTCGACGACGTCATGTGGGCGGCCCAGGCCGCTAACGCGCGGGAGTTCATCGAGCGGCTCCCGATGGGGTATGACACGCCGGATCGGGGAGTCGGGCATCGGCCTCTCGGGCGGGCAGAAGCAGCGCATCGCGATCGCGCGGGCCATCTACACCGGCCTCCGGTCCTCATCTTCGACGAGGCTACCAGCGCGCTCGACGCCGAATCGGAGCGCGCGGTAAAGGAGAACATCGATCCAGCTGCTCGAGGGCCGCACCTCGTTCGTGATCGCCCACCGGCTCAGCACCGTGCGCGATGCCGACGTGATCCTGGTGCTGGAGAAGGGCCGGCTGGTCGAGAGTGGCACCCATGACGATCTGATGAATCGCCAGGGACTGTACTACTTCCTGGTGAGCCAGCAGTTGGGACTGTGAGTCAATTCACGAATGGCGGAATGGAAGGATATGGCAGAATTGGCCTGTCGTCGATGGCGCACCACTCAGTCCGACACATCTTCATCTGCCATCTCACTCATATCGACCATTTGAGAGCATGCCCGACGAATCCGCTCAACCCTCCTCGACACCACACCACCCCACTGGGTGGCGCGGGGGCTTGGCGTACGTCATCATCGCCGCCTTTGCGCTGACTCTGGTAGCGGCGATTCTGGTGAAGGTGCCCGAGACAGTCTCGGGACCTTTACCCTGGTGCCGATCCAGGAACCGATCCGGTACGGGCGGTGAAGAGCGGGTGCTGGTCGAGGTGCGCGTCGCCGAAGGCGACAACGTGACCCGCGGCTCGACCCTCTTCCTCCTCCGCTCTGCCAGCATGAGCGATCGGGCGGCGGACCGGCTCACGCTCGAGAAGCCAGCTGCGGGCCAATGAGCAGCGGCTGACCATCCTCAAGAGCCAGTATGACACCCGCAAGCGCTCGGATGAGGCAGAGGGGCGGCGGCTGGCAGAACCGGATCCAGTTTCTCCGAGGGCTGATCTCCTCCAAGAGCAAGCGCTTGGCCACTGACGAAGGAATGGCTGGCAGATGGCCTCTTCCGGCGCCAAGCGGGGAGCAATCGGCCAACTGGAAGCGAAGCCGGCTGAGCTCGAATACAGCACCCTCCAGGAAGAGGTTGACGGGGCGGCGGAACGATCTTGGCCGAGAGGCGAGATCCGACATCACCAGGCTGGAGGAGGACGGCAGAGGCGAGGGACCTGGAATACGAAGAGGCCCGGCGAGGCCTCTACCGAAGTCATCGAGGCCGGCCGGATCCGGGCCGCGTCTCTCCAGCGGGATCTGGTCAATGCCACGGAGGGCGGCTTCATCGGTGATGGCCCCGTGGACGGTGCGGTGCTGCGGTTGCACGTCAATGCAGCCCGGCGCGGTGGTGCAGGAAGGGCGATCATCCTGAGCGAGATGGGCTGCGCCCGGTGACCGGCTCCAGGGTGAGTTGCTCGTTCCGGAAGCGGGTGTCGCCCAGATTCGACCGGGTCAGGGTGCAAGCTCCGCTACGATGCCTTCCCCTATCAGCGCTATGGCGTGCGGTTTGCCACCGTACGATGGCTGGGACCCGCTGGGGTCGACCGCCCGGGACAGCGGAGAATTCCGCGCCCTGGTCGATCTGGCGGACGATTCCATCAGGGTGCACGGCCAGTTGCGAGGCCTTGCTGCCCGGCATGGGCGGTCGCGGCCGACATCGTGGTCGGCAGACGATCCCTGGTGAGCTACGCCTTCGAGGCCGATTCGCGCCTTGCGGAGAAAACTTCGCGGAGCCACCTGCTCGATGAATGAACCTGGCGTCAACGGTGAACGCCAACGGGAGTGGCACCACACTCTCGAGGATTTCCAGAGCGACGACGAGCCCATGGCCACCTGCCTCGGGCTGGCCCGGATCGCGGCCCGTACCGAGCTGCCGATCCTCATCCTGGGAGAGACCGGCACCGGGAAGACCCTGCTGGCCCGGGCCGTTCACAACTCCTCCCGCCGCGCCAGTCATCCCTTCATCGCCTTCAACTCGGCGGCGCTCAGCGACACCCTGCTCGACAGCCAGCTGTTCGGCCATGAGAAGGGCGCCTTCACCGGCGCGATTCGGCGAGTGAAGGGGAAGTTCGAGCTGGCGGATCACGGGACCCTGTTCCTCGACGAGATCGCGGACATGAGCCCGGCGGCACAGGCCAAGATCCTGCGCGCCGTGGAGCCTGGCGGAGTTCGAACGCCTCGGCAGCGAGCAGCTGCTCAGGCCGATGTGCGGCTCATCTCGGCGACTCACCTGCCGCTGGCTCGCTATCTGGAGACCGATCACTTTCGGAAGGATCTGTTCTACCGGATCAGCGGGATTACCCTGCAGGCTCCCTTCGCGCTGCGTCAGCGGCCCAGCGATCTCCGCTACCATCATGGCCGCCGCTATCGTCACGGCGAGGTGCCGCGCTCAGCAAAGCATCGATCGTCGGGCTGAGCCGGCGCGGCGGCCGACCGGCTCGTTGAGCTATGACTGGCCCGGAACCCTGCGCGGAGCTGCAGCGGGTGATCCACACCGCCGTCGCGATCACCGAGGGTGAAGTGATCCCACCGGAGGCGATCCTCCTGGAACCTCGGTGGAAGCGGTCCACGCCGAAGCACGTCAGCGGCACGGGAGACCACCCGGCGCCGAGTTCACACTCATTACCGCCCCTACTTCTGACTCTCTCCTCCGGGCTGCCGAGCTCCCGGCACATCCAGCGGTGCTCGACTCCTACCACGGCAACAAGCGCCGGGCGGCCCGGGCCCTCGGCAGCTTTCGCGCTCCACCCGCTTGATCCGCAGCTTCACGGGGAACCGTGCAGAGCCTGGAGTCCGCAGTCTCGTCCTGAGACTACAGGCCCGAAGTTAGGACCAGCGCTGGTTTTCAGATTCGGGGCAATCCGCAGCTCCAATCAGAAGTGGGGCGCTCAAGAGGCGTGCAGACCACTGCGTGAGTTCCGATTCTCCTCGTGCGGCACGCCGTCTGCTTTAAAGAGGGCGCAAGGCCGGAGCCGCCGGCCAGATCAACTCTCCCGCTCCAACCCGTAGTTCAAATTTCAGGAGGATGTATGGCTGCCAAGAAGAGCCCCAAGGTCAAGGGACCTCCCCGTAAGGCGATCGACTCGAAGAAGGCGGCCAACGTCAAAGGGGTGGAGCAATCACGACCGCGAAGCCCAAGTATCAAGCGTAATGATTGGACCGATTGTCAGCGTGGTGACCGGACGTATTTTCCCCCTCGAGGAGGAAGTATGACGAGCAAAGACAAAGAAGTCCGCGATCTGCCCGAGCGTAAGATCCCCAACACGAAGGCGGATCAGGTCAAGGGCGGCTCCGATTGCGACGACGCTGAAAGCCGAGCTCGGTAAGGCAGCCCATTCCAGCGATCCCCGTTCGGCCGCGGCCAACGGGGATCGCCGGCCTCCGACCAAGCGGGAATCCGGCGCATGACACCGCCACAAGAATCGCGAACCCATGAAGGACGAGAAAGCCGCCGATGATGTGATTCGGCTGGAAGATCTCGCGCTCGCGGGGACGTCAAAGGCAGAGCTGAGCTTCGCTTTGGCGAAGCGACGGCGAAGAAACCGCGCGGACACTCTTCGGGCGGCTGATCTTCCAGGGAAGGAACTTCGGCCGTCAGCGACTGGCAGTGAGTCGCGTGGAGTGCCCGCCAGGCTGCCGCACGACGCGGTATCAGCGGTGAATCAGCATTCTCCCACGCCCGCACCACTTCTCCCTTCGAAATTTCCCCGAATAGCTGATTTGCGGCTGCGGCAGCCTGACAGATCCATCCTCAGGCTGAGTCGGTCGGCCCCGGCCCTCAGCGCTCTCCACGCTCCACCCTGCGATCGGAGCTTCACGAGGAGAGCCGGTCTCGTCCTGAGACTGCGGCTCCATGCTGGAGACCAGCATTGGTTTCCGATTGAGGCCCTCAGCTGCAGTCGCGCTCAGCCTGACTTCGGGAACTCGTGCTGCCGGACTCAACTTGCAGTTTGGTTCAGTTGCGGCCACGCGGTCTGCCTACAGAGTGGTCGCCAAGGCCGGAGCCGCCGGGCCGCGAGGAACTCTCCCGCTCCAACCCGCAGTTCACTTTCAGGAGGATGTATGGCCGCCAAGAAGAGCCCCAAGGTTAAAGATCTGCCCCGGAAGGCGATTGACCCCGAAACGCGGCCAACGTCAAGGGCGGGTTGGTTGCGAGCCGAAGGCCGAAATACAACTAAGCGGCGACGGTATCCAAGGTTTTCGGCAGACTCAACTTGCAGTTTGGCTCTGTCGCGGCACGCCGCCTGCCTTAGAAGCGGTCGCAAGGCCGGAGCCGCCGGCCGAGAGTAACTCTCCGCTCAACCCGCAGTTCAAATTTCAGGGAGGATGTATGGCCGCCAAGAAGAGCCCCAAGGTTAAGGATCTGCCCCGGAAGGCGATTGACCCGAAGAAAGCGGCCAACGTCAAGGGCGGGTTCATCTCGACCGCGAAGCCGAAGTACAACAAGTAAGCAGCGACTGAAGTAGGCACCGACTGTAAGCGAAGGAACTATCGTATTTCCACCTCGAGGAGGAAGTATGACGAGCAAGGACAAGGAAGTTCGCGATCTGCCCGAGCGTAAGATCCCCAACACGAAGGCGGATCAGGTCAAGGGCGGCGCTCTTTGCGACGACGCTGACCGAAGCCGACCCGGTAGAGGCAACCTATCCAGCGATCCCCGTTAGGCCACCACCGACGGGGATCGCTGGCCCTCCGATCAAGTAGGATCTGGCGTATGACACCCCAGAACCGTAAACCCCAGAAGGAAGAGAAAGCCGCCGATGATGTCATTCGGCTGGAGGATCTCGCGCCTCGCGGGGACATAAAGGCGGAGCCAAGCTTCGCTTCGGTGAATCGACAGCGAAAAAGCCGCGCGGTCGCTCCCTGGGAGGCTGATTTCCAGGGAGGAAACCCAGCCGATCAGCGACTCGCAGTGAGTCGCGTGAGCGCCCGCGCGGCACCCGCTCTCCGCGGTATCAATAGCGAATCAGCCTTCTCCCACGCCCGCACCACCTGGCGGTAATGCGCTGCCGCGCTGTCTCTTCCGCCGGCCGCTTCCCATGCCTCACCCAGTCGTTCATGCAGGTCGGTCGCGCGTCACATAGAGATTCCCGCCTTCGAAACTTCCGCGAATCGCCGCCTGCAGGATCGGAATTGCGTCCTTAGGCCGTTTGAGCCGCAACCAGATTGCCTGCCAGCTCATAGTTGGTCCGGCTGAACCCGTCGCTCGGCGAGGTCATCGCCTTTTCGAACGCCTGAGCCGCCTCATACGAGAATCCCCGAGACGCGAGCAACAACCCACGGATGTGGTAGTGCAACCGCGCATCCCGGGCAAAACCGCTCGCCTCGGCCAGAGTACGGACAGAATCGGCCAGGACGCTGAGCCGGATGGTATCACCCATCGCAGCAAGCGCGTCGGCCATGTGGGTCCAGGCCCAGACCCGGTTCCGGGCCAGCGCCGAAGGATCCTCAAACCCCGAAGTGGATTTTGCGATCGAATCGAAGAGGGCAGCCGACGCCTGATACTGTCCGCGGTCGAACAGCACCTGGGCCTCGAGGTAGGCACTGGTCGGCGCGCTGCCGGGTGGAGTGGGCTCCGCAAGGTCTCGCCGGTAGCGGCCCGCTAAATCCAGCGCTTCGGTGTATCGGCCTTCCTGCCGCAGTACGTTGGCCAGCTGCCAGCCCGCTTCCAGCCGGGTCTTGGGCGGCCCGCTCTGCAGCTCCACCCGCATGATCTGCTCCGCCTCGCCATAGGCGCCGGTGAACAGATGGATGGCCATCAGAGTGTGGGCAGACTGGAAGCCGTCCGACCCGAGTGAATCGGCAACATGGAGGGCGGCGAGCGAACTGTCGGCCCAACCGCGCTGGGCCAGGACGTTGGCATAGTATCGCCAGGCCTGTGCGGAGCCGGGTTGGAGCCGGGTCCAGAGTCGCGCGACGCCAAGCGCTCCGGCGATCGAATCGGCCATCAGGTACGACTCGCTGAGCGCCACCAGTCCCTCGCAGGCCATACAGCGCGGGCTGCGCCCCACCAGACCCAGAGAGTCGCGCGCGATCACTTCGTGCAACGGCTCCCGGGCACCGGCCCAATCGAGAGCCAGCAGCGCACCCTGCCCCGTGTACAGATAGCCTTCGAGCTCCGAGGGATAGCGGACGGTGAGCGTCTCCGCGATGGCACGCAGCGCCGGCGACGAGTTGGCCAGGGCCCAGCTCGCCCCGATGAGGAGGCGCTCCCGGTCGCTGGCGCCCGCAGACAGGCTCACCGCCCGGCGGAGCCTGCGGAAGTATTCCGTGCGAGTCCCGGCTGAACTGTTGGCGTAATAGAACTGCGCCATCGCAAAGGCCGAATCCTCCTTAAGCGCCTTGGCGAAGAGCTGCTCTGCCTGAGGAAGATTGCTCGCGAAATAGGTTCGGAGTCCCTCCTCGTAATAGCGATACGCCGCCACCGACCGGGTGGAGACACTGGCCGAGCGAGCCCTCTGGAGCGCTGGCACCCAGATCCTGCGCCAGCCGGCGTGTCCCGGTATCGGCCAGTGCAAAGAGGTCGTTCCCCTGAACGGTGTACGCCTGCAGCACCGCGCCGCTTTCCAAGTCCACTCGGCGGAGATCGAGCCTTAGCTTGTCCGGACCCACCTGATAGAGAGCGCCGTCCACCAGCTCATTCGCGCCGGCCTTTCGAGCCGCCTCGACGACGACAGCGGCCGTGTCTCCTCCCGTCGCGAGCTGGCGGAGCAGCTCGTACATCCGGGCGCTGCTTACCACCTGTACACCGCTGGCGCGGGCCAGGTTGGTCGCCAGCATGTCGGAGAGCGGCAATCCGGCGACCGGCTTTCCACCGGGCTTCGTGTAGTCGGTAATCCGGCCGACCGCGACCAGGGTCGAGGTGCCGGAGGAGGTCAGAGCACTTGCCTGATTCGCAGTGGCACCCCCTCCCGACGTCAGGCGGCGTCCCGCCACCCATCCCACACCGAGCAGCACCGCGGCCACTACGGCGACCAGCGCCCCGGATACCATTTCTGCCCCGTGATCCGGCGACGCCGTATTGCGGGGACTTCGGGCCCCGTCGCCGAGCTGATTGCCGCCCACCCACTCGTATGCCTGGAACCGGTGACCGCTTCGCTGAGGAATTCAGTTGGTGATGTGGGTTCCGGAGGAGCGGGCGCGACTGGTGTGGCCACCGGCTTGAGCCCGGGATCGCTCCGGGCGACACGACGCAGCTCCTCGGCTAAGGCGATCACTTCCCGGTCGGGTGGGAGATCAAGCTCCTGTTGCAGCAGGGCTTCGTAGACCTTCGCGTGCTGGAGTGCCGCGGCCTGGTCGCCCTGCGCCACGTGAGCCCGCATCAGGGCAACCGCGACCTTGGCATTGAGAGGATCCAGTCCCGCGAGCTTCTTGAACCAGCCGACCGCGGCACGATGGTCGCCCGCCGCGGTTGCGCGCTGGCCCAGCTGTTCGAGCAGGTCGCCGTATTCCCGGACCAGGGTCTGCCGCTCCTGCTCGCTCCAGCGCTCGAACTCCTCGGCGCCGGGAGATGGAACCCGTCGAGGAAAGGCCCACGGTACAACTCGACGGCGCGCTCCAGCGCCCCGGCGGCCATCGCCGCCCGGAATTCCACCACATCAGCAGAAATGATTTCGGGATTCAGCCGGAGGTCTTTGACCCCGAGAAGGCCTCCTCGGAGCCGAGGTCCTGACGCAAGGCGTAGAGAGCCTGGGTCAGGGCGCGCCGGGCCGCGCTCTTCGTCGGCATCGGGCCAGAGGAAACCGATGATTTTGTCCCGGGTCAGTCCCCTCTCACCCGCCACCCCAGCATCGCCAGCAGGGCAAGACGCCGTGGCTGGGCCGCCGCTCCAGCCATCGGGCGTCCAGCCTGCGTGACGTAAAGTGCACCTAAGACATTGATGTAAAGCAAGTTATGTCAGGTGACTTTCGAGTGATTTTTCCGCGTCCTGAGCGGGACTTCGCGGTGAGGGCGCTCTTTATACTAGGCCCCGTTGAAGCTGCCGGCAATAAACGGCAAACGCGCAACCCAGCGAAGGAGAGGTCCCAATGAAGTCCGTGATTCTGCCGCCCCTGACGGTCCTGACGATGGCAACAGTCGCGCGAATCGAAGGTCCGTCCTTCACTGCAGCGGTGAGCGGATCGGTCCAGACCGTTCTCTCCGGCAATGCGGTCTTCGGTCCGGTCGGGGCCAGGCCAACATCCCGGGATCCTTTTCGCTGACGCTTGGCGCCTATAGCGACAACGGCGCGGTGGTGTTCAGCCGGGTCGCCACGGGACAGCCGAAGCTGGGGACCTATCGGGTGACGGCCTTCACCGGCGGGCCGGAAAAGGATGACAGAGTTCCACGCCCTGGTATCGCTGGGCTCGGCCGGCAATCCGGTGGGAGCGTTCCGGGGAATGAGCGGTACGGTCACGATCACTCAGTCATCCCCGGACCGGATCGTGGGACGCTATGAGCTGCACGCCGTCGGGTTCATGGCGACGGACATGAACGATGAAGAGCGGGAGATCACGGTGCGCGGCTCCTTTGCGGCAAGAGCAAGCTCGACTGCCCTCGACCTTCCGCGCCGCGATCCGCGGTGCAGTGGGGATTGCGGTCAACGGCGAGTCGGAATTCGGGACGGCCTGGTCGAGTGAAGGGAACCGGTTCTCGCTGACGATGGGAACCAACACCGAGGCAGTCGATTGTGCTCTCGCGCAACATCGTGGCTCGTCCCGGCACCGGGGTCTATCACATCACCCCGGAAACCATCAAAGATGACGGGGCATTTCACGGAGTGGTGGTTACCGGCGAACCCAGCCGATCCGACCGGTGTGTTCCGGATCAAGAGCGGCACGATCACGGTCACTTCCTCCTCGGTGGAGCGGATCTCCGGAAGCTTTGAGATGCAGGCGGAAGGTTTTCTGGCGGAAGACATGGATGACGAAACGCGCGCGGTGACGGTCTCTGGCACCTTCAGCGCCACGCCAAGCGCGCCAACAGCACCTCTAACCCTGAGGCAGTAGGAGTTGAGCATGCAGGCATTCAACCGAGTCCGGTCGCTGTTCGCCTGGTGGCGGGCGCTACGGACCATGAACCAGATCCTGGGATCGAGCACCTTGGGACGGTAGGAGCATCATGCAGAACAATGAACGCGTCTCGCATCTGGGCGACGAGCGGACTGCAAGGCCGGTGGAACGGACCAGCGGCAGGCTGGCACCCACGGTCTACCTGAGGACGGAGAAGTAGGACGATGCGCCTCGAGTATCTCGCGGACCGGCCGGAATTCATCCTGCCGGTGGCAACCTGGATCTATCAGGAGTGGCCGGAAGAGTTCGCGACCGTCGGGTTGGATGCCTGGCTGGCCGAGTTCAGGGGCACGCTGATGCGGGATGGAATCCCTACGACCTTCGTGGCGAGCGAGGGCCCCGGACTGCTGGGGACCGCGAGCCTGATCGCCTCGGATCTTCCCGAACGCCCCGCTCTGTCACCGTGGCTGGCCTCGGTGTACGTGTTGCCCAGATATCGCCGGGCCGGAATCGCCACCGCGCTGATCGGGAGAGTTCTCGCTCAAGCGAGCTGGCTGGGGATGGAGCAGGTCTATCTCCAGACCGCGAGCGCGGTCGAATTCTACCAGCGCCTCGGCTGGGTCGAGTGCGAGCAGCTGGAACTCAATGGCCGTGTGGTCACAGTGATGTCGAAAAACCTCGGCCTTGCCAGGAGAACGGCGTGACTCCCGACCCGGTACGACTGATCCGCGTTTCCTGGCACCAGATCTCCACCCGGCGCGAGCTGGCCGCTGTGATGTTCTACGGCCGGCTTTTCGAGCTCGAGCCGGATCTGCGGAAATGTTCCGCGATACCGATTTCCACCGGCAGCGGACCAAGTTCATCGCGATGGTCGACCTCCTGGTACGGTTTGCGGACCAGCCCGATGATCTGATCCGCGAAGCGCAGCAGCTGGGACGCCGGCATGCCACTCTGAACCTGAGCAGCCGGAATTACGAAGTGGCAGGAGAGGCCTTGCTGTGGACTCTCGACCGTTCGCTGGGGCTCGATTTCACTCCCGCGACGCGCGCCGCGTGGACTGAGCTGTATGCGCTGGTCGCCTCCGTGATGCGCCGGGTCTCGGGCCGGATTTCGGGCGCCACAGTGACCGATGCCCCATCTTCCGCCGAATGAGGGCTCGGGTAGCTTTCCGGGATGCACATAATCCAACGCCTCTGCCCCGCGCTGTTCCTTCTCGTTCCACAATTCGCCACTCCACTCACCGGTCAACAGACCGGCGGCCGGCCCGTCACGATCGAGGACCAGTTCGCGATCAAGGACGTAAGCGATCCCCGGATTTCGCCGGACGGCAAGTGGGTAGCCTACGTGGTCAGCCAGAAAGACCTGGAGCACGATCTCAACCAGAGCGATGTCTGGATGACCAGCTGGGACGGCGCCACCACCGTCCAGCTGACTCACACCAAGAAGGAAAGTGAGAGCGATCCCGGCTGGAGTCCCGACGGGAAGTACCTGGCATTCCTTTCCGACAGAGAAGACGAGAACGAGGCCTCACAACTCTGGCTGCTCAACACGGCAGGCGGAGAGGCGGAGCGGCTCACCGACGGCAAGAACGGCATCGAGAGCTTTGCCTGGGCCCCGGACGGCAAGCGGATGGTGTTCGTGATCGAAGATGGCGACTCGGTCGAAGTCGGAGGGACCGACACCACGCACAAGGAGACTCCCAAAGCCGATCGTCGTCGACCGGTACTATTTCAAGGAGGACTACACCGGTTACCTGGGCCGCAAGCGGGCTCACCTGTACCTCTTTGATGTCGCGACCAGGATCACCACCCAGCTCACCTCGGGCGATCACAATGAATCGCTGCCATCGTGGTCTCCCGACGGGAAGTCGATCGCTTTCGTCAGCAAAGGAGCGGAAGACTGGGACCGGAACGACAACTACGATGTTTACGTGGTGGACGCGACTCCCGGCGCCACGCCGCGGCAGCTGACCACCTTCGAAGGGCCCGACGCGGAACCTGACTGGGAGAGCCCGCCGGCCTGGAGTCCGGACGGGAAGCAGATCGCCTACCTGCAGGGCGGGCCACTCAAGCTGATCTACTACGCGGGACACAAGGTCGCGGTCATTCCCGCGGCGGGCGGCACTCCGAAGATTTTAACGGGCACTCTCGATCGGAACACCGATCTCCTCCGGTGGTCGGCGGACGGGAATACCCTGCTCTTCCTGGTCGAGGACGACAGGACCCAGTACCTCGCCAGCATGCCTGCGGCCGGCGGATCCATCAAGAAGCTCCTGAGCGGCCGGAGTGCGGTGACCGAATATTCCGCCGCCGACAACGGGCGGACCGCGGTTCTCTGGGAAGATCCCTCCAAGCCCGCCGAGGTCTACGCTGTGGAGGACGGGAAGACCCGGCAGCTGTCGCATCAGAATGATTCGCTGCTTGCCACGCTCAAGATGGGCAAGACCGAGGAGATCTCGGTCAAGAGCAAGGATGGAACGACCATCAACGGCTTCATGGTGCTGCCGCCGGACTACGAGCCGGGCAAGAAGTATCCGACGATTCTGCGCTTACACGGCGGTCCGGTGGGGCAGTTCCCGCTCGACTTCAATTTCATGTTCCAGGTTTTCGCGGCGAATGGTTATGTGGTGGTCGCGACCAATCCCCGCGGCAGCTCAGGACGCGGCGAGAAGTTCAGCTTGGTGATCTACGCCGACTGGGGCAACAAGGACGTGCAGGACGTTCTGGCGGGAGTGGACTACACCGTCGCGCAAGGGGATTTCCGACCCCGACCACCTCGGCGTCGGTGGCTGGAGCTACGGCGGCATCCTGACCAACTACGTGATCGCCTCGGACACCCGGTTCAAGGCGGCGGTAAGCGGCGCCGGTAGCTCGGACATATTCGCCGGTTACGGGACAGACATGTACGTGCGGGAGTATGACACCGAACTGGGCCCGCCATGGAAGAGCACCGAGGTGTATCTCAAGCTGTCCTATCCCTTCCTGCACGCCGACCGGATCAAGACCCCGACACTTTTCCTTGCCGGGCAGAAGGACTTCAACGTCCCGCTGCTCAACTCGGAGCAGATGTACCAGGCACTGCGTACCCTGGGAGTTCCCACCCAGCTGATCATCTACCCCAACCAGTACCACGGCATCTCCAAGCCGAGCTATGTGAAGGATCGGTTGGAGCGGTATGTGGCGTGGTATGACAAGTATCTGAAGTAGCCTGGGGGTCTTGGGTCGTGGGTCGTGAGTCTCGCGTCCTGAGCCTTCGCCGAATACTCCGACGCAAGACCTACGACTCAAGACCCATGACCCACGACCGGAAATGTCCGCCAGCGCTACTCTGTTCTAGGCAGAGATCGGCCTGCCCGCCCCGCTCAAGGACCTCGCCTCGCGGCGATGGGACGTGATCATCGTGGGTGGCGGGCACAACGGGCTTACCTGCGCTTTCTATCTCGCCCGGGCGGGCAAGAAGGTGCTGGTGCTCGAAGCGCGGGAGCGGATCGGAGGCGCCTGTACACTGGAAGAGACCTGGCCCGGTTTCCGAGTCTCTCCCTGCGCATATGTCGTGGGCTTGTTGCATCCTCTGGTCATCGAAGAATTGGAGCTGCCTCGACGGGGATACCGCTGGACTCCGGCGATGGGCGGCTATTTCGTCCCGTTCGACGACGGCACGAGTCTCCAGCTGTGGGACGATGAGGCCAAGGCGGACGAGGAGCTGAAGCGCTTCAGCCCCAGGGATGTCGAAGGGCGTGCACGCCATGCACCGCCTGATGCATCGGGTGTGCGACGCGATTCGACCGCTGGGAGATCGGGACGTGTGGATCGGCCGGGCTCCGACCCGGGAGCAACTCGAGGACCGGCTGGGACACGACCCCGACGCGATCGGCCTCCTGTTTGAGTGGTCCATGGCCGAGCTGATGGAGCGGTATCTCGACCGATGAGCGGATGCAGATCGCGTACATGGGTCAGGGCGTGGTAGGGACCTTTGCGAGCCCCTACGACCCAGGCACTGCATCCATCTACTTCCATCACTACTGCGGCCGACTCGATGGTGGCGAACCCGGTGGCTGGGGCTACGTCACCGGCGGAATGGGGACGGTCTCGTTCCTGATCCACGACGCTGCGATCGAAGCAGGGGCGGTGGTTGCAGCGGGAGTACCGGTGAGCCGGATACTCCCAGGCGAAGGGGTTGAGCTGGCTGGCGGCGATCGGATTCAGGCGCCAGTGGTGGTTTCCAACGCGGATCCCATCGTGACCTCCCGCCTGCTGGGAGACTCCGCCGATGCCGGCTGGCGACGGCGGGTCGAAGCGGTGCCTATGCGGAGCTGTACGGTGAAGGTGAATGCGGCACTCGCCGAGCTGCCCAACTTCAAGGCGAGACCGGGTACCCGGATGCCGCACCACCTGGCGACGATCAACACCCCGCTCACCAAAGCCGAGTGGAAGGAGTGCTACGCCGACGCGGTTGCCGGGCGACTCCCGAAACGGTTGTGGACCGAGATCTACCTGCAGACGGCGTATGATCCGAGTGTGGCGCCCGCGGGCCGTCACATCATGAGCGTCTTCTCGCAGTATGTGCCCCACACCTTCGCGCAGGGCGATTGGGACACCCATCGCGCGGCGGCGGGAAAGCTGGTGATCGATTCGATCGGCCGCTTCTGCAGCAATATCCCCGACGCGATCCTCGACATGGAAACCCTGGGCCCACCCGACGTGGAGGCCAAGGTGGGGCTAACGGGGGACACATCTTCCAGGGCGAGTGCCTGCCGCCGTACATGTGGAGCAATCGTCTCGAATACCGCACGCCGATGAAGGGCGTATACCTCTGCGGCGCCTGCACCCATCCCGGCGGGAGCGTGATCGGGATCAACGGGCGGAACGCGGCGATGGAGGTGTTGGGGAAGCTGTAGACGGGAGACGGGAGACGGGAGACGCGAAGACGTGAGTTAATCACAGAGGCACAGAGAACACAGAGGTCTCAGGCCGACGCTACGATAACTGAGTTTGCAATCACGAGGCGAAGAACACAAAGAACACAAAGAATGATTTCGTTGTGATCCAGGAACCGAAAGCGCACTACGATCACTTCGCGGCCCTTCGTGCCATCGTGTTGAACACGAAAGATGCCACGAGCGAGTAGGCGCTCTGGCGACAGCCTGACGAGATCCCCTGATGACTTGAAGTGGACCTGGCGCCCTCTGTGCCTCTGCGTTTCTGTGTTCCTAATCGGACGCAGCCACTGCGCGCAGACAGGCCCCGCCAGACTCGACTGTCGTCGTCCTGCTGGGCACCGGGAACCCCTATCCCGATCCCAACGCGCAGGGCCCCGCCACCGCTGTAGTACTGGGGACGCGCGTCTTCCTCATCGACGCCGGACCCGGTGTCATGCGACAGATGCGGGCAGCGAACCTCACGATTCGCGGACCCGAGGCCGTCTTCTTCACCCATCTGCACAGCGATCACACCCTGGGCTATCCCGATCTGATCTTCACCTCCTGGGTAATGGGCCGGACCGCACCGCTCGAGTCGTACGGGCCTCCCGGCCTCCAGGCGATGACCGATCACCTCACGGCGGCGTACGCCGAAGACATCCAGATCCGGGAACAGGGTCTCGAGCATCAGACCCCGGGTGGCTGGAAGGTCAACGTCCACGAGATCAAACCCGGCGTGATCTACAAGAAAGACGGCGTCACCGTCACCGCCATCTCAGTTCCCCATGGGAGCTGGAAGACCGCTTTCGGCTATCGGATCGATACACCCGACCGCTCAGTGGTGATCTCGGGGGACACCCGGCCGAGTAAAGAGCTGGAGAAGGCGGCGAAGGGAGTCGATGTTCTGGTACACGAGGTCTACCCCGAAGCGAAGATCAAGCCCGAGGAGCGTCTTGGCGGCAGCGACTGGCCCAAGTACATGCGCTCCTTCCATACCTCCGACAAGGAACTTGGGGCTCTCGCCGCCCGTAGTGGACCTCGCCTTCTCATTCTCTATCACATCGTGCGCATGGGCGGTACCGACGACGAACTGCTCGCCGGAGTACGGGCTGGTGGTTTCAAGGGGCGGGTGGTGGTGGGGAAGGATTTGCGGAGGTACTAAGGGCAGTAGGGCGGGAAGGCGGTCAGGCGGTCAGCAACAACGACGTAATCTCGGACTCGGTACTGGAACTCGGTACTCCCCACACCCAGGCTAAGATGCAGCTCGATCCGTCGTCAGCTCCGAGCTCTGCTTCTCATCCTCAGCCTGCCGGCCCTCGAACTCCACGCGCAGGGCACACGCCTGTTGCGCCATCCCACGGCGAGCGCCACCTCGATCGCCTTTGCCTACGCCGGCGACATCTGGGTTGCCTCGCGCGAAGGCGGCGATGCGCGACGGCTCACCAGCTTCCCCGGTGAGGAGTACTACCGGAGCTCTCTCCCGACGGAAAACTGGTCGCGTTCACCGGACAGTACGGCGGCAACGTCGATGTCTACGTGGTGCCCATCGAAGGGGAGAGCCGAGGCGTCTCACCTGGCACCCCGGGCCCGACGTGACCCGTGGCTGGACGCCGGACGGCAAGCGCATCGTTTTCGCTTCGGGTCGCAACAGCGCCCCACGCACCTACAACGTGAAGCTATGGACCGTGCCGGTTGAAGGCGGATGGCCCGAGCCGTTGCCGATGCCGCGGGCGTCGACCGGGCAATTCTCCCCGACAGCAAGTCGTTCACCTACCGGGTGGTGAGCCCCTGGGATGTAGAGTGGCGGAACTACCGGCGGTGGCCAGGCTCAGCCGATCCGGGTGGTGAACCTGGCCGACCTTTCCATGACCAAGCTGCCGTGGGAGGGGAGCAACGACACCGATCCGGTCTGGCTGGGCAACACGATCTATTTCCTCTCCGACCGGGACTACGCAGCCAACCTCTACTCCTATGATCCCGGCACCAAGCAGGTCACCCAGCTCACCCACTACAAGGATTTCGACGCCAAGCATCTGAACGCGGGTGGCAATGTCCTGGTCTACGAACAGGGCGGATACATCCACCTGTTCGATCCCGCGGCCAAGTCCGACAAGCAGCTCGTCATCAATGTGCGGGGCGACCTGCCCTGGGCTCTGCCCCACTGGGCGGACGTGAGCCAGAGTCTGACCAATCCGTCGCTCTCTCCCGACCGGAGCCCGCGCCTTGTTCGAAGCCCGCGGCGAGGTATTCACCATTCCGGTCGAGAAAGGCGACTGGCGCAACCTGACCCGGTCGCCCGGAGTGGCCGATCGGAACCCGGTGTGGTCTCCCGACGGAAAATCGATCGCGTGGTTCTCCGACCAGAGCGGCGAGTACAAGCTCATGCTCGGAACCCAGGATGGACTCCGGCAAGCCGCGGGAGATCACGATCGCCAACCCGACGTTCTTCTTCACCCCTACCTGGTCGCCCGACGGGAAGTATCTCGCCTTCACCGACGAAGGGCTCAACCTGAGCATGGTGGAGGTGGCAACCGGCAAGCTGACGCGGATCGACACCGATCGTTTCGCCCATCCCGACCGGACGGTGAATCCCGTCTGGTCTCCCGACAGCAAGTGGGTGGCTTACGCCAAGCGTCTCACCAGCCAGTTCCATGTGATCATGGTGTATTCGCTGAAGGATGGGAAAACCCGGCAGCTCACCGACGGGCTCTCCGATGCGGTGTACCCCGCCTGGGATCCTGAGGGAAAGTTCCTCTACTTCCTCGCCAGCACCGATTTCGCGCTCAACAGCGGCTGGCTCGACTTGAGTTCCTACGACCGGCCCGTCAACCGGGGCGTCTATTTCGCGGTGTTACGGGCCGATCAGCCCTCGCCGCTGTTGCCTCAGAGCGACGAGGAGACTGCGAAGGACACGACCGCCAAGCCCGACTCAGCTTCCAAGAAACCGGAGAAGAAGTCGACGAAGGAAACCAAGCCCAAGGCGGCTGCCGATTCCGCCAAGGCCGATTCTGCAGTCAACGTGCGGATCGACTTCGATGGGATCTCCCAGCGCATCCTTTCGCTCGGCGTGCCGATCCGGCAATACAAGAGCATCGTGGCCGCGGCCGACAGTGCGGTGTTCTACGCCGAGTCGCTCGCCAACGAGCCGGGTGTGACCTCTGCATCGCTACGACTTCAAGAAGCGCGAGGCGGCTCCCTGGCAAAAAGGTGTCCTGGCCTATTCACTCTCGGCCAACGGGAAGAAGCTGCTCTTTCAGACCGGCGAAGGCTGGACCGTCGCGGGCACCGAAGGACCGCCGGCCGAGACCAAGGCGAAGAAGCTGAACACGGCGGTGCGGATGCGGCTCGATCCGCCGGCGGAATGGCACCAGATCTTCCGTGAGGCGTGGCGCTACGAGCGGGACTTCTTCTATGTGAAGAACCACCACGGCGCCGACTGGGATTCGGTCTACAAGATGTATGAGCCCTGGGTGGCCGATGTCGGTCACCGGTCAGACCTCACTCACCTGCTCGACATCCTGGGTGGTGAGTTGTCGGTGGGGCACTCGTTCACCGGCGGCGGCGATACGCCCGAGATACCACGGGTCTCGATCGGCCTGCTCGGCGCCGATCTGGTCCCCGACAACGGCCGGTATCGGATCGCGCACATCTACACTGGAGAGAACTGGAACCCGGACCTGCGGGCGCCACTCAGCGAGCCCGGCGTCAAGGTGTCCGAGGGTGATTACCTCCTCGAGGTCAACGGTGTAGAGCTGAAAGTACCCACCGAGCCATACAGCCTCTTCGAAGGCACCGCGGGACGGCAAACGGTGATCCGGGTGAACAGCAAGCCGGTGATGGAAGGCTCGCGACTCGTTACCGTGGTGCCGGTCGAAAACGAGATCGCCTTGCGGTCGCGCGCCTGGGTCGAGAGAAATCGCCGGCTGGTGGATTCCCTCTCAGGCGGCAAGCTCGCCTACGTCTGGATCCCTAATACCGCCGACGACGGCTTCATCTACTTCAACCGCTACTATTTCGCCCAGCAGGACCGGCTCGGCGCAGTGGTAGATGAGCGGTTCAATGAAGGCGGCTATATCGCGGACTACGTGGTGGACCTGCTGGCCCGCAAGCTTCGGGGATACTTCAACAACCCGGTTGCGGACCACTACCCTTCCTGACCCCTGCGGCTGGAATTCCGGGTCCCAAGGTGATGCTGGTCAACGAAATGTCAGGCTCCGGCGGCGACATGCTGCCCTACATGTTCCGGCAGATGAAGCTGGGTCCGCTGGTGGGAATGAAGACCTGGGGCGGCCTGGTCGGCATCTGGGATGTGCCGCCCCTGATGGATGGCGGCTTCATCACGGCTCCACGCGGCGGGTTCTACAATCTCGAAGGCCAATGGGACGTCGAGAACAAGGGCGTGGCGCCGGACATCGAAGTCGAGGAGACTCCGCTCACCGCCAAGGACGGGCGCGACCCCCAGCTCGAGCGAGCGGTGGCCGAGGCAATGAGCCGCCTTGCAGCCGAGGCGCCGAAGATCATGCCCGAGCCGGCGCCGCCGGTGCGGGTGCGAAGGCCGAACTAGCGGGAATAGGGAGTGGGGAGTGGGGAGTGGGCGCCACCTCGCTTCCTACTTCCTGCCCTAACCCCCTACCCCTACTCCACCTACCCCTATGTCCTTCCACTTCACCCTCTCCGACGGGCTGGCACGCATGCCCGGCCCGGACCACGACCAGTACGACATCCTTTTCCGGCACGGCACAATGACCGTGGGGCTCTATGCGCCCCGCGGTATCGATGACCAGACTCCGCATACCAAAGACGAGATCTACGTTGTCATGGCGGGAAAGGGCTGGTTCGTGAATGGCCCCGACAGGCGCCGTTTCGCTACCGGGGACGTGTTGTTCGTACCCGCAGGGGTAGAGCATCGCTTTGAGGATTTCAGCGACGACCTCGCCCTGTGGGTGGTGTTCTATGGACCGGAGGGCGGGGAGAAATAGATTAGCTGCATGTCCTCACCCAATTCCCCGCTCGAACCCACTCTGCTACGCGAGTACTACTTCTCCCCGGAGATCTTCGGCCAGGAGAAGGAGAGAATCTTCTTCGGACAATGGATGTGCGTGGGCCGGGAGGAGGAAGTCCCCAATCCCGGAGATTATCTCCTGCTCGACGTCGTGGGAGAGAGCGTCATCCTGGTACGCACCCGGGAAGGAAAGCTGGCGGCCCACTACAACGTCTGCCGTCACCGCGGATCACAGCTGGTGCTGGGAGTGGACCCCAAGCCCCGCCGCTGGGCCGAGAAGGCGACAGGCGACAAGCCGACCTTCGGCCCTTCCGGCAGCTTCACCAGCGGAATCAAGTGTCCCTACCACTCGTGGACCTACGAGCTGTCCGGAGCGCTCCGGACCGCACCATTCCTCGACGAGGGCTCCGGATTTCGCAAGGACCAGCTCCCGCTCTACCCGGTAGAAGTGGATGTGTGGGGTGGCTTCGTGTTCCTGAGGCTGGGTACCGCGCATTCGGGAGGGAAGAGCCCGGAGTCCCTGGCGTCGCAACTGGGCGGCGCGGTCGATCGGATCAAGCGCTACCCGCTGGCGGAGCTGCGCATCGCCCGGCGGATCGGATACGAGGTGGAGGCGAACTGGAAAGTCATTCTCGAGAACTACAACGAGTGTTATCACTGCGGCGGGGTGCACCCCGAGCTGTGCAAGGTGGTCCCGGCATTCAAGCAGAAAGGCGGGATGGATCTCGATTGGGACCGCGGGGTTCCGCACCGGGAGGGAGCCTGGACCTTCACGATGAGCGGGACGACGAATCGCAAGCCATTCGCCGGCCTCAACGAAGACGAGCAGACCGCGGCACAAGGGTGAGCTGCTGTATCCCAACTTCTTGCTGAGCCTCTCGGCTGAGCACGCGGCGGCCTTTACGCTGTGGCCGACGTCGCCCAACCACACCACCATTCTTTGTGATTTTCTGTTTCATCCCTCGGAAATCGCGCAGTCCGATTTCAATCCCAACGATGCGGTGGAGTTCTGGGACATCACCAACCGGCAGGACTGGGTGATCTGTGAATCGGTGCAGCGAGGATGGCTTCCGGGTCTTTCGCCAGGGATTTTACGCTCCCATGGAGAGCATGAGCCTGGATATTCGGAGGTATATAGGGAAAGGCTGGAATAGTCCCCTAGCTCCGGTTCATCCTGCTCACTTCTGACGGCGATTGGCGGGTCGCCGCCAGCCTGGTCGCGATCGCCTTGTTATGGGTCATTGGCGGAGGCATGTGTTGCGGCCACCGCAAAAGACCTAAGCACTTAGGACTATCTCGCGCATCGCGGCTCGGCTGCTACATTCTCCAGTACATACCTCAGGCCGTCTTCCATCAGGATAGTCCATGGCCACGTACGCTCGATTTCGGCCACCGCTACCCGCGGTGCTTTTTGTCGGTTCCGTTCTGCTCTCCTGCGCCTCCACGGCCAAACAGCCGGCGATCACCCCGACGCCGACCAATACTGAGTTGCCGGGGAAGTTCGTCTGGCGCGACTTGATCACCACCAACCCCGATGCCGCCACCAAGTTCTACGGTGGCCTTGCTGGGATGGGAATTCAAGGACGCCGGGAAGAGGCAAAGCACTACATCGTCATTTCGCAGAACGGGCGGCCGATTGGAGGGATCCTCGACAGCCGGGGCAAGAAGGCTGAAAAGGTTCAGTCCATGTGGGTCTCATCTCTCTCGGTGAAGGACGTGAACGCGGCCGTCGCCGCGGTGAATGCGGCCGGCGGCAAGGTCCTCTGGGGACCCAAGACGCTGGGTGCCCGCGGTACCGTGGTCCTGGTGGCCGACCCCGAGAAGGCGCCGCTCGCACTGATGCGGGCGCCGGGAGGAGATCCGGCGGACGACCAGCCGGTGATCAACGGCTGGCTCTGGACCGAGCTCTGGAGTCGCCAGCCGGACAGCGCGGTGCAGTTTTATTCCCGGCTCGCGCCGTACCAATCCCGGCCGAGTGAGAATCTCGACCGGCCCTATTTCGTGCTGGACACCGATGGGCAGCCGCGCGCCGGAATAATGCAGCTGTTCGCGAAGGACGTGCGGCCGTTGTGGGTGCCGTATGTCCGTGTCGCCGACGTGGCGGCGGCACTGAAACAAGTCGAGGCACTCGGCGGCCACGTCATCGTGTCGCCCTCGGCGAACCTCCGCAATGGAACGGTGGCCTTGATCCAGGATCCGACCGGCGCAGTTATCGCGCTGCAATACTGGGAGCCCAAGTCATGAAACGTTCTCGAGCAATGATTCTGGCCGCAACGCTGGCGCTGCTCGCCGTCTCCGCCTGCGCCAGCGGCAATGTCGGTACCAGTTGGGGGTATCGGTGGGGTACGGGGTGGCGGGTACCCAGGCGGCTACGGGTACCCGGTCACGGGGGTCTCCGTAGGGATGTATGGACGGCCATAAGCTGCTGTTGCTTCTCCTGCTCGGCGCCTGCGCCGGTGGCGGCGACAACACTCGAGACCGCGAAGGCCGCTGATTCAGCGGCCGACACGGCTTCGGAAACCGTGACCATCACACCACCTGCCATCGACAGTTGATTCGACGGTGGACTGGTCCCGGCTCCAGGAGCTGCTGCGTGTATGAGACGAGCAAGGTCACGATGGTGATGGAAGGCCCCGGCAGCAAGGCCTCGGTGCGCATGAAAGACGGCAGACTCTATCACGCGACCGAGCCCAGTTCAGGTGCCATCATTCGCCTGGTCCACGAAATCGACAAGACCGGCACAATCATGGTAGTCGCCGAATGAAGGGTGCCAGCGTACGTGCGGTTCTTGCGGGCGCCGGCGTTGCCGCCCTCCTCGGCTTAGCCGCTGGATTTCTGCTCTGGCCGAAGCTTATCGCGAGCGGCGTGTTGAATCTCGAGCAGTTCAATCATCGGGTGTTCTACATTCTGGCTGGCGCGCTTCCCGCTCTTCTGGGCGGCTACATCGCTGGACGGATGGCGCCCGACCGGCCGGTCGCGCACGGAATGGCGGTCGGGATTCTACTCCTGATCCCTCTGCTGGTAGCACTGCCTGCGGTGCTCAGGGCCTACCACCAGGTTCCCCAATCGCCTTTGCCCATCTTGCTGGCCTGGGTCATGCGGCCGGTCGCCGGAGCGGCAGGGGCCTACCTGACCGGACGGGTCGGAGACAGCTCCACCTTCATGAAGCGCGATTACGAGTTCATCGTGCTCGGTCTCGGCGGCCTGGGCTCCGGCGCGGCCTATTGGCTCTCGCGTGCCGCAGGGAGCCGATGTGCTCGGCATCGAACAGTTCGAGCTGGGACATTCCAGAGGAGAGTCGCAGGACCACTCGCGCATCATCCGCCTCTCCTATCATACGCCGGGCTACGTCGAACTTGCCAAACGAGCCTACGCCTGCTGGGCCCAGGTCGAGCAGGACGGAAAAGAGCGCTGTGTGCTCAAGACCGGGGGACTCGACCTTGGCCCCGCCGGTGCCGCGATCTCCCTCGATGCCTATCGATCGAGCATGCGGTCTGCCGGAGTGCCATTCGAAGATCTGGATGCGGCCGAGATACGGTATCGCTGGCCGCAGTGGAGCATCCCCGAATCGGTTCAGGGCATCTTTCAGCAGGACGGCGGTATCGCGATGGCGGCGCGGGCCAACGCGCAGCATCAACGACTGGCGCGGGAACATGGCGCCGCGATTATGGAGCGGAGTCCCGTCACCGGAGTCCGCTCGGTCGGTGGCGAGGTGGAGGTCGTCGCGGCTGGAACCGCGTATCGCTGCCGCAGACTCGTGGTCGCAGCGGGCCCCTGGTCCAACACGGTGCTCGAATGGCTGGGCAGCTCACTCCCGCTCGAGATCACCCAGGAGCAGGTCATCTACTACTCGACTCCGCACCTGAAGGAGTTCGATCCTGCGCGATTCCCGGTCTGGATCTGGATGGACGATCCCTGCTACTATGGGTTCCCGGTCATGGGTGAAGCTGCGACCAAGGTCGCCCAGGATGCGGGAGGCCGGCCGGTGACCGCGGAGACGAGATCCTTCGACCCCGATCCCGACAACTTTGCACGAGTGGATGCCTTCACCAGGAAGTACCTGCCGAAGGCGCATGGTCCGGTGTTGTACGTGAAGACCTGTCTCTACACTCTCACACCCGATCGCGATTTCGTGATTGACGAGGTGCCGGGCCAGGAGGGCATCTTCGTGGCAATTGGGGCGGGTCACGCTTTCAAGTTCGCATCCGTGATCGGAAGAATCCTGAGCGAGCTCGCCATCTCAGGTCGGTCCGAAGCGACATCGGGCCATTCTCGATCGAGCGGCCGATTCTGCGGGAGAAGGAACCGGCCAGGAGCTACATGGTGTGAGCGAGTCAGCCGCGAAGCCCACCAACTCGTTCAGGCCCGGCGTCATCGCCCTGGCCGTGGCGCTGGGGTACGTCCTGCTCTGCGGGCTGTACATAGAGTGGTCCACCAGCCTAGCCGCTCGGTGGGCCGGCTCGGTACATGAATTGGCGGCCTACGAAATCGCGAAGGGGCTCACCTTCGTCGCGGTGACCGGGATCCTTTTTACCTGGTCACCTTCCTGCTGCTCAAGCGCATCGCGGCACAGGAGGACCGGCTGCGGCACAACGAATCCACTCTGGTGGCCGCCGACCGCAAGGCGATGGCGGGAGTCTTCGCGGGAGCGGTGGCGCACGACATCGGCAATACACTGACGGTCGCGAACTCCGCGATTGGCTGGCTCGAGGATGAGTCGATGACCGCGGAGGAACGCGCGGCAGCGGTGTCGGATCTCAAGCGGGCGTCGCAGGAGCTGGCCCAGCTTTCCCGCCGCCTCGTGGCGCTCCAGGGCGGGACCCGGACCCCCTTCCCCCCAGGTCGGCCCGCTGGCGCCGGTGATCAAGGAATCGGTCCGCTTTGCTCAGGCTCATTCCAAGGTCCGCAGCTGCAAGTTCACCTACGCCCTGGACGAAACTGCCCGCGCTACCTTCGCGCCGCTTACCGTGGGACGCATCATGTTGAATCTGATTCTCAACGGTGCCGACGCCACGAATGGCAATGGAAAGATCCACATCCGGCTCTGGCAGAGTGACGGGCGGGTCCATCTGGAGGTGCATGACAATGGGCCCGGTATCCCTCCCGACATGCGCGACAAAGTCTTCGAGCCGCTTTACACCTCCAAGCCCGATGGAACCGGCCTCGGCCTCGTTTCGGTAAAGACGGCGGTCACGGATGAGCTTCGGGGTGAGATCTCCGTCATCGACTCGCCCTTCGGCGGGGCCTGTTTCCGGATCAGCCTTCCACGCTGAGATATCATTCCCTCATGATGAGACGCCGCGATTTCTGCCGCACCACTCTGGCGGCCGCCGGAGCCCTGGCTTTCCCTGACCTGATGCCACGCATTCGGAGCGGCGCCGGTGAACTGGACAGAATCGGGATTCAGCTCTATTCGCTGCGCGACCTCTTCCAGGTCGACATGGTAAAGACGCTGCGACAGCTCAACGCGATCGGCTACGATGAAGTGGAGCTCGCCAGCTTCGGCCAGCGCACCGCCACCGAAGTCCGGGCCGCGCTCGACAAGACCCACCTGAGCGCCCCGTCTGCCCACGTGTCGCTCCAGGCCCTCCGGGAAAACCTGAGCCTGGTGCTGGGGAACGCCAAGATTCTCGAAGTGAAGTACATCGTCTGTCCCTGGATCGACGAGGAGTTCCGCAATCCCGCCGGATATCGCCAGGTGGCCGCGATGCTCAACCAGGCCGGGAACGTGGCCCGGCGCGCCGGACATCTGATCGCCTACCACAACCAGGACTACGAATTCGCCGAGGTAAATGGAGAACGGGGTTACGACATCCTGCTGGAAGAGCTCGATCCCGAGGTGGTGAAGATGGAGATGGATATCTACTGGATCACCAAAGGCGGCGGCGACCCGCTGGCCTACTTCAAGAAGTACCCGGGCCGGTTCCACATGCTGCATTTGAAGGACATGGCAACCGACGGAAGCATGACCGGTGTGGGAACCGGGAAGATCGACTGGAAGCCCATCCTCGCAGCGTCGGGCAAGGCGGGAGTGCGTCACTACTTCGCCGAGCTGGATGATCCGGTCAACCCGATCAGCTTCGCCCGGGCGAGCTACGATTTTCTGCGGGAGATCAAGTGGTAAGAACGTGAGACGTGAGACGTGAGACGTGAAGAGCGAGAAGTAAGAAGTGAGAACGTCAGAAGGAAATGCATGACGGTTCAGCCGGTTCAGCCATCACCCGTCTTCACGTCTCACGCTGTCCCCTCTCGCCCGTTCGCCTGTTCCCGCTTTCCCTCTAGTTTTCAGCCTGAACGCCACCACATAATCCCCAAACGTCGTTCCCAGGTTGCCGTGACCGCCCGCGGCGATCAGCACATACTGCCTGCCATTGGCGGCGAAAGTCATGGGCGTCGCTTGACCTCCGGCGGGTAGCTTCCCTTCCACAGCTCGGATCCGGTTTCCAGATCGAACGCGCGCAGGTAGTTGTCCATCGCAGCGCCGATGAAGACCAGTCCGCCCGATGTTACCATCGAGCCCCCATGTTGGGCGAGCCCCAGCGACCGGCCCAGGGTAACCACTTGAACTCGGGTATCCGGCCCAGTGGTACCTGCCATCTTTGCTCTCCGGTGGCCAGATCAATCGCCAGCAGACTCCCCCATGGTGGCCGGTTGCATGGCAATCCCTTGGGCGAAGCCAGCATGCCGCGACTCATCCGGAACGGGGTCCCGATCTGGTTGCCGCTGCTATCGCCGGGGCGCGCTGCTCGAGCTTCACCCAGAGCGGGATACGAATCAGGTTGGTCACCAGTAAATGCTGCTGGGGAGACCAGCTCATTCCTCCCCAGGTCGTACCGCCCGCATAGCCGGGATACATCACGGTGCCTTGCAGGCTGGGCGGGGTGAAGAGCGGTCCGCTGCGCATCCGGTCGAACTCCGCGAGACACGCCTTCTTCTCACCCGGAGTCACTCCCCAGACATCGCTGCGTTCGAGAGGAGCAGGAAACAGCGGCTTGGGCAATACCGGAAATGGCTGTGTCGGCGAAGCCTGCTCCCCGGGCACATCGCTGGCGGGGACCGGACGCTCCTCGACCGGAAAGAGCGGAGCGCCCGTGGCTCGGTCGAGAATGAAGATGTGCCCCATCTTGGTCGCGACCGCGACGGCAGGGACCTCGCGTCCATCTCGCGGAACCGTGATGAGCGAAGGCTGCGAGCCGACGTCGAAGTCCCACAGGTCGTGATGTACCACCTGGAAACTCCAGCGAACCTTGCCGGTCTTTGCGTCGAGGGCGACGACCGAATTGGTGTACCGGTTGTCGCCCGGCCTGAGGCCGGCGAAGAAGTCCGGCGCGGCTGAGCCGGTGGGGACGAACACCAGACCCATGCTGGTGTCGGCCGAGATCGGCGCCCATGCGTTGCCGGCACCGGTCGTCGCGGCGGCTTCCTTCGACCAATGCTGGTATTCGGGATCCGCCGGGCTCCGGGGAATCGGATCGAAGCTCCACAGCTCGCGGCCGGTGCGCGCGTCGAAGCCGCGCACCGCGCCATGCTCCATGTCCAGGCGCCGGTTGTCGCCGATAGAGGAGCCGACGACGACGACGTCTCCCACGACCGCGGGTGGAGAGGTGACACCATACTGCCCCTCCTGCACTCGGCCGACCCCGACATCGAGTCGAACCGTCCCCTGATCACCGAAGTCATCGCAGGGCTGGCCGGTCGCGGCGTCGAGCGCGATGAGGCGGGCGTCCACGGTGCCGAAGAAAATGCGGCTGTGCGCAGGATTGCTGATTGTTGATTGCAGATTGCCGATTGCCGGCTGCTGATGGTCTGTTCGAATCCGCCCCAGAGCAATTCACCAATTGCCAATCGGCAATCGTCAATCCAATACGCCACTCCCCGGGAGACGAACCCCTCATTCCGCTCCAGATCGAGCTTGAGCTTGGGATCGTAGCGCCACAATTCGCGCCCGGTGCTCGGCTCCAGCGCAATGACCCGGTTCAGCGGGGTGCTGAGGTAGAGCCGGTCCTCCGCGAGAATCGGGGTTGCCTCGAACTTGCTGGCCCCGGTGTGACAGCGGCCGCAGCCGCTCTTGGGTCCCTCGCTGTGATCGTCGTGGCTCGCATCCCCGGTGCGATAGGTCCACGCCACCTCCAGCCGCCCAATGTTGCCTCTGGTGATCTGACCGAGAGGGAGTAACGCGAGCCACCCGGATCACCGCCATAGCTGCTCCACGGCGCGCCGCTGCCCAGCTCGCCGTCGGGTCCGCGGCGTCCGCTGCGCAAGGCAAGGAGTGCCACCGCTGAACCAGCGAGGGCGACCAACGCAAGTGACCGCCAGGGATGATCGAATCGAATCCGCATCGGCCTGCTCATCCGAAGGAGACGATCACACGGTGCAAGGATCTGGTGTCGGAATCCAACGTTTGGTGATGGGCGGGTTCGTTGTGGTGACCAGCGGGAGCTTCATGGTTGCTCACCCAGCGTGCCGGGCATTCGGTCGCGGAAGCGCCGGCTCAAAGTCAGGCGGGCTCCGCTCTCCAGCACGACGAGTTGATCGCCGTGGGACCAGGGCTCGAGATAACGGATGCGATCCAGATTGACGATCACGGTGCGGTGAATCCGGGCGAAGCGGGCCGGGTCGAGTCGGGTCTCCACCAGTTTCAGCGTGCCGCGGACCAGGTGGACAGCATCTTTGCCGTGCAGCTTGAGATAATTGCCCGCCGCCTCGATCCACTCGATCTCCTGAAGAGGCACCAGCCGGGAGCGGTCCCCTTCCTTAACGAGAAAGCGCTCCAGGCGCGGGCGGGAGGCGGACTGCTCTAACGCCCGATCAAGCCGCTCGGCCAAATCCTGGGCACGTCCGCTACTGAGCTGATGCCGAGCCCGCTCGATCGCCAAGTCGAACCGGTCCGGCGCGACGGGTTTCAGCAGGTAGTCGAGGGCGCCTCGTTCAAAGGCCTGGACCGCATAGTGATCGAAGGCAGTCACGAAGATGACGTAGGGCAGTGGTTCCTGACTGACAGCGGCCAGCACCTCGAACCCATCCAGCTCCGGCATCTGGATATCGAGCAACAGGAGGTCGGGGTTCGCCGTGTCGATGACCCGGACTGCCTCACTCCCGTCTCCGGCTTCCCCTACCAGCTCCAGGGCTGGATGCCGGGCGAGAAAGCCCGCGGAGCTTGTCGCGGGCGAGCGGTTCGTCATCCACGATCACGGTTCGAATCGTCGTCATCGTCCGTTGCTTTCTCCGATCTGCCGGGCAGGCAATTCAATCGTTGCCGCGAGCCCACCCTCCGGGCGATTGCTGAGCGAGAAACTCCCTGCTTCCCCGTAGAGCACGCGGAGCCGCTCCGAGGTATTGGAGAGTCCTACTCCGTTCTGTCCTGCCCCGGCTGGATCGCTCAGGCCCGGGCCGTCATCCACGACTGAGAGCCGGAGCCGGTCACCCGAGCGGGAGGCGGTGATCATCACTTCGGCCGGACCCGCTCGTTTCGCGGCGCCATGGCGGAGCGCATTCTCCACCAGAGGCTGCAGAATGAGCCGGGGCACCGCGAGGTTGAGCGTCTCCGCCTGAATCTCCTGCCGGATGGTGAGCCGCCCTCCGAAACGGAGCTGCATCAGCTCGAGATACCAGCCCAGCCATTCGAGCTCGCTGTGCAAAGGCGCCTCGGGCTCCGGAGTGCGGGCAAAGGTGAGGCGCAACAGGTCCGAGAGCCTGCCCAGCATGCGATCGGCCGCCTCCGGGTCGCGATACATCAGCGAGGAGATGGCGTTCAGGGTATTGAACAGGAAGTGCGGCTGGAGCTGCGCTTCGAGCCGTTCCAGGCGAGCCCGGTTGAGTTCGGCGGCGAGCTGGGCGGATTCGAGTTCGCGTCGCCTGGACCTCTGATAGTACCGCCAGGCGTGGAGCACACCGATCAGGAAGGCCACATTGGGGCCGTTGATCGCAAACTCCATCGGGTACCGGTAATGCATGATGCCGTAGTCGTAGGGACCAAGTCCGGCCAGGGGGAAGAGCACCAGGCGGCTGCCCCACATGAGCGTCGTGTGGACCAGGTCGGCAACGATCGACCAGCAAGCTGCATAGGCTGGAAGCCGGCGGTACCAGTTCTCCCGCTCCAGGGGCCAGCGGTTCACGATCCAGACCAGCACGAGGAAGACCAGCGCCATCGCATAAGCACCGGTCAGCTCCTCGATCAGCCGGGCCTGGTAGGGGTGGTCGTGGCCGCGGGCCAGATCGTCGAGGTGGACATAGGCGAACTTCGACAAGCCGGCGAAGGTAAAAACTCCGAAGACCACGAGAAAGAACAACCAGCGGCGTCTGCTCATGATCGCGAATGTGGGGAGCGGGCGCGTGATGCGCCATGGCCAGTGGGCCGAGTGGGATCAGGGTGGTGACGAGCGGGATCGGAGGGAATTCAGATTGAAGATTTCAGATTGAAGATTGCGTTCATTTCAGATTTCAGATTGAAGATGTAAGATTGACCGACGGACCTCATTGGCCAACATTCCCGTGAGCCTCGTAGCCGCCACAATCTTCAATCTGAAATCTTCAATCTTCAATCCCCACTCAATGTCCCCTACCCTCCGGGACGACACCTACGACGTGTGCATCGTCGGCTCGGGCGCCGGCGGCGGCATGGCTGCCCACATGCTGACCCGGGCCGGCGCCAGAGTCATCATGCTGGAAGCCGGCCCGATGTGGGACAACACCAAAGACTCGGCGATGCTCAAGTGGGCCTACGAGTCGCCGCGCCGGGGCATGAGCACCAAGCAGCGCTCCTTCGGCGAGTTCGACGCCGGATTGGGCGGCTGGGAATTGCCGGGCGAGCCCTTTACCAGGGCGGAGGGAACGGACTTCAAGTGGTTCCGGCTCCGGATGCTGGGCGGCCGCACCAATCATTGGGGACGCATCTCGCTCCGCTTCGGCCCCGATGACTTTCGCCGCCGGAGCATCGACGGCCTGGGTGATGACTGGCCGATCACCTACGACGATCTCAAGCCGTGGTACGACGAGGTAGATCGCCTGATCGGCTTGTTCGGCAGCGCCGAGGGCCTTCCCAACCATCCCGATGGCATCTTCCTCCCGCCACCGCGGCCCCGCTGCTATGAGCTCCTGGTCAAGCGTGCTTCCGATAAGCTGAAGATCCCCTGCATTCCCGCGCGGCTTTCTATCCTGACTCGCCCCCTCAACGGGCGCGCGGGCTGCCACTACTGCGGCCAGTGCAGCCGCGGGTGTGCGGTGAATGCGAATTTCACCTCGCCCAACGTGCTGATCCCTGCCTGCACTCGCGACCGGGCGGCTGAAGCTGGTGACGGGCGCCATGGCGCGAGAGGTAACGCTCGATCGGAACGGGCGGGCGGACGGTGTGCTCTATATCAACAAGGCGGATGGAAGCGAGCAGCGAGTCCGTGCCAAGCTGATCGTCCTCGCCGCCAGCGCCTGCGAGACCGCGCGCATCCTGCTCAACTCGAAATCGTCCAGCTTTCCCAGGGGCTGGCTAATGGCAGCGGGGTGGTAGGGAAATATCTCACCGACACCACGGGGACCGACGTCTCGGGCTTCATTCCGGCGATGGTGGACCATGTCCCCCACAACGAGGACGGGGTCGGAGGGGCTCACCTCTACATGCCGTGGTGGCTCGACAACAAAGGCCTCGATTTCCCCGCGGATACCACATCGAGATCTGGGGCGGCCTGGGTGCCCTCGCATACGGATTCATGGATGGGATCCAGGACTACCCCTCGGGCGGAGGTTACGGAAAGCAGCTCAAGGACGACTACCGGAAATACTACGGCGCCACGATCGGCTTCTCGGGCCGGGGAGAACAGATCCCCAATGAAGATTGCTATTGCGAGCTGGACCCGGAGGTTGTGGACCGCTGGGGCATCCCGGTGCTCCGCTTTCACTGGAAGTGGGCCGATTACGAGCTGAACCAGGTGAAGCACATGCAGGAGACTTTCCGCGCCCTGATCGCCGAGATGGGCGGTCAGGTCCAGTCTCAGATGCCCACCAGGGCAAAAGGCTACGGCATCGCCATCGGCGGATCGATCATCCACGAGCTCGGCACGGTGCGGATGGGGAAAGACCCCGCCAGGTCGGCGCTCAATTCCTACTGCCAGGCGCACGAAGTGAAGAACCTCTTCGTCACCGACGGTGGGTCGTTCGTCTCTCAAGCGGACAAGAACCCAACCTGGACCATCCTGGCGCTGTCCATGCGCGCCAGCGACTACATCGTCAGGGAGAGGAAAGCGGGGAGGTTGTAGGGAATGGCGGAATGGCGGAATGGCGAGAACGGGAGAACGGGACGTGAACGGTGAACAGGGAACCCGAACGGAGCCGTATGGATGACCTGAGTCGTCGCGAAGCGTTGCAGCTGATGGTCAGGGATTCCTCTCCTGGCAGCAGGAGTCTCCCCAGAGACGGTCCGACGCGCAGCGGCTGTTCGCCACGGACCGCACTGGCACGCACCAGCGCAAGCGGCTCCGGTGTTCTTCACGCCGCACGAGTGGCAAACCGTCAGAATCCTGGTCGATCTCATCATCCCCAGCGATGATCGCTCGGGAAGCGCCACCGATGCCGGCGTGCCCGAGTTCATGGACTTCATTCTGAACGATCAAGCCGACATGCAGGACCCGATGCGCGGGGGCCTGGCCTGGCTCGACAACGAGTGCCGGGACCGTTTTGGAAAGGCCTTCGTGGACTGCAGCGATGCCCAGCGTGCGGCCGTGCTCGACGACATCGCCTGGCCTGCGAAAGCCCGCCCCGAGCTGAGCAACGGCGTCGAGTTCTTCAATCGAATGCGAGACCTGACTGCCTCCGGGTTCTTCTCCAGCAAGATGGGCGTCGAGGACCTGAAATACCTCGGGAACACGGTGGTGGCCGAGTGGAACGGCTGTCCACCGGCGGCGCTGGCCCGGCTCGGAGTGAAGTACTAGACCCTCACCGCCACCGCAGTCCGCCGCCCCTACCGAGAGCTGCGGAGCAACGAGAGATTCAAGCAATGGCTCCACTCGGAATCGGCTTCATCGGGAGCGGATTCAACGCTCGCTTTCACATGCTCGCCTTCCAGGGCGTGCGCGACGCGAACGTGCTTGGCGTCTGGAGCCCCAACGCGAAGCACGCCGCCGAAGGCGCTGCCACCGCACGGCGCCTCGACATCGGCCAGGCTCGGCCCTACGCGTCAATCGGCGAGATGGTAGCCGATCCCGCCATCGATGCGATCTGGCTTTGCGGCGCCAACCACGCCCGGATCGAGAATATCGAGGAGATGGTTGATCCCATCATGCGGGGACACGCCGAATTGCGCGGCGTCGCATGTGAGAAACCGCTGGCTCGCAACGTCGCCGAGGCCAAGCGGGTGACCGAGCTGGTGAAACGGGCGGGACTGGCACACGGCTACCTCGAAAACCAGGTCTTCGCCCCTCCGGTGGAGCAAGGCAAGGCGCTGCTTTGGGGACGCGGCGCCTCGACCACCGGGAGACCCTATCTCGCTCGTGCCGCCGAGGAGCATAGCGGCCCTCACACCCCATGGTTCTGGCAGGGCAAGCTGCAGGGCGGCGGCGTCCTGAACGACATGATGTGTCACTCGGCGCTGGTGGTGCACTTCCTGCTGACCAAGCCGGGCTCCCCTTGAGCACGGTCAGCCGGTGCGCATCACCGGTCACATCGCGAGCCTCAAGTGGACCCGGCCGGAATACGCCAAGCGGCTGCAGAAGGCGATGGGCAAAGAGGTGGACTACACCAGGCAGCCCGCGGAAGACTTCGCCAGCGTCACCATTGCGTTCGAGGCCGAGGATGGGAACAAAATCCTCGGTGAAGCCACCACCTCATGGAGCTTCGTGGGCCCCGGCCTCAGACTCTCCGCCGAGTTGCTCGGACCCGAGTACTCGATGTCGTGGAACAGCCTCGATGCCGGCCTCAAGGTTTTCTTCAGTCGCGAAGTGAAGGGCAAGGCCGGCGAAGACCTGGTCGAAAAGCAGAACGCCGAGACCGGACAGATGCCGGTAGTGGCGAATGAAGCCTCACTCTACTGGCTACGAGGCGGAGAATCGCCATTTCGTCCGGGTCTTTCAGGGGAAGGAGTCTCCCCGTCTCACCTTCGATGATGGTCTGCAGGTTGTCCGCCTGCTGATGGCCGCATACATGAGCGCCGAACAGGGACGCACGGTGAACTTTCCTCCCCGTGGGCTGGACTCCTTCGTGCCTGCAGTCGCGCGAGGAACCTGGCGCCCATGAAGAGCCTCTGGAACGACAAAGAAGCCTCTGGATCTGAAGGGGATCCGCTCCGGCTCCGGGTCTACACTTCGCGGCTCCTCGGGCAGGAGCCTTCGCTCGTCCTTCACGGCGGCGGCAACACCTCCGTAAAGACGACCGCCACGACCCTCTTCGGCGATCGCGAGGACCTGCTCTACATCAAGGGGAGCGGGTGGGATCTTGCGACGATCGAGGCAGCGGGATTCGCGCCGGTACAGCTGCGGGTGCTGACCCGGATGGCCGAGCTGCCTCGGCTCACCGATACGGAGATGGTGCGAGCCCAGCGGGCCGCAATGACCGACCCCAGTGCTCCGACACCATCGGTCGAAGCGATCCTTCACGCCATCATTCCGTTCACCTTCGTGGACCACACCCACGCCGACGCCGTTGTCGCGATAAGCAATACACCGGGAGGAGAAGCGCGAATCCGCGAGGTCTACCAGGACCGCGTGCTGGTAGTGCCCTATGTCATGCCCGGATTCGTGCTGGCGCGAAAGGTGTTCGAGCTGAGTCGGGGACTTGATTGGTCGCGCTACGAAGGAATGGTCCTGCTGCATCACGGGATTTTCAGCTGGGGCAACGATGCCCGCTCCAGCTACGAGCGGATGATCGAGCTGGTCACCACGGCGGAAGACTATCTCCAGAAGAAGAAGGCGTGGACCGCGGTCCGTCGAGTCACCTCCTCCACCGCCCATGGCGTCAACGGCGTGGAGCTGGAACTCGCCCGGCTTCGTCGGGAAGCCTCACTTCTGCGCGGTGCTCCGATGATCGCGATCCTCGACGACAGCGCCGAGGCTGCGGGATTTGCCGGACAGCCGGAGGTGGCTTCGATCGCATCGCGTGGTCCTCTCACTCCCGATCACGTCATCCGGACCAAGCCTACACCCCTTGGTGTTGCACGCGGGCAGTTCAGGTTCCGTCGAAGCCTTCGCCGCGGGATACCGCGCGTATTTCGCCCGCCACGCGACGCCGGAAGTGAAGCCGCTCGACCCGGCACCCCGCTGGATGGTGTGGCCCGGCGTGGGAACCGTGGCACTCGGCCCAAGTGCCAAGGATGCCGCGATTGCCGCTGACATCGTACGCCACACCGGGCGTGCGATCCAATGGGCCGAGGCCTTGGGAGGCTGGAGGGCGCTGCCGGAGGAAGACTTGTTCGAGGTGGAGTACTGGGAGCTGGAACAGGCCAAGCTCAAGGCCGCCGGTGCTTCTCCGCCGTTCCAGGGGAAGATTGCGCTGGTGACCGGTGCCGCGAGCGGTATCGGGCTCGCCACCGCCGAGATGCTTCACCGGCAGGGCGCGGCCGTGACGGGGCTCGATATCAACCCGGCAGTAACCAGGGTGCTCCAGAAGCCCGGGATGCTGGGGCTGACCTGCGATGTAACCGATGGCGGCGCGCTCAAGGAAGCGGTCGAGACCGCGATCCGCCAATTCGGAGGTCTCGACATCGTGGTCAGCAACGCGGGCATTTTCTCTCCCAGCGAGCGGCTGGAGGAGTTGAGCGACGCGAACTGGGAGCAGAGCCTCACACTCAATCTCACCAGCCACCGGATGCTTCTCGAGCTGGTGATTCCCTATCTCCGGCTGGGCTTCGATCCGACCATCATCGTCAACGCATCGAAGAACGTTCCCGCTCCGGGGCCGGGTGCCGGCGCCTACTCAGTGGCCAAGGCCGGTCTGACTCAGCTGGCCCGCGTCGCGGCACTCGAGCTCGCGAAGGACGGAATTCGGGTCAACATCCTGCACCCTCACGCCGTCTTCGACACCGCGGCCTGGACCCAGGAGGTCCTCGAGGCTCGGGCGAAGAACTACGGGATGACGGTTGATCAGTACAAGCGCAACAACCTGCTCGGCGTCGAGGTGACTTCGCAGGATGTCGCCGCACTGGTCTGCGCCATGGCCGGCCCCGCCTTCGCCAAGACGACCGGGGCGCAGGTGCCGGTGGACGGGGGTAGTGATCGGGTGATTTGAGAGCATTGAGAGATTTCAGATTTCAGATTGCAGATTGAAGATGTGACAACTTCCGCTGACATGTCCGTGGAACCACCGACTGCCTAGCGTCGAGGTCTGCCTCAAATCTTCAATCTGAAATCTTAAATCTGACATCTTCATTCCCTCAGGCCGCCAACGCCCTTTCCACCAGATCCCTCGCCTCCTCCACCATCCGTCCGAGATGGTTCTCGTCCTTGAAGCTTTCCGCGTAAATCTTGTAGATGTCCTCGGTGCCCGAGGGCCGCACCGCAAACCAGCCGTGCCGCGTCGTGACCTTGAGCCCGTCGATCGGGGCGCCATTGCCCGGTGCGGTCGTGAGGCGAGTTTCGATCGGGTCGCCCGCGATGAACGAGGCACTCACCGAGCTCGCGGTGAGTTTCTTGAAGCCCGCCTTCTGCGCCGGAGTGCAGGGCGTGTCGATCCTCGTATAGGCCGGCTCGCCATACATCGCGGTCAGGTCGCGATAGTGCTCGCCTGGATCCTTCCCGGTGGTCGCGGTGATCTCGGCGGCGAGAAGCCCCAGCAACAGTCCGTCCTTGTCGGTGGTCCAGACTAACCCCGATTTCTTCAGGAAGCTTGCCCCCGCGCTCTCTTCACCACCGAAACAGCAGCTTCCGTCGAAGAGTCCCGGGGTAAACCATTTGAACCCGACCGGCACCTCGTAGAGTCGCCTTCCGACACCATTCACCACCCGATCCACCAGAGCGCTGGTCACCACCGTCTTCCCTACGACGGCCTGACTCCCCATCCCGAACGGGACCCGAGGAGATAACGAATCGCGACGGCGAGATAGTGGTTCGGATTGAGCAGCCCCGCCGAGCCGGTCACGATACCGTGGCGGTCCGCGTCCGGATCGGTGGCAAAGGCGACATCGAACCGATCCTTGAGCCGCACCAGGCCGGCCATGGCCGAGGGACTCGAGCAGTCCATCCGGATTTTCCCGTCGTGATCCACGGGCATGAACTTGAATGTGGGATCGATCTGGGTGTTGGTGACGGTCAGATCGAGTCCATACTGCTCGGCAATCGGTCCCCAGTAGCCGAGCGACGATCCGCCCAGAGGATCCACTCCGATTCTGATGCCGGCGGCACCGATCGCCTCGAGATCGATCACGTTGGCAAGATCGGCGACGTAGCGTCGCAACCAGATCGCCATGCCTGGTAGTCCGAGCCGTTCGTGCCTTCTCGTACGGCACTCGTTTCACGCCGCGGTTTTCGTCGCGCAGCAGCGCATTGGCCCGTTCCTGGATCCACTTGGTGATGGTGGTGTCCGCCGGCCCTCCGTTGGGCGAATTGTACTTGATGCCCCCATCGGCTGGTGGATTGTGGGACGGGGTGATCACGATGCCGTCCGCGAGACGCACCGCTTCACTGCTCGTGTGCCCCCGGCCCGGGAGGCGTTCCATGCCAGGATCGCGCGGGAGATCACCGGGGTAGGAGTGAACCCGTCGCGCCGCTGCATGACTACTTCAATGTGGTTTGCGGCGAGAACCTCGAGCGCGGTGCGCTCGGTGGGAGTCGAAATCGCATGGGTATCCTTGCCGAGAAAGAGCGGCCCGGCGATACCTCGCCCGGTGCGGTACTCACAAATCGCCTGGGTGATGGCGAGGACGTGTGCTTCGGTGAATGTGCCCTCGAACGGGGATCCGCGGTGACCGCTCGTCCCGAAGCTGACCCGCTGGGCCGGATCTTCGGGATTGGGTTGCCGCTCGTAGTAGTCACGCTCCAGCCGCGCCACATCGATCAGCAGTTGTGGTGGAGCGGGCTGGCCGGCGAGTGGATGCATGGTCTCCGTAACCGATTCGGGAACCGGCGCCGCGCGCTTGCGGCGCTCCTCACCTCATGATAACATGCTCACTCGGGACTCAGCCGGGTCGCTGGCTCAGGTGGAGCCTGGGTCGCCTTGTCGAGGAGGCAGTAGCCTCCGAGTCGAAGGCACGAATGAGCTGTCCGCCTCCGCGGAGAGTTTCGTTCGGGCCTTTTTTCATTTCCGGCTATTCCGTCGCACCGATCAGGGGTCGAATGGACGATGCACTGAAGCCACACTCGCCACGGCTTCGATGCTGATGCCTTGGTACCCGACAGCCGAGCCCGGTGGGCCGGTCGAGTAGCGGGTTGGCTGCTCCTCCTCCTGGGCGCGACCGGGGCTCTCGGCCTCCTTCCAGGACTGCAATTTCTCAAGCAACCGGTCACCGGCTTCTCCCCGCTTTCGCTCGTCACCGGCCTGAGCCTTTGCGCCCTCGGCGCGGGCCTGGTGGCGCTGGTCAGCGGCAAGCGGACGGCTGGCGCTCTGGGCGCCGCCGGGGCCGTGCTCGTCGCCGCACTGGCAGTCACTCAATATCTCCTCGGCGTCGATCTCGGGATCAATCCCATCGCAGGCAGCGCTGCGGCGAGCGGGTTGAGCTCGTCGGTTCGGGTGTCGATCGCCAGCGCGATGCTCCTTGGACTGGCAGGCGCCGGCCTTATTACTCTCGCCTCACCGATCTCCCCGCATCGCGGGAGACTCTTCGCCGGTGGATTCGGCTGTGTCGTGGTGGCCTTCGCCCTCGGCATTCTGCTTACCACAGGCATCTGGAATCTCGAGCAACAGGCGGGGCTTCTGGCCGGCTCCTCATTTCAGACGCTGATCGGCTCGCTGATCGGAGGCTCCTGCCTGGTGTTCATCGCCTGGAGCGCCGATCCCACCGCGGCACGCTCGGCGTACTGGCTACCGGTATCGGTGGGCGCGGGATGCCTCGTCACCGCGATCTTCCTCTGGCGCGCCCTCATCATCTACGAAGACGATCGGGTCCGCGGCCAGGCGACGATCGCGGCGCGAACCGCGAGGCGAGAGATCTATGGCCAGGTCCAGACCGGCACCCGGCTCCTGAGCCGCATTGCACGGTTCAGCTCGCCTCCCCGGCCCCAGTCGCCCAACTGGTCCAGCAGCATGGTGGCGATCACTCGCGATATCGACGGGCTCCTCGCAATCGCCTGGACCGATTCGACCGCGAAGGTCACCTACGTAGCACCTCCCACCGCCGATGCCGACACGCTGCGCTCCCAATTGCAGCGGGGACTGGAGGCGGCACTCGGTGGAACCCCGCCGGCATCGTGGCATTCCGCCACGATGTATTTCGGCATCGGGACCGAGGGACAGACCTTCGCGGCTGCCGTACCTATCTGTGTACCCGCCGGCTGCAGCGGCCATGTGCTTGGCGTCTTCGACGCCGCGAGCCTGCTGGAGCCGGTGTTGGACAACCCAGGTGAGGGATACGCCTTTACCATCCTGACGTCGAGGGGCGCGAGTCTCCTCACCTCGCGCGAGCCGCCTGCCGGTGCCCGGAATCTCATGGACCGGTCCTCATTCAAGCTGGGCGATCTCAACTGGCAGCTTCAGGTCGGCGCCACGAGAGAGACACTGCAGCGGCTCCGTTCGAAGCTTCCCGATCTGCTTCTGCTGGCAGGCCTGCTGGTCACCGCTCTCCTGCCGCTCACCGTGCGGCTGGCCCAGATGACCTGGTCTCGTGCCCGCCTGGTGGAAAGAGTTCGCCTCAATCTCGCTCTGGAAACGGCAACCGACGGAATCTGGGAGTGGGACGTGCCGAGCGGTGCCGCGATCCGGAGTGCGACACTCTGGCGCCATCTGGGGTATGGCCCGACCGAGTTTCCGGCCAAGATCGACAGCTGGATGTCTCTCATTAACCCGGATGATCGCGCCGCGGTGCAGGCGGCGATGGCGGCGCACCTCGCGGGCAAGACCGAAAGCTTCGAAGCGGAATACCGGATCCGGGACCATCTCGGCGGCTGGCATTGGGTCATCGATCGAGGCAGGGTCGTCGAACGCGCGCCCAGTGGAGTGCCGCTTCGGGTGCTGGGCATCAGCGCCGACGTTACCGAGCGGAAACGGACCGACGAGGCGCTCGAGGCAAGCGAGCGGAGGTTCAGGGCCTGCTTCGACAGCGCGCTTACCAGCTGCAGAAGCTGCTCGACCTCGATGGGCGAGTGCTGGAGGCGAATCGCACCGCGCTGGACTTCTCCCGTACGACGATCGAGCAGTTGCGCGGTGTGCCGCTCTGGGATACCGAGATCTGGCTGAACAGTCCCACCAGCCGCGAAGCCTTGCGCGCCGCATTCGCCGAGGCGTGCAAAGGGAAGACAGTGAGGCAGGAGATGGAGCTGGACGCCGGCGAGGGACGCCACGCCATCGTCGATTTTTCGCTGACCCCGATCATGGATACGGAAGGCAGGGTGGTGCAGCTCCTCGCCGAGGGGAGAGACATCACGGCCAGCAGGCAGGCCGAAGACCAGCTGCGCGAGGTCGAGTCGCTCTCGACCATGGGCCGGCTCGCGGCGCGCGTCGCGCACGAGATCAATAATCCGTTGGCCGGCATTCAGAATTCTTTCCTTCTCATCAAGGACGCGGTCCCCGAGGATCACCCGCATCACAGTTACGTCGGCGCCATCGAGCGGGAGATCGGCCGGATCGCCGGGGTAACCCGCCAGCTGTATGAGACCTACCGCCCTGACACCGACGGCGCCCGTGAGACATCCATACCGAACCTGGTTGGCGACGCGGTGGCGCTCCTCGGCCAGGTCAACCGCGACTCGCGGGTGACCATCAAGGTGGACTTGCAGCGGGCACCCCACGTCGTACAGCTTCCCGATGCCCTGCTCCGCCAGGCGGTCTACAATCTGGTGCAGAACGCGGTAGAGGCATCCCCAAAGGGGGAACGGTTTGGGTCACCGCGGCGGCAGAGGATGGCGTCTTCGAGCTGCGGGTCAAAGACAACGGACCCGGCATCCCGCAGGAGATTCGAGAGCGAATTTTCGAGCCGTTTTCACGACCAAGCCATCCAGCACCAGGACGGGTGGCATGGGTCTCGGTCTCTCGCTGGTCCGCCGCTCGGTCCACGCGCTGGGCGGTCAGGTAGAAATTATTGACGTTCCTGGAGGCGGCACGGAGTTCGTGGTCCGGTTGCCCCTCGGGACCCGACATGCAGGAGCAATCTCACTGACGATGCGCGGCAGGATCCTCCTTGCCGACGATGAAGAGACCTTCCTCAGTTCTACTGCGGATCTTCTTCGAAAAGAAGGCTTCGAGTGCGATACGGTCCAGGATGGCGCGAGCGCACTGGCTCGGGCGTCGGAGAATAACTACGACCTCCTGGTCACCGATCTGGAGATGCCCGGGAACGCCGATCTCTCCTGATCCGGCAGATCACGGCCGCGAGAGGTGGCCTGCCCGTGATGGTTATTACCGGAGTCCCGTCGCTCCGGTCGGCTATGGCCTGTGTGGAACTGCCGGTCGCGGCCTACCTGGTCAAGCCGGTGGTTTTTCCGACCTGCTGCCGCGGATCCAAACCGCGGTCACCCGGTTCCGTTCCTATCAGGCCATGCAGAGCGCGGAGCAGCGGTTGCAGGAATGGCGCAAGGAGCTGAAGACCCTGTCCGGGCCGGAAGGCAACTCGGCGTCGCCCACGGCGGGAATCGATGTGTTCCTCTCGCTTACGCTGCGGAACGTGATGGGATCGCTTACCGACCTGGAGCAGCTGGGACGCGCCCTGGCGGGTCAGCCGGTGGGACAGCACCCATGCCAGCTGCTGAATTGTCCCCGGGGAGCCCAGCTCCAGGAGGCGGTCCGGGAGACGATTCGGGTCCTCGAGGAGACCAAGAACGCCTTCAAGTCCAAGGCACTCGGGGAGTTGCGTCAGAGGCTGGAGCTGCTCCTGGAGCACAATTGAGATTTAGATCCGGGTGTCTAAAGTCCTAGATCTACCTGTGACAATGCTCACTTGCGCGATTAAGGAACTTTCTCTTAACATAGCCCCGCAGCCAAAATCGGCGGGGCTTGAATCCTGCCACCTTGTCGGATGAGGCCTCGGCCTCATCAGTCGAAGGCGCGAACGACCCTCCTCGAGAGGTCGCCGCGCCTTTTGTGTTAATGGCTGCTGCAGTCATAGATCGTATTACCGGTCACCACGCTCGGCCGGGCCTGACCCCGGCCGGGTGCGGTAACCATCAGCGGAAGCCTTGTCGAGCGGAGCGAAAGGGCTTTGCGAGTCGAAGGCGCGGGATGACCGCTCTCCAGGGGAGATGCGCGAATCCGCGCCTTCGTTCGTTCCGGTACCCGAGGCATGAAGCAGTAAGGGTTGGGGTTCGATGAATCTGGATACGGTGGAAGGGCAGTGGACACGCCTCGAGAGGAAAGATCCTTGAGCGATGGGGTCGGCTGACGGCGGACGAGGTCTCGATTGTCGCGGGCCGGCGTGACCAGCTCATCGGCATGCTCCAGCGGCGCTACGGAGTGGCGCGGGCGGAGCTGGAGCGCCAAGTGGAGGATTTCGAACGCAGGGTTCTGGCCGGCCGCTGAGTCCGCGAGCCGCAAGAGGAGGGACTATGCTGCGTTGGGCGATGGGCCTGCTCGTGGTCGCGCTGGTAACGACGATGTTCGGTGCAGGCGGGATCTTTTCGCGACCGAGGCTTTGCGAACGCTGTTCTACCTCTTTGTTGTCGTCCTCCTGGCAACCATTCTGCCAGTGCTCGTTTCCGATCGCCGGAACATGGATGAATACCGCAGAGATCGCCGCACAGTGCCGCGAGCCGCGCGTGACGCGGTGGCATGCTCTGAAATCTCATAGGAGAGAGAAATGCCGCTCGTTTCGATGAAGGACTTGCTTCTGGTCGCCTTGAAGGATCTGCACAGCGCGGAGACACAGCTGGCGAGGACTCTCCCGCCATGATCAAAGGCTCGGGCGCTCTGAGCCTGCGTCGCGCGCTCAATCATCACCTTCGGCGGACCGAGGAGCACGTGGACCGTTTGCAGGTCATCTGCGAGGCCCTCGATACCTTCCCCGGCGGCCAGCGCTGCCGCGGCATGGAAGGGATGATCGAGGAAGTACGGACCGTGCTTCGCTCCATCGGAACCCAAAGCGTGGTTGATGCCGCCATCATCGCCGTGGCCCAGCGCATCTCCCATTACGAGATTGCTGCTTACGCGTGCGTCAGGACCTATGCCACCATGCTCGGACTGGACGACATCTCCGATCTGCTGGCGATGAGTCTCCAGGAAGAGGAAGCGGTGGAGACCGAGCTCACAGATATCGCGAACGAAGAAGTGAATGATCGGGCCCTCGTTGGGATGACAGAGTCAGAGCACTTGAGCCCGCTCCAGGAAAACTTTCTGGACCCCGCAGGACGCCTGCCACATCGAAGGGAATCGGCACCGAAACCGGTGCCGGTTTCCCTCCACCTCGACCGGGAGAGATGAGCAGGAATGGTGTGACAGTTGCCACATCCGGTCCAGGGACATGCTGATAGGTTGACTTTACGGATCGATAGGACGGGCTGACGGTTTTCCGTCCACCTTGTCGGATGGGGTTGAGCCCCATCAGAGGAAGGCGCGCTGAGCTGAAATTCAGGCTCGTCGCGCCTTTGCTACTTACGGGCTCGATGGCACACTCTGGCATCGCGAGTGGAGGATTGAATGTCGATCAAACGTCTACTGCGCGTCACTCGCATTCGGCCTCATGCTCGCCGGACTCGCGACGATTATTCCGTCCCGGGTCCACGCTCAGAACAGTCATGAAAGCAGCACCAGTCTGGGCGTCTGGGCCGCCATGTCCGCGCCGCTGGGCTCGGACCGCAGTGCAAGCTTGATCGGTACCAGCATCAACCGGCGCAACAGTTTTGCCGGCGGTGCCCGGCTCACGTTCTGGGGCACCAACATCCTGGGCGTTGAGGCAGTAGCCGGATTGACGCCGGCCAAAGTGGTGGCGGGAGCCAACATTAACGAGACCCGCAGCCTCGACGTCTTCGCCGGCGGGGTAAAGCTGATGGTCGGGTTGAGTCCCAGCATGTCGCCGGTAGGATTTCACGTTGGCGCCGGTCCCGCGATCGTACGTCGTGGTCACTACGGCCTCGACCAATCGACTAGTAAGACAAACTTGGGCGGGCTCTTTGGGGCGGGCTTCAGGTTCCCGATTAACCAGACGCTTGGGTTCCGGGTGGACGTGGAAGACTACGTATACAACGCTTCGATCGAAGGCAAAGGGAAAACCCAAAATGATCTTATCACTTCGGCCGGCCTGACAATCAAATTCTGATCAGCCCACCGTCCGAAGTGAAAGGGTCCAGCGCCTCCCCGGTGCTGGGCCCTTACTTCATGTGCAGCGGTCGATGGTCAATGGTCGATGGTCTGCCCACCTCCACCTCGCTCGACCATCGGCCTGTTGACCATCCGACCATCGACTATCGACTATCGACTTGCTGGCCTGAACAGCATTGCGAACACCACCAGCACCACCACCGCCATCGTGGCCGGCACCAGCCAGATGCTGCGCCAGTCGTGCCCGCCAGCCGGGATGGTGTAGCTCGTCACAACGGCGCCTGAGACATACGCCCCGATGAGGTAACCCACGCCCTGCGTCAGGAAAGCGAGAAATCCCTGGGCCGCCGCGCGAATGCGAGGACCGGCCTGCTCGTCGGTGTAGATCTGGCCGGTCACGAAGAAGAAGTCGTAGCAGACTCCATGCAGCAGGATGCCGAGGTAGAGCATCCAGATCATGTCGTGCGCGTCGCCGTGGGCGAACAAGGCGTAGCGTGCCGCCCAGGCGGCCATGCCGATCAGGAGAATCCGCTTGACCCCGAGACGGAAAAGGAACCAGGGCAGCAGCACCATGAAGCCGATCTCCGACATCTGGCCCAGCGTCATCTTGCTGGCCGGCTCAACCATGCCGCTCTCGTTCAGGAAGAGATTGGTGAAAGCGTAGTAGAACTGGAGCGGGATGCAGAGCAGAAAGGAACCGACGACGAACGTGGTGAACGATCGGTCGCGCAGCAGGCTCAACGCATCGAGTCCCAGTACATCGCGGGCACTGAGCGGCTTCCCCGCGGCGTGCGGTGGAGTGTGGGGCAGCGACAGCGAGAAGAGACCCAGTAGCAGCGAGGCACCGGCGGCAATCCGTAAGGGGGCGGCCGTAGCCTCGAGACCCAGCCGGCCTACGATGAGTCCCGCCACGATCCACCCGATGGTGCCCAGCACCCGGATCTGGGGAACTCCCGAGCCGGGTCCTTCATGTGATGGAACGAGATGGAATTGGTCAGCGCCAAAGTCGGCATGTAGCAGAGCCCGTAGCCGATCAGCACCGGATAGAACGTGTCGAAGCTCGTGAGGGTCGAGACCCAGTAGAGCAGCCCCGCACCGAGGATATGCAGTAAGGCGAGAATCTTCTCGGTGGCAAAGAACCGGTCTGCCACCATCCCGACAAAGAACGGGGAAATGATGGCCGCGATCGCTGTGGCGCCGTACGCCAGCCCGATTTGCCGCCCGTCGAAGCCCAGTGTCGTCCCCAGATAGGTGCCCATGGTGACGAACCAGGCGCCCCAGATGAAGTACTGCAGGAACATCATGGCTGGACAGTTTGGTCTTGGTGCACAGAGAGTAGGGTGTAGGGAGTGGGTGAGGAATGGGTAGGTGGTGGGAGCGGAGAGTGTGATCGGAGACGTCGCGGTTCCCCACTACCCACTCCCACTACCCACAACCGACCAATCACTTCAGCACCCTCACCTTGATCCCCCGATACGCCACTCGATCGCCGTGGTCCTGGATCGCGATATGACCGCGGGCCGCGCGACCGTAGCCTGGCCACTGCGCGAACTTGCTCGCCTTGACCTTCGCCTCCCAGTCGGGACTTCCCAGCTCGTACTCCACAGCCTTGGTCCCATTGAGCCAGTGCTCCACGTGGTTTCCGTTCACGACTATCCGGACGGAGTTCCATTCGCCGACTGGCTTGAGGAGACCAGCGGGTGCGGGGTAGAGCCCGAAACAGGAGCCGGCCGCGGTGAGTCGAGACTGGCCATCCTTGTGGCCGGCGTCGTCCAGCACCTGCATCTCGGGACCGGTTTCGTAGGTGGCGTCGGCGTCCTCGGTGACTCGGTACATGATCCCGCTGTTGCCGCCCGGAGCGATCTTCCACTGCAGCGCGAGCTCGAAGTTGCCGAACTCGTCGTTGGTGATCAGGTCACCCCCTTCCCCGACTCGAGTGATCGCGCCGTCGACAACCTTCCAGCCGTCCGGTACACTGGTCTTCTTGAACCCGCGCCACCCATTCGTGGTCGAGCCATCGAACAGGAGTCGCCAGCCCTCCTGTTTCTCTTTCCCGGTCAGCATGTTGGGATTCTCCTGCGCACTGGCGAGCGTAGCAGGGAGCGACAGAGCAAACACAAGCAGTATTGAAGAGGCGGCGCGCATGGGAGAATCAGAGCTGGAGGGGAGTACTTCATGAGGAGACAATTTGAACACCAAGCCATAGATGATCCCGCTTGCTATCCAGGCAAAAGGAAAGGCTAGCAAGAGCTGCCCCCGAAGGGACCAAGGACCAGACCTCCGATCCACACGAGGATCGGTGCGAGCACAGCGGCGAACAATCTGCGGCGACGAGCGTCCTTGCCTCGGCCGAGTAGGTGAATGGCCCAGCCGAGGAGCAAGACCGTCGGCAGGGCGATCAGAAGAAGCCCCGGTGCCTCGAACACCCCCAAGCGCCCGCCTGATACCGAAGTTCGGCAGGATTGAACCCCCACATGCCCCTGACCGCGCCCTCTACCAGGCCGAGCACGCAGGTGAGCGGCAGGAAGATGGCCAGATAGCGGAGGAGGTTGGTGAGGAAGAGCATGGAGGTGTCAGGTGTCGGTGGAGAAAGGATACGTTTCGGCCGCACACTCCGATAGTAAGTCTTGCTGGACGAGAACCCTGAGGCGAGGTAGGTTCGCTGTCGCCAGGCTCTCATTGTCGCCTGGAAGCTCCCGTTCCCTGTTTCCCTGTACCCCGTTCCCGCGTTTCTCATGCCTCGCCCAATTCACTTCGAGATCCACGCTGACAACCCGTCACGCGCCGTGAAGTTCTACGAAAGCCTTCTCGGCTGGCAGTTTACCAAGTGGGAAGGCCCGATGGAGTATTGGCTCATCAAGACCGGAAGCGAAGGTACACCGGGCATTGATGGCGGCCTCGTGAAGCGCATGGGGTCGCCCCCGCGGAAGCCGCTGCCGTGAACGCCTATGTCTGCACCGTAGACACTGACTCGGTGGATCAGACCATCGAGAAGCTGACGGTTCTCGGCGGTAAGCTGGCGCTCCCCAAGATGGCGGTTCCCGGAGTGGGCTGGCTCGCGTATGGAAAGGACACCGAGGGCAACATCCTCGGATTCATGCAGGCCGATCCGCTCGCCAAATAGGAGGCCGTGAGCCGAGCGCTGCTGGCTCCTCCTGTTTCTTCTTCCAGCAGGCCTTGCCGCCCAGGCAAGGAAGAGCGCCTTCTTTTTCGAGTTTGGCGGCGCCGCCGGCTATGGCTCGGCCAACCTCGAGCTGGGCCTGAGCCAACGGCTGCGCAGTGCGAGGCGGAGCCGGCCTGATGTGGATCTGGCCCACCTTTCCGGTCACCGCATCGGTGCTGGTGGGACATGGCGCGCATCTCCTCGAAGTCGGAGGCGGTGCCACGTTCATCGTCACTCCCGACGAGGGGTCTGGCGAAGACACACCACCCAATGATTTCATCGAGCACATTTTCTTCGCGGAGGGGCAAGGTACTCTCACGATGGCGACGGGGATCGTAGGCTACCGCTGGCAGCCGGCGCATGGAGCAATGCTGCGCGCTGTGGTTACTCCGCTGTACTACGACGGAACCGTCCAGTTCTGGGGAGGGCTGTCCCTCGGATTCTCCTTCTGAACCCATCGCGTTTGTCCCCCGGCCAGTCGCCACCTACCTTACGTACCGGTTCCAATCCGATCCCTCAGACGCGGTTCCATGATTCGCATCCGACACTCTGCCGCACTGTGGCTCGCCGTTCTTCTGATCCCAATTTCGGCTCCCGCGTCATTGAGCCCATTCGACTACACCGCCCTGCGGGACGAAGCAGTTCAGCTCCTTTCCCAGTACCTGACGATCAACACCAGCAACCCGCCCGGCAACGAGCTGGCCACCGCGAGCTGGTTGAAGGAGGTGCTGGCCCGGGAGGGAATCGAAGGCCAGATCCTCGATACGGCGGAGCTGGGACCCGGTCGGGCCAATTTCTACGCCCGCCTCAAGGGCAACGGAAAGAAGAAGGCGATCGCCCTGGTACATCACATGGATGTGGTCCCGGTGACCGACAGCCAGTGGACGGTGCCCGCCTTTCAAGGCTTCGGTGAAGGACGGATACGTGTATGGCCGCGGCGCGATCGACATGAAGGGCCACGGCATCATCCAGCTCATGGCCCTGATCGCGATCAAACGCGCCGGGTCTCCAGCTCGACCGGGACCTGGTCGTACATCGCCAACGCGGATGAAGAGGTGAACGGCGATGGTGCCATCATCTTCGTCAAGCGGCACCCGGACCTGCTGCAGGATGTCGAATACCTGCTCACCGAAGGGGCGGACACGCGAGTAGAAGGCGGCAAGGTTCGCTGGTTCGGCATCGACGTGGGGGAGAAGCGTCCCCTCTGGACTCGGCTCGTGGTGGAAGGAAAGACCTCTCACGGCTCGGTGCCGATCGGTGATCAGAATCCGGTGCCAAGACTGGCGAGGGCCATCGAGCGAGTTTCGGCCTGGCAGACACCGCTCCGACTCACTCCGGCGGTCGAGCGGTTCTTCAAGGCGCTCGCCACGATCGAGACCAGTCCCGAAGGACGGAAGTATCTGGGCGATCCGCGCGCGGCGCTCAGGTCACCGGCCGGACGGGCGTGGCTCCTGAGTGAGCCGGAGCGCAACGCCCTGCTGCGCAATACGATCTCCCCGACCGTTCTGGTGGGTAGCAACAAGACCAATACCATTCCCCAGCGGGCCACGGCCGAGCTCGATATCCGGTTGCTTCCCGATGAGGATCCCGTTGCCTTTACGACGGAATTGCGCCGGATCATCGCTGACACGAGCGTCAAGCTGGAGGAGATCGCACCGATTCCTCCCCGCTATGACGCGCCGCTCGACACCGAGCTGTTCAAGGCGATCGAGCACGTCGCCGGAGAGATGCTGCCCGGGATCCCGATCGCGACCCCGGTGAGCCCCGGCGCCAGCGACCGGCCGAGTTACGCCCAGGCCGGCATTATTACCTATGGGCTCGATCCGTATCTGATTCCTATTGAAGAGAACCGCTACGAGGTGCACGGCAACGACGAGCGGTTGTCGATAGACAACGTGGGTTGGGGAGTGAAGTTCTACCTGTTGCTCTTATCCGGGATGCGATAGCCATGGCGGAAGGACTGCACTTTCACACGCTCGACGTCTTCACCGATCGTCCCTTCGGCGGGAACCAGCTCGCTGTGTTCCCCGAGGCTCCCGAACTGGCCAAGGACGAAATGCAGCGGATCGCGGCCGAGTTCAACCTGTCCGAGACGGTCTTCGTGCGACCGGCGCGGGATCCGCGAAATACCCGCCACCTCCGCATCTTTACTCCTGCGGAGGAGCTGCCGTTTGCCGGGCACCCGACGATCGGCACCGCGCACCTGCTCGCCGCGCTTCGGGCCTTCCCGCTCAAAGGCGATAGGACCAACATAGTCCTGGAAGAGGAAGCGGGACCGGTTCAGGTCAGCATCACGCAGCGAAAGGGGAAGCTGCCCTTCGTGGAGCTGGCGGCTCCAGCGCTTCCCACCTTCGGCCCGCCACCACCGCACGCGTCGGAGCTGGCTGCAGTGCTCAATCTCGAGCCCGGAGACCTCCTGGATGGCACCGACGCGCCCCAGGCCTGCTCGTGCGGCGTTCCTTACCTTTTCGTTCCGGTGCGGGATCGGTCGGTTCTCGCCCGGGTTCAGGTCGATGGGGGCGCCTGGCGAGCGGTCCTGGCTCACTACTGGGCACCGGCGGTCTACGTCTTCTGCCGGGACCCGGAGCTGAAAGGATCTGCTCTGCGCGCCCGAATGTTCGGCCCCGGCCTGGGAATCGTCGAAGATCCCGCCACCGGTTCCGCCGCGGCGGCGATAGCGGGCTACCTCGCTTCGCGCGATTCCACACGCGAAGGCACGCTGCGCTGGCGGATCGAGCAGGGCTTCGAAATGGGCAGGCCCAGCCTGCTCGACGTCGAGGCCGATATTCGGCAGGGGAAGGTGAGGCAGGTGAGGGTGGGAGGCACCGCGGTGCGGATCAGCGACGGAGAGCTTCGGCCGCTTCCGAAGCAAAAAGGCTGACCGGACTCGCTAATGCCATGGAACTGCTTCCTCCTGAGATCTCCCGCTACCTCGATTCGCTGGTCCCGCCCCGCGATCCCGAGCTCCAAGCCATGGAAGCCACGGCGGCTAAGACCAACTTCCCGATCATCGGCCCGGCGGCTGGCTACTTCTGCTATCTGGTAACCCGTCTCTCTGGCGCTCGCAGCATCTTCGAACTGGGCAGCGGCTTCGGTTACTCGACCGCGTGGTTTGCCCGGGGAGTGAAGGAAAATGGCGGCGGGGTTGTGCATCACACGGTGTGGGACGCCGAGCTCTCCGATCGCGCCCGGGGTCATCTCACGGCACTCGGCCTCGACGACCTGGTCCAATACCACACCGCCGAGGCTGTCGCCACCCTGCGCGAAACGCCGGGACCGTTCGATCTCATCTTCAACGACATCGACAAGGCCGGGTACCCCGCGTCCCTTCCCGTCATCTACTCCAAGCTCCGTCCCGGCGGAGTCCTGATCGTGGACAACCTGCTCTGGAGCGCAAAGGTGCTCGATCAGAGTGACCGCTCGGCAGGACACCGAGGGCGTCCGGGAGTTTACCCGGCTGGTCATGAACGACCCGCGCTGGACAGCCAGCATTGTCCCGATCCGGGACGGGTTGCTCTTCGCGACGAGAAAGTAGAGCCCTGAACCCGGTGGCCGCCGGGCCACGTACGGGTGCCGGTCCCTCCTCTCAGGTCTCGTCATTCTCAAGGTGTCCCCCATGCGCGTCTCACTCGCCTGTGCGCTCCTGCTCCTGGCTGCCAATACCGCGGCGGCCCAGATGGCCGGTCGGGCAGCCACCTCCAGCGACATCACCGCCAAGGATCTGCGAGTCAGGCTCTTCCTCCTGGCCGACGACTCGATGGGAGGGCGGGAGCCGGGATCCATCGGGAATTTCAAAGCCGCCGAATACATCGCGAGCGAGTTCAAGCGGCTGGGCTTGAAGCCCGGTGGTGAAGGCGGCACCTACTTCCAGCAGGTGCCCTTCGTGCGCGAGCAACTCGACGACCAGGCGACGCTCGAAGGAGCCGGAGTGAAGATGCTGGCGGGACGGGACTTCATCCCTGCTCTGTGGATCCCTTCCCGCACTGGGCCACTGGCCGGCGCGGGCACGATCTATGGCGGCAACGCGGCTGGATTCGACGACCTGGATCGACAGCTCTACCGCTGCAGGCCACCTGGTGGTGCTTGACTCGAGGCCAGGACCAAAGGGCCGCGAATACGTCAAGACCGGGATTGCCGCGCGGAGCGCGCGTTGGCAGGGGGCCGCAGCACTCGCCTTTGCCGAGCTGGACCTGCTCGACGTCGGGGTCCGTCAGATGGTGACCGACGGTCGGGTGAGTGTCGATGCCCAAGCCGAGACGTCCGGGCCTCCGGTCCTGATAATCACGCCGGAAGCGGCGCAGACGCTCTTCAGTTCTCCGTTGGAGGGCCTGTCGCCGGGCGCGGCCGGAAAGGCGGTACAGGGAACGTCACGGCCAAGCGGGCGCCCACCGCGTATCCCGCCCGCAACGTGATCGCCATCATTCCCGGGAGCGATCCCAAGCTGCGTGGGGAGTACGTCTCGCTCACGGCGCACAACGATCACGTCGGCTTCGGGCATGATCCGGTGGACCACGATTCGATCCGCGCCTTCAACCGCGTCGTAAGGCCCTTGGGGGCCGACAGTCCGGTGCGTGACGCGACCCCCGAGGAGATGGGCAAGATCCGCATCATCCTCGACAGCCTGAGGGCGATTCATAAGCCCCGGGCCGATTCGATCCGCAATGGCGCCGACGACGACGGCACCGGCACCGTCTCCATCCTCGAGCTCGCCGAGTCGTTCGCGAAAGGAAAGGATCGGCCGAAGCGCTCCCTGATCTTCATCTCCCACACTGGAGAGGAGTACGGCCTGGTAGGCTCGGCCTGGTTCACCGATCACCCGACGATTCCCGCGACTCGATCGTGGCCGAGATCGATCAGGACATGATCGGTCGGGGTGACAGCAGCGACCTACCCGGGGGCGGCCCTCTTACCTCGAGGTTGTCGGCGCTCGCCGGCTTTCCACCGAATTTGGGGATATGCTCGAAGCGGCCAACGCAGCCCAGCGGCCGCCTTTCGTGTTCAGCTACACCTACGACGCGCCGGGCCATCCCTCGCAGTATTACTGCCGGGCCGATCACTACAACTACGCGCGCTACGGGATCCCCAGCGTGGTCTTCTCCCGGGGAGAGCATCTCGACTATCATCAAGTCACCGACGAACCCCAGTACATCGACTACGACAACCTCGCCCGGGTGACCCGGATGGTACACGACGCGGCCCTTCGGGTTGCCAGCGCGGACCATCGCCCCGCTCTCGACAAGCCCAAGGGAGACCCCAAGGCGCCCTGCGTCCAATGAGGCGCGGTAACGTTCATGAGCGATGTCATCCCCTTCACTCTGAAGGTTTCGGGCAAGGATCAATTCCGTGGCGTGAACGCCATCAGTACCTCCTACCGCTTTCATGGACGGTTGAGGTTCGATGGCGTATCGCTCTGGATCGAATGGACCGGCACCTACCGGGTCCAGGAGGTCGGGGCCCTGACCGTACGAGACGATGTGGCCCCGCTTCCCAACGAGTCTTTGATGGTTCCCCTCGCAAGAGTGCTGAACGTGAGATTCCGCCGCGGCTGGCTGCGGCCTCGGCTCGAGCTGGCGGGACGGGACCTGGCGGTCTTTGAAACTGTGCCCGGTGAAGACGGGGATCGCTCGGCTCTGGCTCTCGCGTCAGGACCGGGAGATCGCGGAAAGTCTGGCGAGTCGGGTGAATAGGGCGATTGCGGAACTGGATAGGGCGATTTCAGATTGAAGATCAACTAGAGATAATTGCAAATTGAAATTGGCAATTTGCAATTGAACAGCCGCTCATAGCCACAATCTGATCGCTGACGGCTGGCTGACAATTACAAATTGCCAATGTCAATTTCCAATTGAACGGCTGTCGAAGGGACATCGTGGAGACTGCCGAAGCGCGGCTCGAAGCCGCCAAGCTCTCCGCCGATTGGTGCAAGTGGATGGTGGCCCTCCAAACCGGCATCTGCGCCGGACTCTGGACCCCGCTCAAGAACAGCCCCAAGTCGGCGCTCCTCTGGGCCTGGGTCGCGTTCGCTCTCTCGGCGCTGGCGACCTCCTGGCTGCTGGGGCGGTTGCCTGGACTGGTCGCGCTCCTGGCGGAGACCGGCGCCGAACCGCAAAGGTCGGCCCGCATCAGGGAGTTGAAGCGAATCGCACTTCTCGCGCACGCGCTGTTCATTGCGGGTATCGTAGTCGCGTTGTACTTCGTACTGGCGCGAGCGGCGGCGACATGACCCGACTTCTATCGTCTGGCTGGACGGCAAGAGTGGAGCGCTGATTCTGCTTCTCTCCACCTTCCCCACCCTGCTGTCGGCCCAGGACAGCGCCTCCGCCCCCGTCGACCGCGCGGTCCATCACGAATTCAACCTCGGCACTTTCCATATCGGCGAAGCCGACGTGCCGGACGCCAAGTTGGTGTACGGGACCTACGGCCATCTCAACGCGAGGAAGGACAACGCGATCCTGCTGCCGTCTCACTACATGGCCGATCATCATGGGTACGAGTGGCTCATCGGGCCCGGACTGGCACTCGACACCACCCGCTACTTCCTGATCGCGACCGAGCTGTTCGGCAACGGGCACTCTTCCTCACCCAGCAACACCGCCGAGCCGTTTTCATGGTCCCCGCTTTCCGGTGGCGACCATTCGAGACAATGTGCAAGCGGTGCATCGGATGCTGGTGGAAGACTTGAAGCTGACCCATCTCAGAGCCATCATCGGCTTCTCCATGGGGGCCCAGCAGGCATTTCAGTGGGCAGTCTCCTATCCTGATTTCAGCGACTGCATCGTGGCCACGTCCGGAACCGCACGCACCTGGCCCCATGGCATCGTGCGGCTCGAAGCCGAGATCGGGGCGATCACGTCGGATCCCGCCTTCAAGGCTGGTGATTACACCGAGCAGCCGGTTCAACGGCATCGACCAGTTCGCCCTGGTCTGGGCTGGGTGGCTCTTCTCCCAGGAATGGTGGCGGAAGGAGCTGTGGCGGGATGGCTCGCCGCCCACCTGGACCCTCGACTCCATGATCGTTCAACTGGAGAAGGAGTTCAGGGAAGGCGCGGACGCGAACAACCTGATTCTTCAGGCCCGCACCTGGGAACGGCACGATGTGGGCACAACACCGGGCCTGGGCAGCACCGAGAAGGCGCTCCGCTCGATCAAGGTCCCGCTGCTCTACATGCCATCAGCAACCGACCTCTACTTCCCTGTGGAGGACGCGCGCGTACGAGGCGGGCTTCATTCCCAAAGTCACCCTGACGCCGATTCCATCGCTCTGGGGTCACACGGCGGGCGCCGCGCCCAACCCGGCCGACAAGAAATTCCTCAATGAGAAGATCGCCGCCTTCCTGAAGGCACACACGCACTGAACGTGTGACCTCGTTGCTCGAGGCTTTGGTGATGCCCGCCGGCCGGGCATGATCATTGGCGAGGGCATACAGAGGAGCACAGCGCAATGAAAGCACTTCTACCTGGGTCTCTCTGTGCTGGGAACGGTTCTTCCCTACTCCCAGTTCATCCCATTCCTGCGGGAGCACGGCCTGGATGCGCGGCTCTTTCTGGAGCAGCTCTTCGCGACCAGGATCGGCGGTTTCTTCGGGTTGGACGTCATCGTTTCATCGGTGGTGCTCTGGGTGTTCGTCTCTACCGAAGGGCGTAGGCTGGGAATGCGACACCTGTGGGTTCCGATGGCGGCAACTCTTGCGGTGGGAGTCTCCCTGGGATTGCCCCTGTTTCTTTATCTTCGAGAGCGGCGGCACGTAATTGCAGATTGAAGATGTCAGATTGAAGGTTGGACACGATCAATTGCAAATTGACAATTACAAATTGCCAATTGTGAATCGCCTTCTCGTTGTCGCCGCGGCGACCGGCCTGCTCTCCTGCGGGAGCAGCGCTCCCACCATGGCGCGGCCGGTTGACTACATCCCGCCGACGGTGAACTCTGACCTCGCCCGTGTCCGGCACCGCGACCGGCAACGTGACGATCACGGCCAACGCGCACGACGACCAGGCGCATGGGGAGCGTCAAGTTCTTCGTGGATGGGCAGGCCTACGGCCCGCTGGATCAGGCGGCGCCCTTTACGACTCAGTGGAGTTCCAATGCCGGCGGGACGTATACTTTCGGCGCCACGGCCTATGACAAGGCCGGTAATGCCACCGCCGCCACCCCGGTATCGGTGACCTACCTTCCTTGACGCCGTTCGGGATGGCCTTGTCCGCTGGAGGTAACCGTGGGACCGAAGGTGCTGCAGCTCAACGTCAAGCCGAGAACATCCGGAGAGTACGGCCTGCCCAAGCAGCCGGTTCCCGAGCTACGGATAACGGCGACCGGGGCCGAGGGGGACTACAATCACTATCGTGCCACCAAGCTGAAAGGCGATCCGGATCAGGCTATCCTGCTCGTCACTCAGGAAATCCTGTCTCAGCTTCGGACCGAAGGGTGGCCAGTGGAGCCCGGTCACCTCGGAGAGAACATCACCCTCGACCAGGTACCCGAATCAGACTTGAGACCGGGCACCCGGGTCAGAGTGGAGGAAGTCCTTCTCGAGGTCACCAAGCCCTGCGATCCCTGCACCGAGCTGCATTCCCTGCCCTACGTCGGCGCCCGACGCGGTCCGGAATTCGTGCGAACCCTGGTCAACCGGCGCGGATGGTATGCCCGGGTCCTCATCCCCGGTGTGGTGAGGGTCGATGCACCGGTTCAGATCCTTTCAAGCCTGCAGCGCATCCAAGAGTGACCTGAATCCGAGGCTGTGTTTGGCCCATGTAGAGGACGTAGATTGAGGGGACCGCCCGCTCGTCCAGCCCACAAGCTCCCGGAGGACCCAATGAAAGGGCCCAGCTCTCACCTGCACGTGCTCATCCTGGGACTCGCGCTCGCCGCCTTCGTCTCGTGTAAAGGGGAGAAAAGGTTGGGCAGACCGGCGCCCCGGCATCGAAGCCCGCTCCGGCTCCGGCTCCGGCTCCAGCGGCCGCGTCAGCAACCACGACCGCCGAGGCGACCACCGCGGAGCCCAAGAACAAGGTCGCACCCGCCGAGGCGGTGGATGCGACCGTGAGGCCTGCCGTCGACACGACGAAAAAGGGACCCAGCGGGGAAGCCGCGCTGTTAGGCAAGCCTGCGCCCACGGCAAAAGGTCCAGCAATACCCGCGGGTGCCACAGCCGAATGCAACGACAGCAGCTATTCCATGAGTCACGACAAATCCATGACCTGCAAGGGACATAGCGGGGTCAGGCACTGGCTCAAGCCGTGAGCCGTCTCAAGCAGGAGTGATCCCGGAGAGGCTGACGCGATGAGTCCGCTGTTGATCTCCTGGCTCCTCGCGGCAGCTCCGGCGGTAGTCCAGGCCGACAGCCTCAAGTTCCCCCTCGGTCTCGCCACAGGCCCCGACCGCGCCCTCTACGTTTCCGAGCGCGATGGCCACCGGGTGGTCCGAATCGATCCGAACAGCGGCGGTATGCGGGTCGTCGCCGGTACCGGGGTTCCAGGCTTTCGGGAGACGGCGGTCCCGCCACCAACGCGCAGCTTCGCTGTCCCGACTCCATTGATTTCGACTGACGCCGGGAATCTTTACATCGCGGACCGCTGCAACGAGCGGTTGAGGGTGGTCGAATGGGCCCGTTCTTCCTCGAGAGCGCATCCCGCGACACGCTGCTCTTCACCGACACCGACGCGAACCTGGTACGACAGGTGGATCTCCGCTCCGGTCGGGTTTCCACCTTGGCTGGAACCGGTGAGCGCGGCTTCAGCGGGGACGGCGGCTCGGCAGACCCTTAGCCGAGTCGCAATCTCATTGTTGAGTTACGGCGTGGCCCGGGTAGCCGCGTGATCCACATGGTTGTTCGAGTTGGGTTTCTGCCGGTTGCTGGTTCCTGCGATAAAGCCGTTTCGATTGATCGACCTTGCCGAGCTCACATTCCCGGTCGGCAGGAAGCCGAGGTCGGTGTACGACCCCGCGTTCCACACAAAGGCCTGGTTGAGCCCGGTGAAGCCCACGCCTGAGCCGACGATCTGCCCCGCGTCGTTAATTCCGAACGCCTCCGCAAAACTGGTAGAGAACCCACCGCTCGGTGTGCCGAGGTCCTGCATGACTCCAGCGACCCAGCGGAACACGTGGCGACCTCCTCCGGTCACGTCGCTCGACCCGACGATCTGTCCCAGGTTGTTGACTCCATAGGCCACGCTGAACCGGTTCACCGTGCTGCCTCCAGGCAGGACGCCGAGGTCTCGGATTGTATGAGTGCCCTTGCGCCAGAGCACGGCGTGAATCGCTCCGACTGAGGTAGAAGCCTGCCCGACGATCAGGCCGCTGTCATTGATCGCCTGCGCTGACGCTCCAGTCGCCGCCCGGCAGCAGACCCAGATCGGTAAAGGCGCCGTTCTGCCAGAGGAACGCGTGGAACCTCCCGGGACTCGGCACATCGCTCCTGACCTACGATCTGGTTCTTCTTGTTGGTCCCCCAGGCGATGCTGGTCGGCCCACCCATGGTCCCGAGATCCTGGGCGGCGCTGCCCGGCTTCCAGAGTGCCGCGTGCGAGGCATTGCCCGTCGTGTGGGCCCAGCCCACGATCCAGCCATTGTTGTTGATCGCCTTTGCGGCGCTCGACTTGCCGCCCAGCGTGCCGAGATCGGTGAGCTGGCCGGACTGAAAGCGAAAGGCGTGAGACGGGGTCTGCTTGGGGGTACAGGTTGGACAGGAAACCAGGCTCGCGCCTACAACAACTCCTTGATCATTCACGCCAGTCGCCCCGCTGGTCAGGCCGCCGAGAGTACCCAGATCGGCCACTGTCGCCGCAGCGACGACGTAGCCCGAACTGTCTCCTGCGAGCCCTTGTCGATCTGGGCGCCATCGAGTCGCTACCGCACGCTGCAATGGTCAGCGCGCCGAGAACCAGGGTGGCATGGTGGATGTGAAGTTTCCGTAATAGGTGTGACATTTTCTCCTCCTGCGGCGGGTCCTTCCAGACAAAACACGATCGTGCTGCAGTCCTGTCCTAGCTGAGGAATTCTGCTGCAGTTGATTCAGCGACGATGCAGGCCGCGAGGGACACACCGTGTAGGACCGTGGCTGACGACCACCGACCACCCACTCCCCTACCCCTACCTCCTACTCCACAACCTCGTCCGCCGCCCTTCGCCCCGACTGCAGCGCACCCTCCATCGTGGCATTGAGTCCGTCGCCGCAGGTCGCCTCACCGGCGAAAGAACAGCGTCTGCTCCACCGGTTCGGCCAGGACACGGTGAGCCTCGACTCCGCCTACTGCGACGTAAGTGTAGGCCCCCAGAGTGAAGGGATCGCGATTCCAGTCGTGGGTCAGACAGGTGACGGCCTTCTTCTCGATCGCCTCGCGCGGCATGGCGAGAGCGGCGCTCAGTGAAGTGAGGGCCAGATCAGCGAGTGCGCCGTCATCTCGCGTTGCCGAGTTGAGCCGCCTTGGGTCCTCCAGCCCAACCGATCAGTACCGGAACGTCTTCCAGAGAGGGCATCCACCAGGTGGGGATAGGCTGATCGGGAGCCTGCACGAACAGCATGCCGCGCAGCGGCTTGATCTCCCGCCAGAATGGTTCACTGAAACGGAATGCCAGCTTCATCACCGGGCCCATCTCGATCTGGCCGAGCGCCTCCCTCTTGTCGAGAAGTTCAGGAATGATCCGCAGCCCGGCCGCGGAGTCCGGCAGCTTCAGGATGGGAAGCGGCACGGTTACGATCACCGATGTCGCTCTCAGGGTGCCGGCGGAAGTGGCAATTTCTACTTCACCGCGCCGCCATCGCAGCTCGCGCGCCACCGTCTCCAGGCGTATGGGACAGCGCCCTTCGAGCTCTCTTGCGATCGCCTCCACCGACCGATCCAGTCCCTCCGGCACCCGCACATCCGACTCCGTCACCTCGTCGTTCGCCTCCGCCTCGAGCAGCCAGCGGATGCTGAGCCGCGCGGGATCGGCGGCGTGAAAGCCCTGCACATAGGAGATCAACGAAGCCCGCGCATCAGCCCACGCAGGCTCGCTGCAACACTCGGCGAGTGCCGCAGCCAGGGAACGGTCGGGGCCTTTGAGAGATCGCAGCTGCTGGAACAGCCGACCGGCTCCCAGCGAAGGATCGCCGAGGCCCTCCCAGCGCCCGCCGCGACGAATCATGAAGAGGCCTTCGGAGCGCACCGGCTTACTGCCGCTCCGGAGGACGAGGTCATGCATGGCTCCATGATCCGCCAGCCACTCGGGGCCCAATTCGATCGCGCCGGAAACACCGGAATCCCTCCGGGTCCACACTCGTCCCCCGATGCGATTCCGCGCCTCGATCACGGTGACCGAACGGCCGGCTTCGACCAGTCGCGCCGCGGCGGCGAGGCCGGCCAGTCCGGCACCAATGACGACAGTTTCCATGAAAGGGAGAATAATGTGTATCCTGATGCAGTCCGAACCCGGGCGCGGCAATCTCTGAAACCTCCGCTCCCACTCCTGCCGTCAGCCTTGGAGACCCGCGACACACCTTAGCCCGGAGACGCTCCTCATGACGGCTGGCTATCCGACCTCTCCTGTTGCTGCGCTCGCCATTGTGGGATTGCTCGCCTGCGGCGGCTCGTCCATGACCTCGGACGCGGTAATGTTCCGGGAAAATCCGGAGCATACCGGCATTTCACACGCGAGGTTCTTCGCGGGACAGGGTGGTCTTCGCTGGCAGGTACAGACCGATGGGGCAGTGCGCTCTTCGCCCGCGGTTTCGGGAGACCGGATCTACGTGGGCAGCGGAGACGGAGGTCTCTACGCGCTTGATCGGCAGACCGGAAGACAGCTCTGGCGATTCCAGGCGGGCGGCGCGGTCTACGCCTCGCCGGCGGTGACAGGCGGAGTTGTCGTGTGCGCCAATCTCGAGGGGCGAGTCTTCGCGGTTGAACAATCCTCCGGCAAACTCCGCTGGTCCTTTAACAGCGGCCCAGCACTCCCCTTCAACACGAACCCCGCTGGAGGCTGGGACAATCTCGCCTCGTCTCCGGTCGTGGTCGGGACGACCGTGGTTATCGGCACGCCGGACGGCCTGATTCGCGCCGTCGACCTCTCCGACGGAAAGTCGCTCTGGCAGGTAAAGACCGGCGGTCGAGTCCGCGCCACTCCGGCCGCGAAGGACGGCCTCGTCGTGGTCGGCTCGTTCGACGGCCGAGTGTATGCCCTGGACCTGATGACCGGCGCCGAGCGATGGGTACACCGGACCATCGGCGACACGCTGGACTCGTCGAAATTCGGTTACGACCGGAGGGCAGTGCAAGGCTCGGCCGCGATCGCCGACGGGATGGTCCTGGTAGGCTCGCGGGACGGTGGACTCTACGGCCTCGACGCCGCGACCGGCGAGCGACGCTGGCGTGTGACCCACAACGGTTCCTGGGTCCTCGGGTCGCCCGCGGTGCGCGATGGGCGCGTCTACGTCGGGAGCTCGGACGGACATTTCTTCCAGGCCGTGGAGCTGACGACAGGCCGTGAGCTCTGGCGGCTCCAGACCGAAGCCAACGTGCTGTCCTCTCCCCTGCTGGTGGGAGACGCGCTGGTCGTCGGGACCTATCGGACCGATGCCACCTGGGGCGATCTCATCGCGCTCAATCCGGAGACCGGGGCCGTCCGCTGGCGTCTTCGTATGGACGGCACGGTCATGTCGTCGCCCGCAGCGGCCGACGGCGAGTTATACGTGGGGACCGACGCCGGGAGCATCGTCGCCGTCAGCGAGGCATCTCCTCTGGTCCCCAGGATGGCGGTGTTCTACGACGCCAGACTCGCGAAGGACGCCTCGGTACCGGGAGCGGCGCTCGACGGTGGCTTACTTCGCCGACCTCGGCTACCAGCCTCTCGATGCCGATTCACTGCCGGCGTTCCTCTCGGCCCGCATCGCCGACAGCGTTCCCAGCGCGGTCGTATTTGCCCTGGATGTCGTGCCCCACGCGGCCGAACCCATCGCGGCGGACACCGTGCTGATCCGTCGCTACCTCAATGCCGGCGGCAAGATCGTGTGGCTGGGATCTCCCATGGGGTCGGTATTTCGGGACTCGAGCGGCAGTCCTCACCCAGGACGCCTTCCATCGCACCGAGAAGCTCCTGGGCGTTCCCACCAAGTCCGTGGACTACAACGAGTATTCGGCTCAACCAACCGGAGACCGGTCGCAGCTGGGGTCTGACTCACTGGTTCCGCGGAGATTATCCGATCGATACCACCGCCGTCTCCCACGCGCTGGCCGTCGATGAGTCGGGCCAGGCCACGGCCTGGGTCCAGGTCTACCGGCCCGACCGGCCAGGGTCTGGCTACGTGCAGTTGTGGGGCTTCGGGGCCACGGTCGAGCGGCTTCCCTACATCAGGGCGGTAGCCGAGTACGGCTTGCTCCGGGCCGCGGCTCCATAGCTCCAGCGCAGCGTCACCACCTTCCTTCGGTTTCATCATCGCCCCACGCTTGCGCAGTGCGCCATGCCGGTGCAACGTGGGCGGGCAAGCCTTACGCACGCTCATTATCAGGAGGTCCAATGTCTCGAGTAACCGGCCTGGGAGGCATTTTTTCAAGGCGAAGGATCCCGACAGCCTGCGAAACTGGTATAGCAAGCACCTCGAGCTTCCGATCGAGGATTGGGGAGGCATGACCTTTCGCTGGCGGGAGACCGACCAGCCGGAGCGGGAGGGGGCAACGGTGTGGAGTGTTTTCCCGGCCAGCTCGAAATACTTCGATCCCAGCGCGTCGCCCTTTATGATCAACTACCGGGTCGCGAACCTTGCCCAGGTAGTCGAGCAACTACGGAGCGAGGGCTGTCAGGTGGACGACAAGATCGACGAATCCGAGTTCGGCAAGTTTGGCTGGGTGATGGATCCCGAGGGAAACCGGATCGAGCTCTGGGAGCCCCCACCCGGGAAGTGAAACTGGATGAGGGTGAGGTGCGAATGAACGAGCTGCCTAGGATCCGAACGGCCCGCCTTCAGCTGCGTCCCATGGCCGTCGCCGACGCGCCGCGCGTTGAAGAATTGGTGAGGGATCCCGAGGTCGCCTTGACGACGGCGACTATCCCGCATCCCTATCCCAAGGGAGCCGCGGTGGATTGGATCGAACGGCATAGCCAAGGACCAGATTTTGGAGGCGAAGCCGTCTGGGCCATCGTCCATCCAGAGCTTGGCCTGGTCGGTGCCATGGGCTTGCGGGTGGACTCGCAGCAGTCTCGCGCCGAGATGGGTTATTGGATCGGGAAGCCGTATTGGGGACAGGGATTCGCCACCGAAGCCGGCGCCGCCTTGCTGCGCTACGGCTTCGAGACTCTGGGCCTGAATCGAATCTTCGCCACCACATGCGGAGAAATCCGTCTTCCGGGCGGGTAATGCAGAAGCTGCGCATGCGTTACGAAGGCTCGCTCCGCCAGCATTTCCGCCGGAACGACCGCTTCGAGGATCTCGAGTGTTACGGCATCTTGAAAGAGGAGTATTCCCCGGAGGCGGCAAAGTGATGCGAAGACTCCTTGCGATCCTGAGCTTGGCTGCGGTCGGGTACCTCGCGACCTCCTGTCAGAGCAGGACCACCGCAGGCACCGGTCGGACGGAGCACGAACGAGACAGCGTGATCGGGCAGTCAAGCTGCCCGGCGCTCCTGTGGTGCAGAAGGCCTTGGACGTTGCGGACTCTTCGCGAAATCGCGTCGCGCAGGAAGACTCGGCGGCTGCGGCGCCCTGAGTTCGCAATCAGGTACCACCGAGAGCCTGAGAGAAACCCGCCCAGGCGAAGACCGCCCCTGAGACCAAGGCCGATGACCATCCCGGCGCCAAAGGTGTTGTTGGCTTCGAGAGGTTGCGGGAGAGGTAATAGGTGGTGAGGCAGTAGGGAGTAGGAAGTAGGCGCATGGGTTCGATCAGCAGACCTGCACCTGTTCCTCAGATACCGATGCGCTCCTACACGCCTATCCCCTGACTGCCTACTACCTACTGCGACCCACCATCCCTGTAGGAGCGAAGCCATGCTCATCTGCCAATGGCACCTCGATATTCCCTACGGCAAGCAAGGCGAGGCGGTTCGGATCATGACCGCGTGGGGCAAGGAGAAGATGGCTTCGTCGGAGTTCCGGCGGTGCAAAGGGACACGATTAATGGCCGGAATGATCGGTGAGTCGGCCTCGCATATCGTGGACGAATACCTCTTCGAATCGCTGGCGGACTTCGAAGCCGCGCTCGCGGAATGGGCCAGCCCCAGTTCAAACCGCATTCTGATGCGCTCGCGCCGTTGATCATCGCGGGTAGCCAGCGCTGGGTGGTCTACCGGACTATCGTGTAGCCGTTGAACTCGCCGGAGGTTGTCAATCTTCAAATCTGCAATCTTCAATCTTCAATTGAGGCCGTGATGCCGCTCGAGATGCGGGACCACTGCGAGAAGTGCCAGGCCGCACTGTCTCACGAAGACCTGGCCTTCATCTGCAGCTATGAGTGTACGTTCTGCGCCGGCTGTGCCATCGGCATGGCCCAGCGCTGCCCCAACTGCTCGGGGGAATTGGTACGGAGGCCGAGGCGGTCCGTGAGTGGCGAGTAGAAGGACTGAGGACTGAGGACTGAGTAGTTTCGAGTTCCGAGTTCCGAGTAGGGAACTCATAGCTTACGGCTTACGGCTTAGCGCTTACGGCCACCTGCTGATTGCAGGATCCGCTCAATCTGTCTCCGGTGTACCAGGTCGTGAGCCGCGGTCAGCGCCCGAAGTTGGCGGGCGCTTTCGCGGCCCCGCTCGGTGTGAATGCCTACCCGATCCAGTTCTCCCTCACTGAGCTGACGGTAAAGCCTGAGGTTTCGCCCGCGGAGCGCCTCGAGTTCCTGGAGTAGATTCTCGATCTCGGTCTCCCGATAGCGAAGACGCGTGGCCCATCGGTCCTGGTCGTAGCCCTGAATGACCGGTTCGTCTTCCGCGACAATGGCCCGCAACCGATAGCTGTTGACCAGCTTCCTGGTCTACGAGATGGCTTACCACCTCGAGGATGGACCATTTGCCCGGCGCCTCCGGCTCCAGCAGCTCCTCACGCGACAACCCTCCGACCAGCCGCCGCACCTCGCCGAGTAATTCACCCTGAACGGCGAGCGGGTTCTGATCCCCCAGCAACTGAAGCAGGGCAGCGATATATGCCGGCGGCATCGGCACCCGCCGTACCCACCGGATTGGAGTAAACTGACATAAACCCCTTCAGTCCTCAGTCCTCCAGTCTATCTCCCACTCCCCATACACCTCTCTACCCTCGAAAAAGGTCATTAACACCTTCACCGTGTGAATCTGATTGGATGGCACCTCAAACAGGTTCCGGTCCAGCTACGATGAAATCCGCCGACTTGCCGACCTCGAGCGAGCCACGCTCCCGCTCCTGATGGTTGGCGAACGCCCCGTTGATCGTGTAGGCCGCCAGCATTCGCTCCAGGTCTACCCGCTCTTCCGGAATCCAGGATGGGCCTCCCGTTGAGTCTGTGGTATGGCGCGTGATCGCCACCTCGATCGCGTCGAGGGGATTGAGGAGCTCACGCTCCAGTCGCTGCCGCCCACCACCACGGCACCGCTGTTCATGACACTGCCGATGGGATAGAGCCAGCGGGATCGCGCCTTGCCCAGAGCCGGCTCGGTCAGCTCGGTGATGTACTCGTCGGGCTGGGCCCAGAAGGCCTGGAAACTTGCCACCACGCCGAGCTCGCGGAATCGCGGAATGTCGGTCGAATCGATCAGCTCGAGGTGCGCGATGATGTGCCGCGCATCGTGAAACCCGTTCTGCTTCGCGGCGTTCTCGAACGCATCGAGGGTTTCCCGGATCGCGCCATCGCCGATGGCGTGCACGTGGACCTGAAACCCGGCGCGATCCAGGGCCGCGACCAGCGCATTCAGGGAATCGGGCTGGTAGTTGAGGCTGCCTCGATCGCCCGGGCGGTCGAGATACGGAGCGAGCAACGCTGCGGTCTTCGCTTCGATTACCCCGTCGGCGAAGATCTTCATCGTCCCGATCTGCAGATGCGGGCTCTCCAGCTGCTCCTTCAGCGTCTGGAGCCGGCGTACTTCGGCATCGGGAGACTCCGCATGGCTCGACACGGCCGCCACGATCGCCGCGGTCAGCTCGCCTCGCCGGTCCAGCTCGGCGTACGCCTGCAGGTAATCCGGATCGGCGTTCGCTTCGGACAGTGCCACGATCCCGAGCCTGTTGGCCTCGGCAATCGCCCGCTTCGCGGCCTCCACCTCCTGGCCCATGGTGTAGCCGGGAAGCACCGCTGTCGCCAGGTCCACCGCGCTTTCCCGCAGCGTACCGCTCGGCTCGCCCGTGGCGTCCCGTTCGATCCGGCCCCCGGCGGGTCTTTGGTGTCCCGCTTGATCCCCGCGACCGCGAGCGCCTTCGAGTTGAGCCAGGCCGAGTGTCCGTCGGCCGCCCAGAAGAAGGCGGGCCGGTCAGGAACGATCCGGTCGAGCACCGCCTTGTTGGGATTGGCCTCAGGGAAAACGCGGCAGCTGCCAGCCATTGCCACGAAGCCAGCCGGTATCAGGATGAGCGGCGATGTAGTCCCGAATGATCCGCTCCGCCTCCTCGGGAGTCTTCACATCGTAGAGATTGCACTCTCCCAATTCGAGGCCGGCAGCGAGAGGATGAACATGGTTGTCGTGAAAGCCTGGCAAGACCATCCGACCCGGCAGATCGAGCACCCTGGTGTGAGGCCCGATAAAGTGACGCGACGCCACTATCGGTCCCAACGTAGATCAGTCTCCCCTCTCGCACGGCCAGCGCCTCGGCCCAGCTTCGCACCGGGGCGACTCGGTAGATCTGCGCTCCCCTCACCACCAGATCAGCAACGTTGTGCGGGGGCCAGCGCTGAACCGAACAGGAGATGCCGGTCAGGAGGAGAAAGCCGAGGACCGCACAGAGCGTGTGGCGGGAGGCAGAGCGCATTAGTGGTAGTTGTTGTTTTTGGTTGACCCGATCCCTGAATCTGCAACCACGTCCCACGTCCACGTCCCACGTCTCACGTCTCACGTCTCACTCGCTTACTCCTTACTCCCTCACTCTCCACGCCCGCACCCCGCTCACCCACGAATAGGGATCGATCACCACGCCGTCGAGCCGGTGGGAGACCGCAGCCACATTGGTCGGTGCGTAGAGGAAGAGAGCCGGCGCATCATCGTTGATCCGCTCCATCGCCTCTCGCCAGGCGGTACGTGCCTCGGGAAGCGAACGAACCGCGAGCGCCCGGGTAAACAACGAATCGAACCCGGTGCTTCGGTAACCACCGTAGTTCAGGATGCCGATCCCCGCAGCGGTCCACTGGTCGGCCAGGCCACGGGGACTCGGTTCGTCGAGATAGGCCCCGATATATGCATCGAATTTTCCCTCGGCCAATCGCTTCTGGAACACTGGAAACTCGACGGCTGCGACCGAAACCTGGGCGCCCACTTTTCTCCAGGCTTCCTGCAGAGCCACCGCGGCGTTCTTGCGGGTAACGCTCGTCGCCGGTACCAGGATTTCGAAGCGCAAGGGCCGGCCCGCCTTGCGACGACTCCCGTCGGCTCCACGCACCCACCCTGCCGAGTCGAGCTCCCGTCCCGCGGCGGCGGTGTCGAACGGAAGCGCCCGGATTCCGTCGTCCCAGATCCAGAGCAGTTGGGACATCGGCCCCGGTGGGGCCTTGCTGTCCGGACCGAAGATCGCCTTGGCGATGGCACTTCGATCCACCGCCATGTTGAGCGCCCGCCGAACCGCCCGGTCTTCGAGAACTTCGCCGACCTGCTGCCGAGCCGCCGAGCCGCCGGGCCGCCGAGACGCGATACCCCACAAACCCGTAGGCCGCCGACGGGTACCGTACCGCCGAGAGCGACGTGTCTCCCTCGACCCGCGCAACCCGGTCGGGAGAGCCCACCGTCTCCATCAAGTCGGCTTCGTGACTCAACACAGCGTTCAGCGCGGCATCCGGGTCCGGGGCGAATCGCCAAACCAAACGCCGGATGGCGGGGAGCGGGGTCTGAGTGGAGTCGGCCTCGAGCGTGAGCGACTGTCCGTGCTCCCACCGGGCGATGCGATACGGTCCGCTCCCGACCAGATGAGCAAGACTACTGTCGTTGATCCACTCAGAGCGTTGAATCTCGGCCCAGATGTGCGCCGGAATGATGCGAACGTGCCAGGTCGCGTCCAGCAGCTGCTCCGGATAGCTGCGGCTGAACCGGACCAGCACCGTGGAGCTGTCGGGCGCTTCGGCATGGAGCGATCCGCGAATCTGCTCGCCGGCAGCGGTTTCCAGCGTCGAATCGGCATAGGCATCGAACGAAAACACCACGTCGTTCGCGGTCACCGGCCGGCCGTCATGCCAGCGCGCCCCTGGGCGGAGGTGAAACCGCAGGGTCAGCGAGTCTACCCGCTCCCAGCTTTTCGCCAAGCGCGGCTCGTATCCCATCGAGTCGAGCGGCGCCTTGCCCGGCTTGAGGTCCGCCAGCCGCTCGAAGACCTGATCGCTGATGTCCCGCCCGACCGTTTCACCGACCAGCGGGGGCAGAAGAGCCGAAGGCTCGCCGGTCGCGGCGATGACGACGGTATCACAATTGACACACGGCGGTTTTTCCCGGCAGGCGACCAGGAGCATCCCCACTATGCCGAGCCGGCGTGCCGCCGAGCCGCCGAGCCGCCGACTTAACCTCACTTCGCCTCGCTCAGATACTTGGCTTTGATGACGTTGAGGTGATGCCGCTCGTGTCCCAGGATGATGAAGGCGAGGGCGCGAACCGAGATCGGCTTCCCGCTTGCCGTCCCAGTCAGTGCCAGCGTCTCGGCATTCATGCTCCGAAACAGCGTGATGGTTCCCGACCGCACGGAAGCCAGCTCGGCGCCGACGTCAGCCAACGTCCGGCCGTCGAATCCGGCCACTGCGGCATAGTCATTCTCGTCGAAGGACGCCAACGGCGTCTTGTCATGCCGGGCGATCCGCAGGGCGCGATAGGCGAAGATCCGCTCGCTGTCGGCGATGTGTCCGATGACGTCACGGATGCTCCACTTTCCCGGGGCATATCGAAACCCGGCGCGAGATTCCGGAATCGTGGCGAGGAGTGCCGAGGTTGACTTGGCCTGCGCCTCCAGTTGGCGCATCACATCCTCCCGCGCCACGGGGTCGATGTAGGCGGCGTAATGCGGATCGTACTCGGTTGGTGCGGGGATTGGATCGTCGTAGAGGTGGTCATCGGGTCGCTCCCGGAAAAGTGCAGCACGCAAGCTAGCTGAGGCTATCGGTTCTGGCACGTCCGACGCCCGGCGCTATAGCCGGACGAGAAGGCGCCAGTACATTTCTCGCCCATGTCTCGCAGCTTTGCCCGCGGCATTCAGTCCGCCCAGCTCGGCCTCCTGGTCAACACCGTCCTCGCGGTGACCAAGCTGGTCGCCGGCATCGTGGGCAACGCGTACGTCCTGATCGCCGATGCGGTCGAGTCCACCGCCGACATCTTCTCCTCGTTGGTCGTCGTGAAAGGGCTCAGAATCGCCGGGCGCGAGGCCGACAACGAGTATCCCTTCGGTTATGGTAAGGCGGAATCCCTGGCCGCGGCGGTCGTTTCAATGCTGCTGATCGGTGCCGCCATCGGGATTGCCGTGGAGGCCGTCCGGGAGATTCTGACCCCCATCACACCCCGGCGCCCTTCACCCTCGCTGTTCTTGTCGGAGTCATCATCATCAAGGAGATCCTCTTTCGCCGGGTGAGCCGGGTCGGCGAGGAAGTCGCCAGTACCGCCGTCGCCGCCGACGCCTGGCATCACCGGAGCGATGCCCTCACCTCACTGGCAGCGTTCGTAGGTATCAGTGTAGCTCTGATCGGCGGGCCCGGTTGGGAGGCTGCCGACGATTGGGCCGCTCTCGCGGCCTCGGCGGTCATTCTCTTCAATGGCATCCGGTTGCTCCGTCCCGCGGTGGACGATCTCATGGATCGCAGCCCTGGCGGAGAGCTGCTGGAGCGGATCAGCACCGCTGCCACTGGCACCTCGGATGTCCGCGCCATCGAAAAACTGAAGGTCCGCAAAGCAGGCCTGGGATACTACGTGGACCTTCATGTGCAAACCGACCCTGCCATGCCGCTGCACGACGCTCACATCCTGAGCGGCCGGGTGAAGACCGCGATCCGAGAAGCGGTGCCGGAGGTACTTGGTGTATTGATTCATATGGAACCCCACGAAGGGTAGTCGCCGCCGTTGTGTTGTCGTCGGTCCCTCCCTGTAACATTTCGTTGCACCCAGATCGTTCCGATTAAGTACAAAGGCTTGACAGTCTCTGGTAAGACATTGCTACATAAGAAATTACAAACACCGTCTTGAGGGCACCCCGATTGCCATCCCTGCAGGCGACAACCCGCTCAATCGACCTGTAATGGGAGCCATCAATGTCCAGCAGATCCATCTCTGCCCTTGCCGTCCTTACCGCAGCGGGGCTGCTCGCCTGTAGCGAAGGGACGGGCCCAGGCAACAAGCCGCAGATCAGCTTCAACGTCGCCACCTCATCGGGGGCGGCCGCGAGTCTCCAATCCGTTTCCGATACGGTAGTTGGAGGCGCCAATACTCTCGTCCTTGATCAGGTCGAGCTGGTGCTCCGCGACGTTCGCTTCAAGCGCGTCAACGACGATGTGTGCGAAGGTGACGATGATCAGGGCGAGGATATCGCGGTCCGTCCCCTGTCTCACGACGATGGGGAAAACGGCGATGATGGCAACGAGGACGCCTGCGAGACGGTCAACGCGGGACCCTTCCTGCTCGATCTTCCCCTCGGCTCAAGCGTCGAGAAGGTCTTCAGCGTCGCGGTAGACACCGGCACCTTCGACGAGCTCCGGCTCAGGCTGCACAAGCCGGAGGACGACGGCACCGATCCCGCCGACGTCGCTTTCCTGGCCGCGCATCCCGATTTCGCCGCCATCAGCATTCGCGCGACCGGCACCTGGAACGGCAGCCCCTTCACCTTCACCAGCGACCTGAATGCCGATCAGGAAATGCGGCTGGATCCCCGCTCGTCGTGACCGACGCAGGGGCAAACGTTGATGTCACTCTGAAAGTGGATGTGGCGACCTGGTTCGCGGATGGCAACGGCGGTCTGGTCGATCCCGCGACCGCTGGAAAGGGTGGCCAGAACGAAAACCTGGTGCGCGACAACATTCAGAACTCTTTCGATGCCTTCCAGGACGAGGATCACGATGGTCATGACGACGGGGGAGCGACGACTGACCCAGCCTGACTGGTGGATAGCTGCGGTAAGGCTTTCCGACAGCTTTCGCACCACGATCGGTGATCTGGCCGGTGACCTTGGTGCCGAGCTCCTCGAGTGGGGCCGGGACGGGGCCACCGGCCTGCCGCCGCAGGCGTCGGCAGGGCTGGTCCTGGCTGGAGGAGTGGAAAACGACGCGTTGGATTTGCTGGCCACGTTGAGTCCCTTGCCGATCCCGTTCTACGTGATCGGTGCATCGAGGGATCATCGAATCGCGGTCGCAGCACTGCAGCGCGGGGCCCGAGATTACTTCGCGCTGCCGGACGATCTGGGCCTGCTGCGGCGTTCGCTGGAACGGGAACGAACCGAATCGAGAGGGCGACGCGCCGCCGATCGCTTCGCGGAGGACGAACGGGAGTCGTCAGGATTCGGGGCCATCATCGGGCGCAGTGCCGCGCTTCGGCAGATCATCGAACAGGCCCGGCGGGTGGCGCAGCATCGAGACGTTACGGTGTTGATCGGTGGAGAAACCGGCACCGGAAAGGAGCTGCTGGCCCGGGCGTTGCACTATCACAGCCCGCGAGCCGCGGCTCCCTTTGTCGAAATCAATTGCGCGGCGATTCCCGCGAACCTGCTGGAGAGCGAGCTCTTCGGCCACGAGCGGGGCGCCTTCACCGGAGCGGTCGCAGCCAAGCCCGGCCTGCTCGAGCTGGCCCACGGGGGCACGGTCTTCCTGGACGAGATCGGAACCCTGCCGCTCGAGCTGCAGCCCAAGTTGCTGCGGGCGCTCGAGACCCGGGAGATCCGCCGGGTGGGAGGCCAAAGCTCGCGTAAGGTTGACGTCCGGATCATCGGGGCGAGCCACGTGGATCTCCCCGCGGCGGTCGCCCGCGGCGAGTTCCGCGAGGATCTGTTCTATCGGCTCAACGTGGTGGCACTGCTGCTTCCGCCGCTGCGAGCGAGAGAAGGTGACGTCGAGCTGCTCGCCGAAACGTTCATTACCCGGCTCGCGGCGCAATACGGGCTCCCGACGGCACCGCTCGACCTGGAGACTCGGAGCCGGCTCCGGGCGCACCCTGGCCCGGCAACGTAAGGGAGCTGCGCAACGTGATCGAGCGGGCCCTGGTGCTCTCGACTCCCGGTCGTCTGGAGCTGGAGGATCTGGGAGCGAGCCGGATAATTCCCGAGTCCGGAGGAGAGCTGCCGTTTCCGGCTCCGCTCCGCACGATTACTCAGGCGGCGGTCGAGCGGATGCTGCGGCTGGCGCATGGAAACAAGAGCGAGGCGGCGCGACGGCTGGGGATTTCCGGCCCCGTCTGCAACGCATCATCGATGGCCTGGGCGAGGACGAATGAGCCAGCTCAGTCCGAACCCATAGAGGGGACGAAGCATGAAACCGATTGCATATCTGACGCCGGCGATAGCCGCTGCCCTGCTGATCGGGTGCAGCAGCTCCACGGACAGCGGGGCAGCACCACCAAGCCACCCTCGGAACTGAACTTTCTGCAGCTCGCGCCAACCGCGCCCGCGCTGTGCAGCAACAGCGTGACCTTCGACGCGACCAAGGGCGTCGACGTGGAGGCGGCGCTCCAGTTTCCGGAGCCCGGTGAGCCCGCAGATTGTTCGGGGGAACCGAAGACTTCGTGCGCCTCCGCATCGACAAAGAGAGCCTGCTCGAGCTGCCCAACGGCACGCCGCTCAATGACGGTGACGTAGTCACCATCACCATGACCTGGGTCGGCGGAGACAGCATCATGGTCCAGCTCGAACCGACCGGGCTCAAGTTCAACCCCGCCAAGCCGGCCGAGCTCAAGATCGAGTACGGCGAAGCCAGTGACGACCTGGATCACAACGGCACGGTGGACTCCGAGGACGAGGCAATCGAGCAGGAGCTCGCGCTCTGGCGCCAGGCCACCCTGGCCGATCCGTTCGTCCTCATCGGCTCCATCAAGCTGGAAGATACGAACGAGTTCGAGGCCGAGTTGAACGGCTTCAGCCGGTACGCCATCGCGTACTGATGAACCGCAACCAGGACCACTGATGCCAGGCCCGGCCGAAACCTCCGATCCTACCCGCCAGCTTCGCGAGCTGGTGGAAACGGGACGTTTCCGCGAAGCCCTGCAGGAGCATCAGGCCACGCGGGATCCGGCAATCCGCCATCGTCCCGAGGCTGAATTGCTCGCGGCGACCGCCGCGACCAGGCTCGGCGAATTCGCCGAGGGTGTGGCATTGGCTGAATCCGCCTTCCAGAGGTTCCGCTCCAGGGCTGACACCGATGGCCGCATGCGCGCGATGAATCTGCTGGGCGCCATCGCCTTCGAGCAGGGCCGCCTGGAAGAGGCCACCCGGGCATTCAGCGAAGTGCTCGAACTGGCCCGGCAGCTCGACGATACCCTGATGGCCGCCCACGCCTCCAACAATCTCGCTTCCGTCGCGCACTTGAGGGGAGCCGGAGACCTCGCTCAGTCTGTACCGTGTGGCCCTGCTCGCCTACCAACGCCTGGGCGACCGGCGCGGCACCGCGCAGACCTACCACAATCTTGGTCTCTCCTTCAGGCAGAGCGCGGACTGGCTCGACGCGGAGAGCGCCGCTTTGCAGGCCGTCCGGCACGCGACTCAGGTGGGGGAGGGCTCCTTGATCGCGCTCGCAGTCTCGGGCCGCGCCGAGACTCATCTGGAGCGCGGCGAGCTCGAGCTGGCGGCCCGCGAGCTGGAGCGCGCGACGGCCCTCGCGAATCAGGCCGGGGACGAAATCGGGCTGCTCGAGATCAGCCGCCTCAACGCCATGCTCGCCCTCGCCTCGGGGAATGCGTCCTCCGCCTTCGAGCTCGCGGAGGCCGCCCGCCGGAAGGCGGAGTCGCTACAGAGCCTGCAGCTCGAGGGTGAATGCACCGCGGTGGCGGCGCTGGCTTGCCGGCAGCTGGGAAGGGAGAGCGACGCGGCCGTTCGGCGAGAATACGCCTTGGCCATCTTCGGCCGTCTGGGCGCCAAGTGGCACGCGCAGGAGTTGGAGCGTCGCTGGTAGCCGGAACTCGATTTCAGGGTGGTGCTCGCGTCTTCGCGATGACGATCCGTCGCGAATCGCGCCGATATTCGAAAGGGGGCCCCCAGGGACTACTCCCAGAGCGCCGGGATCGATCAGTCCTTCCAGAGGTACATCATCAGGTACCCAACCGTCGCCACACCGATCGACGCCATCGCGAATTTCTTGTGGTCGGTCCAGCCGCCCCGTTGTCCCTCGGCGATGCGCTGGTCGATGTCTTCGATGCTGGGTGCGATCGCCGCCGAGTAGGCGAAGCCCGCGTCGGCAAGCAGCATCAGGGCGCCGTGCACCGTGCGCCGGGTCTTGCCTGCAGGATCTCCCTTCGACTCCGCGAGATTCCACACTCCCGTCACGGTGTTCACCAGAAAGACCCCGCCCAGCATCATCGAAACGGGCCGGTGGATGTCCTGCGCCCATGAAGGCGCTTCGCTGCCCTTGTGAAGGATGGATTCGCCGCTCAGGTACTGGGCCAGCAGGAGCGGACCCGTCGCGTAACTGGTGAACTTGTGGATGTCGGCCCGCACCTCGTAGCCGTGACTGTAGTCGATTGATTTCGGCCGTTTTTTGCCGAATCGGGAAGGACGATCAGAATCGACTGCCCGGCGCTGGCGGCCTGAGTCGCCCAGACGTGCGGAGGAGGCAGCTTCACGGTAGAGTCGGCGGCCGGAGTGGAGTCCCGCGCCGGTACCAGCGCGACCAGCGCCTGGGCGAGCAGGCCGAGCGGCAGACTCATTTGGCGAGGGTGAGTCGGGCCGCCGCCCAGCGCTCAGGCTCCTTGTCGCTCCGGATCAGGACTCCCAGGTCCACCGCGATGAGCTTGCCTTTCCTGCTCACGGCGTAGCGGTCCATGTTGCGGGTCGCCTTGCCGCTCATGAACGTGCCGTCGGGCTGATACTTCGATTTGTGCTTGGGGCACTGGAACCGGGAATCGTCACCCAGCCAGCGGAGCGCGGTATTCTGGTGCGGGCAGGAGAGCGCGAAGGCATACACCGCTCCCGCGTAGCGGACCAGGATGACCTCGTTGTCCTTGTCGATAACCGCGCCGTCGGCGGGAGGAACCGCAGTAGCTGCGTTCGTTGCCCCAGATGCGAATGGCTGCGCCGGCCCGGATTGGAATCGCCAGCGCATCGAGCGGTGCCGCCGCGATCGTCATCAGGGCGGCTGCCACCGTTGCCAGCGAATCCTTGAGGAAATCCCGCCGCCCTTCGGGAGGGCAGCCGTCGCACCACGACGAAGCGAAGTCGCTCATGCGATGCTGAGCAGAGTGCCCGCAAGTAACACGGCAAACCACAGGACGAGACTCGCCGTCGCCGCGAGCTGGAGTCTGCCCCAGAGCCTCGGCGCAATGCCACCGTCGCGCCGCAGGTGCTGCGAGATTCGAGTCATGAACCACCCATTGATGAGCAGGAGAAGCAGCAAACTCATCTTGAGCCAGAACCAGGGAGATCGCGCCAGGTTGTCGAGATCGGCCGCCAACATCAGCACACCGCTGATGCTGGTTACGGCCAGCGCGGCGATCACCGTGCGATGCGCCCCAGAGATGTCGTCGATCCGCCGCAGCCGGCCAGAACCGGCCTGCCGGCAAGCCTGAAGGACGCCCCGGTCGGCTGTTACGGCCGACCCTCCTGCGACCATCATGCCGCCGAAGTGTCCAAAAGCTATAAGGGCTTGGGTAATGGTGCTGTCGTTATAGAATGATGCCCAAGGTGCTGCCGCAGCAGCGAGATGTCCCAAGATAGACATGCGCGCCTCTCCCTAGCATAACTGCTTAATTGGACAGGATTTTGACAGAAGCTACTGGCGTGGGAGACAGGCAGACTGTGAGCTAGATCACATATTCAGACGGATGCCGAATTGTGACCTAGATCACAGATTGAGGAGGGATTTTAGGCCGGTTCCACCACGACTGCGGTGCCGTAACACAGGACTTCCGTGGTCCCCTGCATGACTTCCGCCGCGTCATACCGGACCCCGATAACCGCATTGGCGCCCAGCTCTTCGGCGTGTTGAACCATGATCTGAAAGGCCTCTTCCCGGGCGTGTTCGCAGAGCTCGGTGAAGAGCGAGATGTTCCCGCCCACCAGCGTCTGCAGCGTTGCCCCGATGGTCCCGAACACCGAGCGTGAGCGCACGGTGATGCCCCGGACCACCCCGAAATTCTGGATGATCCGGTAGCCGTCGAGGTGTGAAGGCGGTCGTGGTGAAGGTCAAGCTCAACGCCACCTGACCACCCCGCGCGCCTGTCCCTCGCAAGTTTATCTGCCACTTCGCACCTCCCACGTTTCGCGAACCGGCGGACCGGCGGACTACCAGCGGCCACAGCCGACCTCCACGTCTCCCTGTTCCCTGTTCCCGCCTTCGCCTGTCTCCCGTCTCCCGTCTCCCCCTCTCACTCGTCCCCATTCTCCTTCCCATCCCTCTTGTTCTCCGACGCCACCTTGGCTGACACCTCGGGTGGGGCCTCCGCATATCCGTGATGCTCGAGATGGAAGGTGCCGCGGCCATGGGTAATCGAGTGCAGCGTCGTCGCGTACTTGTAAAGCTCCGCTTCGGGCACGATCGCCTTGATCCGGGTAAGCCGACCCTCGGTATCGGTCCCCAGAATCTGGCCGCGCCGTGAACTGAGATCACCCATCACGTCGCCCAGGATTTCTGCGGGGTCCAGACCGTGACGTCCAGCAGCGGCTCCAGCAGCACTGGCCGGCACCTCGGTGCGATGTTCCTGAAGGCGAGGATGCCCGCCATCTTGAACGACATTTCGTTGGAATCGACGTCGTGGTACGACCCGTCGTAGCATTCGGCCTGGAAATCCACCATCGGATAGCCGGCCACGACGCCACGCACCGCCGATTCCTGAATCCCGCGATCCACCGCCGGGATGTAGCGGTTGGGAATGACTCCCCACGATGCTGTCGACGAACTTGTAGCCGCTCCCGCGGGGCGGCGGGGAGAAACGCACCCAGCAGTCACCGTATTGTCCGCGCCCGCCGCTCTGTTTCTTGTGCTTGCCCTGCCCCTCGCCTTTTCCCTTCAGCGTCTCCCGATACGCCACCCGGGGACGGGCGAGCTCGGCGTGAACGCCGAACTTCCGTTGCAGCCGGCCCAGGAGAATCTCGAAGTGGCGCTCTCCCATCCCGTGGACCAGGGTCTGCCCCAGCTCCGAGCTGTACTCGAAGTGGAAGGTCGGATCTTCCTCGTGGAGCTTGTGGAGTCCCGCGGCGAGCTTGTCCTCTTCGCCCCGCATCTTCACGACGACGGCGGAGGTCGCCAGGGCCTCGGGGAACGGAATTGGAGGCAACCGCAGGGCAGACTCCCGGCGACAGAAGGTGTCGTTGGTGTGAGTGTCGCGGAGCTTCGCCACCGATCCGATGTCTCCCGCCGCAAGCTCGGGAACCTCGAACCGGTCCTTGCCCTGTTGCACCGAGAGGTGATTGAGCTTCTCGGCGACGTTGTGCTCCGCGTTCCAGACCTCGTCACCGTTCCGGATGGTGCCGGTGTAGATCCGAAAGAGGGAGACATCGCCGACGTGCGGCTCGGAAATGATCTTGAAGACGTGTCCGATCAGCGGGCCCTCGGCCGGGGCTGGAATCTCGGTTGGCGCCGGCAGCAGCTCGACCATCTTGCTCAGCAGCGCGCGGGTGCCGTAGGTCAGCTCCGCGCTTCCGCAGAAGAGCGGCACGATCTCGCCCGCAGCATCGCCTGCTTCATGGCGCCGAGTACTTCCTCCCGCGGGATTTCCTCTCCGCCCAGATAGCGCTCGAGCAGGTTGTCGTCGCTGGAGGCGACAGCCTCGGTCAGCTGCTGGTCGTAGCGGGAGAACTGCTCCTTGTATTCCTCGGGGAGCGGCGATTCGTCGTACTCGCCGGTCTTGGCGCCCTTCTTGTAGATGTGGGTCTTTCCCGAAAACAGGTTCACCACTCCGTGGAACTGCGGACCTTCACCCAACGGGATCTCGACCGGAACGACCTTGGGGAGAGATGGTCTTTGATGTCCTGGAAGACCCGCTCGAAATTGGCATGCTCCTTGTCCATCTGGGACACGAAGATGATCCGGGGCAGGTGCAGCCGGTCGCAGACTTCCCAGACCTTCTCGGTTCCCACCTCGACGCCGCCGGTGGCGCTGATCACCACCACGGCCGAATCGGCGGTGTGCAGCCCGGTGACCGCCTCGCCGAAGAAATCCAGGTATCCGGGAGTATCAATGAGGTTCAGCTTCACATCCATCCACTCGGCATAGGCTACGCTGAGGCCGATGGAGTGCTGCGTTCGATTTCGTCGGGGGTGTAGTCGGTGAGCGTGGTACCGTCTTTGACCGAACCGTGGCGCCGGCTGGAGCCGGAGACGAAGGCGAGAGCATCAACCAGGGTGGTTTTGCCGCTCGCCCCGTGGCCCACGAAGGCCACGTTTCGGATGGCGTTCGAGCCATAGACCTTCATAGGTCTGGGCCTCCTTCTGTTAGTGGAAAGGGGATACTGCGGACGCGGGAGGGAGTTGTCAAATGGTGGGTCGTGGGCCGTGGGTCGTGAGTCTTGGGCAGATCCACGCGCTTCCAACCCGTCTCTGACTCATGACCCACGACCCATGACCCACCACACGCGTCGAATTGGTACCATCCCGTCAACAAATGGTGGTGACGCCGTTACCAGCTTCGGTCCTATGCTGGCCACCATGCAGTTCGTCGCCGAGAGAATTCTCCCTGCCTATCTGGATGCGCTGGACCGTGCCCTGGAGGACGCGGTGGCCCGGCTGCCCGAGGGCGCCCTGAGAGCTACTCTGATGCGGCTTCGCCGTCGGAGTGGGCGGGAAGGAGCGTGGGACCGTTTCGGGGCGTTACACCGGCTCGCCATCCTCGGCGAGGCTCAGGGCTGGCTTCGTCCGGAGGAAGCGATCGTCATCAGGAAGCTGGCCTACCGCGTGGCCTTCCTCACAATGAGGGCTGGTGGCGTCCCAGCGATCACTTCGTAGTACTACGCTCGATGATGGGTCGCCGTGACCTGCGAATTCCCTTCCCGTCTCCCGTCTCCCGTCACCTATGCCCCGCCGCCTGCAGCCCGAACAACTCCGAGTAGAGGCCCTTGGTATCCAATAGCTCAGCGTGGGTCCCCTGCTCCACCAGCTCGCCGTCCTTGAGCACCAGGATACGATCCGCCATGCGGACCGTGCTGAAACGGTGGCTGATCAGCACCGCCATGCGGCCATGGGTCAGCTCAGGAGAAGCGGAGGAAGACCTGGTATTCGGCGCGCGCATCGAGGGCGGCCGTGGGCTCGTCGAGGATCAGGAGCTGGGCATCCCGCAGGTAGGCACGGGCCAGGGCCAGCTTTTGCCATTCGCCCCCGAGAGGTCGGCCCCGCCTTCAAACCGCTTCCCCAGTAACTGCTCATATCCGTCCTTGAAGCGGGCGATCACGCTGTCGGCCAGACTTCTGCTTGCCGCCACCTCGAGCGCCGGTTGGTCCTCCAGCCGTCCTATGTCGCCCACGGCGATGTTCTCCCGGATGGGAAAGTCGTAGCGGACGAAGTCCTGAAAAATCACGCCGACATTGCGTCGCAGGCTCTCGATGTCGTATTCCCGCAGATCTCGACCGTCGAGCAGGATGCGTCCTTCGCTGGGGTCGTAGAGGCGAGCGAGGAGTTTGGCGAGGGTGGTCTTGCCCGCACCGTTCTCTCCCACCAGGGCCAGCCGCTCGCCGGGCTTGAGCACGAAGTTGAGGCCCCGTACCGCCCACCGCTCCGAGCCGGGATAGCGGAACCCGACATTCTCGAACTGGAACCCCAGCCGAATGGGAGATGGCACTACGACCGCGCCCGGCGTACAGGCGGATCCGGGGCTCGAGATCGAAGAAGCGTGAACAGATCCTCCAGGTAAAGCGCCTGCTCGAAGAGCTGGGCCAGCGACAGCAGAAACCGCTGGATCAAGTCCCGGCTCTGCCGGAAGGAAGCGGCGAGGAAGGTCAGCACCCCAAGGGTAAAGGGCCCGGCGGGCGACTGATGCCGGGTTACGGTGAGATAGATGATCGCGACATACGCCCCGTAGTACCCGACCGAGCCGACCAGGGCGAGAAGTGAGGAGACCACCGCGCGGCGAATCGCCAGCTGGCGGTTGGCCTCGTAGAACTCGTCGGAGAGCTGGGCGTACTGCCCTACCAGATAGTCGGAGAGGCCAAAGAGCTTCACTTCCTTGGCGGAGACATCGCTGGCGCCTATGTAGCGCAGGTAGTCGAGCTGGCGCCGTTCCCGGGTCCAGGAGAAGAGCAGCGAGTAGCCGAGCGCGGCGTAACGAGTCTCGCCGAGGAACGAAGGCAGAACTGCCAGAGCGAGGAGCAACAGCAGCCAGGGGACGTAGACCGTGATCGCAATGGCCAGCGAGACGAGCGTGATCAGGTCCTGGAGGCTGGCGAGTATGCCGGTAAAGAGGCCGATCCGCCCCACCGTCTGCCGGCGAGCTCGCTCCAGCTTGTCGTACACCTCGGCATCCTCCAGCTGCTGGAGATCGAGTGATGCCGCGTGCTGCATCAATTGAACGCTGGTGCGGTTGGCGAACAGGTCGCCCAGCAGACTCTCCAGGAGGGACGAGGTACGGGCAAGGATTTCGCCCACGATGGCGATGCCGAACTCGATAGCCACGAGCAGGAGCAGGTGCCGGTAGGCCTGAATGCCTGAGGCGGCGACCCCGGCTCGCCCAGCACGCGCACCACTTCATCGATGATGAGCTTCCCGATCCAGAGCGTCGCGATCGGAATCCCCGCCCGGAGCGCCCGGAGCCGCACAATGAGCACGCTGTAGAGAGCGGTTGGTTTCCCAGACCAGCCGGAAGAATTCCGGGAGATGGCGGGTCGCTCGCATCCGCTCTCGCCAACTCGGTGCTTCCTGGATGAGCTTGGGCGGGCGGCGGGGCCGGTTGCTGGCGGGACCACCGGGGAATGTCATGATGAAAAGTACCTAGTACCGAGTACCGAGTACCTAGTCATCTGGCTAGGCCCACGGCAGAGAGTGGATCGAGCCTCTCGGTGCTAGGTACTAGGTACTAGGTACTCGGTACTAGATTGTGATATGTCCACAGCACTAATCACCGGCGCGACTGAAGGAATCGGTCGCGCGATTTGCTTTGGCCTGGGAAAGGCCGGCTACAAGATCGCTGCCTGCGCCAGGACTCCCTCACGGCTTCGTGCTCTCAAGGATGGTCTCGAAGAGGCAGGCATCCCCGTCGCCGTTCACCCGGCGGATGTCGGAATCGAAGCCGACGTGAAGACCGCCGTAGCGGTGCTGGTTAAGGAGCTGGGAACGATCGATGTCCTGGTAAACAATGCCGGCGTCGCACTGCTCAAGCCGTTCGAAGAGCTGACGGTTGAAGACTGGGATACCACAATGGCGACCAACCTGCGGAGCCTTTACCTGATGACCCGCGAGGTGCTGCCTGCCATGCGCGCGCGCAAACGGGGCGCCATAGTCAACATCGCGAGCCTGGCCGGCCGCAACGGCTTCGTCGGCGGATCCGCCTACACTGCCTCAAGCATGCCGTACTCGGCTTCGCAAAATCGCTGATGCTGGAGGTCCGGAAGGACAACGTTCGGGTCATCACTATCTGCCCCGGCTCGGTCGATACCTCGCTGATCCGAACCCAGGGGATGCTGTCACCCAACATCGACCGGATTCTCCAGCCCGAAGACATGGCCGACACGGTCCTGGCGGCCCTGGCCCTGCCGGAGCGCGCGCTGGTGTCGGAGCTGGATGTGCGGCCCACCAATCCATAGTGGGGAGTCTGGAGTCTCTAGTCGAAAGTCCAGAGTCGGCGGTCACCGATCACCTCTTGACCCTCGACTCCAGACTCTAGACTCCAGACTATCGATTCATGTCCCCCATCCTCATCGCCACCTGCATCTGCCGCCAAATGCCCTTCGCCAAGCTTCTCCCCTTGGCGAGGGAGCACGGTTGGACCCTCCAGGACGTGATGCGGGAAACCGGGTGCGGCGACGGCTGTGGCCTCTGTCGCCCCTACCTGAGGAGAATGCTCACTACGGGTGAGACTCAGTTTACGGAGCTGCTGACCGAGTAGCCGGGTAGAACAATCCTCCCACGACCGACCATCGACTATCGACCCCTCGCCCCATAACATTGAGTCCATGACCCTCCCTGGGGGCCTACTCCCCCAAGTCCATCTGGCAGCGCCTCTACAGCACCCGACCGATCACCGCCGCAGCCGTGATCATTGGATGGGTCGGGGTCTACCTCATCTACCAACAACACTGGACCGGCATTCTCCTCTGCCTCGTGGCCAGTGTCCTGGCACTCGTCGCACTGAGACGGGGGCGACGGATCGCGCTGGAGCAGCGGCGACGGCTTCAACTCGCCCTGGACCGAGCCGCCGCCCGCAATCGCGAGCTGGAGGGCCTGCGCCACCTTGCCGCAACCCTTCTTGGGTCGAGCGACGACGTCAACTACCTCTTCCGCGAAATTGCCAAGGCGGCGACCCAGCTGCTTGAAGCCGAAGGGTGCGTGATCACCCTCGTGGTCGAAGAGGGGCGCTTCCTCAAGGCGGTCGCGACCGACGGGTTCCTGGAAGGCGCCACCGGCATCCTGATCCCGGCGGACCATTCGTTGACCGGCTGGGTCGTGACCCACGACGAAGCGCTCCTGAGCGATGACATGCAGGCCGATCCGAGGAGTTACGACGTGGAGGGGTTGACCTCCCGGATGAAGAGCGCGGCGATCGTCCCGCTCCGGTCGAGCGGCCTCGCGATCGGAACCGTGAGCGTACACAACCGTCGCGACGGCCGTCCCTTCGGCGACAACGACCTGGAGCTGCTCAAGACCCTGGGAGACCAAGTCGTCGTCGGGGTGGATCGAGCCCAGATGCTGGACGAAGCTCGCCGCAACCAGAGAGCCTTGGAGGACAAGAACCGGGAGTTGCAGCGATCAACCGACCTGAAGAGCCAGTTCCTCGCCAACATGTCTCACGAGCTCCGCACCCCGCTAAATGCCATCAACGGTTTCTCCGATTTGATGCTGACCGAGGAGATGGGGCCGGTCAACGAGCTGCAGCGGGAGTTCCTCGCCTCCATTCTCCGCAACGGCAAACATCTTCTCGGCCTGATCAACTCGGTGCTGGATCTCTCCAAGATCGAAGCCGGCCGGATGGCGCTGAACCTCGCACCGACCGATTTGCACGCGGCAATCCAGGGAGTGGTGACCGACACGGCCCCCTCCGCACCAGCAAGGATCAGGAAGTCCGGGTGGAGGCCGGATCGGCGCCGGTGACGCATCCTTGCCGACGGCACGAGGCTGAGGCAGATCCTCTTCAACCTGCTCTCCAACGCTTCGAAGTTCACCCCGGATAGGGGCAGCGTCAGTATTTCCGCTGTCTCCACCCGGGCGCCCCTCCCCATTTCCACTGACAACGACGAGAAACCCCGCCTGGTATCCCGTGAGGCGGTGTGGTGTCGGTGAGCGATACCGGAATAGGGATCAAGCCGGAAGACATGCCCAGGCTGTTCCACGAATTCAGCCAGGTGGATACGTCACACAGCCGGGCTCAGCAGGGTACCGGGTTGGGATTGGTACTATCGAAAAAATTTGTCGAGATGCACGGCGGCACGATCGGCGCCGAGTCGGTTTACGGGCGGGGGACTACCCTGTGGTTCATCCTGCCGGTGGAAGGCCCGCTCCATCGGACGGGGACGAGGGTCGCAGGAGACTGACCAGGGCCCTTCGCACGTAGACCGGCACCATATCCTTGCGCCAGCCGATCGTGAAATCGGTGTTGTCGAGCGGCTTGGCTCTTCGCGCGGCAGCAGTGGCGGCGGCAGTGATTGATTCGTCGGTGAGCGGCTGACCGACCAGCACCTTCGCCGCTTCCTCGCTCTCCATCGGCCAGGATCCCACGGCGCCAACCACAACCCGCGCCGCACGGACCAGACCCTGGGGATCGAGATCCACCCACGCGGCGACCCCAATACCGGAAAATCGAAGGCACCGCGGCGCCTGAGCTTCTGATAGTCTGCCCGAGAGGTCCGCAGCGCGGGGCACCTCGATCCGGACCAGCAACTCGTCCGGCTGTTTGGTGAGAAACTCTATCCCGTCGTTCCGGTAGAGCGAAGCCGCGGGAATGGAGCGGCTTCCTTTGGGTCCCATCAGCGTCACACTGGCGCCGAGTGCGACCATCACCGGAGCGAGATCGCTCGATTGCAACCGCCCAGCAGCGGGGACTCGAAGGAGCCACCCAGCAGATCTTGCCGTCCTTCTTCATGCAGAAGTCGATCGCGCGCCGCCACTCGTAGGTCTGATCGTAGTAATTGCAGCGCGTGTCGAGCAGCAGATTCCCGCCCACCGTACCCATGTTTTGCAGGATGGGGGTCGAGATCGTGGCTGCGGCACGAGACAGGACGGGCCACTCCTGCCGCACCAACGGATGGTGAATCAGCCGAGTCAGCGTCACAGCCGACCCAATTCGCAGCTGCCCTTCCGCTCCCCGATCCAGCAGACCCAACTCCGGCACTCGACGGATGTCGATGACATGACGCGGCGTCTGTTGCAGCCGCTTCATGTTGGGGTAGAGGTCAGTTCCTCCGGCGACGTAAGACGCGTCCAGCCCGTGAGCGGTCTTGATCCGAACCGCCTCGTCTACCGTGGCGGGGAAGCTGGGTGCGAAAGCGGGCAGGCGCAGCATGATCAGGCCGTGGGCACAGCGGTGGAACGCGGCGTGGCCTTACCGTCGCCACCTTCGGCCGGTGTGCGCACGCAGACCGGCTCCGGCCAGATGATGTGCGGAGTCGAGCTGGGGCCGAACCGCGGCTCGGCTCCCTTGGCCTTGGCCTGCAGCGCCTTGTACACCTTGGGCGGGCTCATCGGCACTTCGTCGACCCTGACCCCGACCGCATCGTAGATCGCGTTGGCCACGGCGGGCATGATCGGCAGCAACGGGCCCTGCCCCGCTTCCTTTGCCCCAAACGGGACCGTTGGCATCAGGTCCCTCGACCAGATAAGTGATCACGTCGGGCATTTCCCAGGTCGTGGGACTCTTGTATTCCAGCATCGAGGGGAACTTGTGCACCACATTGCGGTTCTCGCGGTACACCATCTCCTCCATCAGCGCCTCACCCAGACCCATGTAAACGCTGCCCTCGACCTGGCCCATGACCAGCACCGGGTTGATGCTGCGGCCGATGTCGTGCGCAATCCAGATAGTAGGAACCCGCACGATACCGGTCTCGGGATCCACTTCGACTTCGGCGACAGCAGCCGAATAGCTGTACGCCGCGGACGGGCCGACACCGGCGCCACGGTATTTCCCGGGCGGCTTGGGTGGTGCGTAACTCCCGACCGAACCGATCGTCCCGAAGCGGGACTCCGCCACGACCACCGCCTCGGCGAAGCTCAGGCCCGGTTCGGGATTCTCAACGTCAAAGACCCTGCCTTTGACGAACACGATGCGCTCAGGACTCGCGTTCGAGCTTCGCCGCGACCGCCTCCGCGATTTGCGCACGCGCTCGCTCGGCCGCTTGAATCGCCGCTTGGCCCGTCATCAGCGTGACTCGCGACGAATAGCTGCCGAGGTCGACCGGGGTGAGATCGGTATCGGCGGTGACGACGGCGATGTCGGCCGGTTCAATGCCCAGGATCTCCGCGACGATCAATGCGAGGACGGTATCTGAGCCCTGACCGATTTCGGTGGACCCGCAGAAGACCGTCACCCCGCCGCCTCGATCGCATTTGATCTGCACCCCGGAATGGGGCATCTCGTTCCAGTAGATCGCCACACCGGCGCCCGTGATGTAGGAGGAACAGGCCAGCCCGATGCCGCGGCCATAGGGCAGCTTGCCGTAACGCTCCTTCCACCGTGAGCCGGCGACGACTTTCTCGATACACTCGCCCAGCCCGATCGTACCGACACGGAGCCAGTTCGCGGTGATCGTGTTCGGCTTCACCAGGTGTTTGAGCCGCATCTCCGCGGGGTCGAGCTTCAACTCCTCCGCGATCTTGTCGAGCTGAACCTCCAGCGCGAAACGCGGCTGCGGAGTGCCGTGACCCCGCTTGGGACCGCAGGGAGGCTTGTTGGTGAACGCCCGGGCGCCTTTGAACCGGTAGGACGGGATTTCGTAGGTGACGGTCTGCAAGGCGCCGGTGTAGTACGTACTCGCGACGCCATAGGAGCCGTAGGCACCACCATCCAGATACGATTCGAAATCCATCGCGGTGATGGCGCCTTGCTTCGTCACTCCGGTCCGGATCTTCATGAGGACCGGATGCCGTCCCCGATGACAGTAGAACACCTCTTCCCGCGTGAGGCAGATCTTGACCGGGCGCCCGGTCATCATGGTCAGCTTCGCGACCACGATCTCGTGATTGAAGGGATCGCTCTTCCCGCCGAACCCTCCGCCGTTCGGTGTCGCGATCACGCGTATCCGGCTGGGCGGCAACTCCAGAACTTTTGCCAGCGCCCGATGCACGTAGTGCGGACACTGGGTCGAGCTCCAGACGGTGACCTTCCCGCGGCCGAGAACTCCGCCACGGCGGCGTGCTGCTCCATCGGGAGGTGAGTGTTGCCTTCGTAGAAGAAGAGGTCCTCCCGGATCAGGTCGGCCGCCGCGAAGCCGCCTTCCAGGTCGCCAAACTCGAGGTTGACCTGCTTGTGCAGGTTGCCGCTGTCCGCATAATCGTGGAGCTGGGGGCCGGAGTTGTTACGGCGTCATCCACCGAGCCAATGGTGGTCAGCGGCTCGTAGGTGACGTCGATCAGCCGGCAGGCTTCCGCGGCAATGTCTTCGTCCCGCGCCGCGACCGCTGCGACCGGATCACCGATAAAGCGGACGACATCGGGACAGAGGGCGTGCTCGTCCTGGCTGACCGGAAGCACTCCGAACGGAATGGGAAAATCGGCGCCGGTAACCACGGCGTGGACACCGGGCAGGGCCGCGGCGCGGGAGGTATCGATCCGCACGATGCGCGCATGCGGATGAGGACTCCGCAGCAGCTTGCACCAGAGCATCCGGGGAAGGATCAGATCATCGGCGAAGCGGGTCTGGCCCGTCACCTTGGCCACGCCATCAATCCGCGGCCGCGGTGTGCCTACGACCTGGAAGTCGCGGGTCCTTGCCGTCCTTCCGATCAGTGGCCATAGAGACTCGCGCGCGCCGGTTCCGGCGGCTTCGCCGCGCATGCGGGCAGCCGCCAGCTCCACCGCCTCGTAGATCTTCACGTATCCGGTGCAGCGGCAGAGATTGCCGCCCAGCGCAGAAACGATCTCCGGCCGAGCCGGGGCCGGGTTCTCCTCGAGGAGTGCCTTCGCGGTCAGCAGAATCCCCGGAGTGCAGTAACCACACTGCGCCGCACCCAACTCGGCGAACGCCTGCTGCAACGGATGAAGCTCCGCGCCTGCCGCAAGACCTTCCACCGTGGTGACCGACCGATTCTCGCAGGCCACTCCCAGCTCGAGGCAGGAGAGGATGGGAACGCCGTCGACTAAGACGGTGCAGGTGCCGCATTCGCCGAGCTCGCATCCGTGCTTGGTGCCGGTGAGTTGTAAGTCTTCGCGAAGCACTTCAAGGAGAGTCTTCTGAGGGGCGATGAGACATTCAACCCGCTCTCCGTTCACCTCGAGGGAGAGTGGAGATTTTGGTAAAGATGGGGTAAGCGTCACCAACGGATTTCCCATCGAGCCTCGCTGTCTGGCCTCCTCGTCCGCCTCGTCCGCCCTGTCCCGCCCTGTCCGCCCCAACCGCCATGCCGCCCGAATTACAACGGCTTCAATTTCGCCAGCACTTCCGCCACCACTCCCGCAGGAACCCTGCACGCCAGCTCCGCCTGTCGAGCTTCCCAATCGGCGCTTCGCAGGTGATCGGCCAGGACCACGCCCCGAACCGGCAGGTCGTCGGGCAAGGCGACCTCGAAGGGATAGCCCTTCGCCGACGGGGCGATGGCGCACATGAGAGCCAGTCGCGCCCTGCTGTTATAGTGCGCGGGCGAGACTACGAGCGCGGCGCGCCGTGCGACCTTCTGCCCGTCGTTTTCAGGCTCGACCGTCACCCACACTACATCGCCTCGGTCCGGCGTCACACGACCTCGCGTCCGACCGGCTTGCCCCAGTCGGTTTCACCGTGACGGTTCTCTGGCGTGATCTGATCGGCCAACTCCTCGAGCCCATACTCCCGGCCCAGGGAGTCAGGACGATGCGACCTCCGGAGACACTGATATCAACCTCAGACCCCTCGGCCAAGCCCGTTTCCAGGCTGAACGCCTTGGGGATTCTGATTCCCAAACTATTACCCCACTTCGAGATACGGCGCGCATCAGATGTGACCATGTTTGTATATACATTGAAGATACGGCCAATGAATGAGTCGGTCAAGTTGCACCGTGCGTTTTCTCGAACTGGACGCGATCCCGCCACCATTCTAGCTTCGATCCCCATGCGAGCTTCTGGTCGCCGCCGCTCGGCGCTCACCCTGCTGGTCGTGGTCCTCCTCGGGGGATCATCATGCCGGGTGTGGATGCCATACTGTTCCACGGACGCGGCGCCGGCACAACCTTCGAGCCCGCCTCGAAGCCACCAGTAGCGGTGAGCACGCAGTTCAGTGTCCCCAGGCCGACCAGCTTCGCAGCGGTCGCGCCCTCGCCGCGACTCCGCCTCAGACCAACACCGCGCCTCCGATTGGAATCGCGGTCGTCGTTCGCAACACTCCTCTCCTGCTCTCCACTCCGGTCCATACTCCGGTACTCCCTCGCGCACCGCCGTCGCTCCTCGGCTGATCAGCTCATTTCCTGATAACTGATTAACCAGTCCGGTCACGGCTTCTTTCGGCCGGATCTTGCTGTGGAGTTCTATGACAGACCGCTCACGTTGTGCGGTCCTGGTGCTTGTCCTCCTGCATGGCGAGGGGACGGACGGCAAATGCGCAGGTACCCGATTCCGCTCTCGGCGCAGTCCACGCGCTGAACGCGCGGCTCGACTCCCTGGAGGCGGGTACTTGTCCTACGGGACCGCCGGTTCAAATCCCAGCCCATCCTTCTGGTGCACCGGGAGCAGACAGTCTTGCATCAGCCCTCGACCGGCTGAGCCAGCGGGTCGAGAAGCTGGTAGCCCAGCGTTGCCTGGGAGCCGCGCCCGATACCACAACCGACGACCTCGCGGCGTTGCGGGCGGCCGCCGACTCCGCCGCAGGACGGCCGGTTTCGGCGCCGAAGGACACCACGGCCGCCGGCGGCACCGAGTTCATCGGGCGCCAGCGCAACGGCTCAGCCATGAATCCGGAAATCAGCGCCACGGGCGACATTCGGCTCATCGGGGAGGATGGCACCGAGCATTTCAAGGGCAGGCGCGGGAATTCGAGGTGGGGCTGCAGTCCACTCTCGATCCCTATTCAACGGCCAAGGTCTTCCTTGCCTTCGAAGAAGATCACGTCGAAGCGGAGGAAGGCTATCTCTACTGGACCGGCCTGCCCGGGCGGATCAGGGCGGACGTGGGACTCTTCCGGCAGCCGGTGGGCGATCTCAATCGCTGGCATCTCCACGCCCTTCCCGAATCGGAGTACCCGCTGGTCTATCGCCGGTACTTCGGCGACGACGGCTTGTCGGGTGTAGGACTCTCCCTCTACACCACGCTGCCCGTTTCGCTCGTCCACGGCACTCACGAGATCTGGGCGCAAGCCACTTCGGTCGAGAGCGATCCGATGTTCGGGACCGATCGTCACACCACGCTGCTCGGCCGGCTACAGAACTTCTGGCAGCTGAGCCGGAGCACCTACGGCCAGATCGGCTTCACCGCACTCGGGGGAGACAACTCCGACAGCGCGCTGACCAGCCGAGTGCTGGGCCTCGATGCCCGGCTGACCTGGCGTCCACCCAACGCCGGGACCCGGAAGGACCTCACCCTTAGAGCCGAAGGCTACCAGTTCCATTCCACCGAGGCGGGGCTCACTCAGACTCGTTACGGTGGCTTTGTCGACGCGGCGTTCCGGGTCAGCCAGCGCTGGATCCTCGGCGCCCGCTACGACTACGTCGAAACACCACGGGGCCCCGATACGAATGAGTGGGGAATAGCACCCGCCATTACCTGGTGGCAGAGTGAGTTCGTGTATCTCCGGCTGGAAGGGCAGCACCTCGACAACAGCGTCAACGGCACCGACAACCGGGTTCTGCTCCAGGCGGTGTTCGCCATGGGCCCCCACAAGCATGAGACCTACTGATATGATTCTCGCCCTTCTCGCCATCGCTTCCGGCATCTTCGCCGAGCCGCCTGGTCATTATTTCCTGCCGAGCCGCCGAGCCGCCGAGCCGCGGAGCCGCCGGGCCGTCCTGCCGCCGAGCCGCTCAAGATCGTCACCAGCCTCACGACCTACGGCGCCATCGCGCGGGAGATCGCCGGGGACCGCGGGACCGTGACTTCCATCGCCCAGGAGACGAAGACCCCCACTTCGTGCAGCCCAAGCCGAGCTTCGTCGCGGTGCTGCGCGACGCGGACCTCTTCGTGACCACCGGACTCGACCTCGAGCTCTGGGTGCCTGCGCTCCTCGACCGGGCCAACAACCGAAAGGTGTCCGAGGGTGGGCCGGGGTACGTCACGGCCTACACCGGCATCACGCTGCTCGAGGTCCCGACCAGTTTGAATCGGGCGCAGGGTGACATTCACGCCGACGGCAATCCCCACATTCACACCGATCCGCTGAATGCGATCATCATCGCGCGGAACATCCTCACCGGCTTGACCCGGGTCTCGCCGGGCGATGCCAGCTACTTCACCGATCGGGAGAAGGATTTCGAGAAGCGGATTCTCGAGGCCACCATGGGGCAGGAGCTGGTCGGCATCCTCACTCCCGCCACCGCGTTCGACCTGCTCAAGACCGACAAGCTGTTCGACTTCATCGGTCGCACGAAATACCAGGGCAAGCCGCTCTCCGATCATCTGGGCGGATGGCTCAAGCAGGGTGAGGTATTCCGGGGCCGGGAAATGGCGTGCTACCACAAGGAGTGGGCCTATTTCAGTAGCCGCTTCAAAGTCACTTGCGTCACATTCATCGAAGCCAAGCCGGGAATCCCGCCCACCCCGAAGCACGTCGAGGAGGTCATCGCGCTCATGAAGGAGCGGAAGATTCCGGTCTTGTTCGCCTCGAACTACTTCAACCGTTCGCAGATCCAGGAAGTGGCGGACAAGACCGGGGCCAAAGCCGTGATCGTGCCGGAGAACACCCACGGAGAGCCGGGCATAGAGACCTACTTTGATCTCATGAACGCCTGGGTTTCCCGCCTTGCTCAAGCCTACAACGGAGGGTCTGATGCTCGACCAGTTGTCGCACAGCCTCTGGCTGGCGCCGCTCATCGCCTGCATGGTGATCGTGGCGATCCACTCGTATCTCGGCCTTCACGTGATCGCGCGTGAGGTGATCTTCGTGGACCTCTCGCTGGCGCAAATGGCAGCGCTGGGATCCACCATCGCCATCTTCGCCGGCGCCGATCCCGATTCGACCCGGAGTTTCGCCTACGCCCTCGGCTTTACCACACTGGGGGCCGCGCTGTTCGCCCTGACCCGAACCGGCAATCACGGTCGGGTGCCTCAGGAAGCGATCATCGGCATTGTCTTCGTCGTTGCCTCCGCGGCCGGGATTCTCGTCGCGGACCGGTCACCACGGGGCGGCGAGGCAATCAAAGACATCCTGGTGGGGAGCCTGCTCTGGGTGGGCTGGCCGGCGATCGGCCGACTTGCGGTGGTCTATCTCCTGGTCGGGCTCTTTCACTGGGTCCTGCGGCATCGATTCCTCACCATCTCCTTCGAGCCTGAAGTGGCCGATCGCCAAGGGCTGGAACCTGAAGCTGTGGGATTTCCTGTTCTATCTCTCGTTTGGCCTGGTGATCACCTTCTCGGTGCCCATCGTCGGAGTGCTGCTGGTCTTCTCCTTCCTGGTCGTCCCGGCGGCGATCGCATTTCAGTTTGCCCACAGCAGAGGGGCTCTGGCGATTCTCTCCTGGCTTGCTGGGCGTGATCTCGTCGGCGGGCGGGCTCTGGCTCTCGTTCCGCTATGATCCTGCCTACTGGACCAGTGGTGGTCTGTGTGTTTGGTCTCCTGCTCCTGCTCGCCTACGCGGCTCGAAAGGTCATGGGGGTCGAGAGTAAGAGAGCGGTTCCAGCGTGAGTTCGTGATGCGTCGGCTGATAGCTCGGCTTCAGACACTGATCGCCGCCATTCTTCTGGTGGCGGGCGGTGCCTTGCCGACCTACGACGCGATTTGCTATCACGGCGCTCGCGTCCCGGATCGTGGACCAGTCCGGATCGAGGCGGCGAGCGGCGGCACTGCTCACCTGCTGACATGTGCCCTAGGGCGCCAGTTCCAGCGCTCGCGGGGACTACTATCGCAATCCCCACCAACGCGGTGGCTTCCTCGGGCGGCGCCGGTCGCGCCGCTTCCCCTGCCGCCGTCCCTCCAGCGGCACCGGCTCTCACCCTTCAGCGGTCCCGCGCCCCTCCAGTCCGCATCGCCTGATCTCCTGGTGATCAGCTGATATCGCCGCTTTCCGGTCCTGCCGGAGAGACGGCCTTCTTGGACATGGGAGGGTATCATGCATTGGTTTTTCCTTGCGGCCACTGTGCTGTCCGCGGGCGACGGCCCCGCCGTCTCCGCACCCACGCCAGTCGCGCCGCACAGTCTCATGGGACGGGTTACGACCAGATCCGGTCAGCCGGTCCCCGATGCCCGGGTGCTGGTGGTTGAGCTTCGTCATTCGGTCCAGACCGATCCGGACGGGCGGTACAAGATTCCGAACTTGAATCCCGGCAGCTATACCGTCTCCTTCTCGCAGATCGGCTATGCCCCGGAAACCCGCCGAATCACTCTGGGCGACAGCGACCTGACGCTCGATGTTACGCTCAAAGAGTCGCTGGTTGAGCTGCCGCCGATTCAGGTTACTGCCACGCCCACTGCAACCGAACCACTCACCTCGCCGCAGCCCACCGCGGTGGTCGAAGGACAGGACCTGCAAAACGCGCAGTCCGCCAGCCTGGGTGAAACGCTCAATCGAGTGGCTGGTGTCCACAGTCTCAGCACCGGAGTCGGGATCGGTAAGCCGGTGATACGAGGACTGACCTCGAACCGGGTACTCATCCTCGACGACGGCCAGCGACTGGAGACCCAGCAATGGGGTGATGAACATGGCCCCAATCTGGAGACCGAAGGAGCCGAGCGAATTGAGGTGATCCGGGGACCGGCCAGCGTTCTGTACGGTTCCGACGCCCTTGGCGGTCGTCGTGAACGTCATTCAGCCTCCTCTTCCTGTTGCCACCGAGGGACACGGCCCGGTCGAGGCGCAATTCAGCGCCTCATATGGGACCAACAACCGGCAACCCAATGGCGCGCTGAGCATCGCCGGGGCCAGAGGCGGCTTCGCGTTCCGCGGAACCGCGAGCGGTCGGACGAGCGACGACCTCAACACTCCGGACTACGCATTGTGGAACAGCGGCAACGAAGCCGTCGGGGGAAGTGGGACGTTGGGATATCGCGGGTCGTGGGGCTCGATCGCTGGAACGCTCTCGCAGCGCAATGAGAAGATCGAGCTGACCGATGAAGATCCGACTGCGACCCCTCTGCAGCGGATCGCCACGACTCGAGGACGGCTGAATCTCACGCTTCCGGTGGCCGCGTCTCGGCTCGAGCTGGTAGCGGGCTACGAGCGGAACCGCCGCCGGGAATTTGAAGACAAGTTCACATCCGATGTAGCCCTCGGCCTGCTGTCACAGAACTACACCATGGATGCCCGGTTCTATCACGCGCCACTGGGCGCGGTGCACGGCATCCTCGGCATCTCCGGCGGACATCTCGACTTCGACAAGTTCGGTGAGGAGACCCTGATCCCCAACAATCGGACCAACACCATCGGGGTCTACGGATTTGAGCAGGCCACGGTGGGCCGCTGGGATCTCTCGGTTGGCCTTCGGTACGACTACCGCCACCTCGACGTGGATGAGGACACCGTGATAGCAGTGACCGCTCAGACCAGGCATTGGAATGCGGTGACGGGAAACTTGGGCGCACTATATCGGCTGGCCGACCCGGTGGCCCTCGTGCTGAACGTAGGACGCGGGTTTCGCGCCCCGTCGAGTTTCGATCTGTTCTCCAACGGAGTGCACGAGGGAACCGTGGCCTTCGAGCGTGGAAACCCGAATCTCAACACGGAAAAGTCGCTCAATACCGATCTCGCCCTGCGGGTGCAGACCGCCAATGTGGCGTCTCGAGGTGGGCGGGTTTCTGAATCTGATTCAGGACTACATCTATAGCGTCCCCACTGGAACTACCGATCCCGCGTCGGGCTTTCAGATCTATGACGTGACCCAGGGCGATGCGCGACTCACCGGGGTCGAGGCGGCGGCGCAGTATCACCCGACCGCATGGCTGCACCTGCAGGGAACCGCCGACTACGTCTACGGGAAGAACACCTCCACCGGCAATCCTCTGCCGGCCATGCCACCATTCCGCGCCACCTACAGCGTGCGGCTCGAGAGCCGGCGGCAGGGTTTCCTGCATGTCCCCTATCTGTCGGTCGGCGGCGAAAGTAACGCGCAGCAATCACGGCAGGATCCCGCGGAAGCCGCGTTCTACAGCCAAGCCTTCGGCGGCCAAGGCTACCAATCGGAAGCCTACACTTTGATCAATGCGGGGACGGGATTCGGTCTCGCTGCTGGTGCGAACGATGTGCATTTCGATTTCACGGTACGCAACGTCTTCGACAAGGCTTACGCCGACTATTTGAGTCGCATCAAGACCAATGCGCTGAATCCGGGCATGGGCCGGAGCTTTGTCATGCAGGTGAGTACCGCGTTCTGACGGATGAGGCGGGGCACTGCTGTGCCCCGCCCTATTCCACTAAATTCACCCCTCACACTTTTCGTACAGGAGATTGCCCGTGTCGGTTCGTTCTGCTCTTCTGGCTTCACTCGCTGCGGCCTCGCTCGTTTCCGTTGCTGCCGCGATGCACACTCACCTGGTCAAAGCCGAGCCCGCCGTGGATGGCACGATAACGGAGGCCCCCAAGCAGGTTCGCCTCTGGTTCAACGAGCGGCCCGAGGTGGCGCTTTCCTCCGCCGCGCTCCTCTCCAGCGATAGCGCACCGGTTGCCCGGATCACTCTGGGAAGACGGACGATTCCTTGAGTGTCGCGGGTTCGATCCCGGTGAGCCTCGCCCCCGGCGGATACATCGTGGTCTGGAAGACGGGTTCGGCAGATGGTCACCCGGTACGCGGGTCCTACAAGTTCACTTACTCCGCTCCAACCGGCGCCAGTAATTGACGTGGACCATCAGGTCGCCGCTCTTCCGCTCGACCTCTACGCCCTGGCCCGCTGGATCGCGTACGCCGCGACCCTGGTCACGATCGGTGGCGGCGTCTGTGCCTGGCTGCTCGGGAGAATCCCCGAACCCGAATGGCAGGACTAACTCTAGCCCTCGACGCAGCCCGCGAGACAACCTGGCGGCTGGCACTTGCGGCGCCGATCGTTCTGATCGGCGCCGATTTGCTGCGGCTCTACGGGCAGGCGCGGGCTTTCCTCGAACCTGGCCGAGCCCATCACGTCCGACGGAGTCCATGCCATCGTCGCCGGTACCACGTGGGGGCGAGGCTGGATCGTTCAAATCTCCGCCGCGATCGCGGCCGCCATCCTCTCGCCGCGGCTCGCTGGCGAAGTAATCAGAACGGACCCAAAGTCCCGGCGGAAGCCGTTGTGGCGGCGTTGCTGGTGGCGTTCGCCTCGCCGCTCACTGGACACGCGATGGAAAACCCATGGGGTCGGGTCGCCGGAGTGTCCGCTTCACGGGCTGCATCTTCTCGGCGCCGGAGTCTGGCTCGGCACTCTGTTTGTGCTCTTCATCGCGGGTTTCGTGGCGTGCGTGAGGGTGGCGCCTTTGAGGGCACCGCACTGCTCGCCCGCCTGGTCCGTGCATTCTCGCCCTTCGCCCTGAGTGGCGCCTCGGTGGTAGTGGGAGCCGGCGTACTGCTCGGGGTGGCCTACGTGGGAAGCCTCGAGGCACTCTGGGGTACTACGTATGGAAAGACGCTCTTGATCAAGATCGCGCTGCTCGCTGTCACCGCGGCGTTGGGCGCGTATCACTGGAAATCTCTCACGCCGCGGCTCGATTCCGTGCAAGGCGCTTCCGGCTTTCGCGGGTCCGCGGTCGTCGAGCTGACCCTGGCAGCCCTCCTGCTCGGCGCCACCGCAGTCCTCGTTGCTCTGCCGGCCCCCAAACTATGACTACCGCAACAGCCTTCCGTTCGGTCGCCTTGCTTCTCGCACTCCTGGCTTGCGACCAGAAACCTCAGACCTTCAACCCGTCGGGACTCGCGGGACCGTCGCTTAGCCAGGCGATTCCCAAGCCCGACTTCACCCTTACCGCGACCGATGGATCGCAGTTCAATTTCCGCCAGCAGACCGAGGGCAAGATCGCCCTGCTCTTCTTCGGTTATACCCATTGCCCGGATGTCTGTCCGGTTCACCTCGCGAACATCGCCGCGGCACTCCAGACCCTCGGTCCCGAGGTCCAACGGAAGGTGGAAGTCGTATTCGTCACCACCGATCCCGACCGCGACACGCCGGAAGTCATCCGCGCCTGGCTCGACAAGTTCGACCCGAAATTCGTCGGTCTCCGGGGCACTCTGGACGAGGTGAACGCAATCCAGCGGGGACTCAAACTGGGTGAAGCGTCGCGGGAGCCGCAGCTGGCGCCGGGGACACGGGCTACAGCGTTGGCCACGCCGCGATCGTGCTGGCCTTCACGCCCGATGACTCGGCGCACGTGGTCTATCCCTTCGGGGTGCGCCAGTCCGACTGGGCGAAGGACCTGGAGCTCCTGGCCAAAATGACGGGACCCACGTGATTCGACGCCTGCTCGCCGGCGGTGCTCCTCCTCTGTTGCGGCTGCGGCAAGCCGGCACCGCCGACCCTCAATGCCGAGTTCGGCAACATCCGCATCACTGGCGGGTTCGCGTATTCCCCGATCACCCAGGAATCCGGTGCGGCCTACTTCACGATCCGCAACACCAGCGACAAACCGGATACACTCGTGTCGGCCCAGTCGCCGATCGCAAAGTCGGCGATGATTCACGGAACGATGCAGTCCGGAAGGCGCCGCCGGGATGGCGAGGATCGAGCGGCTTCCCATCCCCTCCCGGTGAAGAGGTGAGCCCTCAAGCCTGGCGGGACCCATCTGATGCTCGAACAGCTCAGCCGACTTCCCAAGCCCGGTGAGCGGATGCCCGTCGTTCTCATCTTCAGTCGAGCGGGCACGATCACCCTGGAACTTCCGGTCAGGGCCTACAACGAATGACATGGTGGTGCTCGGCTACCGGCCAGCCTTGGACCTGGGCCTGGAAGGCCTATCCCGGGGTGTGGCTGTTCGTTGCTCTGCTGGCGATCCTCTACGTTCGAGCTGTACGCCGAGGCGCCGAGCCGCGACCGAGCGACCTTCAGGAGCGCGATAGCGCGACTCGGGAGCGAGGGAGTCCTTCAGGGCCGAGCCGCCGAGCCGCCCTTTATTACTTCGCCGGCCTCCTCACCGTCTGGCTCGCGCTCGACTGGCCGATCGGGCCGCTGGGCACCGGCTACCTGATCAGCTTCCACACCGTCAGCTACATCCTCCTGAGCCTCATTGCCCCGCCTCTCCTTCCTGGCGGGCATCCCCGCCGAGGTGATGCTGCGTGCCGCTCAGGCGTCTCGGGCGGGCCGGCTGCTCAGAATCCTGGCCCAGCCGCTTATCGCGCTTGCGCTGTTCAATGCGATCCTGATCGGCACCCACATTCCGGATGTAGTCGATGGGCTGATGAGGTCCCAACTCGGCGCCTTCACCATCGACCTGGCGTGGTTCCTCGGCGGGATCGTCCTCTGGTGGGCGATCATGGCTCCCCGCCGGTTGTGCCGCCTGAATCGCCCTATGAAGATGGGATACCTCTTCGCGGCGACACTTCCACCGATTCTCCCGGCGGCCTTCCTCACCTTCGCCGATTACCCGCTCTACGCGGTGTACGAGCTCGCCCGCGGGCACTCGATCTCCCCGCTCACTCCGATCAGCAGATCGCGGGTCTCACCATGAAGATCATCGGCGACCTTCCCCTCTGGTTCGCGTTCGGGGTGATCTTCTTCCGCTGGGCTCGCGAGTCGGGCGGCTCCAATCCGGTGCATCCCAGCGTGGCCCAGCGGAGCGCTACCGGTAGCGCCGTTTGAAGCTTCATCTGGTGCGGCACGGCCCCGCCCTCGACGCCGACGGGCGAGCGATGGGCCACACCGACGCTCCATTGTCTCCCGAAGGGATCGAGCAGGTCGCGCGACTGGTCGCGGCATGGCCGAGAGCTCCGAGCCGCATCTGGTCGAGTGATCTCCGTCGCGCGCGGGAAACAGCCGAGCGGATTGGTCAGCGTTGGGATGTGGCGCCGGCAATCGATGCGCGGCTTCGCGAGATGAATTTCGGAGAGTGGGATGGGCGCTTCTGGAATGCGCTGGAGCGGGAGGATCCCGACCGCCTCAAACACTGGATGGAGAGCTGGGTAACCGAACGAGTCCCAGGCGGCGAGTCTTTCACCCTCTTATCGGAGCGGGTTCGCGACTGGTACGCCCGATGCCTCGCTGACCCGGCTGAGGAAATCGTCGTTGTTGCCCACGCCGGGAGCATTCGAGCACTGCTCTGCAATCTGCTGGAGGTTCCGCTCTCGAAGGCGTTCGAGTTCCCGGTCGATCGGTTGCGAATCTCTACCGTCGAAATCGCCGAATCCGGGGTCCGGCTGCTGGCCTTGAACGGTCCGGAGGTTCTCTAGGGAGCCGAGCTAGGCCAGCAGATCTGCGGGCCTTGCTCTGATGACTCGCAGCGCCGGCTCCAATGCGCCGACAACGGTCGCCACCGTAAGCAGCGCGGTGAATTGCAGCGACCAGCTTCCAGTCCCACACCGGCAGTCCTGGCACCAGGCCCGAGAGCATGTTCCAGAGGGACGGACCGAACCACATCCCGGTCCCGGCTCCGACCAGGCTGACCAGTACCGCTCGCACAACCACGTACCCAATCACGCTCCGGGCCTGGCGCGCCCACCGCCCGGCGCAATCCCAGCTCCGCGTGCAGCGACCGCACCCAGAGTCGCATCAAGGCAGAAGGTGCCGGTCAATGCGATGAGAGCGCGATCCATCCCTCGACCCCGAACCATCGGCCGAACCAGCGGAGCGGTCGGGCTTCGGCGGCGAGCAGCTCCGATTCCTCCTGGCTGGCGATGCTGCCGGGTGGGACTCCCAACTCGTCCTCAACCGCAGAGGCAATGACCCGAGGTTCCTCCGGGATTCACCGAGTCGCGAACCAGCACGTCGACCTGTGGAACGGGGTGCTGCAGGACACTGAGATAGACGGTGTACTCAGGTTGTAGCGCGGCTCCGAAACCTGCCGGCGCTGGATCGTCCACGATGCCGACCACGGTATACCATTCCGATCGCTTCAAACCCACCATCAACTGACGGCCAATCGCCTCGCCGCGCTGAAAATGGCGAGCCGCGAGGGCGCGGTTCACCACGGCCACCCGTGGTGCGTCCCAACGGTCCTCCGAACCGATGCTCCGACCGGCGACCATCTTCACGCCGAGGGCGCGGAAGGTGTCGGCGCTGACCATCTCGTGAGTCGCCAGGACCTGGTGCCACGGCACCATCAGGCGTGCCGAATGGGGCAAAGCCCGCAGTCGGTGGTGATCCCCGCCACCGTACCCAGACCGGCAATAGACCCCGGGCTGCTGAGACTGATCACGGGTGCTGGGAGTCGCTCGAGAGTCATTGAAGCAAGGCTTCGAGACGGGACGCCTGCTCGCCCGGTGATGCGCTCGGCACGGTGACCTGGTACACCGTCACCGTCGCGACGCTCCAAAGTCGCCGAGTGCAGCATGGTGCTCGCGTGTCTCGCCACGAGCGCGCCGGCGGTGAGGACGGTCAGGCTGATGCCGAGTTGGATCGCCGGCACCAACAGAGGCAGCGGATGCGCCTCTGCCTGAGTGAGACGGGTGCGCCGGGCGAACACCAGGGGAAGAATTCCGGCAAGCACCAGCACGGCGCTCACCAGGGAAAGGCTGAGCGGAATCATGGTCGGACCTCCGGGGCCCATCGGGCCGGGCCACTCGCGAGCTGCCAGACCGGCCGCAATTCCACCGGCCGCACCGCCGAGCACGAGCACAACCGCAGCGACCAGTCCAGCCTCGAGCAAGCGCGGACGCCAGAACGCCGCGCCGCGAGGCGCCGACCGAGCGCCGTACCGCGAGCTCCGGGCACGCTCCGCAGCGCGCGCGGCGGAGAGCGTAAGCATGGTGAGTGCGGCGGCGGCAAGGGCGGCAGCAGCCGTGCCCAGCAGAAGCCGGAACAACTGCGTGAGGCCGCCAGTTGTCCCGCCGCCGGTGTCCGGGCATCCGGGTTCCAGGGCATCCCGAGATCGGCTCCCCGCACGCTGGAGAACCGAGCCGTGTACTCTCGCCACCGGGAGTCCAGAGTGAGGTGCACCGGGAGCAGCGCGATCAGGATCACGATTCCGGTCGCGGCGAGTAACAGCGCTGTCCCCGATACATCCGGAGCGCCGAGAACGCGCGGAGCGACACCGATGCGGATCAGTCTTCCCTCTTCCATGCATCGAAGAACCGGTCACCGCCTCTCTGGGGCTCACGGAGTCACGAGGTCGCGCTGAACGTTTCTATTGAGCGGACGGCGGCGCAGGCTGCATCAGCAGCCGAGTCAGCTTCCAGTCTCTCCCGGCGTCTTCCGCCAGCGGCTACGTAGCGTCCCCGAAACAGATGCGGGAGGCTGGTCCTGGACCCTTGCCCCCGTCCTCGGTGTACATCGCTGCGATCGAATCCGATGCGACCGCTCTGATCCAGGCTGGTGTAGTGGTCCACAAGCCCGACGAGGGCCACAGCGGTTCGGTGACAACGCATCATGGTCCACTCCGTCGAATTCCAAGTCCATCCATCCGGGTCCGTCGGATCTCGGCGAGCGGCTCGCCGGCAAGCCGCTCAATCTCCGCCTTCCACCTGTCTGGCGGGATCTCCGGAAACAACCCCACCACCGCTTTCACGCCGAGTTCGATCGACCAGGTACTTGGTGAACGCCTGGCTGCAGGCGTAGTAGGTGGGTGCCACGGTCTGTCGATCCTCGGTGAACAGTGCCTCGAGCCGTCCCTGGCCGCCGATCTTTTCCAGAATCTCGCTGCGCCGGGGACTCTCCGCGAGACGGGCGGCGCAGGTACTGTCGACCCTTGTCCAATCCACCGATTTCGAACACATCGCCCTCGGGGAAACCCGGTCGTCCTGACGACTGATTGGGCGAGATAGTCAGGGAACCCCTCGTTGAGCCACTGCGGGAACCGCGCGGCCCGCTCGCTCCTCCAAGCTGTCGGCGTACTCGGTCAGCGTAAAATGATCCCTTGGGCGCCAGCAGTTCGTGCGCTGCCTCATGGGAGGAACGGCGCCTCACCCCGGCGGATCCGATTGGGCGAGGATGAAGACGGTGTCCGGCCGGTTGCGTGGGAGACGAAGCGGCCGGGACTGAAGAAGAACACGATCGGTCGGTTGCCGATCCGTTGCCAGCCGTACGGACCGCCTACCAGCGCCCTCAGATCGGTCAGACCCTTGTCGAGGGTATCGCCGAACGCGGCGAGCCAGCGTGGGTCCAGCGAATCGGTCGGTGCCCACATGATGAGTTGGGCATACTGCCGGGGCTGACCGTGCGCGGTCACGAACGCGACCCGATTGGAGTCCTCTCCCCACCAGTCGAGCGGGCTCGCGGTCGTATCCTGCGAGGCGAGCCCGGCAGGAGCAGCGACAAGGGCAAAGACGACGAAAGGCAGAGGGCGCATGGGGACGAAGACGACCTGAGGCAGCCTACACTCACCGGACCGCGTGGGGAAGCGACCGGTTGTTTCAATCAGAACGTCGACCGCTTCCACCCCGGCACGAAGAGGGGAGTGCTCGCCACCCGGCGGGCAGCTTCGAAGTGCGGCGCGACCAGGTCGGCGAGCTGTTGAGCCACGGCGAGGTCGGTGCGACCAGAATGCGGTCCCCGGAGACGTCATCGCCATGGCACCGAGGATCGTGCCCCCGACTCGAAGTGGCACCACCAGCACCGACAATGGCGGGGATTCCTGCGAGCTCAGCAGGTAAGGGATTTCCCCGTACCACTCTCGCCACTCCGGTCCCTTCGATGCGGTTCCTGCGGCAAGGTCCGCAAGTGGCGTGTAGCCTGACCCGGCTTCACCACGGCGACCCGGCCCTCGTTGGAAAGTCTCACCGCGAACTCGATCGCGTTGACCGGCAGCAGCTCCGATGCCGATTTGACGAAAGCGCCTGGTTGCTTCGCCCAGCAACGGAGTCGTAGCCAGTTCCTCGGCAATTCGGCTCAGATGCATCGGGAATGTGGCGCAACATGTCGAACTGTCCCCTCACAACCTGGAGCTGCCAGTCCATCACGAAGACATCGACCCGCGGTGCAATCAGCGCGCGCGATCGTGTCGAGCAGCATCAGGTCGCTCTCTTCGTAGAGTCCCGGCCCGGCGCCGCCGAGGAGCAAGTAGCCGACGGGCCTCTCGAGGACGCGCAGCTGCACCCCGATGAGAGAGCGGGCCTCCTTCTCCGTCCCCGTTACCTGAGCCAGCTGCGGCATCGGGCCTCGAGGATCGGTCGTGCCGTCCCGGACCAGCACCTGGCCGATCCCCGCGAAGAGACGGTGGGGATCAAAGCTCTCGTGCGAGAGACACCGAGGCCGGATCGGCCCAGAGCGGGCCATGACCGTGGAGACCGAGCCGAGTAGTGCTGATCCCCGGCGGGTTTCCGACGATCAGCTCGATACCGTCGTGCGGCAGCTGCTGGATGGCGGCGAAGGAGACCGCGAGCATGAAGTCCCGCGGCGTGCCGGCGCCGGACGTGGCCTCGGCCAGCGCGCGATACAGCGCGTTGAGCTCCTGGGCTTCGTGCTGCTCCGCGCTCGAGGGAACGGCTGAGGCCGCTGGTTTGGGCGTCTCGACGATGGAATCGCTCGAGGAATCGGACGGGATCGGCTCCTCGGCGGGTTCCGACGGATGACCAGCCCGGAGTAGCGCTGCCAGCATCGGTGCCATCGCTTCGGCCGCCGACTCGACCACCGCCGCTTCACGCATCCCGTACAGGTCGGGCCGGAATCCGGCGATCAGAATGAGGCCCACATCGTTGGGGCCATGCCGAATCGAGCGACAGATCACCGAGCCATAGTGCGCCGATTGGACTCGATCCTCGATGCGGGCCAGCTCATGCGGGTCGATGTATGGATTGGGATGCGGAACTCGCAGATCATCCGCGGCAAGTTCCTCCGGCGCGATCAGCGACGGCTCACCACTCGGCGAGTAGACCCAAAGAGCGAACAGGTCATGCGGCAGCTCGAACTGCAGCGCATCGGAAACGGCCTCGTACCAGGTCCGCAGCGCCTCCAGGTCAGGGACCCGGTTGCGACTGTGAAGGATCGGGAAAAGGAAGGCAAAGTCAGCCGAGTCCGGGGACATACAGCCCTAAAGTGCAGGACTTGTGCCCCCTGCCGCTATCCCTCGAATCATGAGGTTTGAGCGTGCCAATCTGCCCCAACACCCGGCCCCCACGGGCTCGGCGCAGGCGGTTCTTGCGTATGCACAAGACGATGGTGGGCTTGAAGTTATATCGTCAGCTACATGAGATACGAGTGGAAGGAACCCAGCTCCTGCCACCCTGGGCGGCGAGATCCGGGATTCCCCCTGGGGGTAGCAGTCGGGCGCATCCTGACTCTTCTGCGGGTAGAAGCCGTATTCTACCCCAGTCTCCCACAGCCAAACTTGAGGCCTCCATGATTCGCCGATTAACCGCGGCAGCCCTGGCCTTCATCACTCTGGCTCCCAGCCTGGGAAGGACTCAGGACAGCCTCGTTGGCCATTCGAGCCGGCCATTGGCTGGACAGTCCAGGCCGGCGAGTTGAAAGGGGCCGCGCTCATTCTCATCGAGGGCGATCGGATCCTTCGAGTCACCCCGGGAGGGATGGCGAGATACCCGCTGCAGCCCGGCTTGTCGATCTCTCGAAATTCACCGTGATGCCCGGGCTGATCGACGCGCATGTCCATCTCACCATCGGTACTCCCGACAGTACCGCGCGGGCGACGCTGCTGGCCGGGTTTACCACGGTGCAGGACCTTGGCGCGCTCAACCACGCCAACCTGGACCTGCGCAACGCCATTGAGAGGTGGAAAGGTGATCGGGCCCCGCATTCGATCGGCTGGATCCTGGATCGGAGTGCGGGGAGGAATCTGTGATTTCGACGGCCGGGGGTCCGGGAGAGAGCGAGTTCGCCGCACGCGCTCGGGAGGACATCGCGAACGGAGCGGACTTGATCAAGGTATGCGTCACCGGCTGGCCGGGGGACGCTTACCGGTATCCCGATTCAGTCAGATCACGGAATCCGGAACTCGCCGCCGTCGTGAAGGAGGCTCGAGCAGCGAGCAAGAAGGTGGTCGCCCATGCCATCGGCCGGCGCGGAGCATCAATGGCCGTCGCCGCCGGCGTGGATGCGCTCGTCCACTCGGCGTTTGTCGACAGCGCTACTCTGGCCCTGATGAAGCAACGCGGGATCTACCTGATTCCCACCCTCACCTCATTTCAGGGCGACAAACCCCGCTCATTGCTCTTCAGAAACACATGCGGAAGTGTTCTGGCGAGCGGAATTCCCATCGCGATGGGGACCGACGCGGGAGTGACTCCCCACGGTCAGAACGCGGCCGAGCTGCAGGCGATGGTCGAGGCAGGAATGTCGCCGCTCGCCGCCGTCCGATCCGCGACGATCGATGCGGCGACACTGCTGGGGATTTCGGAGAAAGCCGGGACGCTAACGCCTGGAAAATTCGCGGACCTGATCGCCGTGGCCGGGAATCCGCTGGAAGATGCGCGCCTGATGCAGCACGTCGTCTTCGTCATCAAGGCAGGCCGGATCTACCTCACGCCTTAGCCTCCTCGGCGCGCTGATCCCGGAACTGGAGTGCTGCCTGGTACTCGCTGGTGAGCCGTGCCATCATCTCCTCTCTCATCCCGTAGAGGCGCTTGGGAGGTCGAGGCGCGTGGCGGGCGAGGGCATAGCTGGTGAGGAGAGGCAGCGAGACCGAATTATCGAGATAGCACACGACCGTCCCCGGGAGCATCGTCGGATCGATCTTGCCCCAACTGACTGCCTCGGCCGGGGTGGCGCCCGACAGGCCTCCGGTGTCGGGTCGGGCGTCGGTCAGCTGCAGGAAGAAGTCATGCCCCTTCTCGTCGATCCCCAGCACTTCCTGGATCTGCGGCTCGGTCTGCAGCAGGAAGTTCTTGGGACTCCCGCCGCCAACGATGAGCGCTCCGCTCTTCCCGCCGGTGCGTTTGGCGTCGGAGCACGATCGCCGCCGTCTCGTTCACGTCGGCGCTGACATCGAACCTCAGGTGGCTGCCCGCCAGGGCCTGCTCGGCGACATTCATCCCGATCGAGCTGTCACCCGGAGAGCTGGTGTAGATCGGCACCTCCAGCGCGTGAGCTGTCGCCAGCACCGAACGCCGCTGGAGGCCCAGCGCCTTCTCCCGCTCCCGCAGGTAGCCACCGAGCAGGTAGTGATACTCCGCCGTGCTCATCGGCCGCTGGAACTCCGCCCGCGCCGACACCTCCCGCACGAATGCGTCGGTCGAGAGGAGAACCGAGTAGTCGAAGAAGATGTCATAGATCCGCACGACACCCTTTGTCGCGCAGTTCCACGTCGTCGGCGTGCGGGCTCCCCTGGTGCATCGCCAGGCCCAGCGCGAAAGTGGGCATCGTGATAGAGATTCGCCCCGGTGGAAATGATCCAGTCCACGAAGCCGGCTTCCATCAGCGGAATCAGGCTGCTCATGCCGAGACCCGCCGGTGTCATCGCACCGGTGAGGCTCATGGCCCACCGTTACTTCCGGCTCGAGCATGCGCTGGGTGAAGAGCAGGCATCCTTCGCGAAGCCGGCCCGCGTTGTAGGCGAAGAAGGCGTTGTCGATCAGGTCGGCCGCGGATTCATGACCCGTGATTCCGGTCGGATTGATCCTGCGGCCACGCAGGTACTGGGCGCTGGGGCGTGTCATCGATCATCCCACACGATTGGTCGTACCGTTCGCTTTCGCCGCGGCGATGATGCGTACCACCTCGCGCGGATCGTCGGTGACATGGAACAGGTCGAGATCGGCCTGATCGATCTTGCCCTGCGCCGCCATCGTGGACTTGAGCCACGCCACGAGACCCTCCCAATAGGCGGAGCCGAACAACACCACCGGAAAACTGCTCACTTTGCCGGTTTGGATCAGGGTCAAGGCCTCGAACAGCTCGTCGAGGGTCCCGAACCCGCCGGGGAACACCAGGAAAGCCATCGAGTACTTCGCAAACATCATCTTCCGCACGAAGAAGAACCGGAAGTACATGCTGCGCCGGACGTATTGGTTGGTTCCCTGCTCGTGCGGCAGCTCGATGTTGCACCCGATCGAGAGCCCATCTCCCTCGACGGCTCCCTTATTTGCCGCTTCCATCGAGACCCGGCCCGCCGCCCGTGATGATGGGGAAGCCGGCCTCGGCCAGGAGCCGTGAGGTTTCCACCGCCGCCGCATAGTGCGGATCGCCGACCGGAGTCCGGGCTGACCCGAAGATCGCTACCGCGTCCTGAACATCGCCGAGTTTCTCGAACCCCTCGACGAACTCGCCCATGATCCGCAACACTCGCCAGGGATCTGTCTTCCGCAGAGCGTCAGGGGCGCTCCTGGAGCTGGGCGCTTTCAGGATCTCCTCGTCGGCGGTGGGCCCGCGAGGTCGGTCGCGGTGCAGTAGACGAGGATCTAGTGGCTTTACTCACGGGGCAGGCACTCGAGCAGGGCCCGGTGATCGTCGGGCGTGTTGTAGAAGTAGGGCGAAACCCGCAGGTGGCCCGGCCGGGAATCACGATGAATCCTTGCGCCGCGAGCCGGCGCACGTCCTCCTGGGGCGCCACCCGGGAAACATCACGATTGCACTCCGATCCGCGGCTCGAGCCGCCACGGGGATTCAAGCCACGGGCCTGGGCCTCGCCGATGAGATCCTCGGTCAACGCCTGAGTCACCTGCCGGATCGCCGGGAGACCGATTTCCCGTAGCACCTCGAGCCCGCCCAGCTGGGCGTACACCGCCGCCATGCCGGGTGTGCCCGTATCAGAATCCTCTCGCCCCGGGGCGCCGCTCGAAATGCCGGACATCGAAACGGAACGGGTCGGCGTCGGCGAACCACCCGGTCACTCGAGGCGTCAGTCGTGCGGCAAGATCGGTACGGACATACAGGAACGCGATGCCCGAACCACCGAGCAGCCACTTCGAGTCCGCCGGAGCAATAGAAGTCCACCTCCGCGGCATGTACGTCAACCGGCAGTTGGCCCGGCTCCCTGATACCCGTCGATCAGGACCAGCGCCCCCTGCGGTGAGCGATCTCCGCCAGCGCGCGGATGTCCTGAATGGCGCCACTGGTGAAAGAACACATGGCTGGTCGCCACCAGTGCCGTTCGGTCATCTATCGCCCGCTCCAGCAATTCGAGGGGGACATGAGGTGCCGTCGGGACTCTCCACGACGACTACCTCGACACCTTCCTGCTGCTTGGCAATCCACTGATAGGCGACCGTGGGGAAATCGAGACTGGTCACCACGACTCTGGGCCGGTCACGATAGTCGAGTGACTCCGCCACCACGCCGAGCGCCGACGAGAGGGAGGGATGAAGCGAGAGATCCTCCGCTCTCGCACCTACCACCCAGGCGTATTCGCCGCGGAGCACTTCCAGCGCCGGCAGCCATTGGTCGTACCAGGCCGAAGCGCCCGCGCTGGTCCCAGAGATCGAGGTACTGATTGACCCGCAAGCGGGAACGCTTCGAGAGGGCGCCCAGTGAACAGCTGTTGAGGTATTTCGCGTGGCCAGAATACCGGAAATTCGTCCCGGTATCGCAGCAGCGGCGTGCGCAGGGGCCGCGGCTACGGACATGGGCGGGGAATATATGTTCGGGCTCGGTGATTCGCCCGGCGCGATGTATCTTTGCGCCCATGGCGGCGCCGGATTCCTGGTGGTCCCTCTTCCCGCAGCTGGCCGGCCGTGCCGTGCTCAATCCGCGGATCGCATGGGACCTGCTGACGCTCACTTGGGCCTTCCGGCGCCGCCGCTGGTGGGCAATTCCGCCGTTCCTTCCTGTCCCCGATCGAACCTATCTCGAGTGGCGTATGCATACCGCCTACGGCGAGGAACGACGGGTTCCTCCCGCTGAAGACGTGATCAGGTTCGCCCGTTGGCGCCGCGAGATCCTGAAGCTGTGACGGTTCCGCCCCATGTGGTGATTGTGGGTGCGGGCTTTGCCGGGCTCTATGCCGCCAAAGGGCCTCGCTCGTGCTCCGGTCCGCATGACCGTGGTGGATCGGCACAACCACCACCTCTTCCAGCCGATGCTGTACCAGGTGGCGACTGCGGGACTCTCCGAGTCGGACATCGCCTCTCCCATCCGCTCGGTCCTCCGACGCCAGATCAACACTCAGGTCCTGCTGGCCGAGGTATCGGAAGTCCGGCCCGGCAAGCGTGGAAGTTGCGCTTGAGTGATGGTAGTATTCTCAACTACGACTATCTGATCCTTGCGGCCGGGGCCCGACACTCGTATTTCGGCCATGACGATTGGGAAATCCTGGCCCCCGGACTCAAGAGCCTGGAGGACGCCGACGAGATTCGCCGCCGGGTCCTCCTGGCGTTCGAACGAGGCGGAGCAGGAGCCGGATTCTGCCCGGCGGCATGCCCATCTCACCTTCGTCGTGATCGGCGGCGGAGCCACGGGCGTAGAAGTTGCCGGCGCTCTGGCTGAAATCGATCCTTTGCGCTGCGCCGGGACTTCCGCCGGATCGATCCACGAGAAGCGACTGTGATGCTGCTGGAGGGAGGGGCCGCGGATTCTGCCGAGCTACCCTCCGGAGCTGAGCCAGCGCGCCAAACAGCAGTTGCGGCGGCTCGGGGTCGAAGTGCGGGAGTCCATGCTGGTCACGGATGTCCGTCCCGGCTTCGTCTCCGCTGGCGGCTGGACCATCCCGACTGGCACCGTGGTGTGGGCCGCCGGCAATGTCGCGAGCCCGTTGCTGAAATCACTTGACGTACCACTCGATCGCCAGGGCCGAGTCCTGGTGGAACCCGACTGCACCGCTCCGGGTCATCCCGAAATCTTCGTGTTGGGTGACGCGGCGGCCTACGTTGACCAGGAGATCAAACTCTGCCCGCTATCTCTCCGGTTGCCATTCAGATGGGCCAGTACGCAGCCCGGGCCATCAGGGCGACATCGCCGGTCGGCCCAGAGTGCCCTTTTCCTACTGGGACAAGGGCCAGCTCGCCGTCATCGGCCGGGGACGCGCCGTAGCCGACCTGGGGCGTTTCAGGTTCGGCGGGTTCTTCGCGTGGCTCGTCTGGATTTTCGTCCACATCTTCTATCTGATCGGCTTCCGTAATCGTCTCATCGTTCTCTTCGAGTGGGCCTGGGCCTCACTTCACCTACTCGCGCGGCGCACGTCTGATCACCGGTGCCTGGGCACCAGCCTTCCAACTGCCTCCCTCACGACCGAGCGACCTGTGAACCGCACGACCCTGTTGTTGATGCGGATAGGCCCTTGCCTTGTCTTGCCTCGGCGGTACCCTCTCGGCCCAGACCAAGCCGTTTCAGCGCGCTCTGGTCCTGACCGGCGGCGGCTTCAAATTCATGTACGAGTTTGGGGTCTACGATGCGCTCGTGGATCGAGGCTGGAAACCCGACGTGATCATCACGACCTGCGGCGCCGCCGTCGTGGCCGCGGTGATTCACGGCGTGCCCGACCGGACCGAACGGCTGGCCGTCTTGCAGTCTCCCGCCATGCTCGAAGCGTTCCGCGCCTTCAAGCTCAAGCGCGGCGGATTTCGGGACATAGAACGACTGATCCGGAAGCTCTCGCGTTACCAGACCGGAAGGCAGACCAACAGCGATGTGGTGCCCGACATTTTTCCCTGACGCTCTTCGACGACGATTCCATTCCGCTTCCGTTCTGGCACAAGTCCTTCGCCGATCGCGCCCCCGATGCTCCCCATATCGTGGTGGTCGGCGCGACCGCTGCCTTCTCACCGGAGGACGTGGAGACCCCGCGGAAGGGACGCAAACTCTTTCAGGAGACGTATTTCACCGACCCCGAGGTTGCCAGACTGATCGAGGGCTTCAAGTCTCCGATCGGCCAGAACTACCCCAATAGCACGGTCTCGGTTGATACCAAGGTCTTCACCGATCTCTCTGTCGGCAATGCCGCCTCCATCTCGATCCGCGACCCCTTCCTGATGAAGCCGCTCCGCCACGGCGATCAGTATTTCACCGGGGGATCATCGACCTCTACCCACTCGAGCTCGCCCGGCATCTGGCGTCCGAGATCGTGATGACGTTCAATTCGGGTATGGTGGATTTCGAGCTACTCGCGATCGACGTGACGCTGGGCTACAACATGAACGACCGCCTGCGGACCATCACCGGTCGGAGCGTGGACCACTGGGTGGACGCGACCGGGATCAAGGCCAGGGATTTCAGCCTCGATCCCAAGCTGAAGCGCGGCTTCCCCAAGCTCTTTGAGCTGAAGGAGAATTACCCTCAAGATCAACTCCTCATCATGAAAGACAGCGAGGGCCGACCAAGCAGGGAGTCGTACGTCGTCACGGCCGAGATGGAGTTCATGCGGCGCGCTCTGGTCGCCTACGATCGCGGGTACGACCGCGGGATTGAAGCGATTGGAGAGGTCGCTCCGGGGAGTACAGCTCGAATCCGGCTATAAGGACAGCCGCAACTTCGAGGAGCCCCGCCGCGCGCAGCCCAGTGAGCCCGAAACCGCCCCACCTTTCACCGCTACCCGGGTCAAAGCCGAGGCAAATCGACTGGGATTCTCGGCTTGTGCCATCACTTCCCTGGACCCTTTGCCCCACCGAGAGGAGCTCGACCGATGGTTGGCGAGCGGCAAGGCGGGAACATGCGATACCTCCACCGGCAAGCCAGAAAGCGGAAGAATCCCCAGGCCGCCGACCCGTCAGCGCGGCGCGCCATAGTAGTTCTTGATAACTACTACTACGATGTCACCGAGGATACGGCTCGCCCCAAGGTCGCGAGATACGCACGCGGCCAGGACTACCACGCGGTAACCCTTAGGCGCCTTCACCTTCTGGCAGATTTTCTCCGCCACAATGGCGCGAAGACGGCTCGACCTTACACCGACTCCGGTCCGTTGGCGGAGCGCGAGCTGGCACAACGCGCCGGCTTGGGTTGGATCGGCAAAAACACGATGCTGATTCGTCCCGGCCAGGGCTCCTGGGTGTTTATCGGGACCGTCCTCACCGACCTCGACCTCGAGATCGACAAGCCTCTTGAGACTGACCACTGTGGATCTTGTACTCGATGCCTCGAAGCTTGTCCGACTCCAGGCGTTCGATGCACCCCGGGTGCTCGACGCGACACGCTGCATCTCATATCTCACAATCGAGCATCGCGGGCCGATCCCAGCCGAGCTGGTGGACCAGTTCGAGGGCTGGAGCTTTGGCTGCGATATCTGCAACGAGGTTTGTCCCTGGAATATCCGTTTCGCTTCAGAGTCCAGCGTGCCGGAGTTTCGCCCTCGCGGCGCGCCTGGCTGAGGCCGGCCCCGAGTTCTTTGAAGAGCTGGATGAGCCGGAGTTCGAGGCCCAGTTCGGTGATACGCCTCTGCAGCGCCCGGGGTTGGATCGCATGCGCCGCAACTGGCGCGCGGCCTGGACTTCTTTGAGACCTTGATCCGCGATGCCTCCGACTCTCTACAGCGTGGCCATTTTCGTTACCGACATCGAGCGAGCGAAGACGTTCTATCGAGACCACCTCGGACTCTCCCTCGTGAAGGAGGGGAGCTTCGGCGCCGAGTTCTGCGAGGGAGGCACGTCTGGGAGTTCATCCGGCGGTGCATCCCGATGCCCGGGCAATGGTGGGCCGTCACACCGGCGTGACCCTCAGGATCTCCGGCCTGCTGCCATATTGCGAGCGGTTGCATGAGCTCCGGAGTCAGCTTCGTGGCGGAACCGACCCGGCAATCGTTTGGGGTCATGGCGATGATCGCCGACCCGGATGGGAATGTGTTCGCGCTCTGGGATGAGACGGTGCCCGAGTAATGGAATCTCTGCTGACAACTCTGGTATCGATCTGGACCTGGACCGTCCTCGGGACCACCCTGCTCATCTGGCTCCCGATCCTGGCCCTGATGCGCCTCGTGCTGGCCCCGTTCGATCGAGGACACTTCTGGACCGGACTCTTCTTCCGTCAGGCCGCCGTGATCACCGCGACGCTGAACCCTTACTGGCGATTTCGGACTGCCGGCAACCGGCCAGCCGATCCCCGGCGTCACTTACGTCGTCGTTTCCAACCACGAATCGTTCGCCGACATCCTTCTCATTAGTCACCTTCCCTGGGAGATGAAGTGGCTCTCGAAGGTGGAGATCATGCGCATCCCGGTCATCGGCTGGGACATGTACTTGGCCGGCGACATTCCGGTGGAGCGGGGAACGGCGCGGAGTGCGGTGAAGGCGATGCACCGCTGCCAGGAAGTGCTCAAGGCGAAAGTGTCGGTGATCATCTTTCCGGAAGGGACTCGTTCGGCCAGCGGTGAGATGCTGCCCTTCAAAGACGGCGCCTTCCGCCTCGCCATCGACGCCGGGGTTCCCATCCTTCCGCTGGTAGTCTCGGGGACCAGCACCGCTCTGCGGAAGCACGACTGGCGAGTCGGACGGGTGAACGCTGTGGTGAAAGTTCTGGACCCGATTGAAACGACCGGCCTGACCCACAAGGATATCAGGCGGCTCCGGGACCGGGTCCGAGCCGTGATCGAGGCCGAACGGGGTGGGAAGTCCGACAAGGCTATCCCCGTCCCAGCTCGGCCGGAGACTTGACCCTGCCTACCGCGCCGACCAGCACCAGAAGCGTCAACAGGTAGGGCAGCATCAGGAAGAGCTGGTAGGGCAGATTCAGCAGGATCGATTGGAAGAGAAACTGCAACGCCATGGCCGCGCCGAAGAAGAACGCCGCGCCGGCCACCCTGCCAGGCCGCCACCCACCGAGCACCACGATGGCGACTGCCATGAACCCCCGACCCGCTGTCATCTTCTCCGCGAAGGTGCCCACCTGTGCCAGGACCAGGCTCGCTCCGCGATGCCGGCAAACACTCCGCCCAGAACCAGTGCCACGATACGGATCCGCTTGACCCGAACCCCTGCGGCCCTCGCGGCTTCCGGTCGATTCTCAAGCCGCCTGAGTGCCAGCCCCCACCGGGTTCGGAACAACGGGAACCAGAGCATGGGTACGGCAACATATCCCAGATAGGAAAGGACCGACTGTTCGAACAGTGCCGGACCGACCAGAGGATTCGATTGAGGACGGGAACCGGAATCACCGGAAAGGTCGGCAGGCTGAGCCCGACGCCGGTAGACCCGTATACCTGACGGTGAGACGGCTCCGGTTGCACCCACCGCGCCCAAGGTGATCGCGGTCCCGGTGATGATCTGGTTGGCCCCTGCGGTGACCGCGATGAGGCCCAAAGAGGAGCGAAACCGTGGCTCCGGTCGCGGCTGCTGCCACGGTCCCCGCCAGGGACCTCCGGCCGAGGAGCCGATCGCCGCGGCGAGGGCACCGGCGAGCATGGCCCCTTCGGTTCCCAGATTGATCACACCCGCCTCGCTCGGCCAGCGTCTCCCCCAGCGCGGCCAGCAGGGAGGTGGCGACCCGGACCGCGCTGGCAGGGAAGGAGACGAGGAGGTCGTAATCCATCTCTCAAAACCTTCCGTCGGTGCGCCGCCTTGCGAAGGCGTCGGACAACAGCACGACGATGATGATGACTGCTTCGATCAAGTACACCAGGACCGCCGGCACGCCGGCCTCGCGTTGCAGACCGCCGGCGCCCGCCTCGGCGAAGCGAAAAGCAAACCGCTCGCGATGATGCCCAGTGGATTCAGCCGAGCCAGCAAAGCCACGGCGATGCCGGTGAAGCCGTAACCCGGCGAGAGACTCTGGAACAGGGCGTAGGACACTCCCGAAACCTCAGCGCCTCCCGCAAGACCGGCAGATCCCACCCGAGGCAGCAGCGCCGTCGCAATGACCCGATCTGGTGTCGATCCGCCCCGTAATGCGCGCGGCGAGGCTCCAGCGCCAGTGGCCCGCAGAGTGAAACCCCACCAGGTGCGTCGGTAGAGCACCCAGAGACCAGGGCGAGACCGACGGCCAGCAGCGAAACCGAGGTGAAGCCGCGTACCGGGAATCAGGGGCAGGCGTGCACTCGCGGCGATCGGATCGCTTTGCGGGTAGATCCGCTTTGTCTCTTGCAGAGGACCCTGCACCATCCAGCTGACCAGCGCCTCGGCTACGAAGTTGAGCAGCAGAGTACTGATGACCTCGAGCACACCGAACCGCAGACGGAGGAAGGCGGGAACCGTGACCCACAGGACGCCCGCGCCAACCGACGCGAAGAGAAGGAACGCGATGGCCGACGGAGCCGGCCAGCCGTTCAGATGAAGCCCTGCCCGGGTGGCCGCGATCGCACCGGCGTAGAACTGGCCTTCCGCGCCGATGTTGAGCGCGCCCGCCCAGAAGCGAGGCCGACTCCGAGTCCGATGATGATCAGAGGGATCGAACGAGGGAAGGACTGCCGAGAAGAACCGAATCCCACGATCCGAATGCTCCCCGCCACATGGCACCAAGGGCGAGGATCGGATCATGGCACCGTCAGCAACAGTGTCAGGGTGAGAACCACAAAGCCGGCCGCGACCGCACTGAGCAGCGGGAAGGCCCGCTTCAGCTCTCACCCGGCACCTCGGCAAGCATCCGGGCCCGATCTCACTGACGAGAAAGGCCGGGCGGGAGGTCAATCAACCGCCCTCCCTTCACCACAAAGACCCGATCAGCCAGTTCGAGCACTTCATCCAGGTCGCTGGAATGGAAGAGCCACGGCGACTCCATGTGTTCGCCGCGTCCCTGAGCCGTGCGTGGACCTCGGCGGTGGCTTTGATGTCAGGCCCCTGGTGGGATTTTCTGCGACGAGCACAGCTGGATGACGCTCCAACGCGGCTGCGAGGACCACGCGTTGCTACGATTGCCCTCGCTCGAGCGCGGCGGCCGGAGTCTCCGGACCTGGTACCCGGATAGAGAACCCGGCGAGCGAGCTCGCCGCCGTGCGCCGCCCGACCGCTGGCCAGTCGAGCCAGGGCCCTGGATCCACGAGGCGGTCTTGCCTGACTCAGCGCCAGGTTTCGGCCAGGGCTGAACTCGCCGATCAGCGCTTCGCTGGTTCGATCCTCCGGGACGAACGAAATCGAGACCGCAACTTCGAGCTTGCCCTTTGGAGGGCGCGAGACACTCCGGCTACCGCGCGCAGCAATTCACGCTGTCCGTTCCCCTCGACCGCAGCTATCTCCGACCACCTCACCGGATTTCACGGTGAACGTCGCCTCACGCATCGGGGCACCGCTGGGCCCAGAACGCTCGACCGCAAGGTCCTTGGCCCGAATCCGGACCTCACCGGTAGAGGCCGAATGACTCACGCCCTGCGGCGCCCACGCGGGTCGCCGATCCATCAGAGGCGGCCAGACTGGAGGCCGTCGCTGCCTGCGCTGGGCCAGTGTGCACCACCTCCCCACGTCGCAGCACCGTGACCCGATCTGCGCACCCGCATGGCTTCGTCGAGTTTGTGGGTAATGAGTACGGCCGACACACCCCTGGATCGGAAGCCCTGAATCCGGGCGAGAAGCGCTTCGGCTTCGGCAGGTGGGAGGACTGAGGAGGTTCGTCGAGCAGGAGGATTCGCGCGTCGGTCGCGAGCGCCTTAAGCACCTCCAGCCGCTGCTTCAGCGCCGCCGGGAGGTCTTCCCGCCCGAGCGGCGGGATCGATGGGAAGTCCGGTTTGTTCACTCAGGAGCTCGCGTACCCGCCGCGACAACGGCCCCGGCGAAACCGCCCACCCGGCAGCCAAACCGATGTTTTCTGCTACCGTCAGGGCAGGTACCGACGTGAAGTGCTGATGCACCATCCCGATGCCCAGTCGGCGGGCGTCGAGCGGCCCCCGGATCTGTTGGGTAGAGCCGCGGACCAGGACCCGACCCGCCTCGGACGGACCGAGGCCGAGGCGACTCCCATCGAGCGTCGATTTCCCCGCCCCATTCTCGCCCAGGAGGCGTGGATCTCTCCCTCCTCGAGGAATGAAATCGGCCCGCGCAGAGCCTGCACGGGGCCGAAGTGTTGGTTATGCCACGAAGCTCGAGAGCCGAGGCCATGCTCGGTCACATCCCTGTGGGATGGTCGTGAAATTCCCAACTCAAGCCGAACCGGGACGCAAGGTGAGCTGCGAGCGCTCGCACTCCCCAGGGTCTCCGTCGCGTAGTGTCCCGCGTAGATACACGTTCAGCCCCATTCCATCGCATCGAAGTAGGTGTGGGCGGCTCCCTCTCCTCGAGACCAGCGTGTCGCATCCCGCTTCGCGTGCGGCCGGCAATCCATATCGCCGCCGCTCCCGGTCACGACTCCGACCTGGCTGAGGACGCTCCGGGCCTCCCGGGATCAGTCGGGCCGAACCGCTCGTCGCGCCGACGGCGCGCTCCACCTCGAGCAAGCAGGGCCGAACCGTGACGAAATCGCGGTCTTTCCGGCGGACCCCCCAGACGCGATCCTCTCGATAGTTCGCCAAACCAGGTCAGGTCGCGGAGCCCCAAGTGCGCCGGCCAGCGGCGTTGTTTCCTACCTCGGGGTGTACGTCGAGCGGGATGTGGGCGGCATACAGCGCGACATCACGATCGAGCAGCATGAGCTCTGAGGCGGCGGTAGTGGCGGCCGGTGACTCGTGGATTGCCATCCCAGAACAAGCCGTGGTGCACCAGGAGCAGACTGCCAGTTTCCAGTTCCGTCGATCGTCTGCTGAGATGCATCGACCGCGGCAACGATGCGTTGAACCTGTCCCGCTGTTTTCGACCTGCAAGCCGTTCAGGGCGTTAGGCTCGTCCGGCGTTTCGCGGACCCGGAGGTAGGGAATCGAGGTAGGCGGTAAGATCGGGGAGCCCGACCGTCCGTGGTCACGGCGCGACCGTGTCGCGCGCCATGATGGAATCGGCCGCCGCCTTGAGGCGTTCGCTTCACGGCGGCGGGAACGGTCCCGACTGGAGCGCAGGGTTGGGCTCGTAGCGGATGACTCCGCTCTTGAGGCCCGAACGACTCCACTCTTGGCGCAAAGGTCCCGCCATGAACTTCACGGGCCACCGTCAGGAAAGCCCGGGGCAGGTCGATGACCGCCGATCCCAATACCCGTTCTGGAGCGAGCGCGCGCTGGTCCTCGTTGGCGCCGAAGATGAACGCGTTCGGCGATTGCTTCACCGCCTGAAACACACCAAGATGCGGCAGCGTCGGCATTGTGATGGAACATGTCGGCACCGGCCCGAATCAGTGCAATCGCCGCTTCACGCCCGGCGGCGACGTCGTCAAAGGTGTTGAGGTAGGCGGAGCGGCTCACGACCGATGGTCGCATTGCCTTCGGCACCGGCAACGCAGGCGTTTTCCGCCTCCTTGATTGGCGGCAAGCTCGATCCCGCCGACGAAGCCGATACTCCCGGTCTTGGTCATACCGCCGCCACCAAGCCCGGCGGAGATAGCTGGCCTCCGGACAACCGAAAAATGAGCGGTGAAACGTTGCCGTTCACCCGCTCTCCCGAGGTCACGATGAAAGACCGTCTTCGAGGTATTGGGCCGAGACCCGTTCAGCGAGGCCCTGGAATTCGAAAGCCGTGGGCGAAGACCAGATTGAAGCCTTGGGCGGCATAAGTCCGAAGCGCCTCCTCCCTGTTCGGAGGGGGTCTGAGCTTCGACCTGGCTGATGATTCGGACGTGGAGGGAATCCCTGATCTGCTGCAGACCGCGATAGGCACCTGAGTTCCAGGCCGCATCGTCGATGGAGCCCGGGGTGACCAGTCCGACCCGAAACTCGCCGGAGGACGATTTGGGCCCGGCACACGCTGAACGCCAGTACAATGGTGCCGACGCCACAACTAGCGACACTATCAGCAGCAGTGATGCTACTACACTATTGTGCCTTTGCGTCACTCTAAAGTAAGAAATAGGAATGATTTCCACACAAAGTGGCCACTTATCAACGATTGTGGGAATCACTGGAGATAGCCCAGTCAGCCTCACTGCCACTAGTGTGACCGATATCCGTCATTAGCCCATCGCCCGGCCGCCATTGAGAGCTGTCCATTCACCTTGCCACCCTCGGCGATCAGGATGCGCTGGGTCATGATGTCCCCGTTCACAACTGCACCGCTCTGGATTTCGACCCGTTCCTCGGCACGTACGGCGCCCTCGATCTCGCCCCCGATTACCGCTTCGCGGGTCAGGACATCGCCGTGAATGATTCCGCCCTTCGCAATCAGGAGCTGGCCGGCGGCCCGGACCGAGCCCCGAATCTCGCCCTCGACCTTGACCACTCCTTCGCTTGCCACATCGCCCACGACCAGGGTGCCCGCGGCAATGATCGTCAGGCCGGCGCTCTCGTACCGGCGGCCTGCGGAGTCGGATGAGTGCCTCGAGGACCCGGAGAAGATTGCCATCAGCTTCCCTCCTTAACCAAAGTCGTTGGATCGAGCGACTGCCCGTTAAGGCGTATCTCGAAGTGAAGATGAGGTGCGCTGGAGCGGCCGCTGTTGCCCGAGAGCCCGATGACCTCGCCGGCGCTCACCGGGCGCCCAGCCTGAACCGTTGTGCGGTCCAGGTGCCCGTACATGGACTGATAGCCCTCGGGATGCTGGAGGAGGACGAAGGTCCCGTACTCGGCATCGGTCCCAGTGCGCAGCACGGTACCGCCGCCTGACGCACGCACCATGGTCCCGATCGGTACTGCAATGTCAAGGCCGGGATGCTGTTCGTCCATGGTGCCGGTCCCCACCTGTCCCCGAGTCACATACCCCGGATCGTCGAGTGGCCAGTGGCGCGGCACGCTGCTTCCAGTCTCGAAGCGAACCGGCCCGTCGGGGATCCTGGCGCGCACCGGCCGGCGCGACCGGCAGCGATGTCGAGAGAGAAACCGGGATCGGGGACGATGTCGGCTCCCAGCATCTGCCGGATCTTGGAGTAGCGCTGTTCGGCTGAATCGAGGGCCGCAACCAACTCCCTGATGCGCCCGTTCTCCGCCTCGAGGCGGGCGATTTCATTCTCCGAGACCGGGACCCGGGCGGCTGCTCGGAAGATGGGAAGATAGAACGCGGCGGCGAGAAGCACGGCGGTACCGACCACTGCGCAGAGCCAGCGCGAGCGAGCGAAGCGCCCACAGGGGAATACGGATCGTGCGTGATGCGAGCGCACCGTCCGGTTGCAGGATGATCGTCAGCGAACGGCGTGCAGCCATTTAGCCCTCGAACGGTCTTCCCAGCAGAAGCTCGAGCAGACGGGCGAGATCGTCGTTCGAGTAATAGCTGAGCGCGATGAGACCTCTCCCTTTGCGCCGCGCGGTGACCCGGACGTCGGTGCCGAGCCGTTTCCGCAGCGCATCTTCCACCCGGCGATGCTCGGCCGAGGCCTCCTGTGGGACCGCGCTGGGCCGCCGCGAGGCTCCGAGGAGCTCGTCCCTCGCGCACTCGGCTTTCGGTGTCGCGCACGGTCCAACCGTTCGCGGCGGCATCCTTCGCCAGGCGACTCATCTGCGTGGTGTCGCTCACACCGAGCAAGTGCTCTGGCGTGGCCTTCCGACAGCCTTCCGTCTTCGAGCATTTCCCGCACATCGGTCTGGTAGTCGCAGCAGGCGAAGCGCATTCGCGACGGTCGGAGCGGTCCTTGCCGACCAGCTCCCCGACGTCAGACGGGAGAAGCCTGGAATTCATCGATGAGACGCTGGTAACTCCGGGCGGTCTCGACCGGCGAGAGAGGTTGTCGCGCTGGAGATTCTCGACCAGCGCCAGCGTCAGGAGGGTGCGATCGTCGGCTTCCTTGATCACCGCAGGGATTCGCCGCCAGCCGAGTCGTTGGACCGCGCGCCAGCGACGCTCTCCCGCGATGAGCTGATAGCCGCCAGCATGGGCCCGTACGACCGACCGGCTGCAAGAGGCCGGAAGTCTGGATCGACGTCACCAGCTCCTGCAGCGCTGTCTTCGTCCACCTTCGTCACGCGGCTGATACGGATTGGGTCTTATCGCGTCGATCGGGCAGTTCCTGCATTGCGGCCATCAGGCTCGGCCTGATGCCGAGCAACCGGTCCCAACAGGGCCTCCAGCCCTCGGCCGAGTCGCTTCGTCTCGCTCATTCGCTCACCTCACGCAGTGCAGGGCTCTCCGTCAGGCGACAATGCTTCGGTGCGGCGGACCAGCTCCTGTGCTGTAGCGAGGTAGCTCTTCGCGCCAACCGATTGGATGTCGTACATGAGGATCGGCTTGCCGAAGCTCGGCGCCTCGGCCAGCCGCACGTTCCGAGGAATGACTGTCGGAAACATCTTGGCGCCGAAGTACTCCTTCGCATCGGTCGGCCACCTGGCGACAGAGATTGATCCGCGAATCGTACATCGTGAGCAGCACGCCATCGATCGCGAGCGTTGGATTGAAATTCTGCTGCACGAGATTGATGGTGTTGAGCAACTGCGAGATTCCCTCCAGCGCGTAGTACTCGCACTGGATCGGGATGATGACCCCGTCGGCCGCGGTCAGCACGTTGAGGGTGATGAGCCCCAGCGAAGGCGGGCAGTCGATGAGAATGAATTCGTAGGACGCCCTTGATCGGAGCGAGTGCGCGGCGGAGCACCGTTTCGCGCTCACGGCGATCGACCAGTTCGAGCTCGGCGCCCACGAGATCCTGCGTTGCCGGCAGAACGTCGAGGAAAGGCAGCGCGGGGTCGTTGATGATGATGTCTCCGGCCGGACGGCCCTCGACGATAGCGTCATACAAGCGCGTAACGCAATGGTTTCCCGGCGAATCCCCATTCCGCTCGTGGCGTTGCCTTGGGGATCGGCGTCGACCAGCGAGCGTCTTCCGCTCGGCGATGGCGAGGGACGCAGCGAGATTCACCGCGGTGGTCGTCTTCCCCACCCCGCCTTTCTGGTTGGCGATCGCGATGAGTCTTGCCATTTATCTCGTAAGGTATTTGAGTTACAGACAGTTACATGCTGTATCTCTCGGGAATAGCTGAACTACGGCGGCAGTTAGAATATAGATCCAAATGCCGTAACAGCAATGGAATGGGCCGCGTTTCACGTGAAACGGAGGTAGAGTCTGGCCGGTTTTGGCTGGGCTGGGGCTGCTCGGAAGGTCGGGTGCTTGGCAGGAGTCACGTTTCACGTGAAACAGGGATCCGAGCGCCGACGCCATTTCGCGAGCTCAATCGAGCAGATTCTGGAGATCGCTCGGTGAGACTCCAGGGATCCTGCCCGCCTGCGCCAAGGTCGCCGGCCTGATGGCGGTCAGCTTTTCCCGCGATTCGAATGAAAGAGACCGGAAGCTCCGATAGGGCGCATCGGCGGGAAGCTCAACCGATTCCATCCGACCGAGTCGTCACAGCTCCCGCCCTCTCCCGCTCCAGATAACCGGAATACTTCAGCTCAATCTCAGCCCACTCCAAGGCGGAGTCGGAAAGCCCTGTCGATCGGCTGCCTGGCCAGCAAGATCCCTATAGCGAATCCCCGGGCGCCGAATCAGGGCCGCCAGCCTGCACCGGCTCCTCGATCGGTGCCGACTGATGGAGTGCCAGCAGGTCGTTTACAGCTTCGGGCGGCAGTGGCGTCTCGATCGCCAGGGCGAGAGCCTGGTCCTGCTCCTCAAGCTGGTGGTCGCCGTCTTCGACTCTACCGTCGGTCAGCAGACCAGAGCCCTCTCCGACCTCAGAATAGCCGCCGCAGAGCGTTGTCCTGGCGTAGGAGTAGTCGAAACTCCGCTCGAGAAGTGAACATTCGGTAGGGCTCGTCGACGCCACGGCTCACCAAGTCGTCAATCAGAACCCCGATCATCGCCTGGTCACGACGCAGGATGATCGACTCCTGCTCCAGCGCTGCCCCTGCCGCATTGATTCCGGCGACGATTCCCTGCGCCGCAGCCTCCTCGTACCCCGTTGTTCCGTTGATCTGGCCAGCGAAGTAGAGTCCGCCGATCCCTCGCACTTCCAGGGTCGGCTCGAGCTGCGTCGGCGGGAAATAGTCGTATTCAATCGCGTACCCCGGACGGGTCATGCGGACCTGCTCGAGTCCGGGGATTGAGCGCAGGAACTCTACCTGAACCTGGTGGCGGCAACGAGGTCGAGAGGCCGTTCACATACAGCTCGGAAGTTTCTAGCCCCTCTGGCTCGAGGAAGACCTGGTGCCGCTCTGCATCGGGGAACTTGACGATCTTGTCTTCGATCGACGGACAGTAGCGAGGCCCTCTCCCGCTGATGGCACCGCCGTACAGCGCCGACTGGAGCAGGTGTTCCTGAATGATGCGCTTGAGCTCAGGTCCCGCCCACGCCGAGATAGCACGGCAGCTGGGGAATGTCGATCAGGTCGGTCGAAGAAGGAGAACCAGTAAGGCTCCGTCTCCCCGTCCTGCCGCTGAAAGCGACTCAGATCGAGGCTCCGCCCGTCGATCCTTGGAGGAGTCCCCGTCTTGAAGCGTTCTATTCTAAGTCCTTCTCTACCAAGTGCTTCCGCTATCTCAACGGCAGGAGCATCACCCGCTCTCCCGGCGGGGATCTGGGTGTCGAGGCCGAGGTGAATCCGGCCCCTCAGGAAGGTCCCCGCAGTAAGGATCACTGAATCGCGCCCCAAGACGGCGGCCCTCCCGAGTCATCACAGCGCGAACCCTGCCACCTTCTACCGCCAGGTCGGCAACCGTACCCTGGAGAAATTCGAGGTTCGGCTGGGCCTCCAGCAGCGATCGCACCGCACGACGGTAGAGGCCGCGATCGCACTGCGCCCGTGGAGACCATACCGCAGGTCCCTTGGAGCGGTTGAGCATCCGATACTGAATGGCGGCGAGATCAGTCGCCCGCCCCATGATCCCGCCCAGCGCATCCACCTCCCGGACCAGGGTGCCCTTGGCAATCCCGCCGATGGCCGGATTGCACGACATCTGACCGATGGACTCGAGACTCTGGGTCAGGAGAAGCGTGCGCGCGCCGCGGCGTGCCGCGGCGTTAGCCGCCTCGGCCCCGGCGTGCCCGCCGCCGATCACGATTACGTCGATACTGCTCCATGGGCCCCAAAATAGCACGGGGCGACCGCATGCGGTCGCCCTCTAGCCGTCTCGTCGTGCCGTTGTCCGTCGCGTCTCCGGTTCCCTTCTCCCGCAGTTACGCCGTCCTCACCCACCTCCAGAGTTCCGCCAGTCCAGGCCGCTTCCCGTAGGCAAGGATGCCAATCCGATAAATCCGGGAGGCGATCCAGCACATGATCAGGACACCGCCGATTGTCGCCAGGATGGAGAGCAGCAGTTCCAGCCAGCGGCAGGGGCGCAACGGAGTAGCGGATTGGTGTCGCAAATGGAGCGGTGAACGGAATCAGACTGAGCGTGCGAGCCAGGGTACTGTTGGGATCATTCATCAGCGGGAACATCGTCATCAGGCCGAGCACAATCCCGATGGTGACGGGATGCTGGGTCTGGTTGGCATCCTGCTGGCTGCTGCACATGGCGCCGACGGCGGCGTACAGCAGAGGCGAAGAGGAAAAAGCCCAGCACGAAGAAGAGAAGAAAGATCGGCCAGTAGCGGGAGCGTGACCGTCGGGAGCTGCACGCCCTTTGCCGCATCGCTCGACAGGTTGCAGGATCGAGAGGATCGGCGCGACGTTGGCGGTGAGATACAACCCCGCCATGGCCCAGATGCCCAGCTGGAACAATCCCACGGAGGCCACCCCGACGACTTTGCCGAGCATCAGCTGAAACGGGGTGACGCTCGAGGCGAGGACCTCGACGATGCGCGAGGTCTTCTCCTCGAGCACCGAGCTCATCACCTGAATGCCGTAGAACAGCAGCGCGAAGTACATCATCAACGTCATGACATACACCGAGGAAGAAGGAGGATTCTCCCGATTCCCCGGTGAGCTTCCCGTCGGTGATCTTCGAGGTGACCAGTTCGACCCGCCCCGACGCCTCCTGGACGCGCCACTGCGCCCACGCCCTCTCGCACCAATCGCTCGGTGAGCACGACAGGCCTGAGCGCGGCCTGCAGGTTATCCATTTCGCTAAGGCTCCCGACGTTGCCGCCGTAGTAGGGAATCTCACCCGAGGCGAGACGCGTCCTCGGTGACCAGGAGGAACCCATCGACTTTACCCGGGACCTCCTCTCCGCTTCCCGGTCAGCGGAATGAGCGAGTCCTTCACCGCATCGATCCGTCCAGGCGCGGCAGTGATTCGCTCAACCCGATACTTCTGAGCTGCGGAGGCGCCGGTTCCCACCTTTGACATCCCGCAAGCGCCGCTTCGACCCGCGCGCCGAACGACCCTTCGGCCGCGTCCACCACGGCGATGCGCCAGGTCCCGGCCCCCGGGTCGAGAGCACGATCTGGCCCACGATCATCAGGGTAAAGAAGAGAGGGATTAGTACCGTGCTGATCACGAAGGCACGGGTGCGCACCCGCTCCCGGAATTCCCGGGTGACGACGGCGAGGAACTTACGCATGGACTTCCTCCCGGGCCGGCGCCACCGCCGCGTCCGCCCCAACCTTGGCGATGAAGATGGATTGCAGGGACGGCTCGACAATCTCGAATCGGCTCAGCCCAACATCCGCATCGACCAGGGCCCGCAGTAGCCGATCGGGATTTCCGTCGCTCGGCGAGTTCGACCTCGGCCGACCCGCCATAGTCATCGGCCCGGGCAACCAGCGCCGGATCCCGGAGGATCCTCGCGGCGCTGGCCTGGTTCCTCGTGAAGACCAGCGCTACGTGCCGGGTGCCGAATTCACGCTTTACCTCGCTCGAGCGCTCCGTCGAGAACCTTCTCCCTCTGGCGATGATGGCGACCCTGTCGCACATCCGTTCTGCCTGCTCCATGATGTGGGTGGAGAACAGCACCGTGCGGCCTTCGCGCGCGATCTCGACCACCACGTCTTTCATGAGCTGGCTGTTGACTGGATCGAGCCCGCTGAATGGCTCATCCAAGACGACCAGCTCCGGCTCATGCAGCAGACGAACCGATGAATTGGACCTTCTGCTGCATGCCCTTGGAGAGATCCTCGACCTTCTTCCTCGACCAGTCGCCGAGACCGAGCCGCTCGAGCCAGCTCCGCGCACGGCGCACACTGTCCAGCGCGTCGCAGACCCGGATTTCTCCCAGGAAGGCCAGCTGGTCGACGACCCGCATCTTCCGATAGAGCCCCCGCTCCTCCGGGAGGTAACCGACCCGGGCCGAGAGATCGCGCGCGGCGGCGGAGTTGCCGAACAGTTGGATGGATCCGGTGTCCGGGGACCAGGATGTTGAGGATCATGCGGATCGTGGTGCTCTTCCCGCACCATTGGGACCCAACAGGCCGAAGATGCCGCCGGCGGGAATGCTCAGCGAGAGGTCGCGAACCGCGGTGTGCCCGGCGAACCGCTTCGTGATCCGATCGACTGTAACGACGGCTTCGGCCATGGATTCGCCCGTCCGGGGGTTGAAGAGGCGCCGCTCCTACGCCGGCCCGTCCTTCGCAGTTTCGGCGGCTCCGGCCGATCCTTGGCTTGTTTCCTGATAATTGCGGCCAAGTACGACGAACGGCCTTTCTAATCCAGCCCATGCCCTACGAAATCATCATTAATCGCGAGCTTTGCGAGAGTAACGCCGAGTGCGTTGCCATCATCCTCGATGCCGCGCGCGCCTGCCCGGTGGACGCCATCACTCTGATCGACCACTACGGGGACCAAGCCTGGCCCTGAGACGAGAAAAGCCCTCCGGCTGACTGGGCCGGAGGGCTTGATGCATCAGGTTGAGCCGGCGTTCCCTACCATTCGGCCAGTTTCGAAATCCGCCCGACTACTTCCCGAGGCACCACCAAGTGCTGGTGCTGAGGCCGCACCCCGAACTTGAGGGTACGTGCAATGAACTCCTCCCGGGGCAAGCCGCCCGTTTCCTTGCGATGCTCCGCCACATCGTGCAGCAAGACCCCGCGGTCGGTCTCCTCGTGATAGCGGCCAACGTAGAGAACATCTCCCGTGGTCTCCAGCACGACGGTGATGCCGTGTAGCTCCGAATGACCGGGGTGAAAGACGTGACCGCTCACGTCAAACCGAACTGGTTGCGCAGAATTTGTCGAACGCCGCAACCAGGTCCTGGCGATATCCTGCGGACCCCGTCCCTCGATCTGGTGACGATGGACAAAGTGGACCACCTCCCCATCGCTGAAGAGCGCGAGTGAAGGGGAGCTGGGAGCGTAGTCGCTGAAGTACTGGCGGGCCCTGGCGGCCGCGTCCAAATCGACCCCGGCAAACACCGTGACGACGCGCTGGGGACGGTTCCCGTGCTGCAATGCCAGCGAAAGGCCGGGCCGGGCGCTTCCGGCCGCGCACCCGCACACCGAATTGACGAATACGAGCGTGGTTCCACGCGGGTCCCCGAGCGCGGCATCCACCTCGGCGACAGTCTTCAGTTCCTGGACGCCCATGCGCACCATCTCTTCGCGCATCGGCTGTACCACTCGGGGATCATACGGCATTCAGCTCTCCTTGAATGGGCGCACCGCTCGCGAGCGATGCTACTCCGTGGATACTCGCTCTGCTTCCCTGGCCTCCAGCGCCGCCTTCATCGCGTGCCAGGGCAGACTCGCACATTTCACCCGGGCGGGATATTCCCGAACTCCGGCAAACACGGCCAGCCGGGCCGGAAGGTCGTCTGTGGCTCCGGCCTGACCGGTAACCATCCGCTGGAAGCTGGCGAAGATTTCGCCGGCCTCCTCTTTGGTCTTGCCCTTAACCACCGTCGTCATCAGCGACGCCGAGGCCTTCGAGATGGCGCATCCAGAACCCTGGAAGCTGGCGTCGGCGATCTTGTCTCCCTCGAGCTTGAGCCACACCGAGAGGGAGTCGCCGCAAAGCGGGTTGTACCCGTCCGCGTGACGGTTGGCTCCTTCCATCACCCGGAAGTTGCGCGGCGCGCGGTTGTGGTCGAGGATCAGGCTCTGATAGAGCTCGCTGAGGTCGCCGTTCATCCGAACACCTTCCGCACCTCTTCCAGCGCCTCGACCAGAACGTCCACTTCCTCGCGGAGGTTGTAGAGCCCGAACGAGGCCCGGACGGTGCCCTGGACTCCGAACCGCCTCATCAGGGGCTGGGCACAGTGGTGACCGGCTCGCACGGCTACTCCTCGCGCGTCGAGCACGGTCCCGACATCATGCGGATGTACCCCTTCAACCGAGAAGGAGAGAACGCTCACTCTGTCCTTGGCCGTTCCGATGAGCCGGATGCCCGGGAGCTGTCCCACCTGAGCAGTCGCATAGGAAAGCAGCTCCTGCTCGTGCCGCGCGAGGCTCTCGCCCGCGAGTCTGGAAGTAGTCGATCGCCGCACCCAATCCGATCGCCTGAGCGATCGGCGGAGTTCCCGCCTCGAATCGCGCGGGAGGCGGAGCGAAGGTCGTTCCTTCGAAGGCAACGCGCTCGATCGTGCCCCCACCGCCCTGCCAGGGCGGCATCTTCTCGAGCAACTCGAGCCGTCCGTACAGGAAGCCGACTCCAGTGGGCCCGTACATCTTGTGGGCTGAGGCGGCGTAGAAGTCGCATCCCAGCTGCTGAACATCCACCGGCAGGTGCGGCACCGCCTGGGCGCCGTCCACTACCACCACCGCGCCGCGGGCATGCGCCAGCTCGGCGATCTCCCGAACCGGATTGACCGTCCCCAGAACGTTACTCACATGGGCCAAGGCGACGATGCGGGTCCGCGGGCCGATCAGCCGGCCGAGCGCCTCTCGCTCGAGCTCGCCATGATCGTCCACCGGAAGGGCCCGGACCACCGCACCGGTCTGCTCCGCGATCAACTGCCAGGGCACCAGATTCGAATGGTGCTCCATCTCGGTGAGAAGGATCTCGTCGCCCGGCTTTAGGAAGCGCCGGCCAAAGCTCCCGGCGACCAGGTTGAGCGAAGCGGTAGTTCCCGAAGTGAAGATGATTTCCGAAGCATGACCGGCATTGATGAACGCCCGCACCTTTTCGCGGGCTTCGTCGTACGCCGCCGTGGCCTCCTGGCTCAGGGTATGAACACCCCGGTGCACGTTGGCCGCGTGGGTCAGCTCGAAAGTGCTGATTGCTTCAATGACCTGACGGGGACGCTGGCTGGTGGCCGCGTTGTCGAGATAGATCAGAGGATACCCGCGGATCCGGAGGGCAAGCCCCGGAAAGTCGCTTCTCACACGCTCCGCATCGAACGGGGCGGCGCCTGCAACGCCGGGAACGCGGGCCGTGGCGGTCACGCCTCGGTGCCTTCCTCGAGGCGGGCGTTCACCAGGGATTCCAGCCCAGAACGGACGGCAGGATAGGGTAGTTCCTCCAGTATTTCCGCGGCAAAGGCGTAGGTCAGGATCTTCCGGCCCAAGAGCGGACCGATGCCGCGGCTCTTGAGATAGAAAGCAGCCAGCGGATCCAGATTTCCGACCGTCGCACCGTGAGTGCACTTCACATCATCGGCGAAGATCTCGAGCTGGGGCTTGGTGTCCACCTTCGCGCGATCGGATAACAGGAGGTTTCGGTTCGTCTGCTTGGCATCGGTCTTCTGCGCTTCCGGAGTGACGTAGACCTTGCCGTTGAAGATCGCGTGGGCGGTTCCGTCCAGGATGCCCTTGTAGACCTCGCGGGTCGAGCAGTTGGGTGAGGCATGAAGAATCGAGGTGTGATTATCCACCTCCTGACGCCCGCGGCCCATGTACAGACCGAGCAACTGACCTTCGATGCCGGGGCCGTTCAGCACCACGTCGAGATTGTTGCGGCAGATGGCGGCCCCCAGGCTGATCGAGAAGCTGGTCGAGTGGCTGTCCCGTTCCTGGTGGATGTGGGTCGTCCCCACGTGGTAGGCCTGCTCACTCTCCCGCTGGATCTTGCTGTGTTCGAGCCGGGCCCCTTCCCCGACGACCGCCTCGGTGACCGTGTTCACCAGATAGCTGCCGCCCTGAAGCGCGACGTAACTCTCAATGACCGCCCCCGTGGCGCCAGCTTCGAGCAGAATGAAGTTGCGGGGATAGGCGGCGGATCCAGCAGTGGAGCCGTCGGAGACGAACACGGCGTGGACCGGCCCGGACATCGCGGCTCCGGCCTTCACGTGGACAAAGACACCATCGTGACCGAAGGCGGTGTTGAGTGCGGTGAACCCGCTCTTCTCCATCTTGGCGTATTGTCCGAGGTGGTCTCCCAGCAGCTTCCCATGGGTCCCCAGCGCCGCCGCGAGATTGGAGACCGTGACCCCTTCAATCTTGGGGGCCGGTGTCGAGAGTTCCGGAGAAAACCGTCCGTTGAGGAAGACCAGAGCGCACCCACCCGGAAGCGAGTAGAGAAACCGAGCCACATCCTGTGTGGTCAGCGCGGCCGGTGCGACCGGAGCTAATGGAAAGCTCCGCGAGGTGATGGGATTGAGGTTGTTGAACCGCCAATCCTCTTCCCGGGCGCCCGGGAATCCCTGGGCCGCAAAACGCTCGATAGCCGAACGGCGCAACCCGGTCAGCCATGGGGCCTTGCTCCCGCCGTTTTGGGAGGCGGCTTCGAAGTCAGTCAGGTACGCAGTCGTCACGCTGCCCTCGGCCCCCAGTCAACCAATCGTATCCCTTGGCCTCCAACTCGAGGGCCAGTTCCTTGCCCCCGACTTCACGATGCGGCCGCCGGCGAGGACATGTACGACGTCCGGCACGATGTAATTGAGCAACCGCTGGTAGTGGGTCACCAGGATCGTCGCCTTGTCCGGCCGCCGAAGCTGGTTGACTCCGGCTGCAACAACCCGTAAGGCATCGATGTCGAGCCCGGAGTCGGTCTCATCTAAAATTGCGAGCCGGGGCTCCAGCACCGCCATCTGGAGGATCTCGTTGCGCTTCTTCTCTCCGCCCGAGAACCTGGCATTCACCATGCGGCCCAGAATCTCCGGACCCCAATCCACCAGCTTCAGCCGCTCTTCGGCCAGATCCATGAAATCGATGGGATCGAGCTCCTCCTCACCTCGCGCCTTCCGGATTTCGTTCAGCGCTGCCCTGAGGAAATAGGCGTTGGTGACGCCGGGGATCTCCACTGGATACTGGAAGGCGAGGAAGACCCTGCCCTGGCGCGATCTTCAGGCTCCATGTCCAGGAGATCCTGCCCGTCGTAGGTCACCGTACCTTCGGTGACCTCGTACACCGGATGACCGGCCAGCACCTGGGCCAGCGTGCTCTTGCCGGAGCCGTTCGGTCCCATGACCGCATGCACCTCGCCCGGGTTCACCGTGAGCGTGATGCCGTTGAGGATCTTCTTCTCTCCCGCCTGAGCGTGGAGGTTGTTGACCTGTAGCACCGTGACAATCTCCCTTGAGTTGCGAAACCTTCGTCTCTCTTAACCGACGCTGCCTTCCAGGCTCACGCCGAGCAGCTTCTGGGCTTCCACCGCAAACTCCATCGGCAGCTCCTTGAACACCTCTTTACAGAAGCCGTTCACGATCATCGAGATGGCATTCTCGGTGTTGAGCCCGCGCTGCTTGCAATAGAAGATCTGGTCCTCACCAATCTTCGTGGTGCTCGCCTCATGCTCCACCGAAGCGGTGGAGTTCTGTACATCGATATAGGGGAACGTGTGCGCCCCGCAGCGGTTGCCGAGCAACATCGAGTCGCACTGGGTGTAATTGCGGGCGCCCTCCGCCTTGGGAAGGACCTTCACCGACCCGCGGTAACTGTTGTTCCCCTGCCCCGCCGAAATTCCCTTTGAGACGATCGTGCTTCGGGTGTTCTTTCCGATGTGAATCATCTTGGTGCCGGTATCGGCCTGCTGCCGGCCGTTCACCACGGCGACGGAATAGAACTCACCGATGGCATTGTCGCCCTGGAGAATCACGCTCGGGTACTTCCAGGTAATCGCCGAGCCAGTCTCCACCTGGGTCCAGGAAATCTTCGCATTCCGAGCCGCCTTGCCGCGCTTGGTGACGAAGTTGTAGATCCCGCCCTTCCCCTCCGCGTCTCCCGCATACCAGTTCTGGACCGTCGAGTACTTGATCGTGGCGCCCTCGAGCGCAATGAGCTCGACGACAGCCGCGTGCAGTTGGTTGGTGTCCCGCTTCGGCGCGGTGCACCCCTCGAGATAGCTCACCGAGGCGCCTTCGTCGGCCACGATCAGGGTCCTCTCGAACTGTCCGGCGTCGGCGGTGTTGATCCGGAAGTAGGTCGAGAGCTCCATCGGACACCGGACGCCCTTCGGGACATACACGAACGAGCCCGTCGCTGAACACCGCCGAGTTGAGCGCCGCGAAGAAGTTGTCGTTATACGGCACCACCGAACCCAGGTACTTCTGCACCAGGTCGGGATGCTCACGCGCAGCCTCGGAGAACGAGCAGAAGATGATGCCTTGCTTGGCGAGCGTCTCTTTGAAGGAGGTCCCAACTGACACGCTGTCGAAGATCGCATCCACCGCCACGCCCTCCAGCCGTTTCTGCTCGGATAGCGAGATGCCCAGCTTCTCGTAGGTCTTGAGCAGCTCCGGGTCCACGTCCTCCAGACTGCCGATCGGCTTCCTGGTCTTGGGCGCCGAGTAGTAGATGATGTCCTGGTAATCGAGGCGGGGATATGAGATGTTCGCCCAGTGGTGCGGCTCGCTCATCTCCAGCCAGCGTCGATAGGCCTTGAGCCGCCACTCCAGCATGAAGGCCGGCTCCTGCTTCTTAGCCGAGATCAGCCGGATGACGTCTTCGCTGAGACCGGGCGGAAGGCTGTCCGCCTCGATGTCGGTCACGAAGCCGTACTTGTACTCCCGGTTTACCAGGTTTTCGACGGGTGAACTCATGCAGACTCCTCGTTCGACTCACGGTTCCAGGTAAGGTCGGTCAACTCTCCGGTTTCGGGAAAGCGAACCTTGTATTCACAGGCCGTGCAGCCCTGAAGAATGTGGGCCTCACGTTCCACCGCCGCCGCGAGCACCTCGTGCAGGAACTTCGCTTCCGCCTCGCAGATCTCGGAAATCGCTCGGCCACCGCGCGAATGGCGCAGTGATGTTCGGTGAGCTTGTATTCGCCGAGTCCTTCGGTCCATTCCGGCCATGAAGCCGCCGTCCGTCAGGGCTTGCCGCACCACTTCTCGACGCCGGGAAGGCGAGGCACCAGCCAGCTCGGCCTGCAGTTTGTGGGCAAGGTCGGCGAAACGGGTTTCCATGGCGGACACGATGGCGCCTCGGCCCGACTGGGCCGCGAGGCGATCCAGTACATCGGTGAGGAGTTCGGCCTGCCGCTGAGGAAACAGGCCTTCGCCCTCAGCCGTGAGATGATAGGCGAAGGTGGGGGCTCCGACTCCACGCTGCTCCCGCCGGTAACCCACGACCCCTTCAGCCTCGAGCTCCTTCAAATGATGCCGCACGGCATTGAGGGACAGGCTCAACTTGGTGGCCAGGTCCCGGGCAGTAAGCTGTCCAGCGCGCTTCAACTCCAGCAGGAGGTCCCCCGGGGACCGTGGTAGGCCGCCGGCAAGGGGCTATGTGAGGGCAGGTGAAGAGGTAGCGAGGCCATGGCAGCGGGAATCCTAGCGTCTTAGTCGGCATTTGTCAAAGTAAACGCCAACATATTGGTACGAATGTCGCAAGCGAGACACTGACATCGACTTAATGGTGAGTTTTGCTTCGGCACTTTGATGGGGTATTCATAGCTACTACTATACAGCGCAAGTAGCGCCTTTCTCGTTATTGTGGGTTTGGGCTTGAAATAGCAGATTAGACCCAGCTTTTCGGCCCCAAACGCCAACCTGCGCCGATCATGACCATTCACCGCATCCGCATGCTGGGCGACCCGATCCTCCGCACCCGGTGCGAGCCGATCGCCAAGCCAGGTTCCGCCGCGGTTCGGGTGATCATCGACGACCTTCGGGATACCCTGCGCGACTTTCAGTCTCGGTTCGGGTACGGGCGCGCCTTGGCCGCGCCGCAGATCGGAGCACCGGTCCGCATCGTCTTCGTGGAGATGGAGAAACCCTGGGCGCTGATTAACCCGGAGATCGTGGACGTCGACAACGAGGACTTCACCGTCTGGGATGACTGCTTCTCCTTCCCCAACCTCCTGGTTCGGGTTTCACGAGCATTCAGAATCAAGGTGCGGTATCAGGACGTGAAGGGAGAGTGGCTGACAGTTGACCTGGAGGAGATCGCGCCGAACTCCTGCAGCATGAGATCGATCATCTCGACGGCGTCCTGGCGGTGGACCGGCCGCACGGACTCGATCCCTTCTGTCTCCGCGAGGAATGGAACCGGCAACATGCGCACGAGGGCCGCTACGGCGAGCCGGAAACCCGCAGTGAAAGCTACGCCGCGCCTTTGACCGGCTTGCTCTGATTCGGCAACTCCGAAAAACCTACGACCCTCTCCGTCCCGATCCGGAGAGGGTCGCTTCGCTTTCAGGCACCGAGCGGCTGGAAAGCAGTCGCTCGGTGAAATCCAGCCGGTTCTCCAACTCGGCGACCCGCGCCTGCAAATCGTCCACCCGGGGGTCTTCCCGTTCAACCACTCGTGGCTCGTTCCGTGGGCGGTAGTACCACCGGCGACGGAATCCGGAAAACAGAATGGCCACGATCACGATCCAGATCCAGGGGGCATTCCGCTCCAGTCAGCCATCGGATTTCCCTCCTTCCTCCGATCCAGGCCGTTCCGCGCCTGAGCTCCATGCGCGCTCGATATCCGCCGTGGCCTGACGCAGCACCTCGACCACGCGCTTGACTGCAGGATCATCGGCGCTGCGGCGCCAGGCCCGGCTGAAGGTCACCGAGGCGAGCCGGCCAAAGGCAGCACCGACTTCCCCTAGTCCGCCCCCAGCCACGTCGCGAATGGTCTCACGGACCCGCTCGAAGATTTCGTCTACTTCGTCACGGCGCGAATCAAGCAGAGCCTCACCTTCCGGAGTGATGCGATAGACTTTCCGGCCGTCTTCCTCGATGCCTCGGATGTATCCCTGGTCCTCGAGCAGTTGAAGGGGTAGGGTAGACCGTGCCAGCGGACGGGGTGTAGCAGCCTCCGAATTTCTCTTCGAGCGCCTTGATGATCTCATAGCCGTGTCGTGGCTTTTCCCGGAGCAGCCGGAGGATGACGAACTTCATTTCCCCGGACTCGAACATCTGCTGGCGGCCCCCCGCCGAGCGTGGTGCCAACCACCCCGCCACCAACCTCCCCAATTGGCCGGATCCAGCTCCTTGAAGTCGAAGTCCCAGTCTTTTCTATGCTTAGACATGCTCACCTCACCAATTTCAGGCCGGTTGCAATCACGCTATATCTTGCGATATGTCGTACGATATAGCGCGACTTCCTGTTTCGCCAGACGCTCTATCGATCCGGGGACCAGACCGGAGATTCGGCTGAGATACTTCGGCGGCGCCCGATGACGGGGCAGGGGAGGAGACCGACATGGAGAGTTTGCGCCCGCCATGCTGCCTCCCCAGAATTCTGAAATGGCCAAGATGCCCCGAGCGGTCGTCCTGTTGCTGGTGACGCTGCTGTTCCCGGTTGCGCTGGCGGGACAGGACTCTACCTGGCAGGCGATAACGCCAGATGGTGTAGTCCGGGCGTCGGCTCTGGTCGATTCAGTCTTCGTGGACAAGCAGATCAACCGGGCTGCGGTGGGCGGTGGTGACTTCACGGCCTACCTCATGGCGCGGCTCGGCGTGAACCGCATCCCACCTGATTTCCAATACCGAGTGAGGGTAGATACCGCGCTTATTCACCTCGGCGGCCGGCTTGCTGACCTTCCTGATGAGGCGCGATCGTCGCTCGGCCCGCTCGTGATGTTCCTGAAGCCAGAGACACGGCTATTGGCTGAGATCGACCTCCAGAGCGCGGGACCCCGGGCGGTGCATTTTCGGCTTCGGAGTGTGCTGATTGAGGGGGTGCCAGTACCAGAATCTCTGCTGCAACCGGTGATGGCCAGCGTGGGGGATCAGTACCCTGCTCTTACCTCATCTGGTCGCGATCTCTACGTGGAAATTCCCGAGGGCGGGCGAATGGCACTGCGGCCGGACAGCGTCGCGCTGGCACTGCCATGAGCCGCCATCTGGGGATTGCACTTCGGTGTCTCGAGGCGGAACTTCGCAAGGAAGTGCGCATCTGCCAACTCCTGTCACTGCCGGAGGCGGAATCATGCTTACGCTACTGACGCTTCTGCTCGCGACGCCGGTCTCGACGCTGTCGATTGCCGATTCGGTTCAGAGCCTGAGCGGAGTCACCATGCCGGAAACGGTCACCGTGAACGGGACCGAGCTGGTGTTGAACGGCATGGCGCTTCGCAAGAAGATGGTATTCAAGGTCTATGTCGCTGGACTCTACCTTCCGGCCCGGAACTCTGACGCCGAGACCATCCTTGGCGCCGACGCTCCACGGCAAATCGTCCTGCACTTCCTCCGCGGGGTGGACAAGGGGAAGATGTGCGACGCCTGGGAGGAGAGCCTAAAGAACAACAGTCCCGACGCTTCGGCAGATTTGAAGGAGAAATTCACGACGTTGTGCAGCTACATGGATGACGTCGATAAAGACCAGCAGATGATCTTCACCTATCTGCCGGAGCAGGGCACTTCGATCGAAGTCAACGGAGCAGCTAAGGGAACGCTGGAGGGGAAGGAATTCGCCGACGCCCTGTTCCGTTCATGGATCGGCCCTAAGCCGGGGCCTGGAGAGGACTTCAAGAAGAAACTGCTCGGGCAGAAGAAGGACTGAGGCGGAGTCGCGCTTTAGTAGCGTTGACCGATCCTTACGAAGAACTGGTCCCGATCTTCGGTGTTCCGGCCGTATTCAACCCGAACGTCGCCGATCGGAGTGTCGAGCCCCAAGCCGACCCTTCCACCACCGAGCCAATTCCCCTGAGGGAGCCCACCGTCCGGGTCGGACACCTGCCCCGTCGCTCCCTGAAGCCGGAGACTGAAGGGACCGATCAGCTTTTCATAGGCGGTCAGGCGAAACATCAGGACGCATTGGCCTCGACGCTCCCCGATATGGAAGCCGGGGAATCCGTCGTAGCCACCGAGCATGATGGTCAGATGAGGGAGCAAGGCATCCCCGATGCCGTATTGCATCTCCGGAATCAGGTTCAGAGCCCCAATCTTGAATCGCTGCTTCGCGTCGAGGGAAAACCGGGTGTATCCGGAGGTCCAGGTGAACTCGCCGAAAGCTCCCGATGGCCGGTATCGGGGCCCCGAAGCGAAGTACATCTCCAAGCCTGCGCCCGAGGGCTCGGGAACGTCCGCGTCTCCCACGTACCCGGTGCCTCCGAGTCCGAGTACTCCGCGACCCCCGAACTCGTGCTCCAGCCCCAAAAGCCTCTGACTTCCCGATCACGGACTGAAGCCTGTCTTACTCCGCTGGAATCGTAGAGGCGGACCGATTCACCCTCGATCTTGACCGAGAGTACGGGACGCACCAGGCGGTTACCAACGACTGCTGGACGCAGCGCTGCATTAACACCTTGCCGCAGCTCGTCGAGATTGATGATCGCGGATCCCTCGATGCCGGAAAGCGTCGCGCCCCGATCCAGCAGTCCGACCCAGGCCCTCCCGCCGATGTCACTGTCATAGTCGATTCCGAGTGCCGCAAGACGGGGCGGGGCCGGTCGGATCAGCAAGTTGAGCGACAGCGAATCCTGGTGACCGGAGGGGTTGAGCCACACCTCCTCGAAGTTGTCGAGGTTGGCGAGATCCTGAAGCCCTTTCCGCAGATCGGAGACGCTGACCCGGTCTCCTTCAGAGAGGCCGAGTCTCTTCTCCAAAGCGGTCTTCTCGACCGGGGTCGCGTTCTCGGTTGTGACCTTGTCGAGCTTGAATTGCCGAAGCGGCGGGACCGGTGACGGAGGCCCGGATCTGTCGCAACCCATTCCGCCGAGGACCTGAGCAGCAGCCCGGTATCCGTGCGCGATAAGCGAATCCATTTTGGTCTCGGAAAAGTCCAGCGCCGCGAAGTCCTGGACTTCGGGAACGATGAGCCGGTCTTCCGCGTGCAGGGAATCGGTTGCCTGGCTGAAGAGAAAGCCGACCAGCTGATCGATGAGCACGAGGGTGAAGCCAGATTCACCGAGTCTCCCTCGTGCCAACCTACATCCGAGATGACGAGCCGACTCGCTCCCTCGGCGCGAGCCGCTCCCACCGGAATGTTTGCCACCAAGCCGCCGTCTCCGAGCACCACGCTATCGATCGTCTGGGGGTGAAAGACCAGCGGGATGGACATGCTGGCCCGGACGGCGTGAGCCAAGTCCCCACTGCGGAGGACCACAGCTTTGCGATTGGTCAGATCGGTTGCGACTGCGCGGAACGGAATGGCGAGAGAATCGAAGTCCCCCTCGCCATGAGGTTGCCCCGCAGGAGTGCGGCATTCAGCTTCGAATTGAGGGCCACTTCCTGCACCGCCGGCTGACGAAACTCGAAGCGTCCCTTCCCTGTTCCCACATGAGAAGAGGCTGCTCGGTGCCGATTGAGCGTGGTGCGCGCGGCTGGTCACGGCGGAAAACATCCTGAATCAGAAGGGCGCGGGCGAGGAGTCGATCGCGTGACCGTGATAGCCACTGGAGTAGAGGGCCCCGACAATCGAACCCATGCTGGTGCCGACCACCAGAGTGGGACGAAGGCCAAGGCTGTCGAGCACCTCGATGACGCCGATGTGCGCCAAGCCTTTTGCCCCGCCCCCGGAGAGGACCAGGGCAAAGGGTGGGGGCTGCAGTCTTGGGCTTGAAGCGGAGGAATTGAGGTGCCGAGCAGGCCAATCGCACCTGCCACGGCTAAGCGTAACCGCATGGGCCAGAATATAATGCTCGCCCCTTGCGTCGGTTCAGAGCACTCGTGATACTTGGCTTCCTGCGAAGGAACAGCTGCTATTTGGCCGGTTTCGCCGGCTGGCATCCGGGAGGTCGGTGAATGACATATGTGATCGCCGAGGCCTGCATCGGCGTGAAAGACCGCGCCTGTGTAGACGTGTGCCCCGTCGACTGCATCTATGAAGGGGAAGATCAGCTTTACATCCACCCCGACGAGTGCATCGACTGCGGGGCATGCGAACCGGAATGCCCGGTGAACGCAATTTTCCCGGAAGAGGATGTCCCGGCCAATATGGTGGCCTATATCGAGAAAAATCGCGAGGTCTTCAGCAGCGAAACCCCGCCCGGCCGGCCGAAGCGATAGGCTCAAGCTCTCAGCCGGTAGGCGGGCTTTATCGCCAGCTCCAATTGAAGCGACCCTCCCCGGATTCCCGTGGAGGGTCGTTTGATATACGGAACGCCGGTATGTGATCCTGGCTACAAGAGAGGCGGCCCCGGGATCGTACTGCTTTGGCCGCGACCCCGGAGCCGTTCATGGAAGGACATCAACCGGCGGGGTTGCAGCGATTGCCGCGTCCGTCCGCCGTACATATAGACGTCTGAAACCCCCAAATGGTTTCATGGCTGTGCGAGTGACGCTTCTGGCGACAGGCTGCGCAAAAACTCCACTACCAAGGCGGTGGCCTCAGGAGCCCGTTCGAGCGGAGTCAGATGACCGGCTCCTGACACGATGGCCAATCTGGCTCCTGGAATTCCATCCGCGATGATTTTCGCAGAATCCGGAGTGGTCAGCTGATCCTCTGCACCGACCACCACGAGGGTAGGAATCCCGGAAAGTTCCTTGAGCAACGGCGTGCTGTCCGGACGGTCGCGCATGGCTCCGAGCGCCCCGAGTATGCCAGCCACTTCCATGGACGCCATCATTTTTCGCACTTGCTCAACCAACGCGGGGTTTTCCCGAAGGGTGCCGGGGGAGAGCATCTTCGGCAGCATGGCATCGGCTATCGCCTCGGCTCCGCCCTCACGCGCCTGAGCCATCGCCGCATCTCGGGCGCGTTTGCCTTCCGGAGAATCCGCTTCGGCGCGAGTATCCATCAGGATCAACCCTCGAATGCGACTGCGGGCGCGGCGAAGCAATTCAAAAGCGATGTATCCCCCATGGATAGGCCGCACAATACAACCTCCTTGCAGCCGAGCGTGTCCAGCAACGCGAGCAGGTCTTCGGCGTAGGTTGCCATGCTGTAACCCAGATCCGGCGCATCGGATTGCCCCATGCCGCGAAGGTCCGGCACAATCCGCATCCAGTCTTCCAAGGCCGCAACCTGCGCCTGCCAGATCGAATGATCGAGCGGGTAGCCGTGAATAAAGAGGATGGCCGGGCCGGTTCCCTTGATTTCAACGCCCAGGTTGACGCCGTTCACCGTGAGCCGCCGCAGGGTTCCACCGGGCGAGCGTTGATTCATGAACTGCTCCCAGCCTGCCGGAACCGCGACCGGACGTCCGTCACGATCTACACAAACGAAGATGAATTCCGCGCGTCGCTATGAGGGCATCTCCCTGGACCCGGCGCGCGGACTGGCGCAGCGTGAAGCTGGTGTGTCCAACATGGAGCAGTGTGGTCTGGAACCGGAGAACGTCACCCGGAAACGCCGGCGCATGATATTCGATTTCTGCCTTCCGCACCGCGGGCCAGGCCGCCGCGCGGGTGAAGAAATCCATCCCGGGGCCGCGAGCAAGCATCTCCCAGCGGGCTCGTTCGAAGAGGCTAAGGAACGAGGCCTGGTTGAGGTGGCCGAAGGAATCGCACTCGTCGGGATAGACCGTCAGGTCAACGTCGGGTGGGGCCACAGAAACTCCGCGGTGACGCGAGCTCGGCGCAGCAGGGGGTGTCCTCCGGAGCAATCGCAATCTGGGGGTCAAAGGTATTCCAGAAACAGGGGGCGTGGTAGGAACCTCGCAGGGCGTCGAGGGCCGCGAAGGTCTTTGCCCCGTAGGTCTGCTCCAAGGCCAGGTTGTAACCCGAAACCCGTTGCGCCGCGGCCAGCGCCGCGGGAGTCGGCGACCCGTACCCGCCGCCCAGAAAACCGGTGAGCACTCTGATTCGAGCGAAACCGGGTCGCACCTCGAGGCCCGCGTTCCTCAGCAGCCTTCTTGTACCGGCCACCAACCGGTCGACCTGCCAACGATTCGCCACGATGGGATCCGCGACCCGAACCCCACAAAGTGTCACGTCTTGACCGGCAATCCAGGAGCCGAGGACCAGTCCGGCGATAGTTCCACCGCTGCCCAGGGGGCGACGATCACGTCGGGTTTCGGGACCTCGCCCGCTCCCACCTGCTCCCAGAATTCCAGAGCCGCGTTGACTCCGCCGAGAACGCCCAGAGCATTGGCACCGCCTGCCGGCACCCAGGTCGGCCGACCGAAGCGGGACGCGTGTCGCCAGGCCCGGAGTACGGCGAACGGCAATTTCCACTTGGCACCGGCAAGAAATACTCGCGCGCGGCTTTCGGTCGCGGCCAGCGTACCGGAACACTCCCGACCCAGGGCTGCGGAAAGAGGCCGACCGCCACCTTCTGCTGCCGGCGCTGGGCGTAGAAGGAGAGCGCGGCGACATAGGTCGATCCGTAGCCGCCCATCGAGACAATCCACGACCCGGCACCGGGAAGGATCCATTCGAGGGCCCGCAGCTTGTTCCCGCCTGGGCCGTCGAGCGCACTCTTGTCTTCGCGCTTTATCGAGAGCGAGGCGAATCCCAGCTCGCGGGCGAGCTCGGGGTGAGTCTCGACCGGGGTAGGGAACCGCCCCAGCGCAACGCGGGGGATCGCGACCCCGAGGCGCTTCTCTAGTGGAAGCATGAGAGAGACGTAGTGACTGCGAGCGACACGGGCGACCGCGTCTCCAATTGCAGAATGATGGTGATGCGCCCAATCTTCACCCGGCGATTTGCTGTCGGCAATCTCTCACCGGGTTCACTCCATGAGGCCCATCCCCTGATGCTCGACCAGCGGCGAGTGCGATACGTCCCACCCGCGGTGTGGGCCCACCCGTGAGCGACACCGGCAGCGAGGCTCCGGCCATCAACCACATTCTCACCGGGCAAGCGTTCGACGCACTGATTGGACGATTCCAGGGAGCGCCTCTGCTGGCGGTTGATACCGAGGCCGCGAGCTTCCACCGCTACAAGGACCGGATCTACCTGATCCAGCTCTCCTCTCGAGGTGAGACAGCGGTGGTCGATCCTCTCGCGGTTCACGAATTGAGCGGCTTGGGCACGTTACTGAGCACCCCCGCGATCGAGATCATCTTCCACGACGCCGACTACGACCTGCGCATTCTGGATCGGGACTACGGGTTCCACGCGGTCAACCTGTTCGACACGAGAATCGCGGCACAACTGCTGAACGAGCCAGGGATCGGACTCGCCGCACTGCTCGAGAAATATGTCGGCGTGAAGCTGGACAAGCGTTTCCAGCGAGCCGACTGGTCGGTCCGTCCGCTCAAGCCCGGCATGCTGCAGTACGCCGCGGACGATACCCGGTTCCTCCCGGTCCTGCGTGATTTGCTCAAGGAGCGACTGCTCGCCGCGGAGCGCTGGAGCTGGGCCAACGGAGGAGTTCGAGCTGCTGGAAGGAGTACGCTGGAACGCGGGAGGACCTCCGGCGGAGGCCTATCTGCGGATGAAGGGCGCCCGTACACTCAAAGGACGGCAACTTGCCGTTCTTCGCGCCTTGTTCGAGTGGCGCGAGCGCATCGCCGCGCAGCTGGATCGCGCACCATTCCGGATCGTTCACAACGATACACTGCTGGCGGTCGCGAAGGCCCAACCGCGCAGCCCGTCCGCCCTTCAGGAGGCGGCACGCCTTTCCCCTGACTTGCTGCGCCGTTGGGGAGAAGGGATTCTCGACGCGGTGGAGAGCGGGCTGGCGGCGCCGCAGAGTTCGATTCCGGTTTTCGAGCGAAGCCGGAGACCACCACCCGACCCGGAACGGGACGCCCGACTCGAAAGACTCAAGGCCGCGCGCAACGCGATCGCGCAGCGACTGGATCTGGCGCCGGGAGTGTTAGGCGCGAATGGTCTGCTCGAGGCGATAGCGAATCAGAATCCCGACCGGGCGGAGGAGCTGGAGGCGATTCCTGACATGCGACGCTGGCAACGGGAGGTGCTGGGAAAGGAACTGATCGAAGCGGCAAAGGCTACTTCATGAGGTTTGACCTGGCTCACCCTCCAAGCAAGGTCCGCAGCCTGGGGTCCATCTTCTCGGGAGTCCAATAGGGTTCCCAGACGATTTCGACCTCCGCCGAGCGAACTCCCTCGACATCTTCCACCGTCCGCTTCACGTCGCCCACAATTTCGGGACCCGAGGGACAGCCTGGTGAGGTGAGGGTCATGTTCACGTGCACGTCGCCCTCGTCGCTGACCGTAATGTCGTAGACCAGCCCGATGTCGATGATGTTGAGGTTCAGCTCCGGATCTTTGACGGCGCGCAGCGCCTTCCGGACCGTCTCTGCATTGACCATCTGCAATCCTCCTGAGGAGGAAAGCTACCGGTCCCGACGGGAGAGCGTCAACCGCGCTCAACAGGAGGGCTGAATTCGATCGGAGCAGGCACCAGGGACAGCTCGCACCGTGGCGTCGGCAAGACGGGCGCGAACCGCTCGTAGCTCGGAGATCGAGCGACCTACCCGTGGATCGTAGGCCCGATTGGTGAGAAAGATCAGAAACACGTCCCGGACGGGATCGAGCCACAATTCGGTCCCGGTCCAGCCGGTGTGGCCGTATGTGGAATCGGTGAAGAGTGTGCCTGCCGCGACCGGCTCTTTTCCTGGTGGATCCCGCCGCTCCCACCCGAGGAGCCGGTTTCCGCTCGAGGCGCCCGGCTGGAGAAACCGTCGGATCGTGGCCGCTTCGAAGACTCTGCGGTCACCTACGGTCCCTCGGAGAGCCAGAGCCGGGCGTAGCGGGCCAGGTCCGTTCCGGTCGAGAAGGCCCCGGCGTGGCCGGCCACCTCGCCGAACCGTACCGCGTTCTGGTCGTTGACGACCCCCGCGAGGGATGGCCATGCCAGACCCCGGTAGGTACCACGGATTCGTAGAGCGAGCGGGGAGGCGTGAACATCGTCCGCGACATCCCCGCGGGAGCAAAGACTTCTCGAGTTGCGAACCGATCAAGCGGCTCTCCCGCAACCCGATCCACCAACAGACCCAGGAGGAGAAAGTTGAGGTCGCTGTACTCCGCACTCTTCCCGGGCGGACGACGCAGCGGTTCGGCGTAGAGCAGCGCGATGGCACTGTCCCGAGTTGGCGCCAGACGAAAGAACTGGACGTAACTCCGCAGCCCGCTGGTGTGGTCCAGCAGCATACGGACGGTCACCTCGCCCTTTCTGCCCCCGGTGAAGCGAGGCAGGTACGAGACGACCGGCCGGTCGAGATCAACCTTCCCCTGCTCCACCAGCCGCATCACCGATGGAGTCGTGGCGGTGACCTTGGTGAGCGAGGCGAGATCCCAGATCGTGGAATCGGGCGAGGGAACCGGAGATTTCGCGTCCCAGGTGAGGTGGCCGTAGCCGTGGCTGTACAGCACCGATCCCCGACGTCCGACGACGACGACGGCGCCGGGATAGATGCCCCGCTTGATGCCGGCTTCAACGATCTCATCCAGCGGAGCGAATTGCCCAGCCGGTGGAGGAATGTGAGGCGAGGGTCGAGGGAAGAAGGCGAGGAGACTGAGTCGAGAGAAGTCCTAGTGGGATGGTGCCGCGCCAGTGCCGCTTCATGGAGATGGGGTGAGCGAGTCTTTCTGCGCGACGTGCTCCGAATCCCGCACCGACCCCGGAGGAAGTTCATAGAGCAGTTCCAGGGTCCGGTTGTCGCGCTCAGAGGCGCGGGGAGCCATCGCTCCGGGATGCATGATATCGGTGGTTTCCGCCGAGTGAGGCAGGCCGAGAGCGTGTCCCACTTCGTGCAGGGCGACAGCACGCATGGCGACCGGAGGTAGCTCGTTTCCCGCGGTATCGTGGATGGCGAGAACGATGACCGCGCGGTGGATTCGCCCGCTGCGGTCCCAGGTGAGGTCGGTCTGGCCGGCACGATCAATCTGGAAGCGATCGATCCAGCGCACCGAGATGGCGGCGCCAGCGGTGTCCTGCACTTCGGTCCACTGGAGGCCGAGCCGGCGCAGGTCCCAGGCATCGAGGCTTCCCGGACATATCCGGCCATGGCGGGACTGGTAGCCGGGAGGACCACCGGGAACGATCGCGACGCCGAGCGTCACACCCCCGCTGCCATTTCCCCAGCGGCGAACGACCGAGTCGGTCGTGGCCAACAACGAATCGAGGTAGACTCGATCCGCCTCGCCACGGATTCTCTGGCGTACCGCGAGTCGGCGCGAGACGGTCGAGGGGAGAGGCAGGCGGTGCATCGGCTGAGGTGGTGTCGGTCGGCCGGGCCATGGCGAGGGAGCGGCGGCAAGCCTGGTACCCGCCTGGGCAGTCGCGGACGGAGCGGGAGCGGAACGCAGGAAATCTCCCGCCTTGTCGACCACCACAAGGGCGACCAGCGCAAGGACCAGCATGACCAGCACGATGCGTGGCATGAGTGCAGGAAATATTGTGGGAACGGGTTCCCGCCCGCTATGGCTAGCGTGGCTCTCCAGCGGCGCCTAAGATTTTCGCCGTGGAGACCCCACCTTCGTGACCAAGTTCTTCGCAAGAAACCTCATCCGCTGGCGCTGGGCGGTGATCGTCGCCTGGGCGGTGATCGGATACCTGGCCGCGGCCCGCGCTCCACATGTCGTGGAGGTCCTCAATACGCGGGGAGGCAGCCGCGCGCCGACCGAGGCATCCCGGGTAGACGAGATTCTGCGCACCCGGTTCAACAAACCGCTCAACGATTTCTTCGCGGTAACGCTCGAAGCTCCCGAGCGATTCGACAGCGGCCTGCCTCGCGAGTTGCTCGATTCCCTGATCGCCCGATTTGAGCGACGGCGCTTCGTGAGCGGCGTGGTCTCATTCCGCTCCACGGGTGATTCGACGTTCGTGAGCAAGGACGGCAAGGCGACGGTCCTTCTGCTGGGACTGGTGCCGGCCAAGGGGGATAGCGTCGCACGAATGGTGCCGCCGGTTCGGAAGACGGTTTCAGAAACTCTGGCCGATCTCAGGCTCGACCCCAACACCTATCGAGTGCGGGTGACCGGCCGGTCCCCGCTGGATCTCGATATCCGAAATATCGCCGCCAGCGACAGCCGAAGAGGCGAAATCCGGCTGCTTCCGCTGACCGCGGGGATTCTGCTGCTGGCGTTCGGTGCGCTGGTGGCGGCGGTCCTGCCGCTGATCGTGGGATTCCTCGCGATCTGGATCACCCTCGCGATCATTTCGGTTCTGGCGAACTTTACCCCGATGTCGATCTTCGTGCTCAACATGACCACGATGCTTGGATTGGGCGTGGGGATCGACTACTCGCTACTCATCGTCACCCGGTTTCGCGAGGAGCTGAACCGAGGTTTGCGGCGGCGCGAGGCGGCGCTGCGGGCGCTCAGCACGGCTGGTGTCGCGGTGCTCACTTCGGGGCTTACGGTGGTTGTCGGCTTTGCCGCGTTACTCCTGACACCGCTGGTGGAGACCCAAAGCGTGGGCCTCGGCGGCCTGGTCGTCGTGGCGGTGGCGGTGGCCCTCTCGACCACTCTCCTGCCGGCGCTCCTCGCGGTGCTGGGCCGCCAGATCGACCGCCCCCGTTGGCTCGCCCGACGACTCACCTGGTATCACGCACCGACGGCGTGGGAGCGCTGGGCGCGCAGCCTGAGTCGGCATCCGCGGCGCGCGCTGGCGATCGGCGGAGCATCCATCGCGCTCCTCACGGCGCCGGTCTTCTGGATCCGCATCGGCTTGCCGGCGCGCAACTGGTGGCCCGATCAGACCGAAGCCGGACAGGGGGTCAAAGCCCTCGAAGCCATGGGCGTTTCCAACATGATTCTGCCGGTGCGGATGGTGGTTGAAGCGCCGGCCGGGCAGACGGCGGTGAACGCCACAAGTCTGCGTGGACTCCGCGCCCTGTCCGATTCGCTGCGGGCCGATCCACGGATCCGCCAGGTCCGGAGCATCGTGGACCTGGAGCCCGGGACCTCCATCCTGCAGTACTCCCTCCTCTACAGCGACCTCCCCGCCGCCCGCGAGAAGTATCCGGGCCTTCTGGATGCCTACTTGAGCACGGATGGCAAGGTCGCTCTCATCGACGCGATCCTGAGCGACACCACCTCGCTCCCTTCCGGCATGGATGCTTCGCGACGAGCTCGCGCCCTGCGCACTCCCCACCCAAGCAGCTCAAGGGGGCGAAGATCCTGGTGGGCGGATACACCGCGTCGAACCTGGATCTGCAGGATCTGATGCTGGCTCAGTTCCCGATGCTGGTGTTCCTGATTCTCGCCTGCACCGGAGTCATGCTCGCCATTGCCTTCAAGTCCGTGCTGGTACCGATCAAGGCCGTGATCATGAACACTCTCTCGGTGAGTGCGACGTTCGGACTAATCACGCTCGTGTTCCAGTACGGGGTTGGCGGAAAGCTGTTAGGACTGGACGGCCCTACCTCGGCCATCTTCGTGGTGATACCGGTGCTGGTATTCGCGGTGGTGTTCGGACTCAGCATGGACTACGAAGTCTTCCTGCTGGCCAGGGTGAAAGAGGCCTTCGACCGCAGCGGGAAGAACGATCAGGCGACCGAAGAGGGACTTTCCGCGACGGCGTCCACGATCACCTCGGCGGCGTTGATCATGATCCTGGTCTTCGGGGTCTTCGCCTTTGCCCGAGTGCTGGCGATGCAGTTCCTCGGCTTTGGGCTGGCCGTTGCGGTGCTGCTCGACGCGACGATCATCCGGATGGTGCTGGTTCCGGCGATCATGCACCTGGCGGGCGAGTGGAACTGGTGGCCCGGAGGGCAGAGAAAACGGGAGAGAGGAGAAGGGAGACGGGAGACGGGAAGGCGGTCCAGGGTATAGAGCGAGATTACTTCTTCGCGTCCAGCCAATTCTCCCCAATCCCCACATCAACAAGCAACGGCACTTTCAACTCGGCGGCGCCCTCCATGTGCCGTCGCATGAGATCTTTCACTGCTTCCGCCTCGGCAATCGACGCCTCCGCGACCAGCTCGTCGTGCACCTGGAGCAGGAGCTTCGCCCCGGGATACTCAGCCTGCAGCGCCCCGTGAATCCGCACCATCGCGATCTTGATGAGATCAGCAGCGGAGCCCTGCAATGGCGTGTTCTGCGCGGTGCGCTCGGCGAAGGCGCGGAGGTTGAAGTTCTTGTCGTGAATTTCGGTGATGTAGCGCCGCCGACCGAACTTGGTTTCCACGTAGCCGGTATCCCGGGCGATCCGTACCTGCCGATCGAGATAGGCTCTGACGCCGGCAAAGCGCTCGAAGTACTGGGCGATGAATGCCTTCGCTTCCTCGAGAGATCCCCAGCATTCGACTCAGGGCGAAGCCACCCTGTCCGTAGATCGTGCCGAAGTTGATGGTCTTGGCCCGAGCCCGCATTTCGGAGGTGACCTGATCTACCGGGACTCCGAAGAGCAGCGAGGCGGTCTGCCGGTGGATATCGCCGCCGTCCCGGAAGGCCTGAATGAGGACGGGGTCTTCGGAAGATCCGCCAGTAACCGCAGCTCGATCTGGGAATAATCCGCCACAACCAGCCTGCGACCCGGCCCGGGCACAAAGCCACGACGGATCACCTCGCCCCGCGCCGTGCGGACCGGAATGTTCTGCAGATTCGGATCGGACGAGCTGAGGCGGCCGGTGGCCGCTCCGGTCTGGTTGAAGCTGGTGTGGATCCGCCCGGTGACTCGGTTCACCCGCTCGGGCAGCACGTCCACATAGGTGGACTTGAGCTTCTGGAGTTCCCGATACTCGAGGATCAGGCGAGGAACCTCGTGACCGAGGCCGGCGAGCTGCTCCAGCACGTCGGCATCGGTGGAAGGTCCGGTCTTGGTCTTCTTGAGAATCGGCAGTTGAAGCTTGTCGAAGAGCAGTACCGCCAGCTGCTTCGGCGAATTGAGGTTCAGATCCGACGCGGACTGCTGCGCGATGTCCCGCTCGAGTGCCGCGAGTTCTTGCGTCAACTCGGAGCTCAGCCGGCGGAACAGCTCCCGGTCGATCGCGATGCCGGTCCACTCCATGTCGGCCAGCACCGGGACCAGCGGCAGTTCGATCTCGGTGAGAAGCCCGGTGAGCTTGAGCTGATCGAGCTGGGGCGTGAACCACGCGTGGAGCCCGAGCACCGCCAGGCATTGGGCACAGGAGACATTCGCCACGGCGGCCTGGGAGAGCTCAGCCACAGGTCTGGGCGGCCTGCCCTCGCCGGCGCCTCGAGCTGGGGCAACTGCCGGCTCAGGTGCTCGAAGGAGAGGTTGTCGATCGCGTGGGTGCGCCGGCCTGGGTCCAGGACGAAGCTCGCCAGCATCGAATCGAAGGCTACTCCGGCGAGCTCTACCCCCGCTCGACGAAGGACCTGCCAGTCGTACTTGATGTTGTGACCCGCCTTGGGCACCGAGGGATCGGCGAGTACCGCAGCAACTGACGCCAGAGTCGGACTGTCCAGTGGCGGGAGATTGGGAACGGCCGCCGGTGCCGCGAGCTCACCATCTTCCGGGCGATGTCCGAAGGAGAGGTACCAATGTTCGGAAGGGCCAGCGGCGAGTGACAGCCCGATCAGCGTGGCATCGCGTGGATCGCCACCGGAGGTCCTGGCGCTCAGGGCTACCAGGGGCGCGGCGCGAAGGCGGGCGACTATTTCTGGCAACTCCGAAGAATCGGAGACGACGCGGGCGGGAGCCGCCTGAGCCGCTGGAGCCGCCGTGGCTGTCCCGGCGGCCCGTTCCACAGGGGTGCCATGACCTCGTATTTCCGCACCAGGGAGTAGAACTCGAGCTCGCTGAAGATCTTGAGCAAAGCCGGAACATCGGGGTCGCACTCTTCGAAGGCGGCGGGATCGAGGGTCACGGGCACATCGCGCTTGATGGTGACCAGTTCCCTGGAAAGGCGAGCCGAGTCGGCGTACGCGATCAGAGCCTCGCGAGCCCGCTTGTTCTTCACCTCTTCCGCGCGGCCGAGCAAGGATTCGAGGTCGCCGAACTGCTGCAGCAGCTCGACGGCGCCCTTCCCGCCGATGCCCTTCACTCCCGGCACGTTGTCAGACGAATCTCCCACCAGCGCGAGATAGTCCGTCACCTGTGCCGGCCCAACGCCGAGTCGTTCGGCGGCGTTCGACTCGTCCACCCAGTGCTCCTCGACTCCGGCGCTGCCGCCGCGGCCGGGATTGAGCAATGCGACGCCGGGACCGATGAGCTGATAGAAATCCTTGTCTCCCGATACGATGACCACCTGCCAGCCCTGCTCCACACCCTTCACCGCGAGCGATCCGATCACATCGTCCGCTTCATACCCGTTGAGCGTTACCAGGGAATGCGGAAGGCGGCGAGCAGCTGCTTGATCCGCTCTACCGAGCGGTCGAAGTCGGCCTGAAGCTCGCTATCGAGCTTCTCCGGGTGGACTTGTATTCGGAGTAGAGCGCGGTGCGGAAGGAGTCGCCGGCGTCGTGGATCCACGCCAGGTAATCCGGCTGGTACTTCTCCCGGAGTTTCAGCAGGAAATTGACGACGCCCAAAGCTGCCGAGGTGTTCTCGCCCTTCGTGGTGCGCAGGGGACGCGCGATCAGGGCGTAGAACGCTCGGTAGATGAGGGCGTAGCCGTCGATCAGATAAAACTGGGGAGGGTCGTGCCGCATGGAGGCGGAAACTTAATCGCCTCAGCCCGCCTCGCGGCTCAACCTGGCAGCTATGCGTTCGAAGTCGGCACGGGAGGCCTGGGTCAGCTTGAAGCGGCCGAACCCGGTGTCGTCGCTGAAGAAGAGCGTGAGCTGGTACTGGGTATAGCCCCACCGGATGATCCGGCCCTCGCTCAGGGGACTCGCGTCGAAGACCTCATCCGGCTCTCCAATGCGGATCAGCACCTCCCCTCGGTCGGTGCGCCACCCGGCGACTCCTTCATCGGTGAACCGCTGGTTGGCCAGCGCGACACGGGCGAAGTACTGGTCCAGCATTTCATTGGTCGGCGTCGCCGGGTTGGGATCGGTGCCGTGGTAGAACGCGCGCCAGCGCTCCGACCGGTTCTCCGGCGTAGCGTCCCGCAATGAGTCGAGGTAATCGGAGGCGGGAAGTAGCGCAGCAGGCCGACCATGTCCTCGTAGTTGCTGGTGACCCAAGCCCCCGAGAAGGCAACCAGAGCACTGCTCCGCTTCTCATCGGCCCCCTTCCCCACGATGAGCTTCAGCTCGCCCAGCGGAGCCTCCTCCGGCGAGAAGCGATAGACGAAGGATTCGACCGGACGGCCACCGACGATGGGAAATTTTTCCTGAGCGATGACGCTGTCGTCTACGTCCACCAGGATGAATGGGATGGTGTCAGGACCGGTGCGACTGTAGGCCTCGACATAGGCCAGCGCCGTGTCCCCGCCGTAGCTGAGCGCGCCCCGCGGGTTGACCAGGATGCCGATGGGGTCGCTGCGTGAGACCCTTCCCTTGGCGCGGTAGGTCAGGATCGGCGCCGAGACGCTTCCCGTAGGAAACGCGGGCACGACGAAGTCGCCCTCCGCGCGGGTCGAATTCTGGGAATCCCTATCGCGAATCGCGACCACGAAATGATGGGGACCCGCGGGGAGCAGGAGGGCATCCTGGAACAGGATGCTCTCGTCGACTCGCTGGGTTTCTTCGAAACTCGGGACCCGAACCGTCTGATCCTTCCCGAGGGTGACCGGAGGCCGGCCCTGGGCCTGAGCGGTCAGATCGACCCGGTAGTGCGCCACGAAGTCGTTGCCGTCCCTCTGAAATCCGAACGAGCGATTGGAGAGGGAGATGCCGATGATGGCGACCGTCGTGTCTCCCACGCCGCCAAGAAACGAGACCGATGCCACGAAGGGCAGCGGGCTACCGGCAGTAAGGCGGCCGATTCGCTTGAAGGCCGCCTGGACATCCAGAATCTGGGTGAGGGTTTCGCCGCGGTCCGGAGGGTCGAGCTGCCTTCCCGCTGCCAGCTTCCGCACCCGAGAGCGAGGAGGGCGACGGCAAGTGGCGGCCCGAGAGAGACTTTCATTGACCTAGCTTACCTGTTCGTCGTCAACAGCGTCAAGCAGTGTGCTTGCTCGGGTTCCGACGCCGGGGTAATTTTGCTCGCGATCTCATGAGCCAAGAGAACCTCGTCGGCCGAACCGTAGCGGGGTACCGCCTCCTCCAACACGTCGGCGAGGGCGGTACCGCCGCCGTTTACCGTGCCGAGCATCCTGAGCGCGGGCTGGCAGCCCTCAAGGTCCTGCGCAACCGCCTGGGACAAGACCCGGTCGCCGTCAAACGATTCCTCCGCGAGGCCGAGTTCGGGACCCGGGTACAGCACCCGAACGTGGTGAAGACCTACGAATTCGGCGAGACGGACGGGATGTATTATCTCGCGCTCGAGTGGATGGACGGCGAGCCGTTGGAGAAATTCGCCCTTCGCTCGGGCCGCCTGGCACCGATCCTGGTCGCCACCATCGTCGAGCAGATCGGCGCGGCACTCACTGCCGCGCACGCCCTCGGCATCATTCATCGCGATCTCAAGCCGGCCAACATCATGTACAACCCGGCGACGCAGCGAGCGATGCTGCTCGACTTCGGGATTGCGCGGGATCAGGATCTGAAACCGGAAGAACGACTGACCCGGACCGGTTTCTTCGTTGGCACGCTGCAATATGTCGCTCCGGAAGCGCTCTCTGGCGAGCTGGTGAATCAGCAGGCGGACGTCTACAGTCTCGCCACCATCGCCTATTATCTCCTGACCGGCACCCTGCCCTACACCGGACGCTCTCCGCGAGAGCTGTTTCAGCAGCTTCTGACTCAGCCTCCGCAACTTCTCAATCAGGCCGTGAAGGGGCTCAAGTTTTCTCCCGCCATCGAACTGGTCGTGATGTCCGGACTCGAGCGCGACCTCACCAAGCGAAGTAAGAGCATTGACGAGTTCTCTCAGCGCTTTTGCACGGCGGTACGGGAGGAGACCGGGAAGAAGGGAGGCTTCCTGAGCAACATCTTCGGCCGATGACGAGAGATTCTGAACTCGCCGCGCTTGACCAGCTGCTGCTCGAACGCTCGGTCAGGCGCGGCGATTTTGTGCTCGCCTCCGGGCGGCGATCGTCGTTCTACGTGGACGCGCGACTCACAACCATGTCGGCTCAAGGGCTCGTGCTCATCGGACGAGTCGGGCTTCAGGCAATACGAACCAAGGGCTGGACTCCGGACGCGGTCGGCGGACTCACCATGGGGGCCGATCCGGTGGCCTACGCTATTGCAGCAGCCAGCGCCCAATCCCCTCCTCAGGTGCAGGCCTTCAGTGTCCGCAAGGAGGCGAAGGCACACGGTACCGGTCGACGTATCGAAGGGAACTTTGCCGCCGGTAACCGCGTGGTCATCGTCGAAGACGTGCTCACGACCGGTGGCTCGGCCCAGCAGGCGGTAACCAGGGTTCGTGCCGAGGGCGGCCAGGTGCTCGGCGTGTTGACGGTGGTCGACCGGGAAGAAGGGGGACTGAAGGCACTCGAGGCGCAGGGAATCGAGGTAGTATCCCTTACGACTTCTACGCTCCTGGGCCTCCGCTAGAGCTATTTCGGACGAGACCCGCCCGCGCCCAACGGATGGAAGCTCCGCAGTACCCGCCCATAAGGCATGATCATCACATCCACGAATCGATCGAGCGCGGCGCCGAACGGAAAGCGGCGGCGCAGCTCCGAAGTGTTCATCCCCAGGAGCGATCGCACGTGCCGAGCGAAACTCTGCGGTGAGCTGAACTCCAGGCGGTAGGCCACATCGGCGACGGTGAGTCCCCGCCGCTCGAACAGGAGGCTCGCATGGAGCAGCCGCACCGCGGCCAGATAGCTCTTGGGAGAGGGAAGACCAGCTCGAGAGAACCGCGACATCAGGGTGGTACAGCGCACATGAAGGCGGTCGGCCAGGTCGCGGGCGGTGACTACTTCCGGGGAGAATTGAACGAGTGCCTCGAAGAAGAGGCGGGTGTCCGGAGGGACTTCTCCCAACGCCGCGAGAATCGGCGCCTGAAGCCGGGCGGAATCCCTGCTCGCCGGCTGTCCCAGCACCTGCCGAAGCCGTTGCCATCCGGCGGGTGTGCTCACATCCACCACTTGCCGCACACCAGAGGCGCCGAGTTGAAGCAATACCTCAGAGCCGGACGCATCGGCCTGACTCACCAGTGCCACGGTGGGGACTTCCGGAAAGTCACGCGTCAGGTGGTTCAGCTGGTCGAGCGGCGCCCCACGGCATTGCCGGACCGAGAGGAGTACCGCGTCTACCGCACGCTCCCGGACCACCCGGACGACGTCGGGCAGAGACTCGCGATGGAGGAGAGAAAACCAACCTCCGCTTGCCGCATCCAGCCGGGGCCTCTCCTCCGGGGAGACCACGGCGGCGATCACCGGGGCGGATTGGGCGGTCTGGAGGGCATCGCTCACAGGGACTCCTGCGGTAGAGGGCCCCACGATAGCCCCGGCCGTTCAACCGCCATTCAAGTCATCCCCATACCGTTAAGAATGTGTAGCGGTGTGCAACCTTTGGGGGAGGCAAAACGTCTAGTGTCTGGATGGATTGGCCACCCTATCGACCCATCCATATCTTGACCGTGGATTACAAGATGCGATCCCGACAGCCGACGCCACGATGGGTACGGTAGCCGGGACCGAGCCGACTCATCGGGAGACTCCCGTGACCGGTCCTGACGAGCTTTCCTCCCGCCTCCAGGCGGCCCCTCGAGCCTCAGTATCGGCTCGAGAGCGAGCTGGGGCATGGCGGGATGGGCGTCGTCTTCTCGCCCGTGACACCACGCTTGATCGCCCGGTGGCGGTGAAGGTGGTGCACCCCGATCTCGCGGTACATGCCGCGATCACGCAGCGCTTCCTGGCGGAGGCGCGCATGATCGCGCGTCTCCGTCACCCCAGCATCGTCTCGGTTCACTCCGCCGGCGAAACCACCGGACTTTTCTACTACGTGATGGACTACGTGCCGGGCGAGAGCCTCCGCCAGCGGCTCAACCGTGAGCTTCGGCTGCCGCCCGCGGAGGTGGCACGGCTGCTGAGCGATCTCGCCGACGCGCTGCATGCCGCTGGACAGGCAGGTCTGGTGCATCGGGACGTCAAACCGGAGAACGTGCTGCTCGACAGCGCGACGGGCCACCCGATGCTGGCGGACTTCGGCATTGCGCGCGCAATGGTGCCGGACGGAAGCGGAAATGTGACGGCGGCTGGAGTCGCGGTGGGCACGCCGACCTACATGAGCCCGGAGCAGGCAGCCGGCGAGGCAGTGGATCACCGCAGCGATCTCTACGGTCTCGGTGTGCTGGGATACGAGATGTTGACGGGACGGCCACCGTTCCGAGGGGCTAATGCCGCGGCGATTGCCTCGATGCATTTGTCGGAGCGCCCTACGCCGGTCGGCAATCTCCGTCCCGACGCACCGGCTCCGCTTGCCGCGGCGATCATGCGGGCCCTCGAGAAGAATCCGGCTGACCGCTGGCAGACCGGCTCCGAGTTCCGTCACGCGATTCAAGGCGATGCGGTTACTCCACTTCCCAGCCGGTTGCGCCGGCGTGGTCTGGTATCGGCGGGAGTCGCGGTATTCCTCATGGCAATCGTGGTCGCCGCTTTCGCGCTGAGACCCAACGGTCCGCCCGCCGGAGTCAACCCGCGCCATTCGATGCTGATTCTTCCCTTCGAGAACCTGCGGGAGATGCCTCGGTAGACTGGCTGCGAGAAGGAAGCGTGAACATGCTCACGCTGAACCTTTCGCAGTGGAATGACCTGACGGCGGTCGATCACGAGCGGCTGCACGATCTCCTGGCCCGCCGCAAGCTGGGCGAAGGAACCGCAGTGGGCCTCGAAATGGCCCGGCAGCTCGCGCGCGATGCCGGCGCATGGACCGTGGTGCTGGGAGACTTCACCCGGGCCGGCGATTCATTGCATCTCGTGGCACGGGTCTACGACGTGGCGACGGGAAACCGGGTGGACGTGGCCCAGGTCGACGGCGCGCCGGGCGAGGATGTGCGCCCGCTGTTCGACCAGCTCGCTGCGAAGCTGCTCAATCTTTCCGGCGCGCCGACCGGGACTTCGCGCCGAACTGTGGCGCGCCACGACCTCGTCGGTCGAAGCGTTCCGCTCCTATCTCCAGGGAATCGAGCATCTGAACCAATGGAGCCTGGGGGATGCAGAAGCCGATTTGAGCCGGGCCACGAAGATCGATTCCACCTTCGCGCTCGCCGTACTACAAGCTCGCACTTACCCGAGGCTGGGCCACAGGACAAGGGGATTCGCTGGGGATCGAGGCGATCCACCGGGCCACTCAATATTCCGACCGGCTGCCGGAGCGGGACCGGACCATGATCCGCGCCTATCGGGCTTTCATCGACGGCGACTACGCGACCAGCCGGGGCAACTACCAGCAGCTGCTCTCGCGGGACTCCACCGACGCTGATGCGTGGTACGGTCTGGGCGATGTGTGGTTCCACGATACGACCAAGAGCGTCCAGGTCGGCCACCGACATCACACCATACGTCCTACCGGGCCTTCAAGAAGGCCATCGGGCTCGACCCCGGCTACTACCTCGCCTACGAGCACGTCCAGCAGCTGCTGAACACGCGCAGCGCAGAAGGATCCGCCGATGGTCCTGATGCCCAACGATTCGTTCGCGGTGCCAGAAGATGACCGGGGCCGCCGACTGCTGGACAGCGCCACAGTCGCGGCAGGCATCGACCGCGCACGATTGGCGGGGATCACCAGCGCGCGGAGCTGGATCGCGAGCCAGCCGGAGAATCCTCACGCCCAGAATGCGCTGATCGAGGCTCTCGCCGCGGCCCAGAACTATCCGGCTGCGCTGGCCGAGGTGAACCGGATCCGGAGCACACCGTCAGGCGCCGCCGCGTCCCGATCTCCCCTTCATCCGGGCGCGGCTGCTCACCGAGTCGGGAGACTTCGGGGGAGCCGAACGTGAGGTTCGCGGCGCCATTGACTCCACGACGCCCGAGGACTTTGCCCGCTATTCGAAGGAACCCTGCCTCCGGAAACGGTCAGCCTGTTGAGCGCCGGGGCCAACCTGCTGGCATATCACGGGAAGATTCGCGAGGCCCAGCAGGTGGTCGAGCTTGCCGGGCGGGTTCAGGCCGGGTGGTTCGAGAACAGTATGTGGAGCCGGAAGCTCGGCGGGGAGTCGGCTTGGACCCAGCTTTTCCTGGGGCACTTGTATACCTCGGTGGGCGCGCCAGTCTCGGCGCTGCACGCGACCTGGGATGCGGTGTCCGACGGGGTAAAGGCGGCTCCCGCACCGACCGCAAAGAGCTCATGCAATTCGGCTGGCCCTCGGCGCTGGGACTCTTCCTGAGCGACGAGGCCGACAGCGCCGCTCTGCGTGAATTTGCCGGAACTCGAGGGGAAAAGCTTCCTCCGGAGATTCGAGTCCTTCAGGCCCTCGCGGAGAAGGACACCACGTCGGCCCGGAGGATGCTGACCGACGCGGAGAAGAATCCCGAGTCGGTCGACTCTTCGTACAAGTCCCGGCCTATGTGGTGGAGCTACCGCACCCGCTTCTGGCCCAGGCCCACTTTCTCCTCGGGGACTACGAGACGACGATCAAGCTGTTGCGTGATTTCGAGCCGACCCACTTTGCGTCGCGCTACTCGATTCCCGCTGGGACCTTGGCGGGAGAGTGCGGCTGCTCAGGGGAGTCGCGTACGAAAACTGGGCCAACCGCAACTGGCACGGACGGAATACAAAGCTGTCCTGGAGCAGTGGGCGGACGCCGACTCCAGCCCTGCAGCCCTTCGTCCGGCAGGCTCAAGCGGGATTACTCAGGGTAGGCGGGGGCGCGGGCTAGCGAGTAGATTCAAGGCGCACAGGCAGGACGGATGGTCGCGGGTCCAGGCTGCAGCTTGCTGCGGTCCAGGGCTCGAGGAAAGTCCGAGCTCCAACGGGTAGACTGCCAGGTAACGCCTGGGCGCCGAGAGGCGACGGACAGGGCCACAGAAAACAGACCGCCTGGAACCCGGCGCAAGCCGGAGGGTAAGGGTGAAACGGTGGGGTAAGAGCCCACCGCGCCGCTGGCAACAGCGGTGGCACGGTAACCCCCAGTCGGAGCAAGGCCAAATAAGCGGCGAGGTGTGACCCACACCGCCCTGCCGGATCGCGATCCGGCTAGCCGCGGGTAGGCTGCTCGAGGCGGTTGGCGACAACCGTCCCAGACAGATGACCATCCCCCGGCGCTTCGGCGCCGGGGAACAGAACTCGGCTTACGGGCCTGCCTGGGTAGACGGGCGAACGGGGTGAAACCACGCCCCGCCGCCCGTCTGCCTTTTTCGCCCCTCCCGCTATTTCCAAAGGCGACATAGCCTTTGGGGCATCCTCTGCCCGTAGTACCGCATGGCGACAAAGCCCAGCCCTATGCAGGATAGAAACCGACCATATCCGGAGTCGTGGGACCGGGTAGCGGACGTCAGGGTCTTCCGGACGAGCGCGAAAAGACTGGGAAAAGCTCATCACCTGGCGTGCCGACATGCGAAAGCGCGGCTGGAAGCTCCTCAAGGTGACGAGCGACGATGCCGAACTCGTCGCGGTCTTCCGGCGTACCAAGATCGGACCTCCACCCGGGCGGCGGCTGACCCCGGCCGGTTCCCGTCGTCCATCCCCCTCACGCTTGAGGCAAGTCATGAGGTCACGCCCCTGGATCGCCGCGGCCGTGGCGATCACTGGTATCCTCGCCTGGAAGGCGCCGCCGACCACCGCGGCTCGGCGCTACCGGCCTGGATCTCAAGACCACCCAAGTCATCGACCTGAAAGCCGTGGGACAAACCGAACAGCGCCAAGAGTTCGGCAGCACCGGGTTCCTCAGCGTTTCCATCGCCGATACCACCGGCGGCAAGACAATCAGCGTCGTGCTCGATTCTCTGAAGCCGGACAGCGCGTCGCCGGTTCCGGCGGAGGCGGCCAAGGCAGCCGCCGGTACGCACATGGCACGGCGTGGTAGGCTCGAACGGGAGAATCACCGGGCTCCAGGCCTCGAGGCGATAACCCCGTCGCCGTGACGCTTGACGGCGTTGTTGCGGGAATTCCTGCCGCCGGTTCCCGCGGGTGTGGCGCCGGGAAAGGCCTGGACTGACACGACCGAGAACAACGACAACGTGCCGAACGGATCGATGGCCGTCCGGACCATCACCAACTTCCAGTCGTCCTCCGAGACCTATGAAGGGGTGAAGGCGCTCAAGATCGCGAGTGCGTCCAGCAGCTCCTTCTCGGGCAATCAGGAAACCGGAGGTGGATCCGCGGCCATCGAAGGCACAGGAACGGGAACCGGAGTCTGGTACGTCGGGCCCGACGGTACCTACCTCGGCGGAAAGCGGAGTAGCATGCAGAACTCTGACGGTCTCGGGCGCCTTCGCACCCGAACCGCTGCCTGTGGTTGTCACCCTCGATGCGACGACGTCGCTCCTGAAATGATCTTATGAGGTCACATCGGCTGCTGGTACTTCTCGTTCTCGCAGGTTGTAGCAGCACCAGCCAGCCGCCTGGCAATCCCACCCGAGCCCGGCCGGCCCGACGGCAGCTCAACCGAGCGAGCCGACCCCATCTGGCAAAGGCCTCCAGCTGCGCACCGAAGGAACCTTCCGCTACTCGCTCTGGCGACGGCGACAGCGTAGTGGCCCAGATGCCGAGCGGAGAGGCGCAGGTCCAGGTCACGGACAGACTGCGTTTGTCACCGTGAATCTGCAGCCAGCCTCAGACGGAGCCCAGCTGACCGCTACGCTGGACTCGGTTCGACCTGGATGCGGATGTCACCTTCTCCACGACCACTCTCGACAGCCTCCTCCAGTTCCAAGTGGAGCGGAAAACTGACCCGATCGGGCTGGGTCGAGTCGGTGACCGCGACAACTCACTCGCTCCTCGCCGATCAGATCCGGGACGCGATCAAGCTGCTGTTTCCAGTCGTCGGTGGACAACACCGGAGCCGGTTCCACCATGGCAAAGCACGGCGCCGGCGGTGGCGGCCCGGCTCAGCGTGGTGGACCTCGGCGAGAGTGTCCAGGTGGTTGGAACGGCAGGAGCCGCGGCGAACGAGAACGGCCAGAAATTCATTCCCATCACGGTGATCCGCACGACCGCGGGGCAGGAAGCGGAAGCCAGGCCGGCCAGCCAATCGATCTCGCAGCGACAGGACGGAGACTCCCTGGTCTATCAGTTAAGCAATGACGGACAGGTCCTCGCCGCGGAAGGAGAACGGGTGAGGGACTATGACCCTGACGGCGACCGCCGTCAGGAGCAGACAGTCCCGGTCACTCAGGAGAGCCGACTCAAGCTTCGCTCTGCTCCTGACTAGGACGCTTGCCCGGGTGATGAAGACGGCGTTGAAAACGCTCGTGCGTGACCGCCGCGGGTTTCGTCCTCTGGCTCCCTCGCCATCTGGCCTCCCCGCTCTGGTACCGGACCCACTGGCCCGCGGAAACCGCGTTCATGTGGATGACGGCGCGGAGAGGGCGGCCCGAAGACAGACTCCGCTCCGCCAATACCGCCCGGTTCCCCTCGATTCGATTTCTCGAAGCCTTCAGGATGCCGTAGTCATCGGAGAGGACAACAACTTCTTCACTCATGGCGGGATCGACTTCCTGGCCATGGCTCATGCCGTCGGTTATCCCCGTCAATCGTTTGCCTGGTCCTCCGCGCGAGATCGCGACGAAGCTGTTCAGTGTACTTCCCCGAGCACTGGAGCCGGCGGGACAAGCTGCGGGAGCCAGTACGATCTCTCAGCAGCTGGCCAAGAACCTGTACCTCTCCTCCTCACGCAACCCGCTGCGCAAAGTGAAGGAAGCGGTAACCACCTACCGGCTCGAAACGGCATTGGGGAAGCGGCGGATCATGGAGCTGTATCTCAATGTGGCGGAGCTGGGTGACGGGATCTGGGGCGCCGAGGCCGCGAGCCGGAAGTATTTCCAAGCGCGGCGCCGCGCGACTCCGCGAGAGCAGGCTGCCACTCTCGCCAGGATCGCTGCCCTTCCCGCTCAAGCTCCAACCCCGGCTTCAAGCCAAGCCGAATGCGATGGAGGCGGGATCTCATCCTGCGCCGGATGCACGGAGAGTGGGTAGAAGTGCCGAAAGTGGAGACCGAGGGACCTGCCGGCGCCTCCAGTGCCGGATTCGCTTTACATCGCGGTGGATTCTGCCGTCACAGCGGTGGACTCTATCCCGCTGGTCCAGACGGAATCGCTCCCGCTCCACCGGACAGCCTGGAGACGGCACCGGACAGCGTTCCTCGATTCGCGGGGCCGAGCCGGCTTAGAGAATCTTCTTGCCGAAAGCGGATTGAATCAGCTCGACCGCGAACTGGGCCGAGGTATTGCGGTCGTCCAGGATGGGATTGACTTCGAGCGACTTCGAGGGAACTCATCACGCCGGCGGCAGAGACGAGCTCCATGATGAGGTGAGCTTCGCGGTAATCCAGTCCGCCTTTCACCGGTGTGCCCACGCCAGGCGCGAGGCTGGGATCCACCGAATCCAGGTCGAAGCTCCGTGCACCAGATCGGCACCCGCGGTGACGTTGGCCAGCGCCTTCCCCAGTGACGCTGTGAGATCCCCTGCTGGTCAATGTCCGCCATCGTGCAGAGCGTTGACCCCCAGAGACGCTTCAGATGCCGCCGTTCCCCTTCATCAACACTGCGAATTCCCACCAGAGCAATGTTCGCGGGATCCACTTTCTTGAAACGGCCGCCGATGCCGCCGAGCTCGCGTGGGACCGAGTCCCAGCAGAGCGGCGCAGTGGCATGACCGTGAATGTTCCCGAGTGCGGAGAGGTGCCGGGAGTGTTGATGTCGCTGTGCGCGTCCACCCAGAGCACCCTGACCTTGCGACGACTCGCGCCGCGCCCAGCGGGCGATGCCTGAGATGAGTTCCGACCGCGATCAGTGGTCACCGCCAGCACCAGCGGGAAATGCCCTGCTTCATCACCTGCCCCACCTTGGCGGCCAACGGTCGATTCGCCCGCGTGATCTCGGCCAGGTAACGGGCCCGAAGCCTTCCGACCCTCAGCTCCTCGATGTTGTGAATCAGGAGATCTCCGTCGTCAACGACGCGATGCCCCAGCTCGCTGAGGTGCTGGATTGAGCCCGGCGATCCGGATTGCGGAGGGACCCATGTCCACCCCTCGGCGACCAGAGCCGAGGTCCATCGGAACGCCGAGGATGTGGATGGTCTTTGCGCCGCGGATTTGGTCGGGAGGTTGGCATCGGATTATCAGTTCCGAGTTCAGGAGTTCCGAGTTGGCATTCATCGAGCAGGAACTCAGAACCCTGGACTTTCGGAACTCAATCCACCAAGCGCAGCGGCATCACGAGCGTGAGGTACGATCGCGGGATCGTTCCAGCCCACCGGCTCGCAGGTGGCAGCGCGTTCGGGCGCCTTGAAGGTCATCCGCACCTCGTCGGTCGGGCATGAACTTCAGGATCTCGAGGAGATAGGTGGCGTTGAAGCCGATCTCCAGCGAATCCCCGTCGTAGGTGATGTGCCATTTCCTCCTGGGCCTCGCCCAGGTCGGGAGTCTGAACCGAGAGCTTGCACGCCCCATTGGTCGAGCGCCAGCCGAATCCGATGGGTCTGGTCGCTGGCGACGATGCTCATGCGCCGAATGGCTGAGGTGAGGGCAGACCTTGTCCGCGGTCGCGCTCTTGTCGTTCTCCTGCGGGATTACCTGCTCGTAGTTGGGATAGGGGCCCTCGATGAGCCGGGTGAACACCTGAGTCGAGGCAGAGCGAAATCCCAGGTGGTTCTCGCTCTTGGCGATCTCCAGCTCGTCCTTGTCTGCCGAACAGCCGGCGGATCTGGTCCAGCGCCTTCGGGCGGAATGATCGAGGTCGGCCTGACCCGCTTCGACATGCCGCCGGTAGCCGGCAACATCCATCCGGGCCAGCCGGTGACCGTTCGTCGCAACCATGCGCATCCGCTCGGGGCGGAGCTCCCAGAGTACGCCGTTGAGAATCGGCCGGCTCTCCTCGGTGCTGGCGGCAAAGGCCACGTGCGCCGATCAGCTTCTGTACGGTCGCCCGCGGCGCAGCGACCAGCCACCGGTGAAATTGACCGCAGGGAAGGCCGGAATTCCTCACGAGGCAAGCCGAGCAGGCGGAACTTGGCGCGGCCACACTCGATGGTGACCCGTTGTTCTCCCGAGCTGGTGACCCGGATGCGCGGCGCTGGGCAGTTCTCGCACGATCTCGACCAGCTTCTTGCGCTGGCAGAGTGAGCGCGCCTTCCTGATCCACCGAGGCTGGTACGGTGGTGGACACCGCGATATCCAGGTCAGTGCCGGAAAGCCGGAGGCCATTACCGGTGGCCTCGAGCAGGATGTTGGAAAGGACCGGCAGCGTCGTCTTGGTCGGTACCGAAGCTGCGACCGCTACCAATCCTTCCTGAAGCTGCTCTCGTGTGATTGTGAACTTCATCCCGCTCCTCAGCGTGCAGGAAAACTTCTGTTTCTTCTATAAGAATAACTTGATAGCAGTAGCAGTAGAGCGTCTGGAAATGTGGATCAACTGCCCAATCGCATTCCCTGCTCTACGATAGCCCTCTTCGCCGGTGTCGACTCGTTGTGGAACTTGTGGACCCGGCGGGGACAGTTCCGCGCGAGGCCTCGCGACTTCCCACAGTTCCCACGCGATGTTCACGACCTATTGTGCAGCCAGTTCCTGCGCGAGCGCTTTCGATCCTGTCGCGGAAGCCGCGGTCGCGGCTCATCTGCCGCTGAACCTTGTCGACGCTGTGGATCACCGTCGAGATGATCCCGCCCGCCGAAGGCATGGCCGATCTCGATCAAGCTGCATCTGCAGGAGATCGCGAGCCAGGTACATCGCGATCTGCCGCGGGATGACCAAGGTCTTGATCCGGGCCTTGGAGCGCAGCCGCTCCGCGCGTGACTCCCCAGCGCCGGGCCACGACATCCTGGATCCGGTCGATGGTCGGCAGGGTCTTGGGTGCCGCCAGCGAGTCGTCTCCCGGCCGGATCTTGTCCGCCAGCGCCTCGCGGGCCAGCTCGATCGACACTTCGCGGTGCTTGAGCGAGGCGAACAGCAGCAGCTTGATGATGCAGCCTTCGAGCTCCCGCACGTTGGAGCGGACATGCTCGGCGATGAAGCGGAGCACGTCGTCCGGAATGGTCAGCTCCAGGTGGTCCTGCTCCTGCTTCTTCCGCAGGATGGCGATGCGGTGCTCGAGGTCGGGCTGGCCGATGTCGGCCACCATGCCCCACTCGAACCGGCTGACCAGCCGGGCCTCGAGTCCGGGATCTCCTTGGGCGGCCGGTCCGAGGTCAGGACGATCTGCTTGTTCGCCTTCGTACAGCGCGTTGAAGGTGTGGAAGAACTCCTCCTGCGTCATCTCCTTGCCTTCCAGGAAATGGACGTCGTCCACCAGGAACAGATCGACGTCGCTCCGGTAGCGGCTGCGGAACTCCGGCATGCGTCCGCCGGGTGATCCCTCGATGACTTCGTTGATGAACTGCTCGGCGCTCACGTAGAGCACCCGGGTGTCGGGCCGGGTGCGGACCACCGAATGGGCGATGGCCTGCATCAGGTGGGTCTTGCCCAGCCCGGTGGCGCCGTAGATGAAGAGCGGGTTGTAGGTCTTGCCCGGCGCTTCGACCACGGCATGGGCGGCCGCGGCGGCAAGCTCGATTCGACTTGCCGATGACGAAGCTGTCGAAGGTGTAGCGATCGTTGAGCGGCTGCGCGCTGGGATTCGTCGGACGACCGCGGCCTGAGCCGGTGCCGTCACGAAGAAATCCATCTGGGGGCGCTTCTGCCGGTCTTCCTGAACCCGGAAGACAATGGCGGTAGGCCGTCCCACCAATGGCTCCGCCAGCCGAGAGAGAGACCGGCATGATTGGTCTCGTTCCACTTGGCCGCGAACTCATCAGGGGCCGCCACGACTAAGCGCCCGTCTTCGAGGGCTACTGCTTCAGTAGGCTCGAGCCAGGCACGGACCACCTTGTCCGGAAGCTGATGGTAGGCCTCATCGAGGACCCGCTTCCAGACCTCTTTGGCTGACAGCTGCATGCTGCTCGGCGGTGGGATGTTTGCAAGGGCGCACGATAGTACGGGCCCTATGTGGAAAAGTCAACCTTGACCCAAAAGGTCTTGCCTGAGTAGGTTGTGCGGCTCAATTGAGGGGACTAGATCCATGAATCCGTCGTATCGCCCGCGCAACCGACGCCGGGTCAACAAGCATGGTTTTCGGGCCCGGATGTCCACCCGCTGGGGCCGGGCGACGCTTTCACGCCGTCGCAAGAAGGGTCGCAAGCGGCTGACCGTGAAGGTCGGATCCAAGCACGGGGCGCACTAACGACCCGCGAGCGCTTGCCGCGGTCTCACCGGCTGGCGCGCGCCGCTGATCTGAGGCGCTGCCTCGAGCAGGGCCGGCGCCGGCGGACGCGGCACCTCGAGTTCATCTGGTGTGACAACACAACGGGCCACCCGCGGATGGGACTCATCGTCCCCAGGTATCATTCCTCCGCCGTGGCCCGCAATCGTTTGCGCCGCCGGCTCCGCGAAGTGTGGCGGCGGAGGTGCAGTCGGCCCAGGGTGCACTGGACCTGGTAGTCAGGACGCGCAGGAGGCCTACGGCGCGAGCTTCGTTGAGCTTCGCGATCAATTTCGCGGCTGGGCCGGCCAGACCTTCGGAGCGGCGTGATGGTACGCGAGGGGAGCAATACGCGCTTCACAGTATTACCCAGCTACCGCAGCAGCTGCTGATTCTGCTGGTGCGCGGGTATCAGCTTACCATCTCACCCGTGCTGCCTCCCAGTTGCCGATTCAGTCCTTCCTGCTCGCACTACACCCTCGAGGCGCTGCGCCGCTATGGCGCTCTGAAGGGTTCCTGGCTCGGCGCCAGGCGTCTGCTCCGCTGCCATCCGTTCAATCCGGGTGGCTTCGACCCGGTTCCCTGACCTAGAAATTCATCCGCATGGACCGTCGAGTCCTCTGGGCGATCCTTCTCATGATGGCGATCGCCATCGCGCCGACCTTCTTCCTGAAGAAGCCGGTGCCGCGCCCGCCCGCATCAGAGCCAGCTCCACCAGCCACGATGGCGCCGGCTCCGGACCAGACCCGCTGCCGCGGGTTGCTTCCGATCAGCTCGAGTGTGGGCGATACGGTCGAAGTCATCTCGCAGCTCTATCGATACGAGTTCGCGACGCGGGGCGCCCACATGGTCCAAGCCACCATCCTGGGCTACCCCTCGCTGACGCCTGCCGAGCACCGGGCTCCGGCCCGCCTGATCCCGGCCACGGATACGTGGTACACCTACTCGCTGGTCGTGGGCAACGACACGCTCTCGCTCGACGACTGGTCCTTTACCCCTTCGACCGAGACGCTGCGGGTCAATGAGCCCGGGAGGCTCACCTTCACCGCGACGCGAGGGGTAATGTGCAGGTCGAGATTACATACGGCTTCCGTCCCGATGATTACCGGGTGCACGTGAGCGGTCACGTGTCGGGCATCAGGCCGAATGGCGCCACGCTGGTGGTGGGACTGGGCAACGGACTGGCCCAGACCGAGGCGGATTCGGCCGCGAATCAGTACGAGTTCGGCATTGTCACCAAGACGGACGAATCGCAGCTCAAGCGCTTCGCCTCGCTCAAGCCGGGAGAGACGACGGTTCTGAGCGGTCCGTTCGAGTGGGTGGCGGTGAAGTCCAAGTATTTCGTGGCGGCGGTCCTGGCGATCGATTCAGCTTCCTCGGCGGTCAGCGGAGTTACCGCTGTACCGCAGTCCGGTCCAGCCAAGCCGACCCGGGCGTCGGTGCGACTGGGGCTGCCGATCCAGGCCGCGGGGGATTTCGCGTTCAGCGCCTACGTCGGCCCATGGAGTACGCCCGGCTCCGGGCCATCGGCCACGACTTCTACGACACCAATCCCTACGGGTGGCCGGGATTCCGCACCATCATCCGGCCGGTGGCGGTGGTCGCCCGCTGGCTCCTGGTCTGGATGCACCAGCACCTGCATCCTGGCGTACGGCATGGTGCTGGTGCTCTTCGGGATCATGATCCGGATCTTGCTGTGGCCGCTCAACCAGAAGGGCATGCGCGCCAGCATCAAGATGCAGGCGCTCCAACCCGAGATGAAGGTGCTGCAGGACCAGCACAAGGACGACCCGCAGGCGATGCAGGCGGAGGTCTTCAAGCTCTACAAGAAACACAACGTGAATCCGTTCAGCGGATGCTGGCCCATGCTGCTGCCCTGGCCGATCCTGCTGGCGCTCTTCTTCGTATTCCAGAACACGATCGAGCTGCGGGGCCAGCCGTTCCTCTGGCTGCCGGATCTCTCGCTCAAGGATCCGTTGTTTATCCTGCCGGTACTGATGGGGTTGTCGCTGTTCGCCGTCAGCAAGGTGGGCATGATCGGGGTGCCGCCCAATCCCCAGATGAAGACCATGCTCTACGTCATGCCGGTCATGATGACTGTGCTGTTTTTCAACTTCGCCTCGGGGCTGAACCTCTACTACTTCATTCAGAACCTCGTCAGCGTTCCGCAGCAGTGGATGCTGGCGAAAGAGCGGCTCAAGAACCAGCCACCGCCTGCTCCTCCGCCGGAAGTGAAGACGAAAAAGAAGTGAGGGGAGTGCTCTCCGACCCCATCGCCGCTCTCGCTACCGCGCCCGGCCGCTTCGGCCATTGCCGTCGTGCGGCTGTCAGGCGAAGGCGCCCTGGACATCGCGGCCAGGGTGGTGCAGGGATTCCGTCCGTCTCCTCCCCGAGAAGCGCGCCTCGCCACCTTCCGGGATCCAGCCGGAGAAGCGATCGATCGCGGGCTGTACGTCTGTATTCCCGCGCCTCGCAGCTACACCGGCGACGATCTGGTCGAGTTCTCCTGTCATGGCGGGAGTGCCGTGGTCACGAGACTGCTTGCGGCGCTCTATGCCGCGGGCGCGCGGAACGCATTGCCCGGCGAGTTCACCCGCCGTGCGTGTGCTCAACGGGAAGCTGGACCTGCTGCAGGCGGAAGCCGTCGGAGATCTGGTAGACGCCACGGTTCCAGCCCAGGCGCAGGCGGCGCTTCGCCAACTCGATGGCGGCCTCTCGCGCCGGATCACAGGTCTGCGCGATGCGCTGATCGATCTCCAGGCACAGCTCGCCTACGACGTCGACTTCCCGGAGGAGGATGACGGTCCTATCTCGCGAGACCAGCTTGCTGAACGGCTGGGGACGTCACCGCTCGAACCTCACAACTACTCGCCAGCGCGCCCGCCGGCACCCGGGTTCGGGAAGGGGCCGTCGTGGTCCTCGCAGGGCCGCCCAATGCCGGCAAGTCTTCCTTGTTCAACGCCTCTACTCGGCGCGGATCGCGCACTGGTAACTGAAATTCCGGCACGACCCGCGACGCGATCGAGGCGCCGGCCGATTTTCACGGCTGGCCGGTCCGGCTGATCGACACGGCGGGACTCGCGGAGAGCGAGGACCGGCTGGAGACTCTGGGAATGGCGATGAGCCGGCGTTACCTCGGCGAAGCCGACCTCATTCTGTCCTGTGAGGATGGGCGGCCCGGCAATTCCGACCCGATCACCGGCGACAACGTTCTCCTCGTTTCCACCAAGAGCGATCTTCGGGAATCTTCCGGCCCCGGTGTTGCGGTCTCCGCCGTAAGCGGCGCCGGCCTGGGCACGCTCCGTCTCCGCGTCGCGCAGCGAATCTTCGGCGATCAGGTCTCGCTCATGGACCTGGAACCCGCGCTCACCCGCGCCCGACATCGCGAAGCCCTCTCGAAAGCGCGTGACGCGCTGGTCGCAGCCGCGCCGCATCTGTCTCTAACCGGCGATCCTGTCCTCGCCGCGCACCATGTGCGCGAAGCGACTCAAGCCCTCGACGAATTGATCGGGACGGTCGATCTGGAGCAGGTGCTGGACCGGCTGTTTGCGGGGTTCTGCGTCGGGAAAGTGAAACTGGTGAGACGTAAGAAGTGAGACGTGAGGAGTAAGGATGTGGCACTTGCGGTTCACCGTCCGATCTACCTTCTCACTCTTACTCTCACTCCTTACGTTCTGGTGGGCATGCACCTCTCCGGCATCCACATCTATCCCATCAAGTCGTGCCGAGGGCTGAGTCCGGATTCCTGGCCGGTAGACCGGTTCGGCTTCCAGTTTGATCGGCGCTGGATGCTCATCGATGAGCGGGGCGTGTTTCTGAGCCAGCGGACGCATCGACGCCTTGCCTTGGTCAGGATCACGATGGGTGACGAACATTTCACCGTCGAGACCGAAGGGAAGCCCGCGATCCAGGTCAGCCTTTACCCACCGGAGCTGCGTCCGGTTCGGGTAGTGGTGTGGCGAGACGTGATGGACGCCTGTTGCCCCGAGCCGGAGGCGGATCGCTGGTTCAGCGAGTTTCTGGGTGAGGAAGTGAGACTGGCACATATGCCGGACCGGGTAAAGCGCCCGTTGAATCCGTTCTATGCGCGCAATGGCGGCCAGGCGAGCTTTGCCGACGCGTTTCCATTCCTGCTCATCGGCCAGTCGTCTCTGGATGACCTGAATCGCCGGATGGCGACACCCTTGCCGATGAATCGATTCCGCCCCAACCTCGTGGTGAGCGGGGCAGAGCCCTTCGCCGAAGACGGCTGGCAACACATCCGGATCGGATCGCTCGAGCTGGAAGTAGTAAAGCCTTGCGAGCGCTGTGTCGTTACGACGACCGATCAGGAGACGGCGATGATCGGCAAGGAGCCGCTCCGGACTCTGGCTACGTTCCGTCGAGTGGGAAACGAGGTCATGTTCGGCATGAACGCAGTTCACTCCGGTGTCGGCCGGCTCGCGATCGGCGATCCGGTGCTCCTGGCCTGAGATGGCCGTCGCTCTTCTCGGTGTGCCGTACGATGCCGCTTCGTCCTACCAGCGCGGCGCGCGCCAAGGCTCCCCGCGATCCGTGCGGCGCTGCGCCACGAATCCAGCAACAGTTGGAGTGAATCGCTGGTGGACACCGCCGCGCCCGGTTTCATCACCGTTGCGAACGATCTGGTTCTGGATCGCTCGCCGGATCCGTTCGGCGCGATCCAGACCGCGGTGGGTCACCTCCTGAACCTGGGCCACGCCCCGATCGTGCTCGGAGGCGACCATTCCATCACTCTCCCGGTTCTTCGGGCCTTCCGCCCCCACTACCGCCCACTCACGATCCTCCACGTGGACGCCCATCCGGATTTGTACGACGAGTTCGAGGGTGACAAGTACTCCCACGCCTGCCCATTCGCACGCGTCATGGAGGAAGGTCTCGCCGACCGCCTGGTCCAGGTGGGGATTCGGACGATGAACCGCCATCAGCGGGAGCAGGCCGACCGGTTCGGAACTGAAATAATTGAGATGAAGGACTGGAAGGACGGCTGGCAGCTCAAGTCCGAAGGGGCGGTCTACATCTCTTTCGATATGGACGGGCTGGATCCCGCCTCGGCGCCTGGTGTTTCGCATCCGGAACCGGGCGGGTTTCACCACTCGGCAGGCCCTGAGCCTGATCCAGTCGGTTGAGGGGCTGATTGGTGCGGACATCGTGGAATACAACCCGGACAACGACCTGCGGGATCTTACGGCTCGGGTGGCGGCGAAGCTGGTGAAGGAACTCGCTTGTGCGATCCATCGCAAAAAGGGCGATTCCCCGAATGGCCGCAGCCACACAACTTGACGACCGAGGGATCCTTTCTGGGAGGCAGAGGGAGTTCATTCCCGTCCGCATCCTGGATGATTACCGGCCCTGGAATCGACGATACTGCCGAGCGGTTTGCAGGTGATACGAAGCGGACCTGATCCTTCCACTACTTGCCTCCCAGACGCAGTCGGCCGATCCGCTCGTTGAGCTGCTGGAGCACGATTTGAAGCTCCGAGTGTTCGGGATGGAGCGTCTTCATGTGGCCATTATCGATCTCTCCGATGAGCCCTTGGTGATTTCAATGGCCCGGCGCAGCCGGAACCGTTCGACATTCACGTGGTAATTGCTGGTCCGTGAAGCGGACAGGATAGCCCATACATTGTTGCGCAGGCTGTCCACCGCCGCCTTGAGATCCTCTAGTCCTTCCGGGGCGTCGCCGACCTTGTTGAGCTGGCTACGTCTATCGTACTGAGGCGATTTCGAAGGTCGACGATCTGCTGATTGAGTGGCTGGTCCGCCATTGTCTACTCGGGCTCCAGAGAAGTGACCGGTTCCGGACCTCAAAGCTAAGCCCATTTGGGTGGGTGGGGAGGAGACTGGCTCCGCTCGCGGTGAGCGGTCTGGACGGCTTGAAGGGTCCGGCGGGGAACTGCTTGGCGGGTAATGAGGCCGGTGTCAGGCGGTCTGGATGCCGCGCGAGGCGTCCTCCGGCGGCCTGAAAATCCTGGGCCGGCGCGCGCAGCGCGGCAGCAATTCCGCGTCCTGCCACCAGAGCCTCGGTCATCCGGTAGCCGAGGTAGTAGCCTGACCGTTCGGGGAGCACGCGACCACCGCACAAGTCGGGCGGACGGGCTCATTCCGCCGGAGAGAGTAGCGCAGCCGAAGGCCGATCCCGGTCCCATCGAGTTCCAGCTCTACCACTCGCCGCAGGAAGGCCTCAAGCTCACGGAGCCGGCGGTATTGGCGTCGGGGGTAACCGAAATAGTTGGCCGGATCGAATCCGGGGCGACGGCTTCGAGAGGCGTGGACCGCGAGACCCTCGTTTACCAGGAGTTCCCTCAGGGTGGCCCGGCTCCCCGTCGCCCAGTAGTCGTAATACCCGCCCTGCTCGGCGATCAGCCGCTTGAGCTCGCTCCGCTGGTCGGCGAGGTGTAGCGAACCGTGTGAGCCATTTCGTGCGCCACCCAAAGCGGCAGCAACTCCGGCGGGCAGTCCCATCCCGTAGGTCTCGGGATTGGCCCGCCCGGTGAAATGCTCCAGGCAAATGAAGACCGCCCCACGCCCACCGACCACCAGTTCTCCCGCGTTTGCGGCACCTATGCCCACCATCAGGTACACGTCGGTGGGACGGTCCACCTGAGAGCAGGTCCTCCGACTGGGCGATCGCGTCTTCCACGATCCCTTCGACGTCGGTTGACGCTAGAAGCCTCGTGCAGATCGCTCCGGTCGGCGTGGAGCGCGTAGGTGACGATTGCTGAGGCTTGCGGGCTGTCGAGGTCCAGGACGTAGTTATGCCGAGTACGCGCTCAGGACGGAGCGATGAGCGTTGAGGTAGTCCTGGAAGGCCGCTTCGCGGTTGGCGGTTTGGAGTACTGCGAGGAATTCTGGTATGAGATTGATCAGCACGGAGCAGGAATATCGGAAATTCGTGCGGAGATGCAAGGGCCCGAAGAGCGGTTCTGGACGACGCTTGACGTTATCTGATCGACTCGTGGAGTGCTGATTGCTTCGACCGCCGAACAATCTCCTAGCGCGACTGCCTCGAGCGCCTGGATCCGCTCCTCCACGTGACGGCGGCGCTCCGTCGAAAATCGGATCGGCGTGTTGCCAGGCCTCCGCGACCTGACGAAACAGGCGACGGCGCTGATCTCGCTTACCGGCCGCATCGTAGGCGCGCGCCCGCCAATTCGAAGAGCTCGGTACGTGTCACGTAGGTGTTGGGACCATCGAACGGCCCGCGCAAAGCCGATTCTGCCAGAGCGGCAGCGTCGAGTGGTCGTTTGAGCTGCAGCAACACCTGGGCGAGCTCGGTGTTGGTGCGAGAGTAGCCATTCACCGGCGAGAAAATGGCGGCTCGAAACTCGTCTTCGGCTTCCGGTGAACCGACCGCGAGCTGCCAGCAGCAGGCCACGGACGTGATGGTGGAGGCGCGCGGTCTCTGCCATAGCCGCTCTGTTGGCCCCAGAGCTGGACACTGTCGGCGATCCGGTCCAGCAAGCATCAGTATCGCCCGCCGCCGCGAGTGCCTCGGCTCGCAACGTCTGGGTCCAGGCCCGGTGCCGCGCCTTCCTCGAAGGAGTTTCTCCCGCCACCGGACTTGCTGATCGAGTCGAAGAGCGCCGCCGCTTGCCGGTAGCGTCCCAGCTCGAAGTTGACCTGCAGCCTCCCAGAGCGCGCTGTAGGGCGCGGACCCGGCAGGAAGAGGCGGTCGGGCCTCGCCGCGCTTCATTCAGGCCGTGAGCCCGCCGCAGGAGAGCGGCGGTCTCCGCCGCCTCCACTGAGCCGGCCCTGGATTGCGGAGGCTGTTGGTGAGCCACTCGAGGTTCGCGGCCCGGGCGGCCGGATCGCCTTCCTGGATCTGCTCCCGGAAATACTGGTCGGCCGTGGCGTAGTCCCCGACCGGAGTCGAAGCCACATCCGGAACGGAAGCTGATCGATGTGAGGGGCAAGTCCTACCACGGTTTGATTGGCCGCGAGGGCTTCCTGAAAGCGTCCGGCGTAGTAGTAGATCTCGGACAGATTACCCCAGGCGCATGAAAGACCCGGGTTGAGTGCGGGTCCACTGGCGCGCCACCCGCTCCGCGGCGGGAAAGGAATCGGCGAAGGTGTAGGCTCCAGATCGATTTCAATCAGAGCGCCGCAGGCCAGGCATCGGGCGGGGGCTTCGTTCGATCTGGGATCGAGGCGGAGACTGCTCGAGTCCATCTCGATGACCCGACGGAGGGGTCCCAGCGCGCCGAGAAAATCGCCGTCCCAGATCAGGGCGTGGCCCAGGAAAGAGATAGCCTTCTGGTTCGGTGGGGTAACGGACGGTGAGCGTCTCTGCGATGGCGAGGCGGGAGGGTCGTCGGTCGCATCGGCCCAGCCTCCCTCGATGAGCAGTCGCTCATGATCGGAGGCGTGCTGGGCGAAGTCGCACCGCGCGTTCCATCGCGGGGATCATCCGGTCACGGTCGGCTCCGTACGATAGCGCGCAGGTAATAGGCCGCCATTGCAAAGCTGGAATCCTCCTGCAGGGCGGACTCCAAGAGCTCGAGTCGCGCCCGGTTTTCCACTGAAGAGCGCCCTGAGCCCGCGTTCGTACAGCCGGTATGCCGCGAGGGAGGACGGTTGTCGCCTCGGCCAGCGATGAAGCTGGGCCGCTCTCCTCCTAGATTCGCGACCAGCTCGCGAGTACCGCTTTCCACCAGCGCGAACAGATCCTTCCCCTCGACGCTGTAGGCCTGCCGGAGATTTCCGCTCTCGATGTCGGTTCTTCTCAAGTCGAGCCGAAGACGTCCACCACCCATATCGAACAGGGTGCCGTCCAGCAGCTCGGTCGGCTCCCGCTTCCTGCGCCGCGCGAAAGACCGCGCCCCGCTGTCCGAGATGGGCCCGCTCTTTCCTAATAGGTCATACATGCGCGCCGTGCTGATGACCTGGAGACCGGGCGAGCGCGCCAGATCGGTTGCCAGCATGTCCGCGAGCGGACGCCCCAGCTCCTGATCGCTCTTGGTGTAGTCGGTGATCAACCCCACGGCCACACACCGGTGGTCTCCGTTGTCCTGGAAGGCGGCCCAGTCATCAGAGCGAGTCCAGAACCCCAGCATGATGCAGCAGTGCAGACCATCCGCCGTCGCCATGGCGAGGGTTCGAGTTAGTCGCCGCTTCGTTGATCGGAGCGGCTGAGCGGAGCAACTACCCAATCAGGACCGGAACGTTGCGCCGGCTCCGCTTCGGGGATCGCTCGATCGGGTGCCGGACGAGGTCGAGCGTACTCGTCGGTGTGGGATGAAATCGGTTGTCTGAGCGACGGGGTCGGTGGCGGAGGGGCTCTGAGGCTTTGGCGTCAGCGCTGGTGGCGCGGATGCCGCGTGCCTGTCCCGGTGTCGTGGTTACTTGCCGCTTGAGCGATGCCGCGTAGACCGCTACCTCAGGCTCAACGTCGAGATCGAGTTCCTGGCGACACAGCGCCTCGAAGACTCGATAGTGTTGCAGGGCCGCGCTTCGGTCGCCGCTCGCGACCAGCGCCTTCATCAAACCCAGCGCCACCTGCCCATTGTGGGGATCCACCGTCGCGAGCTTCCGCCACCAAACAATGGCGGGCCGGGATTCCCCCGAGCCGCGGCGGCTGCGGCCAGCTCCTCGAGCGCGCCGGCGTACTGATTCTGAAACGTGGCTCTTTCGATTTCTACCCAACGCTCGAATTCCGGCGCTTCCGGCACATAGAAGCCGTCCAGGAAGGGTCCGGAGTAACACGACACGGCGCGCTCCAGGCTGGCCCGCCTCAATGGCTTTTCGAAAGTCGAACCTGTCGCTGGTCATCAGGTCGGGATTCAGGCGGACCTCGTTACTGCCCAGAAACAGGTCTTCCTCTCCCAAGTCCCGGCGCAGGGCGTACAGCGCCTGAGTCAGTATTCGACGCGCCTTCTCCGGCTCGCTTTCCGGCCACAGGAAACCGAGGGATCTTGTCGCGGGTGAGTCCCCGGTCTCCCGCCCCATCCAGGAGAGCGAGCAGGGCAAGCCGTCTCCGCTGAGCCCCCGCTCCCTCTGCAGGACCTTGGCCCCGCTCGATGGATAGCCCGCCGAAGACTTTTAGTCGCAGCACGTTACGCGAGTTGATCCGGAGTTGATACCGACGACGACTGGCAGGTGATGGCGCGCCCTAGTGTATCCGTCGTCGCACGGGTGATCAAGCGCCAGAACTGAGACCGGGAGGGTCCGTTGCCGAAGGTTCCCACTGACCGAGGTGCTTCGGTGAGGGTAACGGTGGGTCTCGTCACCTTGGCCCTCGGGGCGAACGGGTGTAGCCGCGAGGCGCCGGCTCCAGCCACCACGGTCCGGGTGGTTCTGGAGGATGGAGCGGGTTCGGGCAGTTACGACGCTGTCTCGCAGGATTCGGCCTGCCTGCCCGGCCTGGTTGGCCCCGGTAGTTGGAGTGTCCAGTTCAGCGATTGGAAGGGTCCGCGGAAGGGACTCCGGAGCCTGCAACTCGTGATCCCGCAGTCGGCGGACACTGGACAGATTCTACCTCGGGCTCGTGTTCGGCACGCTGAGCGACGGAGTGGTCTACGAAATCGATACGAGGCAGGGGTCGGTGAGCCATGCCGGCTCGGGATCGGTTCAGATCGGAGACGAAGCAGGTGGAAGCACTCTGACCGTCGTCGGTCAGACCGACAAAGGCACCAAAGTCACTGCTGTTGTCCGCTGCAGATAAACCATACCGGGCTCTCGGAGCCGCTCAAGGAGAGGATCATGATTCGTAATACCGCCAGGCCTGTGGTCGCGCTTCTGCTCGCCGGATTGGTCGGGTGTGCCAAGTCCGCTGCCGACACGCCGCTGCCGACAGTGACCATCACCGCCCACGAATTCGGCTACCAGATCCCTGCCGTCATTCCAGCCGGGGTATCTCGAATTCAGATCGTCAACCAGGGTCAGGAACTCCACCATGTGCAGCTGGTGCGTCTGGCCGAGGGTCACACTGCAGCCGAGTTGGCCAAGGCCATCGAGGGCGGCGCCGGGCCGGATTGGGCCATTCCAGTCGGCGGTCCCAACGCGGCTCAGCCAGGCGACACCAGCGCCACGATTCAGTCCGCTGGACCCCGGTCATTACGTGGCGCTCTGCTTCATTCCTGGACCGGACAAGGTCCCGCACTTCATGAAGGGCATGGTCCAGGAGTTCGATGTGGTAGGCGGCAATGCGGCATCGCGGGCGACTGAGCCCAAGGCCGATGTCACCGTCCAGCTGGCCGACTACAGCTTCCGGTTGAGCGGTCCGGTGCGGGCCGGGCATCAGGTGATCGCTGTCGAGAACACCGGGCCACAGGGAGCACGAGGTCGTCATCGCCAGGATCGAGGACGGCAAGACTCTCGAGGATCTGCTCGGTTGGGTCGAGACCATGAGCGGGCCGCCTCCGAGAAGTTTCCTCGGTGGAGTGGTTGGCCTCACCTCTGGCGGCAAGTCGTACATCGATGCGCACCTGACCGCCGGCAACTACGCGCTGATCTGCTTCGTGCCTGATGCGAAGGACGGCAAGCCGCACCTGATGCACGGCATGGTCACGCAGTTCAAGGTGGAGCCTGCGTGAACCCGGTGCGGGCCTTTCTCGGATTGTGGCTGCTGCTCGCCTGGTGGTTGGGGCGAGCGGACGGTTCTGAACGTGCCACCGCGGCTGAGGTCGCGGCCACGGTCTGGGGACTGGTCCTGCTCCTGGCGGTGCTGCGTACAACCTGGAGCCCGTTCCGTGCCTGGGTAGAGGGTTTGGAGCTCGACGCGCTGGTGGCGTTCGCATCTGACTCGGTTTAGTGGGCGTCGCGTTCCTCACTCTTCACGCGGCCGGACGGCTCCGCTGCGACGTTCGCGTTGCCGGGCGGGATCGGCGACATCACGGTGGCCCTGACCGCCGGTGTCGCGCTGATCGCCTGGATGCCGACCCGAAGTGCTGCCGTCAACGCTGGTTCCTGCTGGCGTGGAATCTGGTTGGACTGCTGGACATCGTCGCGGTGGTGGTCACCGCGCTGCACGTCGGGCTCGAAGGACTGGCACGGGATGGCACCCTTGCGCGCATTCCCGCTGAGCCTGCTTCCCACGTTCCTGGTGCCGCTCATCATCGGCTCGCATGCCGAGATTTTCCGCCGGCTCTCGCGGGTTCCGGTTCCTGAACAGCAGACCTGGAAAGGCAGGGCAGGATGAAGACGATCTGGAAGATCGCACTCCCGCTATGGGCCGCGGCGGCGCTCGCCTGCGGGGAGTGACTGGCAGCGACGAGTATGGGAATTCGGAAGGACGATTGGGGCGGTGACGCCCTGCTGTTGCGCTACGCCAATACCGATGTTTCCGGCATTCTATCCCTGGAACATGGACTGAAAGGACGCAACCAATGGCAAGGATACGACAGGCACTACTGGCAGGCGTCCTTCTGGCCGCCGCGTGTGGCGGCGGCGACGATGGCGGAACCAATCCCCGCCGGGCGGCAACCGTGAGTGGACCGTCATGGTGTACATGGCGGCCGATAACAGTCTCGCGGCGCAGGGCGTCTTCGACATGGACGAAATGGAAGCGGCCGGTGTCACGGGGAGCATCACCACCGTGGTGCAGGCCGAGTTCAGTCCGGACGTCATCGCGCAGTACAACGGCTGCGACGCCTCGTGCTTCAACCGCCCCAACTTCAATACCTTCCGCTATGAGATCACGGGGCAGGGCACTGATGTAAACGGGCCCAACGGCCCGGCGACGGATATCGGGAACGTCGACATGACGAATCCCACCACGCTGAAGAACTTCATCGATTACGCGAAGGCGACCTATCCGGCGAACCACTATCTCCCTGGTCTTGTGGAATCACGGTGGCGGTTACACCGGCCTGATCCAGGACCAGACGTCATCGGGCAGCGGGCTCATGTCGGTGGACGAGCTCAAGACCGCCCTCACCGGCAGCGGGATCGACGTACTCGACTTCGACATGTGTCTCATGGCGGGTTACGAGACCCTGGTGAAGGTGGGTGACCTGGTGAGCCAGGTGGTATTCTCGGAAGAGGTCGTCCCGGGAGCCGGCAATCCGTATGCCTCCATCATCGACGGACTCCAGGCCGATCCCACGATGACTCCGCGCGAGGTGTCACAACTCATCGTGGACCGGTTCGATGCCTCCTATCAGGAGACAAGGCTTCTACCACGATCTCGGCCTACGATATGGCCCAGCTCCAGACCTTCTTTCGGCTGTGAACGACGTGGGAACGGAACTCTCGGCCGGGGCTCCCCGCAGTCGGGACCGAGGTGAGTCAGGCCGCCGCGGCGAGCCAGAAGTACACCATTCCCGAGCTCACCGACATCGGGAGTTTTGTCGATCATCTGACTCCGCTGGTTGCGGGCCAGACCCAGCTGCTCGAACAAGCTTGCGGCACTCAAGGCCGCGGCGACCGCTCCTGCTTTCAGGATCGCCAGCAAGGCCCGCAACGGTGTCGGCGGTCAGAACGAGCCGGACGTCAGCGGATCCACCGGCATCAATATCGTGCTGCCCAGCGGCGCTCGCGCCCGACGTTTTCAACGCAGACCGGATCGAGAAGCCTGGCTGCCTACCACGCGGCATATAATGGATTGGCATGGGAGGCGTTTCTGAGTGCGTACGTGAATGGAGGGGCAGGGCACGACGGCTACCATCGACCAGGAGACGGGACCCAGCTGGAGACCTACCTGGTGTGGGATAACAACGCGATCGCAGCCGGCGCCGATGTGGACTTCTGGGTACTCGAACCGGATGGCAACCTCTATATCCCAGCCCTCGGAAGCGTCTCACCCAACGGTACCTTCTCCAGTGATTCGCGCGACGCCGGGGTCAATTTCGAGGGCTACCTGACCAACCGGTATGTGCAGGTCGGTGAGTACAAGATCTACGCGAACCTGTGGACCGATCCCCAGGACTTCCGTCCGCAATACGATCTGGCCTATCGAACCGATCAGACGGCCGATTTCCAACTCCTGTACGCTCCGAACTTCCCCAGCTCTCGAGGGTGAATTCGGTGGAGAATGATCCCACCCCACCCCTCGCCGAAGCGGAAAACGGGGACCTACACCGATCTACAGTATGTTGCCATACAGACCTATGCCGCCCCGCCGGCCCCGCTCGGCGTAGCGCGGAATCTCACTCGCCGTCCGAGCACCAATCATCACGATCTCACGGCGGCGCAGGTGGCAACGATCCGGAAGTTGAGGGCTCAAGCGTCTCGAGGAGGGTGCACAGGGTGCACAGCGTCCGTCGACCCAGCTCGGTCCCTGGCAGCTTACTTTCCCGACCAGGCGAGGTGCACAATGAAGCCGGCACTACTGGGCCTCACACTGATCATCCTGGGTGCTTGTCGTTCGGCGAACGGAGGCGGCGCTCAAACACCCGCTCCGGGGCCACCGACCAACGCCACCGTTCACGAATTGCTGGCGAGCAATGCGCTGGTAGGACGAATGGTTGAAGTCACCGGTCGCTGCCTGGGATATTCGTCGCCCACGGTGGCGCGAGGGATCGCCGCCGGTCACGAGGAGCGATTGGCAACTGGAAGATGGCGGCGAGGCGATCTGGGTCACCGGCCCGATGCCTGATGGCTGCACGGCGACGGAACCGGCGGCAGAGCCGAGCCCGATTCAGGCAACGGTCGCCCAGGACGAGCTGCCCGATCTCGGAGGGTACGGCAAGACAAGCGGCGGTACCTCGTTCGGAAGTAGGCAGGGAGGCCTAGAAAACGAAACCCTCCGGCGATTTTCACCGGAGGGTTTTCGATTTCAGCAGGTCAAGGCGAGAGCTAGTTCACTTCCCGTTGTTTCCGCTTTGATACCTCATCCAGAAAGCGACGCTCCTCCGGGGTCAGGCTCGCGATGCCCTTGGCGCTGATCTTGTCCAGCACCCGGTCCATTTCGGCTGCAACCGGATCGGATCCCGGACGAGGGACCTCGGCGAATCGGTGCGGCCCCTCTCGACTCAGCGTCCCGGGAAGGAGTCTGTACCATGACGACTCGCTCGACCTGCCTGGGCTGGGGACCGGGCGCCGCTGGCGGAGCGCCGACAGCCGGAAGTAGAGCCATCCGAACAGCAGGCCGCCCAGGTGGGCTTCGTGGGCGATGCCGTCCGGACGTGACCCTCGCGAGCACGAGGTCAATCAGCGCCAGCACGATGATCAGGGTCCGAGCCTTGATGGGAATCGGAATCGGAAAGACCATCACATCGGCATCGGGCCAGTAGGCCGCGAACGCCAGCGCCACACCCATTACCGCACCCGAGGCGCCGATGAACGGGACCAGCGGGGTCAACTGACTGAGGCCGAGCGCGAACAGCGCCGCGCCCACGCCACAATAGAGATAGAAAAGGAAGAACTGCCGAGACCCCATCCGGGCCTCGACCGCGGTGCCGAAGAGGTAGAGAACCAACATGTTCGCGGCCAGATGCAGCAGGCCGGCGTGGACGAACATGTAGGTGAACAGGGTCCACGGAGCCCGGAGTCCGCGAGCCGGATCCAGCCTGAGTGTCGAGACTACGGCGTCGGAAGTGAAAAGCGTGGCCAGCAGCAGTTGCACGACTACACACGCCGCGATGAGTCGAGCCACCACGGGGGTCGGTCTGGGCAGAGAAGGGTTGCTGAGGGCCATTGCTCTTAACTACTTAAACCCGATGAAGTTACCTTTTGTTCCGGCGGGAACCCGCTCGTGTCGCCCGACAGATCCTCTCACACAGGTCCGCAAACTCAATGCCCGCTGCCTTCGCCGCTTTGGGAAAGAGGCTGGCCGAGGTGAGGCCCGGAAGGGTGTTGACCTCTAAACAGAACAATCCCCCGTTGGGTGTCAAGCGAAAATCGACTCGGGAGTAGCCTCCCAGCTTGAGGACGCGGTGTGAGATGACGCTCAGCCGGCCGGACTCCGCAGCGACCGATTCGGAAACGTCCGCGGGGAAGATTTCCTCGGACATTCCCTGAGTGTACTTGCACTCGTAGTCGAAAATCTCGTGCTTGGGAATGATTTCCCCTACCGGCAGTGCCTGGCCCCTCGAGAATGCCGACAGTCAGCTCCCGCCCGGGAATGAATTGTTCGATCATCACCTCATCATCGAACTCACTCGCGTACCAGACTGCTGCTTCCAAATCTTCGGGCCGTTTCACCACAGTCAATCCTACGGTAGACCCCTGTTTCGAAGGTTTTACAACGACCGGCCACCCGAGTTCCTTGGTCACGTCTCCCGCCGAAACCGGAGCCATCAGCCAGGGAGCGGTCGGGACGCCCGCGTCGCGGAACAGCCGTTTGGAGACGTCCTTATCCATGGCCAGCGCACTGCCCAGCGAGCGGCTGCCGGTGTAAGGCACCCCAATGGTGTCGAGCAGGGCCTGAATCGTCCCGTCTTCCCCTCGCCCTCCGTGCAGCGCGAGGAACAGCACGTCGGCCTCCTGGACCTCCCGCAGAGCACCGAGTCCTGATAAAAGGAACGCTCGTTCCCGGGCAACCAGTTCCCGAGTCGATGGCGGGGTGGTGCCGACGCTCCCCTTGAGTACCCCGCGCTCTTCCTCCGGGGAGAGCACTCCGGTCACCGTGTCCACCACTGCAACCTGATGTCCCCGCTCGCGCAGCCGCCCACGATCTGCACCGCGCTGGCGAAGGCGACGTCCCGCTCCTCGGACGAGCCGCCGGTGAGGACGGTGATTCTCGACGAATGAGCCGCGGATGAACGCGGATCAGGCGGAATCTGCTTTCTTGAGTTCGTGAAGGCCATTCTCTTGAACTCCGCTCTTGGTCCGAAGTTGAGCAGGAGGCCGACTTCAATGTCGGTCGCCCTAAGTGCATTCAGTAGTTGGGCGTATGTGGAGGCCTCAAGCGCTCGGGCAGCCTTTAGCTCCACAATAACCCGATCCTCTACCACAAGGTCAGCTCGAAACCTTCCGACTTGGTGACGTTGAAACCAGACTTGCAACTCCGCTTGCCGACATACTTGGAGTCCCGACCTCTCGAGTGCAATCGTCAAGGCGGACCTCGTAGACCGACTCAAGGAATCCATAACCCAGCTCGTTGTATGACCAGATAGAAGGCCGAAAGGATTTCTCCGGTCAGTTTTTCGTGCGCCAAGCCGGTGCTGGATTGGCCAGTCATCCGATCAACCTTGGTGGTTTTGCCCATACGGTGCTGCAACAGTTCCCCGAGTGTCAAAACCACTCCACCGCGCTCCGAGGCAGAAATCCGCGTTCATCCGCGGCTTCTTCTGGGCTGTTTCCTACCGAGTCCCGATCAACTGCTGCAGGACATCGTAACGGCTCACGATCCCGATCAGTTTCCCGTCCTTCTGCACCAGGGCAGCAGGGCTCTCCCGAGTCAGTAGCGGAGCCAGACGGTCGGTGGACAGCTGGGCATCCACCACTGGGAATGGCGGCTCCATGGCCTCACGCACCGGTCGATCCAGCAGTGACGGCTGGGCCAGCGCTTGCGTCATGAGCGAGCTCTCCACCAGGCCACCGATGCATTTGCCGTCCTCGACGACGGGGATCTGGCTCACTTCCCAGGTGCTCATGAGGTTGAGTGCCTGGCGAACCGCGGCTGCTGGTGCAAGGCTCACGAGGGCCGGTGCATTGCCGTGACCGCCGAGCGAGCAGCTCCTCGACCGTGACTCGGGGGACCTCGAGCAGCTGATTCTCCTGCATCCACTCGTCATTGAACACTTTGGAGAGATAGCGTTCCCCGGTGTCGCAGAGCAGGGTGACTACGACGGCCTCCGGGTCATCCAATTCGCGAGCCACCTCGAGAGCGACAGCAACATTCAAACCGGATGATCCACCAGTCAGGAGTCCCTCTTCCCGGGCGAGACGGCGCGCCATGGCCATCGAGGTCCGGTCCGGATACCTGACGAAACTCGTCTACGACGTCGAACCAGAGGGTCGTAGGAATCTTGTCTCCCCCGATGCCCTCCACCTTGTATGGGTGTCCCTCGCCCATGGCGCGGGTTTTCGAATAGCCGGTATAGAGTGAACCCTGGGGATCCCCGGCGATCACCCGAATCTTCGGATTCTTCTCCTTTAGAAACTTCCCGGCACCGCTCACCGTGCCGCCCGTCCCCGGCGCCGCAACGAAGTGGGTGATCCGTCCTTCGGTCTGGGCCCAGATTTCCGGGCCGGTGGTCCGGTAGTGCGCCTCGGGATTCACCTGATTGTAGAACTGGTTCGCCAGGATCGCCCCGGGAGTCTCGGCGACGATCTGCTTGGCCTTCATCACATAGTTGTCCGGGTGATCGGGCGGGACGGCCGTCGGGGTGATGACCACCTCGGCGCCGTAGGCCTTCGAGCAGCCGTACCTTTTCCTGCGACATCTTGTCGGGCATCGTGAAGATGCAGCGGTAGCCCTTGAGTGCAGCCGCGATCGCAAGCCCGACGCCGGTATTGCCCGACGTTCCCTCCACGATAGTCCCGCCGGGTTTCAGCTCTCCCTTCCGCTCCGCGTCCTCGATGATCGCGAGACCAATCCGATCCTTGACCGACCCGCCGGGGTTGGCGTATTCCGCCTTTCCGTAGATCAGGGTGCGAATTCCACTCCCGATCCGCGCCAGCCGGATGAGCGGGGTCCATCCAATGGTCTCGAGCACCGAGTCGTAGGCTCGAAGATGTGGCGGGGTCACGGCGTCAGCCCTCCAGTTCCGGATGGCGAGAAATGTACCGGTTGCAGGAAGAGCGTGGCCACCGGGTCCCCATTCCTGAGGGCCGGTGCGAAGCGAAGGTCGGCGCTGCACGAATGGCGGCCGAGTCCAGCAAGGATAACCGCTCGACTCGGCGATCCTGGTGGATTCGGGGACCACGGTGCCCGCGGTATCCACGAACATGCGAAGGATCACTTTCCCCTCGATTCTCTGCGCGAACAGCGCTGGAGAGTATTCCACTGGCGACTCGGGGCTTACCATCACCGGCGGCTCGTCTCCGCTCACCACCGGAGTCTGATCGGGAAGTTTCACGGTTCCGTTATCTGGTTTGGAACACGCCAGTGCCAGGCAGGCGGTGGCCACCCATTGAACAGGTCGGATCGTCATGGCCGGAATCCAAAGGCGAGTAAGGCCGCGACTCCGGCGGCGGTGATGGAAGCCACATGGCCATGCTCTTGGCCACTTTCAGCAGGAAGAACATCATGGCCGCAGCGCCGAAAGCCAACGCGGCGTGAAGTGCGGCGGTCCTGGGGGCGTTGCCCTGGCTGAAGGAGGCGCCCCCGGCGATCGCCCCGAAGATCGCGGCCATCATGAGGATCCTTCCGATCTTGATCACGATCGCTACCAGCACGATGAGTACGACGGCGCTCAGGACGGTGGGCCCGGGTAACTGGGCGAGCAACTCGCCGGGGCCTGCCATGCCTATCCCTCTCCGCTGCGGCGCTTGAGATCGGCCAGGCGGTTGAGAGCCTCGAGCGGCGTGAGCCGGTCGAGATCGATACCGCGCAGCTCTTCCATCACCGGATGCTCTCTCGCGGGTTCAGCGAAGAGCGGCAACTGACCGGGATCCGAAGGCGGCGGTGGGCGCTCCCGGCACCACCCGATGCTTGCCTTCGAGTGCGGAGCAACTCCTTGGCTCGCTGGACGACTCCGCCGGAGCAAGCCGGCGAGCTGGGCCACGTGAATTTCCGTAGGAGCGGTCGGTCCCGCCCGGCTCCAGATGATAGAGAAAAATCACCCGGTCCCCCGATTCCTTCACCCGCTACGTTGAGATTCCTCGCGTGGGCCAGTTCCTCGGGGAGTTGCATCAGCTCGTGGTAGTGAGTCGCGAACATCGTTCGGCAGCCGACCGTGTCGTGGAGGTATTCCGTCACCGCCCACGCTATGGCGACGCCATCATACGTCGAGGTTCCGCGACCGATCTCATCCAACAGCACCAGGCTCCGTTCGGTCGCGCTATGGAGGATGGCGCTGGTCTCGCTCATTTCGACCATGAAGGTGGACTGGCCGCGGGCCAGGTTGTCGCTCGCGCCGACTCTGGTAAAGAGCCGGTCCGCGACCCCGATCTCCGCAGCCGACGCGGGCACGAACGAGCCGAGCTGGGCCATTACCACCGAGAGCCCTATTTGCCGCAGGATGGTGGACTTGCCGGCCATGTTGGGTCCCGTGACCAGCAGCACCCGTTCCGCCGGTTCGAACCGCACATCGTTGGGAATGAAGGATTCCCGCGGCATCAGCCGCTCGATCACCGGATGACGGCAGGCTCGGAGTGACAGATTCGGGCCGTCGTGCACGTCGGGACGGACATAGCGGTTGCTGACGGCGACCTCCGCCAAGGCGGTCCACGCGTCGAGATGGGCCAGCACCTTCGCCGTCCGATGGACCCGCTGGGCGGCTGAGCCAATCCGGTCCCGCAAGGCGGCGAACAGGTCCGCTTCTCGCGCGGCGATTTTCTCCTCGGCGCCCAGGACTTTGGCTTCGTAGTCCTTGAGCTCCGGCGTCACGTACCGCTCGGCGCCAGAGAGGGTCTGCCGGCGCTCGTAGTCGTTGGGGACCCGAGCCGCATGCGCGTTGGTGATCTCCAGGAAATACCCGAAGACCTTGTTGTATCCGACCTTGAGCGAGGAAATCCCGGTGCGCTCGCGCTCCCGTTGCTGCAGCGTCGCGATGTACTGCTTTCCCCCGTCCCGCAACTGGCGGAGTTCATCGAGACTCGGCGTCGAATCCCGGGCGGATCACGTCGCCATCGGCCAGTGAGACGGGCGGTCTCTCCGAAAGTCCGGCCTGAAGTTCCTTCGCCAAGTCTCCCAGAAGATCGAACGAATCGATCAGGGTCCCCAGCTCCGCGCTGCGGTCTCTCTCGGCCAGGCCGGTGAGGGCTTCCAGCGCGTCGGGCAGTCGCGGGAATGAATCGCGCAGGGCGCCCATCTCTCGCGGCGTGGCACGGCCGGCAGCCGCTCGGGCTGAAAGGCGTTCCAGGTCCCGCACGCCGTCCAGCGCTTCACGGACCCGCGCTCTTCCCCGGTGGTCTTTCGCCGAGACTTCCACCGCATCCAGTCGCGCGTTGATGGCGATCGGATCCGCCAGCGGCGAGGACCCATTGGCGGAGGAGCCGGGCGCCCATCGGCGTCATCGTCAGGTCGAGCGCCTCGAGCAGCGTGACCCCGCGCGCACCGGCGCGGAGCGGTTCCACCAGCTCGAGGTTCCGCCGGGTCATCTCGTCGATCCAGAGGTAGCGCGCGGGGCGGCGGATCGAGGGCCGATCGAGGTGCAGCAGTCCGGCCGGCTGGAGCTCTCCGATGTAGCGCAACAATGCGCCGGCCGCGCCAAGTGCCGGTGCGTCGTCAGGGCCGACGCCCAGGCCGTCCAGCCCCTTCAGCTCGAAGCGCCGCGCCAGCTCCTCGCGTGCCAGCTCAGGATCGAATTCCCAGCGCTCCCTTTGCGTGCGCAGGATTCCGTCTCCCAGAGTCAGGCTCCCAGTCGCCGGGAGCACCACTTCGCTGGGCGCAATCCGGTCGAGGGTATCTCGGAGGGAATCGGAGGGGACAGTTTCCAGCTGGAATTCGCCGGTGCTGAGATCGATCGCCGCGATGCCGACCGACCGTCCGTCGGATCCGGCCTGGCCGCTTACCGAGGCGAGATAGTTGTTGCGGCTTCCGGGTAGGGTGCTTTCATCGAGAATGGCTCCGGGCGTTATCGTCTCGACCACTTCCCGCCGGACAATTCCCTTCGCCAGTTTCGGGTCTTCGACCTGTTCGCAGATCGCGACCCGATGTCCCGCCGCGATTAGCTGCCGGAGATAATCCGCCGCCGCCTTGACCGGCACGCCGGCGAGGGGACTCCGTCACCCGCGAGGTGAGGGTGATACTCAGTATTCGGGAGGCCAGATGGGCGTCTTCGAAAAACATCTCGTAGAAGTCGCCCATGCGGAAAAACGGTATCGCGTTCCGGTGGCGGGACTTGATCTCGCGATACTGCTGCATCAGTGGACTGCCGGCGGCATCCGCCACGCGTTCTGTCACTGCTCCTTCACCAGGAATGGGGAGCCGCCAACTGCTCCGCGCACTTTCGGTATGGCCGCCTGCGCCTTATCGCGATCGGGGTAGGGGCCGGCTCTTACCTTGAGAAGATTCCCGTCTTTCACCGCGTAACCTTGCAGGCCCGCGGATTTGAGTGAGAGCGAGCAATTTGTCGGCGGCGGCCTGAGTGGTAACGGCGCCGACCTGAATGCCGTAGCCCTCGCGCGACGCGGTGGCGGGCGAAGGCGGTTTCGCGGTATCGGCCGCCTGGGTGCTCTCGGGCGGGACTCCGCCGGCGCAACGCCCGTTGTAAAACTCGAGCTGGTTCCTGAGTTCGACGTCGCCGCCCGATGCGGCAAGGCCGGTAGCTACCCAGCGACACCCGTCGGCCGGTTTCCGGGTCTCGAACGCCGCACGCGCCGCCCAGACGGCCGCGGTAGGAATCAGCGGGCTCTGCGGGTAGTCGGTCGCCACCTTTTCCATCTGTTGAAGCGTCCCCTGTGGATTCCCTCCGGCGTAATCCAGCATGCCAAGCCGAACCAGTGCGTCGTCGGCCCAGTCAGAGTACGTGTATTCGATGGCGACGCGAGTGTATTGACGCCGCATCTCATCTACGCTGCGGGACACGAGGCCGAGGGTATACAGGGCCTGGGGATAGAGACTGTCGGTCGGCGCGAGCTGGTTGATTACGCGATTGACCGAAGCGCGAGCGGAATCTCCCATACCCTCCTGGGCCAGTCTCACCGCTTCGACAAGGCGTGGGTCAGTTTGGGCGCTGAGCCGGCTCGCCAGCGCAAGCGAGAGGAACAGGATGCCACGGGCCACGCAGTTGAACAGTTGGTGCCGCCGGTGGGCAAGGATCATTCGTCAGACTCCCGCGGGTGCGTTTCGGGTGGAGCCTCGGGTTCCCTTCACCAACCGTCCTGTTCTTCCCTCCGCCCAGCTGGAGGACCAATCCGGTCAACACTCCACCTTCATCCGATACGCGACTGTCCTTGAGGGCCCGGTCGGCAGCGAGGGCTGCGGCGATCGCCCCGTTGAGGCGATCCACCGGCCACGCTTCGGCCCAGCGGCTCCAACTACTCGCCTCTTCCTTCCATTTGCCGAGTCGAAGAGTCTCAAACGGCGGATCGCATCGAACACGACCCGTTCGAGGGCGCTTCCCCGCTGTTGCCGGTCGTAATGGCTCCGTGCGATCGAGACACCCAGCAGCGAGGTGCCGAGTAGTGTGACCAGCTTGACTCCCGACATTCCCGACTGAGTCAGCACCGGTTGCAGGACGCGAATCGCGCGCGGCGTATCGTCGCTCAGCACCGCGTCGCGCCAATCGAGGGCGGTCTCACCGTGGCGCACGCCGACCAGCGCTCCGACTCGTTCGGCCGTGAGTAGCGCCGCGGTCTCCGGCAGGGAGGCGAGCTTTTCCAGCTCGCTGCGCAACGCGCCGAGGTCGTTGTCGCACGCGGCCGCGAGATGCTCCGCCGCCCTGGTTCGAGGCGAACCTTGAGCCGCTCGGCCCGATATGTCACCCACCGGACCACGCGTTCGGGTGGCAGCGGCTCGAAGTGTGCCCGCGTACGTCCGCGCGACCAGCTCACCATCCGGCTCCCACTCGCGAAGCTTGTCTTCGCTGGGAGCGTTTTCCACCAGGATGACTACGGTCTCTGATGCGGGGTTCTCAAGATACTTGAGGAGAACCGGACGCGGAGTGGTCTTCCGCTTCCAGGTCTCGGTGTCGCGCAACACGAGCACCCGCCGTGCCCCGAACATCGGCAACGCGTTGAGCGCGCCATGCAGTTCGTCAGGGTCCAGACCCGCCGCCGACCTCTGCTCGAGACCGAAGGATCGGTCCGCCGCGGGCAGCGCCAGATCGAGAATGGTCTGGAGTGCCTCTTCCCGGAGCACTACCTCCGTGCCGTAGAGATAGTAGACCGGCGACAGCTCGCCCCGGGAAAGAGCCCGGAGCAGATCATCGGAGGAATGGCGCGGCATGCCCGAATTTTAGGGGTGAAGACGGGGGACAAGCTAGGCGGAAACTGCTGCTTCTTTTCTACCTCCTACGGCGCCCTCCGAAAGGCGACGAATGGAATTCCAGGAATCATTTGGGGACGGGCGAGCACCGCCGGTTTTTCGGCGGCAGACACAGTGGGCACGTCGGTGGACTGCCGAATGGTGAAACCACCAGGGTCGCCAATACAAGCGCGGCCGCGGTGGCGGCCCAAGGAGAAACTCGCGGCGGGATGGGTTCGGGCACGGCTTCGCCCGACGCTATGCGGGCATTAAGTCGGTCCCGGAATTCGGGCGAGGGATCGAGCCGGGCACCCCGCAGCATGTTCACCCCATGGCTCACCGCCCTGTCGTAGGCGGTGCAGTCGGGGCAGGCCGCAAGGTGATCCTCCATTTCCGCCACCAGGGCAGGGTCCAGTCCCGTCACGGTAGGTCGAATACAAACTGCGGAAGTCTCGGCAGCGCATGGAGATCCGGGAGCTGAGGGGAGTCCTCCGAACACCAGCCTGGATACGTCGGCCCGACCCATCCTTTCCAGTATACAGGCAAACCCGGCGAAAGTTCCTAAGTGACTGAAATTAATCGAGGTACGGCCCTATGAGTTCGGCAAATGCCTGCCGGGCCCGGTTGAGCCGGCTCTTCACCGTTCCCAGGTTGCAATGGGTGATCTCGGAGATCTCTTCGTAGCTCTTCCCTTCCAATTCCCGCAGCACGAACACCTCGCGATGCCGGGCCGCCAGCCTGACGACGGTCCGGTCCACCAATTCACGTAACTGGCGGCGGGCGTACAGATCGTCGGGCCGGGTCGCAGGATCCCTCGTACTCGTAAGGACGGGATTCGTTCTCGTTCTGGCGTTGACGGAAATATTGAAAGAGGACCAGCGGGGAACGGCTCCGGTTGCGCAGCTCGTTCTTGGCAAGATTGGAGGCGATGGTATAGAGCCAGGTGGAGAACTTCCGGGCCGGATCGAAGCGATCGAGGTGACGGTACACCCGGAGGAAGGCTTCCTGCACCAGGTCCTCGGCCCGCTCCCGGTCCCCGATCATCCGGTAGACGAAGTTGAGCAGCCGGACTTGATAGCGGTCAACCAGAATCTCGAACGCCCGTGAATCTCCGTTCAGGTGGGCGGTGATCAACTCGTTCACCTCGGCGGCGGCGGCCGCTTCCGGCTGAGGCGCCGGAGGAGACTTCGGCCCTTGAACTACACCCTTGATCAGCCGCGTGAGAGTTGCCACCCTGCGCTCCTACCGGCCTGGTCGGCCAACCTGCGTGACGCAGCGCAGATAGAGCAGCGCCGCGAGTGTTTTTCCGTCGCTGATTTCACCCTTCGAGATGAGAGTCATGACGTCCGACCACGGCGTCGGGTGCACGTCCATGAACTCATCGGCTTCTCTACGGTGCTGCCCTTCTATCAATCCGTCTGCCACGAACAGATGGATTCGTTCATCGGTGAATCCCGGGGTGGTCCAGATCGAGATCAGGTGCCGAAGGCGACCTGCCTGCATCCCGGTTTCTTCTTTCAGCTCCCGGTGCGCGCACTCCTCCGGTGACTCGCCGGGGTCTAACCGGCCCGCGGGATCTCCCAGACGTACCCGTCGGCGGCATGGCGGAACTGCCGGAGCAGCAGCACCCGAGGATCGGCCGAATCCGGAGGGTCGAGCAGCGGCACGATCGCGCTGGCTCCGGGGTGGCGAACCATCTCGAGCTGTCCTTGGGACCCATCGGGGAACTCGACCGTGTCGACATCGAGGCTTATCACCCGCCCGTGGTACTTCCGCTCCGAGGAGATCAGACTCATTCTGAGCCAACATGGGGCGGGTTCCCGGCCCGCACAAGGGCCTAGAGCACAGATCTGAGCCAGACTACCGGGATCTTGGCGGACTCGGCGAGGAGATAGGGGAGTTCGCTGCTGAACTGGCGGGAGATGGGACTCGTGGCGGTAGGTGAAGTGTAGCCGTCGATCGAGACTCGGTGAGCTTCGAGCCGAAGCCGGAGCGAATGGAACGGGTCGCTCACCAGGAGGGCGCGATGGAGCGATCGCTCCCCAGCCATTGGGCTACCGAGGCCATGGAGGCACCGGTCGAGCGGCCTTCGGGGCGAACGACGATGTCGGTCTCCCGCACCCGGTTGAGGACCAGATAGCTCTGCCCGACCGCGGCCTCGCTGACGCGGTCTCCTCACCGATGCCCCCGGTGACCACAATCTTCGGGGCCAGGCCGGCACGATAGAGAATGATTGCGTGATCCAGCCGGGCTCGCAGTACGGGCGAGGGCTTCCCGTTGTACTGCGCTGCGCCGAGCACCACGATGATGTCGGCGCGCTGGCGCTGATCCTGACGGCTGGCCAGGAGCACGGCGATGAAGCAAATGACGTAGATGCTCACGAGAGCAGCGATCGCGTAGATCACCGCTCGACGAGGGCTGGTCCTCAAAGATCGAACCCCTCGCCCTGGCGGGGATGTCCACCTGCCGGATGCCTTCCTCGCGGAGGATCTTCGCCATGGCCTGGGCCGCCGCCGCCTCGCCATGCACCACGAATGCCCGGCGGATCGGCCCGCCGAGTCTCCGCACCCAGGCCCGCAGTTCGTCCCGATCGGCGTGAGCCGAATAGCCCGCCAGCGTCTCTATCTCGGCCTGGACCGCGACCTCCTCCCCCAAAACCTTGATCGTGCGGGCGCCTTCCTGGATCCGACGCCCGAGGGTGTGGTCCGCCTGAAATCCCACGAAGAGCACCATGGTTCGATGGTCGCTCACGTGATTGGCGATGTGATGCAGGATTCGTCCTGCCTCCACCATTCCTGATGCGGCGATGATGATTGCCGGGCCGGGCATCTGGTTGAGGCGTTTGGAATCCTCCACCGATCGGATATAGCGGACCAGGGAGAAATCAAACAACCGGGCGGAACCGAGCAGCAGATCTTCGCCGCGATCGAAGAGATCAGGGTGGAGCCGGAAGACATCCGTGGCGTCCACCGCGAGTGGGCTGTCGATGTAAACCGGGATCTCCGGGATCTGTCCGTCGCGATGCAGCCGATGGAGGCTGTAGACCAGCTCTTGAATCCTTCCGATGGCGAAGGCCGGGATCAGGATCTTGCCGCCCCGCGCGGCCGTCCGCCTTACCAGCTCGCCGAGCCTGGTCTCCGACTGGCTGACCGATTCGTGAACCCGGTCGGCATAGGTGGATTCGATGATCAGTGTGTCCACCGGTCCCGCAGGCGGATCGGGATCGCGAATGATCGGAAGGCCGCGCCTTCCGATATCGCCGGAGAAGACCAGGCGGTGGGTTCCCGCTTCGGTCACCCGGAGATCGATGCTGGCCGAGCCCAGGATGTGGCCCGCGTCAGTGAATTCGAAAGTGAGGAACTTCCGAAGGTGATGGGCCCGTCGGTACGGCAGGCCGACCGTGAGATCCTGCACGGCGAACGCATCGGCCATCTCGTAGAGCGGCTCGGACTCGGGTCCTCCCTTGCTATGCCGCTGGAGATACTCGGCGTCCTTCTGCTGAATGTGGGCGGCATCGGGGAGCATCACTGCCATGAGGTCGCGAGTGGCCGGCGTCGCGAAGATGGGCCCGTGAAAGCCACGGTTCACCAGTAGAGGCAGCCGCCCGGAGTGGTCGATGTGGGCGTGACTGAGGATGACGGCATCGATGCGACGAGGATCAACCGGAAGGTTCGCGTTGAGGCTGCGAGTCTCGCTCCGCCGTCCCTGAAAGAGTCCGGCGTCGAGCAGAATGCGGGCACCGGCGGCCTCGAGCAGATGCATCGAGCCGGTGACCTGACCTGCGGCGCCGTAGAAGGTGATGCGGGTCATCGGGAATGATTGAATGGCGGAATGGCGGAATGACCGAATGGCGGAATGATCGAATGGCGGAATGATCGAATCGCCGTTGCCCGACTCTCCCATTCCGCCATTCTTCCATTCCTCCATTCTGCCATTGTATTACCTGGTTCCGAACAGCCGGTCCCCGGCATCGCCCAGCCCGGGGAGGATGTACCCGTGTTCGTTGAGCCCGCGGTCCAACGCCGCGGCGAAGATGGGCACGTCGGGGTGACCGTCCAGCATGCGCTTCACGCCTTCCGGCGCCGCGACCAGGCAAAGCAGCCGAATGCGGCGGGCACCGGCCGTCTTGAGTGTCGTGACTGCCGCGGTCGCGGAGCCCCCGGTTGCGAGCATGGGATCGAGTACAAAGTAGTCCCGCTCGCCCTCATCGGCGGGGAGCTTTGCGTAGTAGCGGACCGGCTGGAGAGAATCCTCCTCGCGATACAACCCGATGTGCCCGACCCTGGCACTCGGGAGCAGCTGGGAAATTCCGTCGGCCATGCCGAGGCCCGCGCGGAGAATCGGCACCAGGGTCAACTTCTTGCCGGAGACCATGCGCCCCGTCATGCGCTCCAGCGGGGTCTCGATCTCCACCGGTTCGGTAACGAGATCCTTCGTCACCTCGTAGGCCATCAGCATCGCGATCTCGTTGACCAGCTGCTTGAAGTCCCGTGTGCTGGTCGTCCGGTCGCGAAGCAGCGTGAGCTTATGCTGAATCAGAGGGTGATCGAGGACGGTCAGGTTGGAGAACCGGGGGCGGCCCATGGCGGGGAATATGTGGGAGGGGCGGGAGGGCGGGAAGGCGGAAGGCGGACGGAGGACAAGGCGGTCAGGTGTCAGGGCGAGGCGTCAGGGACCATGCACCGCTGACGGATCCGCATTCCGATGCCTCGCCATCTGACCCCTGTCGCCTCGTTCCCCATTCCCCGTCCCCCTCTCCCCGGGCTATATTCCCGCCCCCAAAGGGCTAGGTAGCTCAGTTGGTAGAGCAGCGGACTGAAAATCCGCGTGTCGGGGGTTCGATTCCCTCCCTAGCCATTGCGTCGCCCTCATTGTTAGCCCGGTCACTGCGAGTTGCCGCGGCCGCTCTGAACAAGATCAAAGAAACTCGCGGGATGTAGCCCCATGCCGGACCTCTCCGCCCAACTCCTCCTGAATACCAAGGCCGTCACCATCCGGGACGTCATTTGCCGGGGTGAACATCGGTCCAAGAGCAGCGAAGAGTGGTCGAGCACCACCCACGTGGTGTTCCCTATCGCGGGGTCTACGTGTACCACGTCGGCCCGGACGACGCCGTGGCCGAAGCCAATCAGGTTGTGCTGTTCAATGCGATGGAGAGCTACCGCGTGAGCCACCCCGTCGAGGGTGGCGACGCCTGCTTGTCAATCACCGTCGGCCCGGAGCTGCTCGGCGAGCTGGCGCCGAGGCATCAACTGCGCGAGGGCGACCCGCCAGCGTTTCGCCGGCTACACCTTCGCATCGACCCGCGCGCCCAGGTCCTGGTGGCGCTGCTGCGGCACGGTTTGACCCGTCATGCTGCCGAGCCGCTGGAAGCGGAAACCCTCGCCTTTACCCTCATGCGGCGCGCTTTGGGCGCGCGCACCTCGCACGTCATGCGGGGAAGCTTTGGCCGCCAGAAACTGGTGGATCGCACCAAACTGGTCCTGACCTCGGACGTGGCCCGGCGGTGGACCCTGGCGGAGATCGCCGCAGAGGTCGGCGTCTCACCGGTGTACCTCACTCAGGTGTTCGCACAGGTCGAAGCTGTGCCGCTTTACCGCTATCACCTGCGGTTACGGCTGGCTCGGGCGCTGGACCTGCTTGGCCAGTACGACAATCTCACCGCACTGAGTATCGACCTCGGCTTCTCCAGTCACAGCCATTTCACCTCGGCCTTCCGGCAGGCCTACGGGCGCACTCCCGCCGAATTCCAGCAATCGGCGCACCTGCGCTGACCTATCACCTTCGTTTTCGAGGCAGGCGGACCTAACTGCCCACCGCGGACGACCGACACCGCTACACGCGTGATCAGAGTGTAAGCTCCGCGTGATCCTGTGCGTAAGCTTTGGGGGCGTATGGGCACTTTCAACCCGCGAGCGCCAGCGGATCCAGATCGCTAAAGATTTTGATAGCCCGGTTCGTGGCAAATTGTTTCTTTGATCTTCGGCCGAATGGTCGGCCCTAACATGGAGATCAAAGAGATGACCACGAAGACCTGCGCCGCTTGCGATTGCGAGCTGGACGCCAACGCCATCAAGGTAAAGATCGGCGGAAACATCGTCGAAGTGTGCTGCGAGGAATGCGCCCAATCGCTGCAGGAAGCGCACGCCGCAGCGAGCCGTGGGAATTAGGCACGAGACTCGTTCAATCAACATGCCGTTCGTGAGGGAGGCCTGAATCGTGTCCGTCTACTACATCGGGATGTACGACATCGACGACCCGGAGCAATTCCAGGGATATCCTCCGCGGGTGCTGGCGTTGCTTCCCAAGTACGGGGGCCAGGTCCTCGCTTCGGATACATCGCCCTATGTCATAGAAGGAAAGGCGCGAAGGATGAACGCGATCATCCGGTTTCCCTCACGAGAGGCGGCGCTCGGACTCTACAACGATCCCGACTACCAGGAAGCCAAGCGGATGCGCCATGAGTCCACCAGCAACATCACCATGGTGCTCGTGGAGGAGTTTGCGCCCGGTCGGTAACCGCGCAATTGATGATCTCTGGCAACTAGGTCTGACTCTCCGCCATGTGGCCGGCGGCATGATGGTCCATGCGCTGGAAGGCAAGGAATTGGTGAATCGCTGCTACCGCGACGGAATCTTCGCTGACGATTCTCAACTCCCCGCCCCTGGGACGATCGACCGCCGTATAAAGGATTGCCTCCCGTCGAGCGGCCATCACGTCGGTCCCCGGCACCTCGCGGTCGTGGACCACACCCGGTAGCGCAAAGTCTCCCGACGCAAAGCGGCGTGCGATGTCCCGCATGTGCGCTCGAATCGTAGCAATCCCCACCGAATCGCCGGCATCGTCCCGCTCCAGCACCACTCGGCCACCATCCGGCAGATCTTCGAATACGTGTTGTGAGGTGTACTGATCGACTCCCATGACAGCCTGACCTCTCGCCTGCACGCCGGCGAATCCGGTGTCGGTGGAAGAGGCTCTGGCGTCATCCGATTGGTCTGGCTTCGCCCGGCAAGCCGGAATTGTGAAGCAGATCACCATGAGAGTCAGGGATAGTCGCTTAACGCGGAGACGAGTGGCACGGTCTACCCTCCGAATCACTTCGCCGATCCCTCGACTCTGACAGGAGCTAACCATATGGCCAGACACGGCTTCCTCCTCGCGGCCGGAGCCGCGCTGCTCACGGCGGGCCTGTTCGCGTGCAGTGACGGCAGCAGCCCGGATTCAACCTCGGACGAATTGACTGCTGCACAGGCGGATTCGCTGGCCGAGGTGATCACCCAGGATGCGGACGAGCTGGTGGCCGCCTCAGAATTCAATTCCACGTCTGCGGTAGTCCTGAGACACCACGTCAGGATCATCCCGCACTTCTTTCCGGGCCCGCCTCCGTGTGATCCAGCTATCAGCCCAGACCCTCTCAGCAACAGTGACAACGACGCGATTCCCGACTCGGCCCGGTTCGACTTTACCGGATGCAGCTTCACTCGGGGGCCCTTCGACGTCTCGGTGGGCGGGACCATCGACCTGATAGATCCGAGCCCCACGGTGCCGGAGTTTGCGGTTCGTCTCGTTTTCAATGACTTCGGCCGGACCTGGACCAATACCCAGACGAACCGGACCCGTTCGGTGATTCACAACGGCACCCGACAGATCAGCGCCAATGCGGATGAGCTGAATCATTCGATCAACAATTTCTTGACCGAATACACCTTCGCCAGCGGAGCAACGGCCACCCACGTTCGCAACTGGACCGGGCACTTCGATGCCGAGGTGCCGGGATCGATTGCGTTGGACTCGCCGCTACCGAGTGGTGACTGGTCCTTTGCCGGCTCGTCTACCTGGACCAAGGGCGCCCGGACCTGGGGTGTGCAGACCACGACGACCACCGCGCTGCATTATGACCCTGCCTGCAGCGTGGCTCCCCGGTTCACGTCCGGGCAACTCATGCTGACCGTGACCAGGAACGGCCACATCGTCAATGTCACAATCGATTTCACCGGCTGCGGCCAGTACAGCGTGACGCGCACCATTCCTACCGCCTGAGTCGGGTCCCTCTCTCCGGGTGGTCGGTCCTTGGGGCCGGCCACCCGTCTTATTTCGCGCCACCCCACTCCGCCGCTCTCGGGTTTATATTCCCGCCCCGTTCCAAATGACCCTACCCTGTACCTTGGAGACAGTATGAGGAAACTGGCTGCATTGGCCGCCTGCGCCGTTCTACTCGGCTGCAACAAGACCGGCGGGAGCACTGGTGGTGGCGCCAGCAGTCTCTCCAGCACCGAGGACAAGGTCAGCTACATCATCGGCCTTCAGATGGGCAAGAGCCTCAAGGAGCAGAGCATCACGGTCAAGCAGGATCTGCTCATCAAGGGCTTCAACGACGGCCAGTCGGGCGGGAAGGCCCTGATGACGGACGACGAGATCCGCACCACCATGATGGCTTTCCAGCAGCAGATGATGCAGGCTCAGCACGCCAAAGACTCGGCGTCCTCGCTGACCAATGAGAAGGAAGGGAGCGACTTCCTGGCGAGCAACAAGTCCAAGGACGGGGTAAAGACCACTGCGAGCGGACTGCAGTACAAGGTGATCAAGGAGGGAACTGGTCCTCATCCCGCCAAGACCAGTGTCGTGACCGTGCACTACCGCGGCACCCTGCTCAACGGGGATGAGTTCGACAGCTCCTATTCGCGCAACGAGCCAGCGACCTTCCCGCTCAATCAGGTGATCCCGGGCTGGACCGAGGGACTGCAGCTGATGACCGCGGGATCCAAGTACCAGTTCTGGGTTCCGGCGCCTCTGGCCTACGGTGAGGGCGGCTCACCGCCCAAGATCGGGCCGAACGCGACGCTGATGTTCGAGGTGGAGCTGCTTTCCTTTAAGTGACGAGTAAGAGGACTGAGGACTGAGGACTGAGTGGCAGAAGCGAAGACTCAGTCCTCAGTCCTCAGTCCTGTCTCATCACTGCATCGACTAGCTCTCAAACTCCACCCTCATAATCCTCCCTTCCGGTCCGACCAGCCACCCCGCCCGCGTGCTGGCAAACCCGGCACTCCAGTAACTCTGCGTATCGAGCGGTAGCCAGCTTTGCCCATCGTCCTGGGAGTAGCTTGCCCCGTGCGGGCCCACGGCGACGAGAAGCGGGCCGCCCGCAACGTAGTAGGCGCCGTAGATCGGACCGGCGAAGGTAGGTGGATTGCTGCGGAACCAGCTGACCCCGCCGTCGGCGGTGAAGGCCATGTTGTCCCGCGAGGAATCAGGTGCTGCGATATCGCCGCCGGCCGCTATGCCGTGCAGCCGGTCCCTGAACGCCAGAGTTGCTATTCCGGTAGTCTGCGTTCCATCAATCACTGGCGTCTCGTGGCTGGTCCAGTTCTTCCCCCATCGCTGGTCACCAGCACCCGCGCCTGCTCCCCGCGGCCGTTCCAATCCACGCGTCCTGTTCCCCGACGGTGATGAGGCATGTCCCGCTCGCCGCAAAGGCGCCCTCACCCGGGGACGCGGGCGGCACCCGCTCGGGAGGAACCCGGGACCAGGAGGATCCGCCATCTGTTGTCGTCAGAATCGGCAGCTGGCCCTGAACCGCGTCGCCAACCACCAGACCGCGCCTGGCGTCCCAGAATCCGAAACAGTCGTAGAACCCCTTGGGGTCCTGGTTGGTGAACTGGAGCAGCCAGCGGCGTCCTCCGTCGATCGTTTTGTAGATCCGGGAGCGATCGCCGAGGCCCGCGCTGAGCAGCCAGGCTGTTCTGTCGTCCACCGCGTACACGTCGCGGAATTCGAGAGAATCCGCCCCGTTGACCTGGCCTGCGATCCAGGTGATTCCGCCGTCGGTGGTCCGGACATAGGTGCCGCCGGCCCCGCTGGCCCAAACCACCTTGTCGTCCACGACACTGACGGCCTGAAGCCGGAACCGGGTCCCGCTTTGCTGGGGTATGAGGTGGGGGCATAGGTCCGGGGCGCCGTCCGTCCCGGGCTCCCACGGCAGGCGGCCAGGAGAACCAGAAGCATCAGGAGTTGTGATCGCATGCCCCAACTTGCGCGCTGGGACTGGACGCCGCTACTTGTATTACGCACTATGCGTAACCCGTATTGCGTAACGCTTTCCACTCCGGACTGAGCCCATGGCCAAGGCCCTTCCCTCCGCCCCTCGCAATCCCTTCGAGTTCGGCCGCGAGCTGGGCGCCAATGAACTGGTGGACCGGGAGGCAGAGCTCGAAGCCATCTCCGCGTCATCAGCAATCGAGGAAGCTCTTTTTCATCGGGCCGCGGCGTTTTGGGAAGACCTCGATCCTCAATGCCACTGAAGAACGGCTGGGGCAATCGGGCATAGCTGTCCTGCGCTACGATGCCGAGGCGTACGAGAGCCTGGGCCGCCTGGCGCAGGCCCTGTTGAGCGGAGCTGCCCGGCACCTCGCCGGCCCGCTCGATCGTGCCGGGGAAACGACGCGGAAATTCTTCGCCAAGCTGCGGCCCAACGTCACCTATGACCTCGCCGACCATCGCCTGTCAGTATCGATTGGCGTATCGCCCGAACGGGGAAAGACGGAGCTGCCGCTGCTTACCGACGTGCTCGACGGCATCGAGCAACTGGCGGCAAAGGAACGACGGCCGGTGGCGGTGGTGCTCGACGAGTTCCAGCAGGTGATTCGCGAAGGTGGCGAGGAGGCCGAGCGCCAGCTCCGGGCCGCGATCCAGCGCCATCGCCACGTGGCATACGTGTTCGCCGGGTCGAAGACCCGGTTGCTGCGCCGACATAACGAGCGATCCTGGCCGCGCCTTCTGGAAGCTGGGCCAGCGGCTCTTTCTCGGCCCCATCCCTCGCGAAGCCTTTCGCCCCTTCCTCGAGCGGGGATTCTCCTTTGCCGGATTCACCTCTACTCCGGAAGGGGTCGAACGAATCCTGGATCTCTCGGAAGACGTGCCCTACAACGTGCAGCGCCTCGCCAGCGCCTGCTGGGAGGAGTTGCGGGTCTCAACCGACCACACCCTCACCGGCCGGGCAGGTTGACTCGGCGCTCCGTACCGTCGTGCAGGGTGAGAATCCGGCCTACATGCAGGTGTGGCAGAGCCTGACCCAGGTGCAGAAGAAAGCGCTCAAGGCGGTGATCGAGGAGCAGGGACGCGAGTTGCTGGCCCGAGCCGTCCTGCAGCGTCACGGGCTGGCCGCCTCCTCATTGCAGCGCGCGCTCCGGTCGCTCGACACGCTGGGCCTCATTCGGGAGGACGAATCGCCCGAGGGGGTGAGGTATCGGCTGGAGGATCCGTTCTTTGCGGCGTGGCTATCGATGGCGCAGAGAGACTGAGGGAATTGAAGATTGAAGATTGCAGATTGAAGATTTGATTGAGGGGATTAGAGGATCCCGTTCACCTCGTTCACGGTTATACTCTGACACTTCCTCTGCTGTACGATGCGCATACGAGGCGCTGTAATGGCTGACGAGACGAAGCCCGCGAAAAAGAAAGCAACCCGACGGAAGAAGATTGCCGCCCCCGTGGACTGGCGGCCCCTGAAGTCGTCGGTGGATCGGTTGAGGCCATTGACGAACTGGCCGCTGGGGTCGTGGCGGACGGTGGCGCCGTAGTAGGCTCCTATCGCGAGCCACTGGGAGGCATGTGGCAGCTGGTGGCGGCACTGCCCATCGAGAAGGTCTCGGCCACTCCTTACCAGCGTGATCTGTCCCCGGCCCACGTCACCCGTTTGTCCCAGGCCATCGACAAGCTGGGCCGCTTCATGGATCCGATCGTGGCGGTTCGCACGCCCGATGGCCTCTACTGGACGCCGAATGGCCATCATCGGCTTGCCGCGATGCGCGCGCTGGGTGCCCGGTCGATCATGGCACTGGTGGTCCCGGAAGCGGAGGTTGCCCACCGCATCCTCGTTCTCAATACCGAGAAGGCCCACAACGTGCGGGAGCGCGCCTTCGAGGTGATTCGTCTGGCGGAGGATCTGGCCCAGCTCGATGACGGCCTCGAGAGCAGCTATGAGACCGAGTTCGAGGAGCCGTCTCTGCTGACGCTGGGCTGCTGCTACCAGGTCAACGGTCGCTTTTCGGGTGGCGCCTACCAGCCGGTGCTCAAGCGGGTCGAGAGTTTCATGGCGCTCAAGCTTTCCCGTGCGCTCGAAGTGCGGCGGGAGCGGGCCACTCAACTGCTGGAGCTCGATGCCGCGGTGGCCGAGGCGGTTGCAGCGCTCAAGAAGCGAGGCTTCGAGAGTCCTTACCTCAAGGCGTTCGTCCTGGCGAGAATCAATCCCCTGCGGTGGGACAAATCGGAGAAGAAGCCGCCATTCGATGCCACGATCGCCAAGATGCTTGCCGCCGTAGCCAAATTCGATAGCAGCAAGGTCAGAGCCGACCAGGTCGCCCGCAGCGGTGGTCCGCCGGACGACTCCCAGAGCTAGTTTCCTCTCTTCCCCAGGACTTCTTCATGGCCGATCACTGGATCTCGGTTCGTCGCCGGTTCGCGCTGGCTCTCCTGCTGCTCATTCCCGCGGGCCTCTCCGCCCAGGAACGAATCACGATCGGATTCGGTGGCGGCGCCACGATTCCCTCCGCCACGACGGCGGACAACTTCGGGACCGGGTGGCACGCCCTTCTCAACGCGCAGTACACTCGCGCCCGCACTCCGTTCGGCGGCGAAATGTCCTTCGCCTATCATGAAATGGACCTGAAAGGCGGCGCGTTCGGCAAGACTAAGATCATCGCGCTTACCACATCTCTGCTCGTCAGCTTCCCGACCGACCCGCGATCCAAGTCCGCACTCCGCGTCACCTTCGCCGGCGGAATCGGGGTTACTTCCATGAGCTGGAACTGAACGGATCGAAAGACACCGGCTATCCCTTCGGAGTGAACGGTGGCGCGGGCATCGACCTCTACATGAACAAGAAGCGGACCGCCGCGATTTTTCTGGACGCGCGGTACCACCACATTTTCGATAGTCAGCGACGTCGACATGATCCCGATCACCTTCGGCTTGAAGCTCAGGGCGAAGTAACCAGCCACCGGTATGGGTCACACCATGGTCGCACTGCGCGCATGCCATCGCCCGTCTTTCCTGGCTCATGGTTGCTTACGGTATTGGCGCTGCCGCTTGCCGCGCAGGACTCCTCCGGGAGCGGCGGGGGCGGTGACATCGAGCTCTCCCGAGCCCAGATCAGGCCGAGCGCCAGGCGATCATCAACCGGGCGATGGAACTGACCGATTCGGAAAGCACGAGGTTCTGGCCGCTCTACCGGGAATTCCGCACCAAGATGGCCGCAGTGACCGACCGGCAGGTGGCGGTGATCAAGGAGTACGCCGCCACGTACAACTCGATGACCGACGACCAGGCGGACAAGCTGATGTCGAACTACATGGATTTTCAGAAGGACAAGCTGAACCTGGAGAAGGACTACGTGAAGAAGTTCAAGAAGATCCTGCCGACCCGGAAAGTCGCCCGGTATTTCCAGCTCGAGCACAAGCTCGACGCGGTCATCGATTACGATCTGGCCAGGGCCATCCCGCTACTGCAGTAGGAACCGCCTTCAGGGCGACCGCCTGCTCAAGCCGACATAGAGCAGGCGGGCGAAACGCTCGCCGTAACGAGATCCGCCGAAAGCCTGATCGAATTCTCGAGTCGGTTGAGTAGCGAGGTATTGCTCCACCGACTGGCCCGCCCCGATCGCCGCAAGGGTTCGCTCCCGCATCGTCACCAGCATCTTCCGGTAGGTCGCGACTTCGCCGCGGTTGGTTACCCAGCCGTGCCCGGGCACGATGCGGGTCTTGTCGTCGGCATGGGCCAGGACGAGATCCACTCCCCGGATCATTCCGTCCAGCGTCCCGCCGCCCCACCAGTCGAGGAAGGGAGGCGCTCCCAGCTCGACGATATCCCCGGTGTGAATCACGTTCGCGTCCCGGAACCAGATGACCGCGTCGCCGCTGGTGTGGGCCGAATCGGCGTGCAGAGCCGTGACATGGCCCTCGAAGGGCAAAGCCAGCGAGTCGTCGAACACGCTGTCCGGCAGAGCGGCCGGGTCGGCTGCCTCCCGGTGCCATTCCTCCCACTCGGTAATCACCGTGTCCTTCTTCGCTTCGCCGACCAGGAGCCGTTGGGCGAAGATGCGCGCACCCTGGGCCCGCCAGTGGGGATTGCCTTCGATGTGATCGGCGTGATAGTGGGTGTTCACCACCAGCTGGACCGGCAACTTCGTGACGGTACGGAGCGCCGAATCAGCCAGCCCGACTCGGCGCCCGCTCTGGCCATCGACCAGCAGGACGCCCTTGGAGCCAACCAGGGCGACGATGTTGCCGTTGGTGAAGCCGGAGATGACGTAGACGCTGCGGCAGCCACCGGGGCGATCCGCATGGTCATCACATCCTGATCCTGGGCGTGAATTTGGCGGCCGGAGGATGGCAATTGCCAGATGGACGATTCGCGACAGAAGAAGCGCGAGAAAGGTACCGACTGCGGCATGCGACCAGATGAAACGCAGAGGCGCAGAGGTCGCCGATGGCCTGAGAGAATGGTGATCCAGCCTTGTCATCACCTCAAATATTGTGTTTGAGCATTGTGTGCTGGGAATCGGAGGAGTCACACACTGCGTCTAGGGCGGAATCAGCGGAGTCTGGTTTCCGATGCGCGGTTTACTCCGGCCTCATTTCGCCCTCGGTTATCTGCCCCCTCAGTGTCCCCCCGCCGGAAGATTCTCCTCGACGAACCGCGTCAGCAGGCTGTAGAGGTGCAGCGTCGTGCCCGGCCCCTCGAAGATCCCGTGGGTCCGGTTGGGGTACTCCATCATGGTAAACGGCCGGTTCGCGGCCACCAGCGCGTTGATCAGCCGCTCGGTGCCCTGATAGTGCACGTTGTCATCCCCGCTCCCATGAACGACCAGCAGCTTCGCTTTCAGATTGGCGGCAAAGTTGAGCGGTGAGCTCCGCTTGTAGTCTTCCTCGTTCTGCTCGGGGAGCCCCATGTAGCGCTCCTGGTAGATCGTGTCGTACAGATGCACGTCGGGCACCGGGGCCACCGCCATCCCCATTCGATAGACCTCGGGATCGCGGAACAGGACATTCAGCGTCGTGGATCCCCGCCGCTCCAACCCCAGACGCCGAGCCGGGTGGAGTCCACCCATTTCCAGCGGCCGATGGCTCGCGCGGCGCCGGCCTGATCGTCCGAGACCAGGAGGCCGAATTTCCGATAGATGCACTTGCGCCATTCCCGTCCGCGGAGCGACGGCGTGCCCCGGTTGTCGAGGCTCATGACCACGTAGCCCTGCTGGGTGAGCATGAGGTGCCAGAGGTAGTCCTCCCAGCCCCAGCTGTCCAACACGGTCTGCGCGGCCGGCTCGCCGTAGACGGTGAACAACACCGGATACTTGAGCGTCGAGTCGAAGCCGGGCGGACGCATGACGTAGCCGTCGAGGGTGACGCCGTTCCCCGCATCAACCTTGAAGAAACCCGCCGGCCCACGCTTGAGCCGTTCGACGGTTCCTTTGAGCTTGGCGTTGTCGACGAGGGTGCGGACCACCTTGTGATCGGGAAGATGAATCAGCTCGGTCACCGGCGGCACGCCGAAAGACGAGTAGTAGTGGAAGGCCCACGCCGCACCCGGCGCGATTGAATAGTTGTGGGTGCCGGCCTGATCGGCGGGCGTCAACCGCTCGGCCGGGGCGCTGCCGTCGAGTCGCGCACGGTAGAGGTAGCGCTGCGTCGGGTTGTCGGGCGAGGCGAGGTAGTAGACCCATCCGCCCGTTTCGTCGATGGTCAGCACCTGCGCGATATCGAAGTTGCCCGGCGTCAGGAGGTGCAGGTCGCTCCCGTCCCGCGACACGGAGTACATGTGGCGCCAGCCGTCCCGCTCGCTGACCCAGGTGAAGCGCTTGCCCCCGTCCAGCCAGCGCATGTCGTCGACCACGTCCACCCAGGCGCTGTCCTGGTCGGTCAGGATGGTGCGCACCTTGCCGCTCTTGGCATCACCCAGCATCAGCTGCAGGGTGTTCTGCAGGCGGTTGAAGTGCTGCAACACCACCTCGTCAGAGCTGGCGGCCCACTCCAATCGCGCGATGTAGGTGTTGCGGGGATCGCCCGGCGTCTCCAGCCAGCGCGTCTTGCCGCCATTGGCATCTACGACGCCCACCCGACAGGAAGAGTTGGTGGTCCCCGCCTTGGGGTACTGGACGGGAATGGTGAAGGAGTAGAGCGAGTCGGTGTTGTTGATCAGCAGGAAATCCCGCACGCCCGAGGCGTCGAGCTGCCAGTAGGCAATCCGCTTCCCGTCGGGGCTCCAGCGGAAACCGTCCCGATCGTCGAATTCTTCCTCGTAGACCCAATCGAAGGTCCCGTTGATCGTGGTGCGAGACCCGTCCGACGTGAGCCGGGTGATCTTCCCGTCCTTGAGCCGCTCCACATAGAGGTTGTTCTCCCTCACGTAGGCGACGCGATCGGCCTGGGGGAGAACTTGGCGAACATGAGGGTCGAGGGCTTGGCCTCCGATCCTCCCAGTTTCCGGAGTTTGCCGGTGGCGACCTCGAGGACCCAGTAGTCCCCCTTGGTATTCTGGCGCCACACGCGCTTGGAGTTGGTGTACAGCAGGACCCGCTGCCCGTCGGTGGAGAACGTGAAGTTTTCCACCCGGAGGGGACCGAATCGCCGGTCGGGATCAACTTCGCCGCCGCCAGCAGGACCTGCTTCTGTCCGGTGGCCGGATCGGTTCGCACAAGGTCACGCCCCCGACCATCGGGAGCACGCTCGAAGGTGGTGTACCCCGAATCCCGGAGCCAACGGGCGGGCCCGAAGAAATCCGGTGAAAAGTCGTCTGATGTAAAGAGCCGCTCGAGAGTGACCAGCGAGGAATCCTGCTGGGCAGTGAGGGCGGGCGCCCCACGAGAATGGCAAGCGTAGCTGCGAGAGGATGCAGGCGCATTGGTGTCGGACCCAGGTTACGGTGTACGAGCCTTCTCCAGCACGGTTGCGGCACTGTCGATCAGGCTCGCCGCCTTCTCCAGCACGGCAGCGGTGCGGGTTACCTGGGTATCGACCGCATCCCAGCTGCCCTGTTCGATCGCCTCACGTACCGCTGGCAGTGTCTTCACCGAATAGCCGGTGTAGAGTCCTGGGGCATGGACGTAGTTGCGGTACCACGGCCGCCCCGGCAAGCCGTCCTCCTGCAGCAGTGCTCGCTCCAGCTGTGCCATTACGACGCTCACCGAGCGCGCGGCCGGTTTTTCCAGACTCGCGCCGTCTCCGGCCGCCAGACTGTCGTAGGCCGCCTCGTAGCGCAGGGCACTCCCCGCAGCCGCGCTCCGGCGTTATCCAGGGGCGCGAAATTCAGGAATGGCGGTTCCGCCGCCCGCGCCGGAGGCACCAGGGGCTGACGGGGATCCGAGATGGCGGTGTAGACCCCTTCGCCGATCTGGCGGTTGCGCTCGAGGATCGAATCGCGACGGGTTGCCGCGAGAGCTTTCACCTGTCCGATGTATTCCGCGATCGTCTCGGCGAAAGTCGAAGCGCGGAAAGGCAGGACGTCCGCTCCAGCCAATCGCATGACCAGCGTTCCCGCCACCTGGGACAGGGCTCGGTTGTAGGTGAAGCCGGTGTCGGCGAACCGGGTGTACCAGGCAAAGCTGTCATAGATGGAGTGATAGACCCCATCCGAGCCCGGCTCCTCTCCACCGAAGCCGAGGTTGAGGGAGGCGATTCCCAGATGCTGGAGGAAGGGCGTGAAGTCGGAGCCGGATCCTAACGCACCGATCCGCAAGTCGGGCCGATCCCGGGCTTCGCGACGGGTCGAGTCGGTGCCCGTCGCGATCTCCTGCAACTGAGCGCGCTTCCATACCGAGAGTCCGGTCTCCGGATCGGTCACGTCGCGGGCAGCGTCGTTGACCGCCTGTTCCAGCGTGTGAGACCCGGCCGCGCCGAAGAATCCGCGGTCGTTGCCGTCGGTATTGATGTAGACCGCGGCGTGTTTCCGTAATTCCTCCCCATGCTGCTCCGCCCACTCGGTCGAGCCCAGGAGTCCCTGTTCCTCGCCGTCCCATGCCGCAAACACGATAGTGCGACGTGGCTTCCACCCTTGGCGCGCGAGAGCACCCATGGCGCGCGCCTCTTCCAGCAACGCGACGAGACCGGAGATGGGATCCTCCGCCCCGTTGACCCAGGCATCGTGATGGTTACCCCGCACGATCCACTCGTCGGCCGCGTCACCGCCAGGAATGCGCCCGATCACGTCGTAGAGCGGTACCAGCTTCCAGTCGAACTTGAGCTTGAGATGGACCTTTGCCGTGCCGTCACTGCCCATGTGGTAGGCAAGCGGCAATCCGCCACGCCACTCCTGCGGCGCCATTGGTCCACCAAGGGCGGCGAGAAGCGGCTGTGCGTCTCCCGGCGAAATCGGCAGCACCGGGATCTTGGTGATGCCCCACGCCGAATCCATCGGCAGGCGATGCACGCCGGGCTTGGCGCCAACGAAGGGAGTCAGCGGATCGCCCGCCGCGATCGGTTGATCCTTTACGCTGCCCCGCTGCACGCCCTCCTTTGGCCTATAGGCGCCTTTGGGATAGGTGTCACCGGCGCCGTAGCCATCGTCCTGCGGATCGGAATAGATCAGACAGCCGACCGCGCCATGCTCCGCGGCCAGCTTGGGCTTGAGTCCCCGCCAGCCGGCTCCGTAGCGGGCGAGCACGATGGCGCCCTGCACCGAAACGCCCATCCGCTCCAGGCGCTCGTAGTCGGCCGGCATCCCGTAGTTCACGTAGACCAGCGGCGCCGTCACGTCGCCGTCCCGGGAGTAGGCGTTGTAGGTCGGCAGCTGCTCGGCCGACTGGGACGAAGTCGGATCGTTCTTCAGTGCCGGTTCCTTGAGCGTCGCGACGAACTTGGTCGGCGCCACCAGCTCGACCAGGCGTTCGCGAGGGGTAGGGAACAGCACCTGGAAGGTGTCGATCGAGGCGTCGAGTCCCCAGCTCTTGAACTTCCCGTACAACCACTCGGCGTTGTCCCGGTCGTAGGGTGATCCCAGGTGATGGGGCCGCGCGGTCAGTCGCCGCATCGACTCCCGGGCCGAATCGGGCGTGATCATGTCCCGGAACTTCGCCTCCCATTCCCGTTGCTCCCGGGACCGGGCTGCGGAGAATCCCCGCAGTGGGGTCGGGTCATCGGTTCGAGCAGCGAGAGTTGTGAGGAGGAGCGGGAGAAGAAGTGCCGAGCGAAGATTCCGGGTCATTGTCGAGGGAGCAGAGGTGGGAATTCTGTAAGCCGTCAGCTATCAGCCGTCAACAAGGCCCTAAGCCGTAGCCATGGCATTGGGCTGTTCAAATCTTCAATCTGAAATCTTCAATCTGAAATCAACCTTGACTCGCTCCGTCACTCACGGAACGGCTGAGGTCGTCGGCCCCGCCAACCCGACCGCGTCCAGCATGAATGCGTAACGGAAGGCGGCTTCGTGGAGGCGCTCGTAGCGTCCCGAGGAACCACCGTGACCGCCCGCCATGTTGGTCTTGAGATAAAGTGGATTCTGGTCGGTCTTGAGCGAGCGGAGCCGTGCCACCCACTTGGCCGGTTCCCAGTACATGACCTGCGAATCGTTGAGCGACGTGGTGACCAGCATCCACGGATAGTCTTTCGCCGCCACGTTGTCGTAGGGCGAATAGGTCCGCATGTAGGCATACTGCTCCGGCACGGCCGGGTTCCCCCACTGCTCCCACTCCTGGGCGGTCAACGGGAGCGACGCATCGCTCATCGTATTGATCACATCGACGAACGGCACGTCCGCCACGATGGCCCGGAACAGGTCGGGGCGCATGTTGGCCACCGCACCCATGAGCAACCCGCCGGCGCTGCCTCCGTTGGCCACGAGCCGCTCGGAAGTGGTGTATTTGCGGCGAATCAGCTCCTCGGCGACGTCGATGAAATCGTTGAAAGTGTTCTTCTTCTTGAGCATCTTGCCGTCGTCGTACCAGCGGCGCCCCATCTCCTGCCCGCCGCGAATGTGCGCGATGGCGTAGATGAACCCGCGATCCACCATGCTCAAGACGCTGGAGTTGAACGTGGGCTCCAGGGTGAAGCCGTAAGATCCGTAGGCGTAGAGCAGGAGCGGGTGAGAGCCGTCGAGCTTGAGTGCCCTTGCGAAGCAGCACCGATACCGGGACCGAGACCCCATCCCGGGCCGGCGCCATGAACCGCTGGACCTCGTAGCTGTTCGCGTCGTAGCCGCTGGGAATCTCCTGCCGCTTCTTCAATTCCCGCTTCCGGGTAGCCAGGTCGTAGTCGTAGACCGAGTTGGGCGTCACCAGCGAGGAGTAGTTGAACCGGTAGGTCTGGGTGTTGAACTCGGGATTGCCGCCGGGGAACACGCCGTAGGCCTTCTCCGGGAAGGTGACGTAGTGGGTCTTGTTGTTCTTGGGGTCGGCCACGCGGAGCCGGCGAAGCCCGCCCGACCGCTCGCTCACCACCACGAAGTTCTTGAACGCGTCCACTCCCTCGACGAAGACCGAGTCGCGGTGGGGAAGCCAATCGACCCAGTTGGCCGGCCCGGGATTGTCCTCCGGTGCCTTCACGATCCGGAAGTTGGTGGCCGAATCGTTGGTGAGGATCAGGAAGAATCCGTCGGCGTGGTCTACGCTGTATTCGACGTTGGGCCGGCGGGCCGCGACCACCCGAGGCTCACTGGTGGGACTGGCGGTGGGAATGATCCGCCACTCGGATGAGGTGAAGCCATCCGCCGTGATGAAAACGTACTTGCCGCTCCGCGACCGCTGCACGCCGACATTGTTGAGGACGTTGTCCTCCTGAAACACCTTGGCGTCCTGCTCCCGCGCCGTGCCGATCACATGCCGCCAGACGGTGTTCCCGCGCTTGGCGGAATCGGCGGTCATATAGAAGAAAGTCTTGTTGTCGTTCGCCCACGCCGTCCCGTTCCAGACGTTGGGGATCTGGTCGACGATCTTGCCGGTCTTGAGATCCTTGACGTAGAGCGTGTATTCCCGGAAGGCGGTGAGATCTTCGAGGTACAGCAGGGTCTCGCCATCGGGGCTGACATCGACGCCGCCCAGCGAGTGGAACTTCTTCCCCTCCGCCAGGGCGTTCTGGTCGAGGTACACTTCCTCCGGCGCCGATAAGGAGCCGCGCTTGCGGCAGAAGATCGGGTAGTTCTTGCCCTGCTCGGTGCGGCTATAGTACCACCAGCCGGTGTCGAACACCGGCACGGAGAGATCGGTTTCCTTGATCCGGCCCAGCATCTCCTGGTAGAGCTTGTCCTGCAGCGCCTCGGTGTGCTTCATCTTCTGCGTTGTGTACGCATTCTCGGCTTCGAGGTAGGCCGTTACTTCGGGATTGGTCTTTTCCCGGAGCCAGAAGTAGTCGTCTACCCGCACCTCCCCGTGCAGGGTATCGACCTTGGGAATCTGCCGAGCCACCGGCGGATCCTGAGGTGAAGCGGCTTCAATTGGGATAGCAAGAGCGCACATGACGGCAACCAGGCGAAGCGACATTGAGATCCCGGATTCGGGAAGGGGAGGGAGCATAGGGTGGCCAAGGACCGTCGGCAAGACGAAGGGAAACCGCGAGAGGTGGCCGATTTCGCCGCGGAGAGGTAAGTCACTGGCATGTTTCAGGTTGGGTCACTGACCCGGTTTGGATCTTTCCCATGGAGCCGCCGTACGGAGGCTCCCCCACCCGGCTGAGAGAACGCAATGGTTCATCTCCTCGCACTGGTCGTTCCGATCTGCGGGATTCTGGGGCTCGATCCCTGCCCCGACAACGCCTGCGCCGCCTTACGCGATTACCGGCGTCAGCGTGCTGCCTATGGATCGTGAGCGGGTACTGAAGGCTATACGGTAATTGTCCGAAACGGTGCCATCGAGACGCTCGGTCCCAGCCGACAAGGTGTCAGTACCACAGGATGCGGTCCGAATCGACGGGCGGGGAAGTATCTCATCCCCGGTCTCACCGAGATGCACACCCATCTCAGTCCGGGTGCGGGAGATCCGGGAGACGGTCTGGGACGGCAGCTGCGCCTGGCGCTCGCCAACGGGGTCACCACGCTACGCGGCCTCGTCGCTCCGCCCGGGATCATCCCGATCCGGGACAAAGTGAATTCGGGCGCGATCCTCGGCCCGACGCTCTACGTCGCGGGACCCTCCCTCAACGGCAAGTCAGTCCCCGATCCTGAGACCGGACGGCGGATGGTCGAAGAGGCCAAACGCCAGGGATACGACCTGCTCAAGACCCACGGGGACTGACGGCGGAAAGCTACGACGCAATCGTCGCCGCGGCGAAGGCAACGGGTCTTCGGTTGGTGGGACACGTGACTCAGGGTTACGGGCTGGATCGCGCGTTGGCGGCCGGACAGCAAGTCGAACACCTGGACGGGTACATCGCCGCCGCTCTCCCGCCAGGCGTGGCCGCGCCCGACGACCAGATCATCCCGGACGAGATCGCGGCAAAGGTCACTCCCGAGGGGATTCGAGCGATCGCCGAGAAGACCAAGAGAGCCGGGGTTTGGAACGGGATGACCCTCGCGATCTTCCAGGTCTTCGCGAGCGGCAAATCGCCCGCGGAACTCGCCGCGGCACCCGAGATGAAGTACGTCCCAGCTCAGACGATTGCGAGCTGGAGCGATCAGATGAAAACCGATGCCCCCGGGTCGCTACCGGTCTACCTCGCGGTGCGGGATTCGATCGCGGTGGCCTTATACCGCGCCGGGGCTCGCCTGCTGGTGAGCGGAGATGCTCCCCAGATTTTCCTGGTCGCCGGTTTCGGCACCCACCGCGAGATGCAGGCGATGGCCCACGCCGGAATACCCACCTACGCCGTCCTCGAAGCGGCTACCCGTAACGCCGCCGAGTGGCTGGGCCGCACCGACGCCGGCAGCATCGCGCCGGGTAAACGGGCCGATCTCGTGCTGCTCGACGCCAATCCCCTGAGCGACATCGCCAACGCGTCACGCATCCAGGGTGTGATGCTGCGTGGTGTGTGGTACGACCGGGCGGCGCTGGACGGGATGCTGGCGGACGTGGAGAAGAGTGCAAGGGAAGCAATAGAAGAGTAGATGTCAGATTGAAGATTGGGAATAGACCGATCCATGGGCTGATCACACAATCTTCAATCTGAAATCTTAAATCTTCAATAACGATTATCCGTCCCTTCCGTCCCTCCGCAGCTTGCCCCGGTCCACCTTGCCCAAGTGAGTAAGTGGAAGGCCATCCACGAAGCGGATGACCCGGGGATGCTTGTACGGTTCGAGCCGATCTCGTACAAAGGCTTTCAGCTCTTCCGCCAGATCGGGCCGCTGCTCGCGGGGCACCACGAAGGCATGTGGCTTCAGCAGGCCGCTCGAGTCGACGACTCCGACCACCGCCACCTGCAGGACAGCGGGATGTTGCGAGAGGCAATTCTCGACTTCCTGCGGAGCCAGCCACTTCCCCGAGACCTTCAGCATGTCGTCCGACCGACCGCAGTAGCTGAAGAAGCCATCCGGGGAGCGGCTCAACATGTCGCCTGAAACGAACCACTCGCCGCGAAATCCCTGCTGAGTCTTCTCCATCTGTTGCCAGTATCCGATGGCGCGCGAGCCGCCGCGAACCCACAGGTATCCCACCTCGCCATCGGCGAGTTCTTTGCCTCCCTCGTCACATACCTTCACCTCAAAGCCCGGCACGACCTCACCCAGCGTCCCCGGACGAATCCGACCAAGCCGGTTGGATAGGAAGATGTGCCACATCTCCGCGGTGCCGAGGCCATCGAGCAGGGGAACGCCGAAGGCCTTATCCCATCGGCCGTGAAGCTCCGCTGGCAGTCCTTCGCCTGCCGAGGTGGCCAGTCGGAGCGAGGAGAGGTCGGATCGAGCCGCGCCCGCGTCGTTCACCATATGGTTGATCATGGTGGGGACGTTGATCAGAATCGTGGGCCGGTGGCGGGCGATTTTCTCGAACACGACCTGAGCGGTGCAGCGTTCCGGGAACAGCACCGCGGCAGCGCCTACCGAGAACGGAAACAGCAGATTGGACCCGGTCGCGTAACCGAAGAACAGTTTGGGTACGGAGAGCGTGACGTCGGTCTCGGTGTAACCGATGACCTGCCGGGCGTAGCACTCGGTCGTGTTGGCGAACGAGGTGTGGGTCTGAACCACGGCCTTGGGATGGCCGGTTGTGCCACCGGAGAAAAGCCAAATCGCGGCGTCGTCTCGGTGCGAGGGGAAATTCGCCAGCGCCACGGGGCATCGGCAAGCCGCGCCTGCCAACCCGCATCCTCAACTACCAGCAGCTGCTTGAGGTGGATCGATCGACCCGCGGCCGCCTCGAAGGCCTGCGATACATCGCGGTGGATCACCGCCACCGTGGCGCGGGAGTAGTTGAGGAAGTATTCGATTGCGTCGGGCTTGAGTTCCGGGTTGACCATGACCACGACCGCGCCAATCTTCAGGGTGCCGAACAGCGCCCCGACGAACGCAGGGCTGTCCGGCAGCGCGATCAGCACCCGTTGCTCGGGCTCTGCCCCTGCCTGGCGCAAAAGGTGGCCGAAGCGGTTCGCCAGAACCTCCACCTGGCCATAGCTCAGCCGTCCCTCATCGGTGATTAGTGCGGTCCGTTCGCCGCGGCCCTCGCGGACTCGCGCATCGAGAAAGTAGTCCGCGATGTTGAACTGCTCGGGCGGATGGAAGGACATGATCATCCCGGGTTGGTTCTGGCGCTCTCCAAGGACACAATAACCGTGCGCGAACTCGCCGCAATGACGTGGGAGGAAGTGCGCGACCTCGACGGCCAGGCTTTAGTCGCCATTCTTCCCGCCGGCGCGGTCGAGGCCCACGGCCCCCATCTGCCGCTCGATACCGACGTTGTCATCGCCACTGCAATGGCTCGGGCAGGAGCGCGGCGGCTTTCGGCGCGCCAATATCCCGTTGTGATCCTTCCACCGCTGGTCTACACCGCGGCCGAGTTCGCGGCCGGGTTCCCGGGACCGTGTCACTCCGGCCCGAGACGGTCACTGCCACGGTGGTCGACATTGCCCGCAGCCTGACGAGGCACAAGGTTGCCGTGCTCGCGCTCGCGAATGCGCACCTCGATCCGGCGCACCTGCGTTCACTCGAGGCAGCGGCAGTGGAAATCCGTCGCGAGGGTCCGCTCCGGATTGCCTTTCCCAATCTCGCTTCCCGCCCCTGGTCGCTTCGGCTCTCCGACGAGTTCAAGAGCGGTGCCTGCCACGCGGGCCAGTTCGAGACCTCGATCGTGCTCGCCGAGCGACCGGACGCGGTACGGGAACGGCTGCGCACGAGCCTGACGCCCAATCCGTCATCGCTCTCAGTCGCAATCCGCGAAGGGAAGCGGACCTTCGAAGATGCGGGCGGCCCTCAGGCATACTTCGGCGCGCCGGCGGCCGCTACGCCGGAGGAAGGCGAGGCGACGGTCGAAACCCTGGGCGCCATCCTCGAGGAAGCCGTGCTCGCGGAGCTTGGCCGACCGATGGCCTCCGCGTGATTTCTCTGGCGGGCAAAACGGCTGTGGTGACCGGTGCCGGCAGAGGCATCGGCGCTGCGTGCGCCCGTGCACTGGCCGGAGCCGGCGCCCGAGTGGTACTGGGGGCGCGGACCCGCGAGTCGGTGGAACGGGTAGCCGCCGATCTCCGGACACTCGGCCATGAAGCAGCCGCGACAGTCTGCGACGTGACCGATCCCGCGAGCGTCGACGCTCTCGCCCGGTTCTCGGCCGAACGCTTCGGGAAGTGTCACTCCTCGTCAACAACGCCGGCATCGGTCACGCGGCCCCACTCGAGCGCCTCACGCTCGACGATTGGAATCGGGTCATGGCGGTGAACGCGACCGGCACGTTCCTTTGCACCAAGGCCTTTCTGCCTGCCATGGTCAAGCGGGGGTGGGGGCGGGTGGTGAATGTGGCGTCGGTTGCCGGCCTCAGCGGAGGCAGGTACATCGCCGCCTATGCAGCCTCCAAACACGCCGTGGTTGGATTTACCCGTTGCGCGGCGATGGAAGTCGCGGCCGCCGGGGTGACAGTGAACGCAGTCTGCCCCAGCTACGTCGACACCGAGATGACCCGAGAATCGCTCGAACGCATTGCGATGAAGACCGGCCGGAGCCGGGAGCAGGCCCTGGAGGCCATCCTTACGGGAACACCTCAGGGTCGGCTGATTACTCCGGACGAGGTCGCCTTCGAGGTGCTCAGGCTCTGTGCGGAGGACGCGCGTGAGATCAACGGCCAGACGATCGTGCTGGATGGCGCTGGCCTGACCTGAACCCGAGTCCCCAATCCATGTCCCGTTACCAGATCATCAACCCCGACTCCCTCGGAGTCCCACGCGGGTGGAACAACGGCCTCCTGGCGGCCACGGGCGGGCGGCTACTCTTCATCGCCGGTCAGACTGCGCGCGATGACTCCGGACGGGTAGCGGAGACGGGCTTCGTCGAGCAATTCGATCGGGCCCTGGGCAATGCGCTCGAGGTACTGCGCGCCGCCGGCGGCAGTCCGGATGACGTGGGCCGGTTCACGATCTATGTGACCAGTCTCGACGAGTATCGCGGCAGCCTCAAGCCGCTGGGCGAGGTATACCGCCGCCGAATGGGTCGCCATTACCCGGCGATGGCGGTGGTTGAGGTCCGGGGTCTGGTAGATCCCGGGGCCAAGGTTGAGATCGAAACGACGGCTGTGCTCGGTCCAGAGTAACCTCGCCGATCAATTCAACGACTGGAGCCTTCGGCAACCATGCCCTTCGCCGCCCGTTCCTTTCAGTACCGGCTCGACAGCACAACCGGCGTGGCCACTGCTCACGCTGAACCGGCCTGAGCGACTCAATGCCCTCACCTTCGAGGTTTACGCCGAGCTGCGTGACGGGTTCCGGGCGCTCGATTCCGAGGCGGGCGTCCGCGCGATCGTGATCACCGGCAACGGGCGCGCGTTTTGTTCCGGGGAGACGTCGAAGACATCATCGGGGCACTCTTCGCCCGGGACCAGGAGGGATTGCTCGAGTTCACCCGACTCACCTGCGACCTCATTCTGGCAATCCGCCGCTGCCGACGCCCCGTGGTGGCCGCCTTGAACGGCACCGTGGCCGGTGCGGGCGCCGTGATCGCCGCGGCGTGTGACGTACGCATCGCGGCCGAGACCGCCAAGATCGCATTTCTTTCAGCAAGGTCGGTCTCTCCGGCGCCGACATGGGATCTGCCTGGCTGCTGCCCCGCATCGTAGGATTGGGCCTCGCGACCGAGCTGCTCATGACGGGAGACTTCATCACCGCGGAGCGCGCCCTCGCCATCGGCCTCTACAACCGGGTAGTACCGGTCGATCGGGTGCTTGCCGAGGCGACCGAGTTCGCCATCCGTCTCGCCAACGGGCCTTCCTTTGCCCTCGGCATTACCAAGGACGCCCTCGATCGAGAAGCGACGATGGATCTGGCTTCAGCACTCGAGGCGGAGGCCCAGGCTCAGGCCGCCTGCATGCTGAATCCGAACTTCAAGGAGGCCTACGAGGCATTCCGCGCCAAGCGGGAGCCGAAGTTTCAGTAGGGCCATGATGCCCGATACCGATGCGGTTCGCGCCTTCCTGAGCCAGGGCCACCTCACGATGGCGGCGGAGGCCGCGACCTTCGCCGGGAACGACATCGCTCCCCGGCCGGAGCCGCGCGACGATCGCTCCGCGCGAACGGAAGCACGAGAACTGCTCGGCATGCTCGGCCGCGGCGGGTGGCTCCGCCCGATTCTCGCGCAGGATCTCCGTGGTTGCTGTCTGGTGCGCGAAGCGCTGGCGGCGGCCTCTCCGCTGGCAGACGCTGTCTTTGCCCTCCAGGCCCTCGGCTCCACCCCTCTCATCATCGCAGGCGGGCCGTCACTTCGGGATCGCTGGGTTCCGGGCGCGGTCGAGGGTCGGTTGATGTCCGCCTTCGCGATGACCGAGCCGGAGGCCGGGTCGGACGTGGCCTCGATGGCCACCACGGCGAGGAGGGAGGGCGATCACTACGTACTCAATGGGATCAAGACGTTCATCTCCAACGCAGGAATCGCCGACTGGTACACGGTCTTTGCGGTGACCGACCCGAACCGCGGGCACCGGGGAATCTCCTGCTTCGCGGTGCCGGCCGAGACCAAGGGCCTCCGCTTCGTTCGCGCGCTCGAGCTGAGCGCGCCGCATCCGCTGGGTGAAATTGCCTTCGAAGAGTGCCGGATTCCCGCGGACGCCATGGTCGGCGCCGAGGGAGAGGGCTTCAAGCTCGGTCTCGCCACACTCGACCGGCTCCGCCCCACCGTCGCAGCGGCGGCCTGCGGGATGGCGGCTCGCGCGCTCGCGGAGGCGCTGGCCCACGTGCGCCAGCGCCGGCAGTTCGGAAAACATCTCGCCGAATTTCAGCTGGTTCAGGAGAAACTCGCCACGATGGCGACCGATCTCACCGCGGCCCGTCTTCTGGTCTATCGGGCGGCTTGGGAGAAAGACGGAGGCCGCGAGCGGATCACGGTTGAGGCCGCGATGGCCAAGGCCTTCGCCACCGAGGCCGCCCAGCGTGTGGTCGATGCGGCCGTTCAGCTGCTGGGCGGCCGCGGGGTCCTCGCCGACCATCCGGTCGACCGGCTGTACCGTTCGGTGAGGGCTCTCCGTATCTATGAAGGGACCACCGAAGTTCAGCAGCTGATCATCGCAGGGGAGCTGCTCAAGGCCGCAGCACCGAAGACCTCTGATGCCCACTGATCGGCTCGCGCATGTGGCATCCGGATCCACCTATCAAGCATGATATTCCGGGCGCACGCTGGCCTGGTGAATCCGAGGCGGCGGGCTCCCGCTGGTTCAGCCCGGTGCGCATCGGGACTCTCACGCTGGAACAGCGTACCTGGGTGCCCGCCATGGTGCCGTGGCGCGCCACCGAAGAGGGCGACGTCACCCCGGAGGTGTTGGCCTGGTATGAGCGCTTCGCCCGAGGCCGGCCGGGCGCCATCGTGGTCGAGGCGACAGGAGTCAGGGATATTCGAAGCGGTCCGCTGCTCCGAATAGGTCACGACCGATTCATTCCCGGCCTGACCAAACTGGTTGAGACGGTGCGGCAGGCGAGCGGTGGCCACACCCGATTGTTCATCCAGATCATCGATTTCCTGAAGATCCGCCGGCGTCCGGAGCCCGAGCGCTACCTGGGCGAATTTCTAGCCCTCACCGACCGCCACCGCGCTTTGGTACCCGGCACCGACCATGAAATCCGCTCGGCCCTCACCGCGATGTCGGAAACCAGCCTGCGTGACATACTCACACCCCGTGAGTTCGACGCACTCATGTACGGCGAGCGCGAGCTGGTAACTGATCTTGACCTTCCCCATATCAGAGATCTCCCGCAGGTACTCCCCGACGTCTTTGCCGCCGCCGCGCGCCGGGCCGAGCGGGCCGGATTCGACGGCGTTGAGCTGCACTACGCCCACGCCTACACCCTCGCCTCATTTCTCTCGGCACTCAACGACCGCGACGACGGTTATGGTGGTGCGCGAGCGAACCGGGTGCGGCTTCCGATCGAGGTCTATCAGGCGGTGCGCGGTGCGGTCACCAGCCGTTTCGTGGTCGGCTGCCGGTTTCTGACCGAAGAGTGCATTCCCGGCGGCAACTCGGCGGAAGATTCGGCCTGGTTCGGAGCGGAATTCGCACGGGCCGGGATGGACTACCTTTCGCTCTCACGGGGTGGAAAGTTCGAGGATGCGAAACAGCCCCGAATCGGCTGGGCGCGCTACCCCTACACCGGACTCAGTGGCTACGAATGCATGCCCACGGTGCGCTCCGATGCAGCGGGACCCTTCGGGCGCAACGTCGCGGCCACCGCACTGGTACGGCAGGCGGTACGTGCGGCAGGCTTCGGCACTCCCGTGGTTCTGTGCGGGGGATTTCCACCTTCGAGCAAGCTGAAGCGATTCTCCTCCGGGGTGATGCCGACATCGTGGCCTCGGCCCGGCAATCGCTGGCGGATCCCGATTGGTTCCGGAAGGTCCGGTTGGGACAGGGGACGCTGGTCCGGCGATGTGTGTTCACCAACTACTGCGAGGGACTGGATCAGGTGCACAAGCCGGTGACCTGCAAACTCTGGGATCACAAGGGACTCGATGAAGCCGGTCTGGCGCTCACCGCCGACGGCCGTCGCCGTCTGGTGGCGCCTCCGTGGGAACCGGGAGATCCGGCGTGAAGGTTCACATCGTCGGTGGCGGACCGGCGGGTCTCTACCTCGGCATCCTGATGAAGCGGGCCGACCCGAGCCATGAGGTGTTCGTCGTCGAGCGGAACCGAGCCGATGACACTTTCGGTTTCGGCGTGGTTTTTCGGAGGCTACCCAGGAGAATCTGGCCCAGGCCGATCCCGAGACGGCCGGGGAAATGACCCGCTCCCTGGCCCGGTGGGACGACATCGACATCCACTATCGCGGCTCGGTCATCACCTCGACCGGGCATGGCTTCGCGGGAATCGAACGACGAGCCCTGCTCGACATCCTGGCACGCCGAGCCTGTGAGCTGGAGGTGGATCTCCGCTTCGGCGTGGAGGTGACCGATCCCGCCGCGCTCGGCTCCGCGGATGTGGTGGTCGCCGCCGACGGCATGAGCAGCATCCTGCGAGACAGGTACGCCGCCGCAGTTCGCTCCTCGCCTCGAGTGGCGGCCCAATCGGTTCGTCTGGCTCGGTACCACCCGGCCCTTTCCGGCCTTCACGTTCTTCTTCAAGCATTCAGCGCACGGGCTCTGGCGGATTCACGCCTACCAGTATGCCCCCGGCAGCTCCACGTTCATCGTCGAGACTACCGATGCCGCCTGGCGCGCGACCGGCCTCGCGGAGAACGACGAAGACGCCACCCTGGCCTTCTGTGAGGCGCTCTTCGCCGAGGAGCTGCAGGGGCACCGTCTGCTCAAGAACCGCTCGCTGTGGCGCCGGTTTCCTACCGTCCGAAATGCGCGGTGGCACGCGGAGAACGTTGTCCTCCTGGGGACGCCGCGCATACCGCGCACTTTTCAGTCGGCTCCGGAACCAAGCTCGCCATGGAGGACGCGATCGCGTTGGCGGGGCGTTGCACCGGCACCGGGGCGTACCTGAGGCCCTCGCCGCTTATGAGGCCGAGCGGCGCCCTGCCGTCGAGAGTCTCCAGCGCGCGGCCCAGGTGAGCCTGCAATGGTTCGAGGACACCGAGCGCTACATGGACCTGGAGCCGATCCAGTTCGCCTTCAATCTCCTGACCCGAAGCCTGCGGATTACCCACGACAATCTCAGGGTACGCGATCCCGCCTTCGTGGCTAAGGTGGACCGCTGGTTCGCACAGGGCGCGGAGCAGCAGAGCGGCCAGCCGGTACCGCTCGACCCGCCACCGCCACCCCTGTTCACCCCGTTCCGCCTGCGCGACCTCGTCCTGTCCAATCGCGTCGTGGTCTCGCCGATGTCCATGTACAGCGCGGCCGACGGGATGCCGAACGACTGGCACCTGGTGCATATCGGCAGCCGTGCCATCGGCGGCGCCGGACTGGTCATGACGGAGATGACCGACGTGAGTCCCGAGGGCCGGATTACACCAGGGTGCGCCGGGTTGTATTCCCGGCGCACGTAGCGGCCTGGAAGCGGATCGTGGAGTTCGTCCATACCCACAGCGAAGCGAAGATCGGCATGCAACTGGGACACGCGGGCCGGAAGGCTTCAACCCGCCTGGCATGGGAGGGGATGGACGAACCGCTTGAGGCAGGCAATTGGCCGATCATGGCTCCTTCACCGTTGCCCTATCATCCCTACGGCCAGGTACCGAGGGAGATGAACCGGGCCGACATGGATCGGGTCAGAGACGCAGTTTGTCCGCGCCACCGAGGGCGCCGAAGCCGCCGGGTTTGACCTGCTTGAACTACACTTCGCCCACGGCTATCTGCTCGCCAGCTTCATCTCCCCGCTCACCAACCGGCGGAGCGATGAGTACGGCACCGGTTTGCAGGGTCGCATGCGGTTTCCGCTCGAGGTGCTGGAGGCAGTCCGCCGCGCGTGGCCGGCCCACAAACCCCTCTCGGTCCGCATCAGCGCGGTAGATTGGGCACCGGGTGGACTGGAGCCCGACGCCGCGGTTGAAGTGGCTCGACTGCTCGCGGCGCACGGGGCCGATGTGGTGGATGTTTCGGCCGGGCAAACCGTATCCGACGCCAAACCAGTCTACGGCCGCCAGTTCCAGACGCCGTTCAGCGACCGGATTCGCCACGAGGCGGGCATCGCGACGATGGCGGTGGGAAACATCTCCTCCTACGCCGACGTGAATACCATTCTGGCCGCGGGGCGGGCAGACCTGGTAGTGCTGGCCCGGGCTCATCTGTGGGATCCATATTGGACCCGCCACGCCGCTTCCGAGCTGGAGTACCCGGTTCGCTGGCCCAAGCAATACGAATCGTTGGATCGCTATGCGCCGCGATTGAAGTAGTCCCTCGAAGACCGAGCCGGTATGCCTACCTACTCCGAATACCTCAAGCTCGAAGAGCTTCTGGCGCTGCAGCGCCCGCTTTCGCGCGGCCCCGAACATGACGAGATGCTCTTCATCGTCATCCATCAGGTCTACGAGCTCTGGTTCAAGGAGATACTGCACGAGATCTCGTATCTTGAGCAGCAGCTCGACCGGCACGACGCCGCCAGGGCGCAACACACCCTCAAGCGGATCCTGACGATCCTCAAGGTCCTGGTGGCCCAGCTGGACATCCTGGAAACGATGACCCCGCTCGAGTTCCTCTCATTCCGGGACCGCCTCGACTCGGGCAGCGGATTCCAGTCCTACCAGTTCCGCGAGCTCGAGTTCGCGCTGGGCCGCAAGGATCCCCGGGCCCTGGAACGCTACCCTTCCGGTTCCGGCGCGCGACTCGCACTCGAGCGGCGATTGGGATCTCCTACCCTTTGGGATGCGTTCCTCCGTTTCCTCGCCGCGAGCGGGGCCGCGATTCCAGTCTCACTTCTGAAGCGCGACGTGAGCGGGCCGATCGAGCCTTCTCCCGACCTGCAAGCCATCCTGATCGAGATCTATCGCAATAACCCGGCTTTGACCGAGCTGTGCGAGCGTCTCGTCGATCTGGACGAAGGCGTGATGGAATGGCGATACCGCCATGTGAAAATGGTGCAGCGCACTATCGGCACTCGGCGCGGCACTGGCGGGAGCGCCGGCGCGGAGTACCTGGCCACCACGCTCAACCAGCCGCTCTTCCCCGATCTCTGGGCCATTCGGACCGAGTTGTGAATCCGGCTTCGCTGTACGCTTCACCCAATGCCCTCGCAGACCACTACCGCCGCTTCGGCGTGGCGGAACGGCTGCTGCTGACCGGGCACTCGCATCAGGCCTGGCCCGATCGCGGCTTCGACGCCCAGGCCCAGGCCTGGCTGGATGCCGCACGCTTCGTAGACGACAAATGGGAGCATGCCTTCGCCCGAGCCGAACGAGTCCGCCTCGGCTTCCGTCGGCTGCTGGATGACCGGGACGGCTACATCGCGCTGGCTCCCAACACTCACGAGCTGGTGGTTCGCTTCCTGTCCGCGCTCCCCTCGCGCGAGCGCCCGCGCCTGGTAACCACCGACGGCGAATTTCACACGATCCGCCGTCAGCTCGATCGTCTGGCCGAGGAGGGCATCGAGTTGGTCCGGGTGCCGGAGGCTCCGCTCGAGGGATTGGTGGAGCGACTGCGCCGCGCGGTGGATGACAGAACCGCTGCGGTGCTCGTCTCCGCGGTGTTCTTCGACAGCGGTCGCATCGCGCCCAGCCTTGCCGATGTCGCCGAGCAGTGCCGGCGACATGGGGTGTCGCTGCTGGTTGATGCGTATCACGCGCTCAACGTGGTGCCATTCTCACTACTCAAGGAAGGGCTGCTCGACGCGTTCGTGGTCGGTGGCGGTTACAAGTACTGCCAGCTGGGTGAGGGAAACTGTTTTCTCCGGTTCCCCGCCGCCTCGACGCTGCGGCCGGTGATCACCGGCTGGTTCAGCGAATTCTCAGCGTTGACCGAAAAGCAGCGAGCGGGGCAGGTGCCCTATGGAGAGGGGGAGATCGTTTCGCAGGCGCGACCTACGACCCGGCAAGTCACTACCGGGCCGCAGCGGTCTTCGACTTTCACGACGAGGTAGGACTCACACCGGAATTGTTGCGGGAAGTGAGCCAGCACCAGATCGGTGTGCTGGCCCGAAGCTTCGATGCCCTCGATGCTGATCCCGCGGTGATCCGTCGCGATCAGACTGTGCCGCTCGACCAGATCGGGGGCTTTCTCGCCCTTGAGGCTCCAGCGGCGGGCGCCCTCGCCGCCGCGTTACATCGTGAGGGCGTGTTCACCGACTACCGGGGCAACATGCTCCGGCTCGGGCCTGCCCCGTACCTGTCCGACCGTCAGCTCACCGATGCGGTGACCATCCTCGGAAAACGGCACGGGGCGCCCTGCCGGCTATCTCCTAGTACCTGTAGTGCTCCGCCTTATACGGTCCCTCCACACTCACGCCGATATAGTCCGCCTGGTCCTTCGAAAGCCTGGTCAGCTTCACGCCCAGCTTGTCGAGGTGTAGCCGAGCGACTTTCTCGTCCAGCTTCTTGGGCAGAACGTAGACCTGGCGCTCGTCGTACCGGGTGCCCGACAGGGTCGGCTGGCCGGTGGCGTTCAAGTGCAGATCCAGCTGTGCCATCACCTGGTTGGAGAAGCTCGAGCTCATCACGAAGCTCGGGTGCCCGGTGGCGCAGCCCAGGTTGAGCAGCCTTCCCTCGGCCAGGATCATGATGCTGTGGCCATCGGGGAAGACCCACTCATCGTACTGCGGCTTGATGTTGATCCGCTGGATGCCTTTCACCTTCTTCAGCCCGGCCATGTCGATCTCGTTGTCGAAGTGGCCGATGTTACCGACGATCGCCTTGTCCTTCATCCGCGCCATGTGGGCCGCGGTGATGATGTCCTTGTTCCCTGTGGCCGTGATGAAGATGTCTGCGGTCTCGACCACCGTCTTCCAGTGTCGTGACCTGGTAGCCTTCCATTGCCGCCTGTAGCGCGCAGATCGGATCGATCTCGGTAATGACGACCCGGGCGCCCTGTCCCTTCAATGACTGGGCGCAGCCCTTGCCGACGTCTCCGTAGCCGCAAATCACCGCCACCTTCCCGGCCAGCATCACATCGGAAGCCCGCAGGATCCCGTCGGTCAGCGAGTGACGGCAACCGTACAGGTTGTCGAACTTCGACTTGGTCACCGAGTCGTTCACGTTGATCGCAGGGAAGCGAAGAGTGCCCGCCTGCATCATCTCGTAGAGCCGGTGAACGCCGGTGGTGGTTTCCTCGGAAACGCCCCGCAGGTCGGCCGCCACCTTGGTCCAACGACCAGGATGCTTCTTCTGCTCGGCGCGGATCAGCTCGAGGATCACCCCCCACTCTTCGGAATCGCGCGCAGCATCGAAAGCCGGCACTTTGCCCGCGGCCTCGAAGTCGGCGCCCTTATGGACCAGGAGCGTCGCGTCGCCACCGTCATCCAGGAGCAAGGTCGGGCCACTGCCGTCGGGCCACATCAGTGCCTGCTCGGTGCACCACCAGTATTCCGGAAGCGTCTCGCCTTTCCAGGCGAACACCGGAACACCCTGGGGATTGGCCACGGTGCCCTGGCGGCCCACCACCACGGCTGCCGCGGCGTGATCCTGAGTCGAGAAGATGTTGCAGGAGACCCAGCGCACATCCGCGCCAAGGTCAACCAGGGTCTCGATCAGGACGGCGGTCTGTACCGTCATGTGCAGCGAACCCATGATGCGGGCTCCTGCCAGCGGCTGCCTGTCGGCGAACTCCTTTCGGAGCGCCATCAGCCCGGGCATCTCGAACTCGGCGAGCCGGATCTCGTTGCGGCCGAACTCCGCGAGCGAAAGGTCCTTCACCTTGAAGGGCTCGCGTCCCGCCTCCCGCGCGGCGGTGAATGGGTGCTGGGTCATTGCTGTGGTGGCCATTGGGTCCTGTCTTGGGTCGGTCAAGGTCTTGAGTCTAAGGTCTTGAGTCCATATCGCTCGGACGTCTCACGTCTCACGTCTCACGTCTCACGTCTCACGTCTCACACGCCGCCGCCACAAACAATCCCGGTCCTTTCGCCTTCGGATCAGATGGAATCGGTGCATAGCGGCACGACTCGAACCCCGCTTCCTCCATCCAGGGAACGATCTGCTTCGCCGCGAAGCCTTGCCACAGGTGCCCCATCGTCTGGCGGTACTCAGCGTGATCGTGGGGCTGCATGTCTACCACGATAAGCCGCCCGCCTGGACGAACTGACTCGCGCGGCCTCCGCGAAGACCGCGATCGGCTCCGCCACGGTAGGGAGCACCAGCGCCAGCACCGCGAGATCCAGCTCGCCGTCCTGCGATCGGCAATGCCTCGAGCTCGCCGCGCCGCAGCTCCACGTTGGGCAGGTCCGCCACTCGGGCCTTGGCCGCTTTGAGCATCGCCGGCGACCCGTCCACCGCGATCACTCGGGAGACGAAAGGGGCTAGCGTCTGGCTGAGCTGGCCGGTTCCTGCGCCCAAGTCTCCCACGAGCCACGTCGGATCCAGCAGGCCGAGGGGCGCCAGCAACTCGGTGCGGCTGCCAAAGAGCTCTTCCCGCATCCGGTCCCACTGGCCCGCTGCGCTGGCGAAGAACTCATCCGATTGGATTCGCCGCTGCGCCAGAACCCTCCGAAGGCGATCCCCGTCGCGCAGCGCAGCCGGTGTAGCCGCGACCTGCTCCTTCACCAACTGCCACAACCGCCGGGCTGCAGGATCCAGATCCTGCCCCGGCATCCGGTAGTACCGGCTGGCTCCGTCCGCCTGAGACACCACCCACCCCTCGTCGCTCAGGGTCTTCAGATGGCGGCTGACGGTGGACTGGGGCAATTGAAGGGCGCCGCACAGGTCCGTTACCGACAGCTCGTGGCGCTCCAGTACCAGCAATAGCCGGCACCGGGTGGCGTCGGCCAGGGACTGCAAGCGATCGAGAATCGGTGTACCCACGCCCAGCCTCATATCCTAGTATCCGGATAATCAAATATTAAGGCCGGGAATCGTCAAGAGGCAGGGTGTGAGTGGCGGGTTATGAGGCAGGTGGTCGTTCCGTGGGCGTACAGCCGGCCTCTCCCGGTCGGTGACCCGACCCTCGGCTGTCGCGACCCGGCCGCCCGGGTGAACCACCTTCCCTTCGGCTTCTACCGGGCCGGCGGCTGCGGTGAGGGGCCTGACCAGATTCACCTTCAATTCAAGCGTGTTGTAGCCGTCGCCCGAGGCCAGCAAGGTGGCGACGGCGCAGCCCATCGCTGCGTCGAGCAGCGCCGCGATCAGCCCACCCTGCACCACCCCGACCGGGTTGTAGAGATGCTCTCCAGGCTCGAGAACCATCACCACCCGGCCCTGTTCGGCGACTTGAGGGCGCATTCCCAGCAGGGCGCTCGACGGAGGCGCCGGAATGTCTCCGCGAATGATGGCTCTGATGAACTCAAGGCCACTCAAAGAGCGGCCAAGCTCCAGGGCGGCCAGCGGATCGTACCAGGTGACGGCGCGATTCCGCGGCGGTAGTCCGTGGCCGGTCATGGACGCTTCGATGGAGTCCTGCCGGGTCGCCGCGGGAGCGCCGCGGATGAACGCGATGTAGTCGGTGGGGTTGGGTTCCTGTCCCGAGATTCGGAGCGCCCGCGCGATCTGCCCGCGATGATAGGATCCGTGCAGGAAAATCTGAAGCAGGATGTCGTCCGCTCTGGAAGTGAACTGCTTCCCCGCGCTGTTCACGTATGTGACTTCCTCGCCCAGGTCCTGCTCATCCCTCGTGCCGACATAGTCGGTAAGCTCCCGCCGATTCCGTTCGGCAAGGCGAGCGCACTCGGCCTTGCTCAGCGCCGGCCAGGTCGGAAACTCGGCAGGCCTTTTCAGCAGCCGGGAAATCCAGACATGCTCTGCGGCAAGGATATGCGCCAGCAGCTGGAGACTGTCGGGGTTCGGTTCCGATGAGCGTTCGAGTGACTCGAGTACCAGTTGGTCGGCCCAGGCCAGGTGGGCAATCAAGCGCGCCATCGATGTCATAGCGATCCCATCGCGTGGAGAATCAGTCCTGCCAGCTTCACCGTCACCCAGAGACCGGCACCGAGCAGGGCGAGCAGTGCGAGGAGGAGGCCCAGCAACAGAAGCCGGCTTTCCCTCTTTGTGGGAGCCGGGCGATCCAGATACTGCTCCAGGAGACGATAATTCCGGGTGTTGGACTTGAATCCGAAGTCGAAGAGGTCCCCGAGGAAGGGGACTTCACCGACCAGCGTATCGATGCCGATGTTGAGCATCATTCGCATGAGGACCGATCCGGGCGCTCCCGCTCGCCAGCCGACGAGGAGGCCGTAGGCGGACAGCAGTCCGCCGGCCAGGTCTCCCACACCGGGGATCAGACCCATCAAAGGATCGAGGCCGATACGAGTCCCAATGATGGGAACTCGTATGGCCTCGTCAGCGAGTCGAGTGAGCGCGCGGTAGCGCTCCAGGTCCTTCGCCACTTGTTGGGACTGGCCGGGATCAGCCTCCCTTGATCGCCGTGATGGCTTTCTTGGCCATCGCCGCTACGTCGTCGTTGCGATCATCGAGAGCCTCTTCCAGCGCGGGGAGTGCGGCGCTGGCGGCGGGTCCGATCTCGCGCAGCGCGACGCAGACCGGGAACCGGACCGAGGCTTCCTGGTCATGCAGAGCTTCGATCAGGGCCGGGACGGCGGGCGCTGCGGCGGGCCCGATTCCGGCGATGGAGTACGCGGCCGAGTTGCGAGTCATCGGCGCAGCCGCCTTGAGATCCGCGATGAGCTCGTGGAGCGGGTGGCCCTGGAAATCGGGCTCCTTCTGGGCGCGTGCCGAACTGACCCAAAGAGGGGGATCGTCAACAGGAGCAAGGACCGGCGAAGCATGTGCCAACCTCCAAAACTTGAGTCGTCTACCGAGACAAGTATAACCGGAATGCCGGGCGCCCCGCGGTCAGTGGCTGTTTCTGATCTCGACCGAAGAGTTCGGCCGGTCGAAGTCCTTGGCCGCCATATCGGCGAATGCCGACGCTCAGGCCATGCCCTTTCTGATCGCGTCGAGTACCCGGTCGGCGAACAGATCTACCTCGTCAACCGTGGTGTACACGTTCGGCGTGATGCGGAGTCCGTCGAACTCGGGGTGTACGATCGGTGTCGTCACGATGTGGTGCTTGTCCAGCAGCCACGCGCCCAGCTTGCCCGGATCCATCCCATCGATGTGCAGCAGCCCGATGCCTCCGGTGTAGGGAGAGTCGAGCTGGGTGAGCAGTTTCACCCGATCGCTCTCGGACCGGAGCCGGGTGGCCCAGCGGTCCCGCAGATAGCGGAGGCGCGCGATCTTCCGCTCCGCCCCGATCCCGCGATGGAAGGCCAACGCAGCGGCGATGGCATTGTGGTTCGCCGCCGGGTGGGTGCCGATCTCTTCGTACTTGCGGATGTTCCCATCCATGGAAGTCGGTGCCGCCATCAGCGGCCACAGCGCTTTCTGCTTCTCCTGACGGACGTAGAGAAGCCGGTGCCAATCGGAGCCAGCAGCCACTTGTGCAGGCTGGTGCCGTAGTAATCGCAGCGCAGGTCGTCGCGCTTGAAGGGAACTGCCCGAAGGCGTGGGCGCCGTCGACAAACACCTCGATGCCGCGCGAGCCGGGCGAAGTCCACCAGCTCCCGTACCGGCATGATCTGCCCGGACAGGTTGGTGATGTGGGTGACCTCGATGACCCGAGTCCTCGCGGTCACCGCCTCCTTGAAGCGATCGACGATGTACTGTGGTGAGGGTGGCGGGAGCTTGAAGGAGACCTGCTTCAGGACCACTCCATCGCGCCGGACCCGCTGGTCCCAGCTGGTGAGCATCCGGGGTAGTTCTGATTGGTGACGACTATCTCGTCTCCCGGCTTGAGATCGAGACCGAAGATCATGATCTCGTTGGCTTCGGACGCATTCCGGGTGATCGCCATTTCCTCAGGGTCGCAGCCGAACTCCCGGGCCAGATCCCGCCGGACGCTTTCGATCCGGGGCTCCAGTGTCTGCCACATGTGAATCACCGGTAGCTCGTTGCTGAACCGGAGATCCCGGATCATCTGGTCCAGGACGTGAGTGGGGCAGGGGCTGCATCCCCCGTTGTTGAGGTTCACCATCGTGCGGTCGGCGTCGAAGGCGCGCTGGATCTCGACCCAGAAGTCCTCGTCGTCCGGCCCGCCGGCCCCGGAACGGGGCAGGTCCCACACTCGGCGCAGCGCCTCCGGACGGAAGGTCGGGGAGGGCGGCCACGGCCAGTGCACCGATAAATCCCCGGCGTGATGACATGGAAGCTCCTACGGGAGAAAGACTTCCCCAATCTAGGCCGACCAGCCCCTACCGCCAGAGTGGGGCCTCCCTTTATAGTTGTGCGCGCCAAACTCGGGGGCGGGGCATGCACCGCCCGCCGATCACTTTTTCAGGACTGCAGGGACCATGGGTATCATCGCCAGCGAAATCCGCCGCGGTATGACGCTCCTCTTCGACGGGGAGCCGGTCCGGGTCCTCGATTTCCATCACCATACCCCCGGCAACCTGCGGGCGATGGTCCAGACCAAGCTGCGGAAGCTTCGCACCGGAACCCAGTTCGAGCATCGCTTCCGGTCTACCGACACGGTTGATACCGCGAACCTCGAGACCCACCAGCTGGAATTCATGTATTCCGGCGGGGACTCGTACCACTTCATGAACACCGAGAACTTCGACCAGCTGGAGATGAGCGGAGACGATCTCGGTGACGCGGCGAAGTGGATGACCGGCGGAATGAAGATGATCGCCGAGTTCTTCAATGGCCGCCCGATCGGCATTCAGCTTCCCAACGCCCTGGTCTACGAAGTGACGGAGACGGCACCGGTCATGAAGACCGCGACGAAGAACGCATCGACCAAACCCGCCAAGCTGGAAAACGGTGTTTCGGTCAACGTTCCCGAATTCGTTCAGACGGGCGAGAAGGTCCGGGTCAATCCCAATACCGGCGAGTATCTCGATCGCGTGAAGTAGCGGCTCCGCCCTCTACCACGAACTCATAGTCCCCCATTAGGTTACGAAGCCACGGCACAAGGAACTGTGCCGGGCCCGCATGCCCCGACGTCCCGGTGACCATGGAAGGCGGTCGCATGATGTCGAGCCTGATGTGACCTCCACTCGTACCGGCCAGGAACGCGCCGCGCTCTCGCGCGACCTTTCGGTATTTCTGGTCCAATTCGCCATCGCGCTGCACAAGAACAGCACCTATCCCGAGGGTCATCCCCTGCTGGGATCGGCAGTGGAAGCCGTTACCCTCCGACTCCACTCGCTGCTCAATCAGCGGCCTACTCTGCTGATCGGCGTCGCCCGCAATCAGACTGTTGATCGAAGGTGTCGCGACGGATCCGGAGAACCCGGTGCTCCGCGACCTCGCGAACCGGCTGCATCGCCATCAGCTGGGAGCGCTCAAGTTCGCCCAGGGCGCGGCTCCGGCCGAAATCGCCGACGTCATGCGCACGCTGAGCGCCGATGCCCGCACCGAGCCGCTGGGAAACCAGCCGCTCGAGCAGCTGCAGCGCTGGCCCCATATCCGGCTGTTCCCTCAGGCCTTTGATCAACTCGAGCTGACCGAGGACGGCGCCGCCAAGCTGGGCAATCATCAGCAGCCCGGCGAGTCTGCGCGGGGCGCCTGTGGCTCGGACTCGCTTCCGCTGCGCTGATGCGGGAGAGCGGCGAAGATCCTGCCTTCGGATCCCAAAGGAAATCGCTCGCGCGATCAATGCCCGCCGGCGCGACGCCACCTACGACCAGGTCATCGTCAACTATCTGATGCAGCTCAGCCAGGAGCTGCGGATGAGTCACGGCAACGAGGCGGTGGAGCTCAAGGACCGGCTGGGCTCGCTGCTCGGCGAGTTGGATCAGGACACGCTCAACCACCTCCTGGCGCTTGGGCGGCGATCTCGCCCAACGACGCCAGCTGGTGGGCGACGCGGTGCAGACAATGCCGGTCCAGGCGGTCCTCGCATTGCTCAAGGCCACGGCTGCCAGCAGCCAGCAGACCATTTCGCACTCCATGGTCCGCCTGCTCACCAAGCTCGCTCTGCACGCAGAGCAGGGAAGCCACGCAGATCCGTCACGATGCCGACCTCGCACTGCGTGACACGATCAGGGAACTGGTCTCCAACTGGACCCTGGATGATCCCAATCCCGGTTCCTATGCCAAGGTGCTGGAGCGTCTGGCCGGTCCGGTGCCAGCGGGCACTCCCGCGACCGGAGCCACCCTGTTCGAGGCACGACGCATTGTCGAGATGAGTCTCGAAATCGGCACCATGGGAGCCAGCGTGAAGCGGGCGGTGGATCGGATGCTGGAAGAAGGACACGCCATGGAGTTGCTTCAGCTGCTCGATGGACCGCAGGCGCCGCCCGATCTTGTGGATGACATCTGGGCGTATCTGGCCACCCCCAGAGCATTCGGCAACTCCTCATGAACGAGCCGCGGGACACCGAGGTCGTCGAGCGGCTGGTCTCACGGATGGGTCTGGACGCGGGCGAAGCCCTGCTGGATGCGCTGGAAGTTGCCGATTCCCGCACCGCCCGCCGGCGCCTGCTGACCAGGCTGGGGAACCTGGGCACGGATATCGGGCAGGCGGTGGTCGACCGGCTGCCCGGCTCCCCTGGTTCGTGCAGCGTAACCTGCTGGCACTCATCGGCTCCATGCCCTCCTGGCCCCGGAGCTTTTCGCCCACGACCTATGCCGCCCACACCGATCCCCGGGTCCGCCGGGAGGCACTGAAATTGATGTTGCGGCTGCCTGATTATCGGGACGACGCGATCGGTGCCACCTTCGCGGATGATGACGAACAGGTCATCCGGCTCGGGCTTACGGCCGCGGCGGAAGGGTGTCCCGCGCCTGCGGTGCCCCGCCTCATGACCATGCTGAGAGCCCACGCCGAAGACATTGAGCTCCGGGCCTTGGGCATCAGGGTGCTGGGGACCGTGCGCAGTCCGACGACCCGCGATTGGCTGGTGGACCACGCCTTGACCAGGAAGAAGCTGTTCCGGGGGCGTCGGCTGATGCCGAAATCGCCGGAGATACTCGCCATCGTCGCGGCACTGGCGCGAGGGTGGCGCGAGGACAAGGTCGCGGCGGAAGTGCTCCGTCGGGCGCAGTCGAGCGGTGACGCGGAAATCCGGGCAGCGGCCCAGTTGGGCCGGGAGCCGACATGAACGATCCGGTCCGGTTCCTCAACACCCTGGGTCAGGCGCTCTCCGCGATGGGGCTGTACGGGCCTAAGCATCCAGCGAGAGAACGGGCGGTTGATGCCGCTTACGACCAGCTGTTGAGCGTCGGGAAGACCGACCAGCGGCCCAACTTTTCGTTCCTGGACGAAGAGGTGCTCTACCGGCAGCAGGTGCTGCGGGAGCTGAGAGGCTGGGACTGGGGGCGCAAGCTCTCCAAGGTCGGCATCCAGCGCATGGAATTCGACGAGGATGTGACCCGGGAGGATTTCGAAGGATTTCTCTCCCAGGTGCATCAGCAGGTGCACACGGGCAATCCGGACACCAGCGAGGCTCGCCAGCTGCGGCGGCCCAGCATCCGGTTTGGCGCGGTCAGTGTCCGCGGTACTACGTCGGAGAGCGCGGCAGCAGCGGTGGCTACCGCGACGATCGCATACACGCTGGGTGATGAAGTGGGCGCGGTTCAGTGGGTCCATGAGCAGGTCCGGGCGAGCTCCGTTCTGGACATGGCAGAGGCGGAAGGTGTGGTCCGGTCGCTCTCTCTCGCGATGCATTCGGAGAGCCACATCATCCTTCCGTTGCTGCAGCTCAAGTCCTTCGACCAGTACACCACGACCCACGCCACCAACGTGGCCGTGCTGTCGATGGCCCTCGCCGAATTCATCGGACTGGGGGCGCGGGAGGTACGGGAATTCGGCACCGCCGGTCTGCTCCACGATCTGGGAAAGGTGCGGATTCCCAAGGAAGTCCTTACCAAGCCCGGCGCCTTTACCGAGCAGGAAGTCGCCATCATGCGGAGGCATCCAGTGGATGGCGCGCGGCTGATTCTGGAGCGGGAGAAGGGGCTGGACCTCGCGGCGGTGGTGGCCTACGAACATCACATCATGCTCAACGGCGACGGGTATCCGCCGTTGCGCTACAAGCGTGAGTGTCATAACGCGAGCAAGCTGGTCCACGTCTGCGACGTGTACGACGCCCTGTGCACCAATCGGCCTTACCGCGACGCCTGGATGGCTGAAGCGGCACTCGCGTACCTCGAGGAACGGGCCGGCTTGGAGTTTGAGCCTGAGCTGGTGAGCGCTTTCGTGTCGATGATGCGAGACTGGAGCCAGCAGAGGGTGCTGTTTCCCCGCTCGAGGAAGAGAAAACCAACTGATCATGGGAACATCCCTGCGCTCGGCGATGCATGCGGTTCGTCATCTGCTGGGTTTCGAACCAGAAACGCTTCAGAGACCGCCGGTTCGTCCGGTTCGTCCGTCTCCCATTCGGGAACCCGCCATTCCGGTGTACCAGGACCTCGGGGCGGGCGCGGAGTCGGAGCGGGTCCAACGCGCGCTCTATCGCATCTCCGAGGCGGCTCACGCCTCCCCACACTGCAGGCGCTCTTCAGCGAGCTGCACGCGATCGTGGGCGACCTCATGCCGGCTCGCAACTTCTACATCGCGCTGCACGACCCGGCGACCGACACGCTGAGCTTTCCCTACTTCGTGGACGAGAAGGATCCGCCTCCAGCTCCCCGGCGGCTCCGCAAGGGCCTGACCGAATACGTTCTGCGGTCCGGCCAGGCGCTGCTCGATCGGCCCGGCGTGTACGCCGATCTGGTGACTCGCGGTGAAGTCGAATCCATCGGTGCGGCGTCGTCCGACTGGCTCGGTGTTCCGCTCAAGACCGGCGACCGGACCATCGGGGTGCTTACCGCGCAGAGTTACGACGAGGGGGTCCGCTACACCGAGCGCGATCGGGACATCCTCCAGTTCGTCTCGACCCAGGTGGCGATGGCGATCGAGCGCAAACGGGGCGAGGAGGCTTTGCGTGCCTCGGAGGGTGAGCTGCGCGCGGTGTTCTCCGCGATGCGGGACGTCATCCTGGTGCTGGACGCGACGGGCCGGTACCGGAAAGTTGCTCCCACCAATCCGGGTCTGCTCTATCGCTCGGCCGATGTGCTACTCGGGCGCACCCTTCACGATGTGTTCCCGCCGCGCCAGGCCGACGAGTTTCTCAGGCATATCACCCGGGCGCTGCACACCGGAGAAGTGGTACACGCGGACTACGCGCTGACCATCGAAGACAAAGGGTCTGGTTCACGGCTACGGTTTCACCCATGACGTACGACTCCGTCGTCTGGGTGGCCCGGGACATCACCGACCAGAAGCTCGCGCTCGAGGCGCTGGCGGAGAGCGAAAGCCGCTACCGCGCGCTCTACAACCGCTCGCCGGTGATGGCACACTCGATCGACCTGGAAGGTCGCATCGTCGCGGTCAGCGACTTCTGGCTCGCCACCCTGGGATACCAGCGCGATGACGTGCTGGGACGGCCGGTTACCGATTTCCTCACGCCCGAATCCGCCCGCCTGGCGCGGGAGACCGTCCTCCAGGCCCTGATGCGGGACGGGTCCTGCACCGACGTCGAGCACCAGATGGTCACCAGCGGCGGACAGGTCCTGGACGTTCTCCTTTCCGCGATCTCCGAGAAAGACGGCGACGGCAAGGCGACTCAGTCACTGGCGATCCTGACCGACGTCACCGAGCGCAAGCGCATCGCGCGAGCGCTGGAGCACAGCCAGGAGCGGGTTGAACAGTTCGTCCAGACCACCAACGACGTGTTGTGGGACTGGGAGCTCGAGACGCAGGAGATCTGGTGGGCGCCCACCCTGCGGAACCTGGTGGGATTCCAGCCCCACGAATTCCAGGGCGACTCGTGGACCCGCGCGCTGCATCCCGAGGATCGCGAACGGGTTTGGGCCGGGCTCCGTGAGGCGGTCTCTGGCACGGGCCGTCTCTGGTCGGCGGAATACCGGATGCGTAAGAGAGACGGCGAGTACTGCCACCTGCTCGATCGTGCCACCATCCTCCGCGATGCAGAACGGTCGGGCGGTGCGCATGGTCGGAGCGATGATGGATGTCAGCGAACGGAAAGAGGCCGAATCGGCATTGCGGCACAGCGAAGATCAACTGCGGCAGGCCATGAAGATGGAAGCAGTGGGCCGGCTGGCCGGCGGAGTCGCTCACGACTTCAACAATCTTCTCACCGCGGTACTCGGCCACGCCGATCTGGCGCTGACGCAGGTGGATCCCGGCAAGCCGTTCCACGAGGATCTGCAGGAGATCAAACAGGCGGCGCTTCGCGCGGCGGCCTTGACCCAACAGCTGCTCGCTTTCAGCAGGAAGCAGGTGCTGGAGCGCCGCGTCGTTGACCTCAACCAGATTGTTGCCGGCATCACCCGAATGCTGGACCGAACCATCGGCGAAGACATCGAGCTGGTCACCGATCTGGCTCCCGAACTGGGCCGGGTGCATGCCGATGCCATCCAGCTCGAACAGGTGCTGCTCAACCTGGCGGTGAACGCCCGGGACGCGATGCCCGAAGGAGGCCGGCTCACCATCGAGACGATGAACGTCCAGTCCGAGGCAGGAGCCGTGGTGCGGATCCGCGTCGCGGACACCGGAGTCGGCATGACTCCAGAAGTGCTGGCCCACATCTTCGAACCCTTCTTCACCACCAAGGAGCTCGGCAAGGGCACCGGGCTCGGCCTCGCCACGGTTTACGGCATCGTGAAGCAATCGGGTGGTCACATCTCCGTGACCAGCAGCCGGGGCCACGGGACCACGTTCCTCATCGACTTTCCCCGGTCTCCTGATGAGCCACGGATCGACGTCGTGGCCCCGTCCGTGGAACGGCGTTCCGGCGGTACCGAAACGATCCTGCTCGTAGAAGATGAGGCGACCGTACGTACGCTGGCCCGCCGGGTGCTGGAGCAGCGGGGGTACAAGGTTCTCGAGGCGCAGCACCCCGAGCAGGCCTTGATCGTGAGCCGGGGTTTTCAGGAGCAGATCGATCTGTTGCTGACGGACGTGGTGATGCCGGGAATGAGCGGTACCAAACTGGCGGAGCAGCTGACCGCCGAGCGGCGCGCCATGAGCGTGGTCTACATGTCGGGGTATGCGGCAACCTCGGTGGAACAGCGGCTGTTGCTGGACGACAGCGTGCCGTTCATCCAGAAGCCCTTCACACCCGATATTCTGGCGCGGCGGGTTCGCGAGGTTCTGGATGAGGCTGCCCGCCGGGTGGGAATTGCGACGGCTAAGGACCGGAAGTCTTGATCAGGGAGGGAGTAGACCCCGGGCTCCAGTCCACCAGGAAGGAGTCTCCCTCCCGCACTACGATGTGCCCGTGTCCCACGACGCTCCCTGACCGGCTGAACTGCAGGAAGCCTTCCTCGTCGAACAGCGCCAACTCCATCCGATAGCTGTGTAGCCCGGCTCCAAACTGGTTGATGGCGAGGGACCAGGGGATCCGCATGTTGGAAATGCGGCCCACGCTCAGTCCGTCCACCCAGAGCTGCGCTTCGCGCCCGCGCTCGGTCTGGGCCAGCGCAGCCATGTTCACGTTGAAGGTGATCCGCTCCACGTCGCCGCTGACCGGTCCCACCTCGATACCCGTCTCACCAATCCCGACTTTCTGTTCCTGCTCGTCTGGAACGGCGGGCATGCAGTCCTGATCATCGCGGCGCGTTGCGACCCGGTCGGATGGACTGCGTCGAAACGGAAGGGCCCCAGTCGGGTGAAGAAGCGGATTGCGGCCTCGCTCGCCGCCCTGGCCCGAGGGTCTGCTCGGCGCGCCGCGTAGCAATCGGCCTCCAAGCTCCTGTACCTGGAGCGCTGAATCACGCACTTCATCCGGCAGGACGCTCAGGCCGGTACGGGTGTGGTGCAGCGCGATGTGGCCGTACTCGTGTGCCAGAAAGAATTCGGTGAGCTGCGGTCCGTACCGCCGGGCGCGTATCGGATTGTAGTAGATGGCGGGCTGGGGTACATCCACGGTCGCAATCGCGATATCGTCGATGGTATCGGTTGCGATCTCCGGGACCCCGGGGATCAGGTGCAATCCCTGAGCGTCTGCCGAGCCGGCGTTCCAGGAGAGGAAGACAGCAACGCACAACGCCCCGAGACGAGACTCCATACTCATGTCAGGAATGTTGGGCTGCCGCCTCTCGGGGGCAAGTTGAGCCTGAGGACTACGATGTTGCAGAGCCGCACATGCAGTGCGGCTAGCCCATCCACATCTGAGGACTAGACCAAACAACATTACCCGGAACACGCGGAAAACGCTGAACACGCAGAAACAAAGCGGAAATGTTAACTGACGAGCGACTTACGCGAACCCGGAGACAACCTCAAAGCAACCTCCGCGTGATCCGCGTTGGTCCGCGTCTTCCGCGTTACGCAGTTACGGGTTACTCGAAGGAGCCTGCTCCGCAGGCAGGCACGCGAGAATCCGCGCCGCGCGCTGGCTGCCGGCAGGATGTTCCCGGTCAAACCGGTAGGGACCCAGTTGGCCGAAGAACCGCGCCGCCTCCAGCACCGCTTGCCGGTCGCTCCGACCCAGGGTAGCCGCGGCGTAGCAATCAGCCTCCAGCTCCCGGCTCTGCATCAGCGCGTCGCGCCTCTGGCGGTCCGCGTTAAGGGCGTTGGCCCTGGTGTGATGGAAATGAATGTGCCCGAACTCGTGGGCGAGGAAGAAATCGCCGAGCTGCTGGCCGAAGCGCTGCATCCGGATGGGATTCACGTAGATCATCGGGTGCTGCCGATCGTAGACCGCCACCGCCACGTCGCGCAGTGTATCGGTCGCTATGATCGTGACCGCGGCCTCGGGGTCCGGATATTCAGCCGGATCCACGCTGCCCGCGTACGCGAGCGAGAACAATCCTGTAAGAGCCAACCCGATGAGCTTCATTTCTGTCACCTGCTTGCTGCTGCCTGAAAACGAATCCGCCCCGCGTCCACTCGGATCGCGGGGGCGGTGCGTCGGCGCTGTTGCGCGTCTGCCCTACCCTCGCGTTCCCTCAGGGATGTGGACGATGCCCCGGCCATTCCGCCGATTAGCATGCCCGCCCCCACAGCCCATTAGGCTCAGTACTCTGCCGTTCAGAGAAACCTCCAACACCAAGTCGTGTGATTCAGCCCACTATGACGGCCCTGCCTGGTCGAGAATAATGGCAATCCCTGTGCCGTTTCGTCTGTCAGCTTTCCACCACCTCCCAGCCCAGCCGGAATCCCTACAGCCAGAACGGGTTCCGCCCTCCCGCGGGATTGACCGCGTCGGGTGTCAGAATACCATTCACCTAACCGCCAGGGGCATCGGGCCCTCGGAATAGCACATCCCTCTAGTAAACGCGCGGGATGTCCGCGAGTTCCGACTCGCCCGATTGAGATCGCACCCTTGGAACCTGATCCGGTTCAAACCGGCGTAGGGAGCGCGGTGCAGACGCTCCTTCCGTTTCCGGAATTTGGGAAGGAGTTCTTCCATGATTCAGTCGCACATCCTCCGCCGATCCCTCAATCACCTACGGCGAAGCCTTCCCCGGCTCGGCCAAGGTCCATGTCGATGGCCGCTTCGGGGTTCGGGTGCCGATGCGGGAGATAACGGTCAGTGGCGGAGAGCCGCCTCTCCGGGTCTACGACTCGAGCGGCCCGCAGGAAGCGATCCGATCCGGGGCCTTCCCGCATTACGGGCCACCTGGATCATGGAGCGGGATGTGGAGCGGGCAGGTGAGCCGGACAGTCGTGAGGGACGGACTGATTCCCCGTAGTCTACGCCGCCAGGTATACCGGGGACGCGGCGGAGTCACTCAGCTTCATTTCGCTCGCCGGGGGACATCACTCCGGAGATGGAGTTCATCGCGATCCGCGAGGGTCTGCCGGCGGAGTTCGTCCGGCAGGAAGTCGCCCGGGGCAGGGCAATCATACCCGCCAACATCAACCATCCCGAGCTCGAGCCGATGATCATCGGCCGCAACTTCCACGTGAAGATCAACGCCAACATCGGGAACTCGGTGGTGGCGAGCAGCATCGATGAGGAGGTCGAAAAGCTGCGCTGGGCGACGCTCTGGGGTGCCGATACCGTGATGGATCTTTCGACCGGCAAGAACATCCACGAGACCCGGCAGTGGATCATCCGCAACTCGGCGGTGCCCATCGGGACTGTGCCGATCTACCAGGCGCTCGAGAAAGTGGGCGGCGTGGCCGAGGATCTGACCTGGGAGATTTACCGGGATACGCTGATCGAGCAGGCGGAACAGGGGTGGACTACTTCACGGTGCACGCCGGCGTGCTGCTGCGCTACGTCCCGCTGACGGCAGGCCGGGTGACCGGCATCGTCTCCCGCGGCGGGTCGATCATGGCCAAGTGGTGCCTGGCCCATCACACCGAGAGCTTCCTCTACACCCGCTTCCGCGAGATCTGCGAGATCATGCGGGCCTACGACGTTTCGTTCTCTCTCGGTGACGGGCTCCGCCCCGGCTCCATCGCCGATGCGAATGACGAAGCGCAGTTTGCGGAGCTGCGTACCCAGGGCGAGCTCACCCGGATCGCGTGGGAGCATGAGGTCCAGGTCATGAACGAAGGGCCGGGCCACATCCCGATGCACCTGATCCGGGAGAACATGGACAAGCAGCTGGAGTGGTGCGGCGAGGCTCCATTCTACACGCTGGGCCCGCTGACCACCGACATCGCTCCGGGATACGATCACATCACCAGCGCCATCGGCGCCGCGATGATCGGCTGGTACGGGACCGCGATGCTCTGCTACGTCACGCCCGAAGGAACACCTCGGCTTGCCGGACCGGGACGATGTGAAGGCCGGGGTCATCGCGTACAAGATCGCCGCTCACGCCGCGGACCTGGCCAAGGGTCATCCCGCATGCGCGCGCCCGGGACGACGCGCTCAGCAAGGCGCGATTCGAGTTCCGGTGGGAGGACCAGTTCAACCTGTCACTGGATCCGGTCACCGCGCGGGCCTTTCACGACGAGACCCTGCCTGCGGAAGGCGCCAAGCTGGCCCACTTCTGCTCGATGTGCGGGCCGAAGTTCTGTTCCATGAAGATCACTCATGAAGTGCGGGACTACGCGGCGGCCGAGATGGCTCGAAAGGCCGAGGAGTTCCGGGCCAGTGGCGGAGAGGTCTATCTGAAAGCCTGACGCGTGACATCGCCCTCGCATCGCGCGGTATGGTAGAGCAGCAAGACCCACTTTAGCTGGAGGCAACTCTGGACCTGCTGCCTGGCCGCGTTTCGCGTCTCGCCTGTCCTCGCCCGAGCGTCAGGCGATTCTCGGCCTCCTGATTCTCGGCGCGATCGTCGCCTCCCTGCTCGGCCTCACCTATCTCGGATTCGAAACGCTGTCTTCCGCCCGCGCCTACGTGGGAGGCGAGGGCTTCTGGTCCAAGGCGCAGAAGGATGCGGTCTATCACCTGATGCGGTACGCCCGCAACTCCGATCCAGCAGAGTACGCCTCGTTCAGGAAGTGCCTGACGGTTCCACTGGGTGATCGCGAAGCCAGGTTGCAGCTGGAAGGCCCGATCCCGACCCGTGGCGCGTGAAGGTGGGCTTTCTCCTGGGGCGCAATCACCCCGAGGATATCGAGCGAATGGCCACGTTCTACCGGCGTTTTCGCAACGTCAGCTTTCGTGGACCAGGCAATCGGCATCTGGACCCAGGCCGATTCCCTGATTGGCGAGCTGGCTTCGGTTGGCTCTCGGCTCAACGCGGAAATCAGTTCCGGGCGGCCCGACCCTGTCCGCCTCGAGGTTTGTTGAACGATGTCGACAAGCTGAGCGGAGAGCTAACCCAGCTGGAAGACGCTTTCTCGAGAACCATGGGAGATGGCGCGCGATGGGCTGCGCGGGTCGTGTTCGTTGCGATCGTCACCGCCGCCGACCCTGCTGGTGGCGCTCGCAGTCTTCGTGACCTGGCGTATGAACCAGCGGGTGCGGGAGTCGGAGGAGTCTCTGCGCGCCAGCGAGGCCCAGCTCCGGCAGGCGCAGAAGATGGAGGCTGTGGGTCAGCTGACGGGCGGCATTGCACACGACTTCAACAATCTGCTCACCGTGATCCTCTCAACCGCCGAGCTGATCGACGCCGAGTTGCCGCCGCATGCGACGGAGGCGCGAACTGACCTCAGTGACTTGAAGCACGCCGCCGAGCGTGGCGCGGAGATGATTCGCAAGCTGCTGGCGTTCAGCCGGAGCGGGCAGCTGCAGTTCCGGTCGCTACGATCTCTCCCAGCTCGTGACCGAATCGGTGCAGATGCTGCGCCGGGTGCTCCCCTCGCATGTCGAGGTGCTGGTGGACACCGATCACACCGTCCACCCGATAAGCACCGACCCCGCGGTACTCGAGCAGATCCTCCTCAATCTTGCGACCAACGCGCGTGACGCGATGCCCGAAGGAGGGAAGCTGCGCCTGTCGATCGACCAGGTCCGGCTGGACCAGCGCAACATCAGCCGACTGGGATGGGGGCGGGCCGGCAGCTACACCGCACTGCGGCTCAGCGACACCGGGTTGGGAATGGAGCAGGGGTGCGGGAGCGAATCTTCGAGCCCTTCTTCACTACGAAGCCTCCCGGTCAGGGCACCGGCCTGGGGATGGCGATGGTGTATGGGCTGATGAAGCAGCACGGCGGGTTCATCGAAGTGCAAAGCACGCTGGGCATTGGGACGACGGTGACGCTGTACTTCCCTCCGGCGCTGGAACAGCCCACACCGGCGCCGCTCCTCCCGGTCCCGGCACCGCCGGGTACGGAGACCATCCTCCTGGTCGAGGACGAAACCGCCTTACGCCGCTCGGCGAGTCGGATCCTGGAACGCAAGGGATATCGGGTGTTGACTGCCGCGGATGGCGAGGAAGCGCTACACATGTTTCGAATGCACCGGGACCGGGTCGCCCTGGTGGTGTCGGACGTCGTCATGCCAAGACTCAGCGGTCCCGGGCTCTACTCCGCTCTGCGGAGAGAAGGGGTTCAGGTGCCCTTCCTCTTCATGAGCGGTTACACCGAGCGCGACGGGTCGAGCAGGCATGCAGATCCCGCCGGGAGTTCCGGCTGGTGCAGAAGCCGTGGGATGCGGGGGATCTTGTTGCTTTGCATTCAGGAGCTGCTCAGCCACCGTGCTCCGAGCTGAACCGCCTCGGCCCTTCCGTAGAGCCAGCGGAGCATTTCCGGGAGAGCGCCGCGCCAAGTGGGAGATCGTGACCCCCGGCATCGTCACATGAATCACGTCCCGCCCGGCCTGGTAGCCCTTCCGCAGAATTTCCTCCACCAGTTCTTCGGTGTCCTGAATGGAGTCGATCACGCCGTCGCCGTCCCGGTCGGCGGCTTCGTCGCGGACCCCGGTTTCGAGCCACATACGGAGAGCGGGGCGGCCACGGAGTCTCCCGCACCCGGCGATGCATGATCCGCGAGGCCTGCTTCAGCTCGGGCGAACGATCGTTGGTGCGCCACCAGAACGAGCCGGACATGACTCCTACCGCGCCGATGCGATCCGGATTGCGCCAGGCCAGGTCGAATGCCGACAGGCCGCCCAGCGACAGTCCCGCGATCGCTGTGGCGGGAGGACCGGTCAGCACCCGGTAGCGGCTCTGGATGAAGGGCATCAATTCGGTCAGCATGAATTGCTCGTACTGGCTCGCGCGGTCCCCATAGCCCTGGGCGTTGGGCACTCCGGCGGTTCCGTACTCACGGATCCGGTCACCGGTCGCGTGGATCGCCACAACTACGATTGGCGCCGCCGAACCATCCTGCTGCGAGCGCTCGAGAGCGGCCGCGAGGTCGAGGCTCTCGGAATCCTGTCCATCGTTGAGGTAGAGCACCGGGTATCGCTCCGTGCCGGGGCCGTAGTATCCGATGGGCAGGAACACCTCTACTGTCCGCCGCGGCTTTGAGGAACCGGGAACGAGTGTCCTCCAGACGCTCAATCGCAATCTCCCCCCGCCGCGTGCCCGTGACGTTCGCGGTCAGGGGCGCATCGAGGCCACGGCGGGCTCGCTGCCAGATGTCGCGCCAAATAGTCACTGGCAGAAGTATACTTCCGCGGCGCATTCGTCCGGCTTTTTCGCGGCCTTTCTCCTACTCGTCGGTAGCAGTATTCTCTTGCGATGATTTTCCTTCGATTCTACCAGGAGCAGCTCGCGCAAGTGAGCTATCTCATCGGTTGCGGGCAGACCGGTGAGGCGCTGGTCGTGGACCCCACCCGGGACGTCGAGCAGTACATCAAGGCCGCAGATCGGTCGGGGCTCAAGATCACCGCGGTGACCGAGACCCACATTCACGCCGATTTTGTCTCCGGGGTGCGCGAACTGGCACAACGCAACCGGCGCCAAGCCGTATCTGTCCGACGCCGGTGACCGGGACTGGAAATACACCTGGGCCGGCCCCGCAAACGCCGGACTGCTGAACGAAGGAAGCCAGCTCCGAATCGGCAACATCAAGATCGAAGCGTTGCACACTCCAGGTCATACGCCGGAGCACATGAGTTTCATGGTCACCGACGGCGCCGTGGCGGACTCGCCGATGGGCGTCGTTACCGGTGATTTCCTCTTTGTGGGAGACGTGGGCCGTCCCGACCTGCTGGAAAAGGCGGCTCGAGTGAGCGGTGCGTCGGAGCTGTTCCGCCAAGGACCAGTTCGCCAGCGTCCAGCGTTTCCGCTCGATGCCGGATCACCTCCAGGTCTGGCCCGGTCACGGTGCGGGCTCGGCGTGCGGCAAGGCCAGCTGAGCGCCGTCCCGCAGTCCACGATGGGCTATGAGAAGCTTTTCAACTGGGCTTTTCAGATTCCGGAAGAGGCAGAGTTCATTCGGCAGGTTCTCTCGGGCCAGCCCGATCCGCCGCGCTATTTCGGCGAGATGAAGCGACTGAACAAGCTGGGTCCCGCAATTCTGGGTGGTCTTCGCCGTCCGGCGAGGCTGCCGGAAACCCGGTTGCGTCCCTTGCTCCGCGATGGAGCCTTAGTCGTGGATCTCCGAACCGCGGCCGACTTCGCCGGCGGCCACGCACCCGGTTCTATCAATATCCCGCTCAACCGCAGCTTCACCGGATGGGCCGGGTGGCTCCTCCCGCTATGACCGCGACTTCCTATCTCATCGTCGACGAGAGCACCACGGCGGCTGTGGACGCTGCGGTCCGGGACCTCGCATTGATCGGGCTCGACCAGGATCGGAGGCTATTTCGGCAGCGAGGCTCTGGTGGCGTGGAAGGGAGACCGAGGGAGCGCTGGAGACAGTTCCCAGGTTGAAGTCTCGGCTCTGGCTGCTTCCCGGGATCGTCGTGTCGTCCTCGACGTTCGGGACGACTCGGAGTGGGCCGGCGGCCACCTTCCCGGAGCCCGACACATCCCGCTGGGTCGGCTCCCCGACCGGCTGGGTGAAATCCCGCGGACGGGGATCTCGTGGTCCACTGCCAGAGCGGATCCCGCTCTGCGATCGCCGCGAGCCTGCTGCTCGCCGGCGGGTTCACCCGTTTGGCCAATCTTACCCCGGATTCGCTGGATGGCTGTCGGCGGGGATGCCGGTCGAGCGCAGCTCGACTCCTGACCCCGTTCGAACGCGCGGCGTTCCGTCTGGTTCGCCGGATGAATCAGGGTCGCTGGAAGCGACTCTGGTGCTGGTGTGGCCGGCAGATCGGCGCGCGCTGGATAGACGCCTTCATCGGGTCCCGGCTCGAGATCCACGGCCTCGAACGAATCGCCACTGCCAGCCGCGAACGACCTCTCCTCCTCGCGGCCAATCATCGCAGCTTCTTCGACATGTATGTCGTGATGTCCCTGCTCTTCCGGCGGACGAGCGGGTGGCGGGACATCTACTTCCCGGTGCGCGGCCGGTTCTTCTATCAGTCGCCCCTCGGGGTCCTGGTCAACTTCGTCGGTGCCTGGTGGGCGATGTACCCGCCCTTCTTTCACACCGCCGGGAGGCGCCGTTTCGATCAGTATGCCTTTCGGATTCTTGCTGACCTGTGCCGAGAAGGGAGGAGGCCGGCTGATTGGCTTCCACCCTGAAGGGACTCGCAACAAGAGCGAGGATCCCTACTCCTTCCTCGATGCCCAGCCCGGCATTGGCCGCCTCATTCTCGAGGCTCGGCCCCAGCTCGTGCCGGTCTTCATTGCGGGACTCTCCAACAGCCTGGGCCATGAGCTTGGACAGGGACGGCGAGAGAGGGTTCCCGAGTCCGGGTTCATTTCGGAGAACTGGTGGATTACAGCGCATCGCCTGATCTGACGGAGCGGCTTCCGGCTCGGGCAGTTGCCGAGGACGTGATGCGGAAGGATTCGAGCCCTGGCCGGAGGGAGGATCGCGCGTTCGCAATTCGGTCATCTGACCGTTCGCGTCCCCCCTCTATTAGGTTTGCAGCATCCCCTTCCCGCCCTGATGACCAACGCCGCAGGTCTGATTTCATACCTCGGAACCTGGGTACAGCTGGGCGGAATTCTCCTCCTGCTCACGCTGTTCCGGCTGCTATCCCGCCACGCGGGAACCCGCTCCTATTTCGTCATCTGGGCCCAAGCCTGGCTGGTGCTGCTGGTCGCCGTCACGGCGATTCTGCTCCGCTACGTCCTGGCTCCGGGCTCCACTCCGGTGCTTCTCGCGGAAAAGAGTCCTCTGGCGACTCTGCTTTATCTGGTCTACCAGTCCGCGAAGCTGCTGCATCTCGGTCTCCTGGTTTCCGGTACGATCGAATTCGCCCAGGGCCGGCACGTCCTGCGGAACTGGCTGCCGTGGGCGGCGGCAATCGGTATTCTACGCGGCTGCGACGGTAGTCCAATCGCCGGACCTCAACCGGATCGTTTTCTGGCAGGGTTTCGTTGGAGTGGCCGTCTACGCCACCTGCGCGCTGGCTCATGCTGGCGCTTCCTCGGGGAGCGGAGGACTCCGGGCACCCGGGTTACCGGAGTCACCTTCACGCCTGCTCGCCGCGCTTTGGGTGATTTACCTCCTGGTCTTCGGCGGATTACAAGAAGGCAGGACCGCAGGTCGCAGCCTCCACCGCTTTCAACCTTCGCTCAGTTCAACTCCTACCTCGACATCGTCCTGCGCTGTTGCTGCTGGGCTACGGGATGGTCGTCATTCTGCTGGAAGACTCCGCGGCGCGACGGTCGACCACGCCAGGATAGCCCGATTGAGGGATGTCGCGGCCTCGGAAGCGCGGATGGTTGGATTGATCGGTGCGGCGACCGAGGCCATCGCGACACTCGACGAGTCCTACTGCGTGGCGATCTTCAATCCCGCCGCGGAACGGATGTTCCATCTCACGGCTTCGGACGCGACACGGCAAACCCTTCAGCGAACTCATTGCTCCCCGCGCGCGCGCGCCAGGTCGAAGCCTTGCTCGCCCAGAGCGACGACCCGCTCAACCGCCCGGGCCCGCCCTCTCTTTTTCCGGGATTGCGTCCCGACGGCAGCGAGTTGCCGCTGGAATGCTCGGTTTCCACCCGACGTCTGGCCGACTCGCTGATGCGATAGTCGTGCTGAATGACGTGTCGGAGCGGCTGGCCGCCGAGGCCGGAGCGGGAGGAGCTGACCAGCCGGCTTGCCCAGTCGTCACGGATGGAGGCGGTCGGGCGACTCGTCTCCGGTGTGCGCTCACGAGCTCAACAACCCGCTGGCGGCGATCCTCACTTTCAGTGAAGACCTTCTGCGCGAGCCTGCACCGGGACTCCCCACCGAGCCACTCGTAGTCATTCGAGATCAGGCTCAGCGAGCCCGTGCCATTGTGCGGGACCTCCTGCGCCTTTGTTCGCCGTCGCGAGGAGCGCCGGGAGCACATCGTGCCGAATGATCTGGTGGAGCGAGTGACCAGGGCCATGCGGAGGGAGATCGAGCGGCTGGAGCTTCGGACTGGAGGTGGAAGTCGGGTCGGAGCTCCGGGGATCATCGGGGATTCTGGTCGGCCTGGAGCAGGTTCTGACCAACCTGCTCGGACAATGCGATGCGAGCTGCCGGCAAGCGCGGCTGGGTCGCGCTTCGCGCTCAGACGGTCCGTGAGGGGCTGCACGATTCTGGTCGAGGATAGTGGAGAGGGCATCCGGCCCCGAACTCCTGCCTCGGATCTTCGAACCGTTCTTTCACCACTCGGGCGGCCGGTCAGGGAACCGGCCTGGGACTCTCCGTTTCCCTCGGCATTGTGGAACAACATGGTGGCCAGCTCACGGCCGAGAACCGGCCGGGCCCTGAGCGCGGAGCGCGGTTCACCGTCCTGCTTCCACTTCGGCGTTGCGCGCCACCGATCGTCGCCTCACTCCCCGGGTGCCGCCCAGGTGCCGGTGGAGGACCCGCTCGTCCTCCCTACCGAAGGCAGAGCCTAGGCGGAACGCCCGCGGGTGCTGATCATTGACGATGAAGCGCCGGTGCGAGCCGGCGATGCGCCGGTTCTTCGAGCGGCGCGGCTGGACATGTCGAGGAGGCGGAAGACGGACAACCCGGTCTCGCGGCGGTTCTCGCGCCCCGGACGACGAACTTGTATGACCTCGTGATTTCAGATCTGAAGATGCCCGGGATGTCCGGGCATGGATGTCACAACGGACTCGCCGCGACCAAACCTGCCTCTGTTATGTCGCCTGGTCATCGCGACAGGAGATACCGCTTCCCCGGATGCCGCCGTTTTCCTCAGCAAGACTCGTTGTCCGATACTCGAAAAGCCGTTCCGCCCTCGATGACCTGGCCCGCATCGCGGAATCAGGTGATGGGCCCCACTTCAGCGGGGATAACCCGCCCTCTGGTATCGGCCGCGTTGCGTTCTGATTGGCGAGCATCGCGCGCAGTTCTGGTTACGGTCTGCACTGCCTCTCCGAACCACGGAAATTGCTTTTTGGGGGGCCCCGGCTGCCGGTTTGGATCTCGCAATCCTGCCGTCTCCGCTCTTTGACCTGTCAAAGTGGCTCAGCCCGCGGCGGCACACCTGGCTGCAATGAGCACCAATGTGCCGCCCGATCGAGACACGCGGGCCTGAACTCAAACTGACAGATTTTTCGGAGGTAAGTATGTCCCTGATGTTGCGCCGTTTCGCTCCCGCCAACGATCTGCTTGGCGTGCGCCGGCTGAATGCGCTGCTGGACGAGGCCTTCACCGGCTGGCCGGTTGGTAATGGAGCCGCGACGTCCGCGTGGCTGCCGTCGGTTGACGTCTTCGAGGACAAGGAGAGCCTCAAGATCGTGGCCGAGCTGCCTGGCCTGAAGCCCGAAGATGTGAAGATCACCCTGAGAACAGCACCCTCACCCTGCGTGGCGAGAAGAAGCAGGTCGCTGAAGAGAAGACCGAGCGGGTGCACCGCTATGAGCGGAGCTACGGCAGCTTCGAGCGGTCGTTCTCCCTGCCCAACACCGTCGACGTCGAGAAGGTGGAGGCCGGGTTCGAGAACGGGGTGCTGACGATCACCCCGCCCAAGGCGGAGAAGGCGAAGCCGCGGGAGATTGCGGTTCGGCGAAGTAACTGGCAGCCGATAAGCCGTTAGGCCATTAGCCGCAGTTCAGAACAGAAACCCGCCATGTCGATTCGGATGGAGGGTTTCGTTCGCTCTAGAACCGCTAATGGCTAACGCGCTGACGGCTGACGGCTGACGGCTAATACCACCCTATCGGCGCCTCATCGAGATTGATGTACACCTGCTTGGTCTCCATGTACTCCTCTACGCCCCAGTGGCCGAGTTCGCGGCCGAAGCCCGACATCTTGTAGCCGCCCCACGGCGCCTCGAGCATGGTGGGCTGCATGTGATTGACCCAGACCACGCCGGCCTCGAGGCTCTTCACCACCCGGAACGCCTTGAAGATGTCACGGGTCCACACCGCGGCGGCGAGGCCGTACGGCGTGGCGTTGGCGATCTCGATCGCCTCCGCCTCGTCCTTGAACGGGATCACGCTCATCACCGGTCCGAAGATTTCTTCCTGCGCGATCTTGGCGCTGTTGTCCACGTCGTAGAAGATGGTCGGCTCGACGTACCAGCCCTTGTCGAATTGGTCCGGGCACGCCGCCGCCCGCGGCGACCTTCGCCTCCTTCCGACCGATCGCCTGGTACTTCACCACGCGGTCTCGCTGTTCCGCGCTCACCAGCGGGCCCATCTTGGTCTCCCGCTCGATGCCCGGGTCCCAGCTTGATGGTCTTGGCCTTCGCGGCGCAGGCCTCGACGAACTTCTTGTAGATGTCCTTCTGGACCAGCACCCGGCTTCCCGCCGAGCAGACCTCGCCCTGGTTGATGAAGGTCCCGAACAGGGCGCCGTCCACCGCCGCCTCGAAGTCGGCATCGGCGAAGAAGATGTTGGGCGACTTGCCGCCCAGCTCCAGCGAGACTCGCTTGAGCTGATCCGCGGCGTTCCTCATGATCAGCTTGCCGACCTCGGCCGAGCCGGTGAAGGCGATCTTGCCGGATGTCGGGATGGACCACGATGGGTCCGCCGGCGTCGGGGCCGAGTCCGGTGACGATGTTGACCACGCCGGTGGAAGGCCGATCGCCTCGAAGTCCTCGGCGAGGTCGAGCAGGGAGAGCGGCGTCTGCTCGGCGGGCTTGATGACCACGGTGCAGCCGGCCGCCAGGGCGGGTCCGAGCTTCCAGGCCGCCATCGCGAGCGGGTAGTTCCAGGGAATGATCTGTCCGGCGACGCCCATCGGCTCCTTCACCGCGAGCGACCATGGCGTTGGTCGGAACCGGGATCACTTCGCCGTTGATCTTGGTGGCGAGCCCGCCGTAGTACTCGAAGCAGGTCGCCGAATCATCCATGTCGTATTCGGACTCGACGATCGGCTTGCCGGAGTTGAGGGTTTCGATCCCGGCCAGCTCGTCGCGCCGGGCCCGGATCCGTTCGGCGCAGCCGGAGCAGGATTCGGCCTCGCTCCTGGGCGGAGGTGTTCTTCCATCCTCCATAGAACGCCTTCTTGGCCGCCTGTGCCGCCCGGTCGATGTCCTTTGCGTCTCCGGCGGGGCAGGTGGCGATCACCTCCTCGGTGGCGGGATCGTAGACGTTGAAGGTCTTGCGGCTGGTCGCGTCGACGAACTTGCCGTCGATGTACATCTGGTAGGTTGCCATGATGAGATCGGAGTCGAGAGTCCAAAGTCTAGAGTCAAGAGTCTGCAGGCTGAAGCACCTAGGAAACCGTCAATCATGCGGCGTAGTTGTGCACATCGTTGCAACAAGATGGTTAGTGTCCCTGGGTATTCTTGAACAGTTTCAGGGCATGGGCTATTTCAAGCATCTTGAGGTTTGGAAAAGGTCGCTATGCCCTGACCCTGGAGGTCTACAAATCGACGAAAGCATTCCCCGCTTCCGAAACGTATGGCATTACTTCCCAGATTCGACGCGCAGCCATCTCTGTCAGCTCGAACATTGCCGAAGGTTGCGGTCGAGGCGGAGATCCGGACCTGATCCGATTCCTGAAGATCGCTCGAGGCTCTCTTTGCGAGGTGCAGTGTCAACTCATGCTCGCTGCAGATCTAGGCTACGGCAATCCCATCGTGCTGGGACAACTGGAACGCGAAGCGCAGGGAGATTAGGCCTGATGCTCCGCGGGCTGATTTGTTCGTCTGCAATCACCTCGCATGGCTTCCGTTCCTGGAAGCATTCTCCGTCCGAACTCCAAACTCCAGACTCCGATGCTTCATCCGACTCCAGACTCTGGACTCTCGACTCCTGACTAGCTGTCCTTCAAGATCTCCCTTGCCGCGTTATATCCGCATCGCTCCCATCACACCGCCGCCGGGGTGGGTCGCCGCGCCGCACATGTAGAGTCCCCGGATCGGGGTGCGGTAATCGGCGTAGCCCGGCACCGGCCGCATGAAGGAAAGACTCGACAGCGACATCGTTCCCTGCATGATGTTGCCGCCGGTCAGTCCGAAGCGGGTCTCGAGATCCGCCGGGGCGAGCACCTGGTAGTTGATGACCGCCTTCCGGAAATTCGGCGCGTACTCCGTCATGATGTCGATGCAGCGCTCCGCATAACGCTTCTTGTTTTCCTCCAGAGTTCCCGCATCCGGCGCCAGCTTGTAGGGAAATACTGGGTGAACATCGACATCACGTGCTGCCCCTTGGGAGCCACCGTGTCGTCCAGTGAGCTGGGGATCGTAGCCTCGACGATCGGATTGTCCGAGATGTAGCCGTACTTGGCGCGATCGAACGCCTTCTCGATGTAGTCCCGGGTGGGACAGAGGTGGATCGTGCCGCGGTGCTGAGGTCCCGCGGTATTCCCGGGCAGACAGGTGAAATTCGGCACCTCGGACAGCGCCAGGTTCACCTTGCAGCTCGCGCTGGCGTAGTCGAGATGGCGGACCGAGTCCGCAAAGTCCGTCGGCAGCTCCTTGGGATCCATCAGCTGCAGGAAGGTGACGTGCGCGTCGACTGAAGACACGACCTTTGCGGCCCGATACTCGGTGCCATCCTTCATCGCCACTCCGACAGCGCGCCCACCGTTGGTGAGAATCCGGGCGACCGGGGCGTTCACCTTGATCTCGGCGCCCTTCTCCTTCGCGGCGGACGCGATCGCGTTACTGAGTCCACCCATCCCGCCCGCGCACGTAGCCCCAGACTCCGCGCACTCCGTCGCACTCACCCATCACGTGGTGGAACAGCACATAGGCCGTCCCCGGCATCGAAGGAGTGGCGAAAGCGCCGATGATCGCATCGGTGGCGATCGTCGCCTTGACCTCTTCCGATTCGAACCAGCGATCGAGGATCGGATTGGCGGCGCCGGTGAGAATCTCAACCGCCTTCTGGCCGTCGGTGCCGAGTTTCTTGAAGGCGAGTCCCAGCTTGAGCAGTTGAAGCAGGTTGCCCGGCGCCATGGACCAGGGATTGGGCGGGGTCTGAACCAGCGTCGGCTCCAGGAAGTCGGCGACTCGCTCCAGCATCGCCTCGTACTTGGGAAGCGCCTCGGCATCCTTCTTCGAGAACTTGGCCACCTCCCGGTGAGTCATCTCCTTGTCGGGACCCATCAGCAGATACCGGCCGTCGGGGAACGGCGTGAAGCTCGACGGGCTCCGGGGCAAGCATGGCGAAGCCGTGCCGCTTGAGCTCCAGGTCTCGAATGATCTCGGGGCGGAAGAGGCTGTTGACGTAGCTGGCGGTGGAGACCTTGAAGCCGGGCCAGAGCTCCTCGGTCACGGCGCAGCCGCCCACCAGCTCGCGCCGCTCGAGCACCAGCACTTTGCGTCCGGCGCGGGCGAGGTATGCGGCGGTGACCAAGCCGTTATGGCCACCGCCGATGATGATGGCATCGTATTGGGAGGACATTGGGAATCTCGGAACATGGTGAATGGTGTCGAGCCAGCAGCCGTAGCGGCTATGGCAAGAGCTCGAGGGCTTCTTCACCATTCATCCTTGTCGAGCCGAAGCCCGACGCCGCTGTTGGAGAGGTGTCACGACGGTCATCGGGAGAGAACCTAACGGCAGGCGCAGACGGCGCAACCTCATTTGGGACGAGCTGCGCGGCTCAGGAGCTCGGTCTTCTCCGTCATCAGCCTGGCCCATATCACGATCACCACCACCGAGACCAGAAAGATCACGGTGCCGATCGCGTTCACCTCGGGTGTGATCCCGCGGCGGAGCTGTCCCCAGATCTGGAGCGGCAGGGTATTCTGGCGGCCGATCAGGAAGAAGGTCACCGCGATCTCATCGAGACTCAGGGTGAACACCAGGAGTCCGGCTCCCAGCACCGCCGAGCGGATGTTGGGCAGGGTGACGAGCCAGAACGTCTGCCACTCGCTGGCGTAGAGGTCCTGGCTGGCTTCCTCGAGGGCCCGGTCGAATCGCTGCAACCGGGCGTACACCTGGGTCACCACCACCGAGGTGAGCGCCGCGCCGTGACCCAGTACCACGGGCCAGCCGGGGATGATGGGGAATCCGCTCGAAAGGCTCAGCCCGATAAACGAGAAATAGGTGAGCAGAGCGACGCCGGTGATGATGCCGGGGAGAATCAGCGGCAGAAGCACCAGGCGGCGAAAGACGGTCTTTCCGGGAAACTCGAGCCGGTCAAGCGCGAACGCGCCGGGCACTCCGACCAGGAGCGCGATCGCCACCGCCAGCAGCGCGAGTTTCGACGCTGGCCAGCGTCGCCGCGATCATGCCGCGATCGTGCGCCAGGTCCACGAACCAATGGAGCGTGAAGGGCCGGAACGGCCAGGCCACGATGCTCGAGTCGTGGAAGGCGTAGAGCACCACGACCACGAGCGGGAGATAGATGAACGCGAAGACCGCGGCTCCCGCGGTCCAGAGCGCGCGACTCACCAGTCGGTGCCGGAGCAGTGGCGACCCGGGTCGCGTTCACTCGACCGGGCCTGCCGTGCCCACCGCGGCGGCTGCGGCAGCCTGGACCTTGGCCGGTCGAGCCGGTGTAGTTCATCGCGGTCTCGATCTTGTTCGCCAGCCAGAGCAGGGTGAAGGTCAGCACCAGCATCACCACCGAGACAGCGGCGCCGAGCGGCCAGTTGTACGCCACGCCGAAGAGGCTCACCACCAGATTCGACACCATGAGGGCGCTGTCGTTGCCGCCCAGCAGCCCCGGCGCGATGAAATCACCCATGCTGAGCACGAAGCTGAAGGTGCAGCCCGCGACCACACCGGGGAGCGAGAGCGGGAGCACCACGTGCCGGAAGGTCTGCCAGCGGCTGGCGTAGAGGTCCTGGCTCGCTTCCTTCAACGCCGGAGGATCGACTTCGAGCACCGCGTAGATCGGCATCAGGGTGAACGGCGTGTAGATGTGAATCAGCGCGATGATCACCGCCCACTTGCTGTAGAGCAGGAAGGTGACCGGCTGGTCGATCAGATGCGCCCACTGCAGAAAACCGTTCAGGATCCCTTCCTGGCCCAGGATGATCTTCCAGGCATAGGCCCGCACCAGGTAGCTGACCCAGAGCGGAATGATCACCGCCATGTACATCAGGTTCCGATGTCGCTTGACCTTGAACGCCAGCAGGTAGGCCAGCGGGTAGGCGAGCAGCAGCGAGCCACGATGGTGACCCGTGCCGCGATGCCGGCGGAGAAGAGGATCGTATTGGGATAGAGCGGCGTGCCGAAGAGCCGGCGGTAGTTCTCCAGCGTCAGCTCATGGGTCGAGCCTGCCGTTGGTGAGCCGGAAGAACGAGTGGGCGAACAGGAACAGATACGGCAGCAGGAGCAGGACGGTCACAAAGCCGACCGGCAGTCCCGCGCCGATGAGGGTGCGAATGCCGGGCCGGGCCCGAATCCAGTCGAGCCAGTCGGGCTTGGCGGCTCCGCGGCTCGGCGGCTCGGCGGCGGGGAGACTAGTCGCCGACACAGCGTCCCCGCTCAACCGGCCAGGTGACGGTCAGAGTAGCTCCCGCGTCGGGCGCCGGCTGTTCCGCGGGCCAATGCAGCACCAGGGAACCGCCACCCTCCACGGTCGTACGTACCCGGGTGATCACCACCGGTAAAACCGCATCTACCACCGTCACCGGCAGCCGATGGGAACCATCGCCCGAGGTGACCGCATAAACGTGCTCGGGGCGCACGGCCAGCCAGGCCGGCTTACCCTCTTCCCACGACGTGGTCGCGGTGGCATCGAACTCGCGCCCCCAATCGTGAGCCGAGCCGCCGAGCCGCCGAGCCGCCGAGCCGCGGTCGTCGCGCAGCAGATTGGTCTCACCGATGAAGTCCGCGACGTAGCGGGAAACCGGCTCCTCGTACATCTCGCCGCGGTCCGCTCAACTGCTCGATCCGGCCGTTCCGCATCAGGGCGATGCGGTCGGACATGGTGAGCGCCTCTTCCTGATCGTGGGTCACGTAGATGAAGGTGATCCCCAACCGCTTGTTGAGCTGTTTCAGCTCGAGCTGCATCTCCTTGCGCAGCTTCAAGTCGAGTGCGCCGAGCGGCTCGTCCAGCAGCAGGACCCGGGGACGATTGACCAGGGCTCGGGCCGAGCGCGACACGTTGCTGTTGCCCTCCGGAGAGTTGGCGTGGGGCCCGCTCTCCCAGATGACCGAGCTGGACCATCTGCAGCGCCTCCTCCACCCGCTTCCCGATTTCCGCCTTGGGGACTTCCCGCATGCGCAGGCCGTATCCCACGTTGTCCCGCACACTCATGTGAGGGAACAGCGCATAGGACTGGAACACGGTATTGATGTCCCGCTTGAAGGGAGGGAGCGGCGTGATCGAGGTGCCCTCCATCAGGATTTCGCCGGACGTCGGCCGCTCGAATCCGGCGATCATGCGCAGCGTCGTGGTCTTTCCCGAGCCCGACGCGCCGAGGAAGGTCAGGAACTCTCCGGCCGCGATATCGAGCGAGAGATCATCGACGGCCGTGAAAGCGTCGAAGCGCTTGATGAGGTGGCGGAGCTCGAGAATGGACGGGATGATGCGGCTCAGAGCTGAAGGTTGTGGGTAGTGGTGGTGGGTGGTGGGCGTGAAGGCCAGCTTCCAGGACCCACCACCTACCACCCACATACCGACTACCTATTTCGCCGGCCTTAACCTCGTTCCACACTTCCTGATACTTGTCGCGCCGAGGGCTCCACTGCCAGAAGTTCACCTTGGTGCCGTACTCGGCGATGTCACGCTGGGTGGCGACCTGCTCGGGTGCCATGTACGCCTTGGCCCCCGGGCTGGCCACGATGTAGTTGGTCACGTCGGCCATCAGCTTCTGGGTGAAGGGCTGCGAGGCGTACTCCAGCCAGGCGTACGCCGCATTGAGATTGGCGGCGCCGGAGGTGAGGACCCAGTGGTCGGCCCAGGCGGTGGTGCCCTCCTTGGGAATCACTTCTCCGGCCGGGAAGCTGGCCGCGCGCAGCTGGGCCGTCATGAGCGGCCAGCCTTCTCCCGCCACGATTTCTCCGCTCTGGAAGAGCTGCGTCATATCGCCGGCGGTGGCCCAGTACTTCCGGACGTTGGGCTTGAGCTCGAGTGCCTTCGCCTTGACCTTGGCCAGGTCCTCGTCGGAGAGGTTGTACAGTTTGCTCCGGATCGTTCGGATCATCGAGGCCCAGCGTCTGGGCGACCATCCAAAGCGTCGCGATATCATCCTGCAGCGACAGCTTGCCGCGATACTTCTTGTCCCACAGGTCGGCCCAGGAAGCCGGAGCGGGCTTGACCTTCGCGGTGTCGTAGATCAACGGGTTGGGGCCGAACGCCCAGGGCACGACCGTAGACCAGCGAGTCCCTTGCGCGCCATGGTCAGGCCACGGAAGCTGGCCATGAGGTCGCTGTAGCTGGGGAGCCGCTTCAGATCGAGCGGCTGGGCGAGGTTCGCCTTCGATGATCTGCGGTGATCGCGTCGCTCGAAGGCGAGACGAGGTCGATGGTCTGCGCCCCGCCGGCCTGAAGCTTGGCGACCAGCTCGTCGCTCGACTGCATGTAGGTGGCGTTCACCTTGACGCCGCAGGCCTCCTCGAACGGCTTGGCGAACAGCGTGTCGGTGTAGCCCTCCCACACCATGAAGTTGAGCTCGCCGCCGATCGGCTTGGGACAGCAGCTTGGCGAGATAGGTCTTCGCGTCGGCGCGCGCGTCCGAGGTGGGCGTGATGGTGATCTTCTCGACGGCCCCGCTGGCCCCGCCGCCGGCCTTTCGCCGCCGCACGCCAGTCCGGCTGCAACGGCGCCGAGCAGCAAGGAGCGAAGCACGCCTGAACGGACTCCTCTCAGCGATATGACCTCGAAGGGCATAGGTGGGACCGCTGAAGGCGATGGTGGTAATGCAGAGAACCTACAGTGCAGCACTTGAATGGGGAAGGCCCGGGATCGCCCCTACCCTCGACATTTCACAGGGCGACGGCTAAGCTCGGCGTTCCAGCCCCTCGCAGCGTGCGGAGCCTCCGATGCCCCCTGTGATTGATCTCAAGACGGCCATTCCCGGCCCCAAGAGCCAGGCCCTGAACGCCCGCCGTGCCAAGGCAGTCCCCCGCGGCGTGCCCTTCAACTACGCCGCTTGCCGTGGTCCACGCAGAGAACGCCGGTTTTAACCGACGCCGACGGGAACCGGCTGATCGACTTCGGTGGCGGCATCGGTGTGGTGAACGCCGGCCACCGGAATCCCGTGTGGTCGAAGCGGTCCGGCAGCAGCTGGATCACTTCACCCACGTCTGCTTTCCGGTCTCCACCTACGAGCCTTACGTGGAGCTGGCCGAGAAGCTCAACGCGCTCACGCCCGGCGGACACGAGAAGCGCACCTTCTTCGTGAACAGCGGGGCGGAGGCGGTGGAGAACGCCGTGAAGGCGGCCCGCCATTTCACCGGCCGCCAGGCGATCGTCTGCTTCGAGCACGCCTTCCATGGGCGCACCTATCTCGCCATGGCGCTCACTTCGAAGGTGATGCCGTACAAGAAGGGCTTCGGGCCGTTCGCGCCCGAGGTGTACCGGATGCCGTTTCCCTACTGCTACCGGTGTGTCCGAGGCGGCGGGCGGTCGGACGGGTCGGCGGAGGTGGCTCGTGCTGCATGGCGAGTCGCGAGTACCTGGAACAACAGTTCGCGGCGATGGTGGACCCGCAGTCGGTCGCGGCGATCATCATGGAGCTGGAGCTGGGCGAGGGCGGCTTCGTTCCGGCACCGCCCGAATTCGTACAAGACCCTCGCGGCTTTCGCGAAAGATCACGGAATCCTGTTCATCGCCGACGAGATTCAGACCGGATTCGGGCGCACTGGGAAGATGTTCGCCAGCGAACACTACGGCCTGGTGCCCGATCTGATGACGACGGCAAAGTCATTGGCGGGCGGGTTGCCGCTCGCCGCGGTCACCGGCCGGGCCGACGTTCTTGAGTCGGCGCAGCCGGGTGGGCTGGGCGGTACCTATGGTGGGAACCCGCTGGCCTGCGCGGCGGCGCTCGCGGTACTCGACGCCATGAAGGAAGATCGGCTCGCCGAGCGCGGGGCGAAGATCGGAGAGAGAATTCGCGTCCGCTTCCAGAAATGGGCGGAGCGCTTCCCCAGATAGGCGACGTCCGGGGACTCGGCGGAATGATCGCGGTGGAGCTGGTCACCGACCGGACAACCAAGGCTCCCGCCAAGGAGTTGACCGGCAAACTTCTCGCGGAGGCTCTCAAGCGCGGTGTGATCCTGCTCTCCGCCGGCACGCTGGGGAACGTGGTGCGAGTGCTGGTCCCGCTCACGGTAGAGGACGCGGTACTGGATGAAGGGCTGGATGCGATGGAGCTGGGCGTTTGAGGTAGTGGTGGGGTGATCGTCGATGGTCGATGGTCGATGGTCATGTGAGTCTTGGGTCGTGCGATCGTCGATGGAAACTAGAGTTTGGGGCTAAGGACTCGATGACCCACGACCCACGACCAGCGACCGTGATCGACCGTTCCCGCCTAGCCCGGCAATACCACCTCGAACAGCAGCGCTTCCTCGACACTCATCCCCGTTCGAGGGCCCTCTACGATCGCGCGCAGAGATCGCTGCTCGAGGGCGTCCCGATGCACTGGATGAAGAAATGGGCCGGCGGATTCCCCGTGTTCGTGGCGTCCGCGGAAGGCGCATATCTCACCGACGTCGATGGCCTCCAATACCTCGATCTGTGTTTGGGAGACACCGGTGCCATGACCGGTCATGCGCCGCCGGACACCCTCGAGGCGATCCGTCGCCAGGCGGCGCGCGGGATCACCACCATGCTTCCGACGGAGGACTCGCTCTGGGTGGCGGAGGAGCTGGGACGCCGCTTCGGTCTCCCCACTGGCAATTCGCTCTCAGCGCCACGGATGCCAATCGCTTCGCGATCCGGCTCGCACGAATGATCACCGGTCGGCCCAAGATCCTGGTTTTCAATTGGTGTTATCACGGCACGGTGGACGAAACCCCTGGTCATCCTGCAGGATGGCGTTCCCCAAATGCGGCCGGGCAACATTGGTCCGGCGGTCAATCCAGTGGAGACCACCAGGGTGGTCGAGTTCAATGATCTGCCCGGCGCTCGCGGAGGCGTTGTCGCACGGTGACGTAGCGTGCATTCTGGCAGAGCCCGCGATGACCAACATCGGGATCATCCACCCCGATCCCGGATTTCTTGCCGCCATGAGCGATCTTGCCGCGAGGACCGGCGCGCTGGTCGTCATCGACGAGACCCACACCCTCTGTGCCGGACCGGGTGGCTGCACGGCCGCGATGAATCTTCATCCCGATTTCGTCACAGTCGGGAAGGCGATCGGAGCCGGGGTTCCCGGCGCCGCCTACGGCTTCAGCGCGAAGGTGGCGAAGGCCCTCGAGTCGCGCATTCCAGTCTCCGACTGCGATACCGGTGGGATAGGCGGCACGCTCGCCGGCAACTCGCTTTCTCTGGCGGCGATGCGCGCGACGTTGGAGCGGGTGCTTACGCCGGAGAGTTACCGGCGGACCATCCCGATGGCGGACCGGTTCCGCTCCGGAGTCGAATCAGTGATCGCCGAGTATGCGCTGCCCTGGATCGTGAAGCAGCTGGGGTGCCGTGCGGAGTATTGGTTTCGTCCGGGGCCCCCGCGGAACGGGGGCGAAGCGGCCGCGGCTGTGGATGTGGAGCTGGATCGGTACATGCACCTGGCGGCGCTGAATCGGGCCATCCTGCTTACGCCGTTTCACAATATGGCACTGATCGCACCGTCGGTGACCGAGGAGGACATCGACCGTCACACGGCGGTCTTCCGGGAATCGGTCGAGGCCCTGGTCGGATGAATCTGTGGACCGCCACTACCGCCCCGCTCAACATCACGTCACTGGCCAGCCCGCCGGAACGTGCCGACGTGGCGATCGTAGGCGGCGGCTACACCGGAATGTCGGCGGCGCGCAGCCTGGCGAGTCACGGTGTGGACGTTGTCGTGCTGGAACAGGAAACTTTGGGCTGGGGAGCCAGCTCGCGGAATGGCGGGTTCGTGTTGCCCGGCTACAAGGCCGAAGTGGCCGCTCTCGCCAGACGAGTTCGGCCTCGAGCACGGGCCCGCGTGCTCTGGCGATTCTCCCTCGACGCGGTGGATTTCGTCGAGCGGGTGATCGCGCAGGAGCACATCGAGTGTGATTTCAGGCGCTGCGGCTACGTCGCTCTCGCCGCGCGACCGTCGCACCTCAAGGAACTGGAACGAGAGCGCCTCCTGCTGCAGGAGCGCTTTGGCCACGATACCGTCTTGCTGGACCGCGCGCAGGTTCGCCAGGAGATCGGCTCATCCCGTTACTACGGCGGCCTGCTGGATCCCGCAGCCGGGGGACTGCAGCCCGCTGCCTACTTCGCCGGTCTCGCTCGTGCCGCGGTGCGAGCCGGTGCCAAGACCGTCGAGCGCTGTGAGGTGCGGAGAATCCGCCGGCAGGGCGACGGGTTCGAGCTCGACACGGCGCGGGGAGTGGTGCGGTCGCGCGAGGTGCTGGTCGCGACGAACGGGTATGGAGGGCGCGTGCTG